>Ga0181612_139656_pt1 | contig 10874 bp, 8 predicted proteins | sample HoacroProtozoa21_FD_119630 | JGI IMG/M metagenome (GOLD analysis project Ga0181612, IMG submission 119630) | Hoatzin crop microbial communities from Cojedes, Venezuel. Combined Assembly of Gp0051906, Gp0051904, Gp0051908 | reverse complement strand
CCAGGGAGGTTGTGGAGTCTCCTTCTCTGGAGATATTCAAGACCCGCCTGGACGCGGTCCTGTGCAGCCTGCTCTGGGTGATCCTGCTTCGGCAGGAGGGGTGGACTAGATGACCCACAGAGTTCCCTTCCAACCCTGACCATGCTGGGATTCTGTAATTCCCCACACTAATGCCCAAGCCACAATACAATGCTCTTCTGCAATTTTTTATGCAGCTTTTCCCTTGGGATAATGGATTGTAACAACACACTGGATAGGTGCCTGGCCGCCAAGTGCTGCTCTGCTCCAGCAGCCACGGTGGGCTCTGGCCTGGCTGTCCACGCACCCTTCCCGAGCTGTGCTCAGGGAATAAACACTGGGAAAAAGAACACTTAGAAACTTCTTGAAAACTTGGGAATGGCTGCAGTGAAGCCTCTGCAGCTCTCACCCTAGATGGCAGCACCATCCAATGAATGGCCTGGAGATCCACGCCAGAAATCAGCTTTGCACCTTCACAGAAAGCCTCTCTGAAGGCCTCCATCTAAAAAAAAATAATGTTCTAGAAGCCTGAACAAAAGAGGTGCAGGGTGTGATCTCCAAAACATTTCGGGGTGCCAGGTGCTGGTATGGGCAGAGGGATGCTGCTCGGGCCGTGCCCGCTCCGCAGGGCAGCCTGCAAGGAGCAGAGGGACCAGCTGCACCCTCCTGCTGCCACCAAGCACAGCAACAAACCTGGGGCTGCCCTCGCGTCACTGGAAGGTCTGAACAGCTTTGGGAAAGAGAGCTGCCGCAATGCGGGGGCATCTTGGTCCGTTTCCCTGCACAGTCATTTCTAAGCCATGCCCGCACCTTAAAATAGCTGGAGTTGTGTCAGTACTGATGTGCCTTTTGGCCAGCTGACCCGGTTTTTCCCCAGACACCCGGGCAGAGGACAGCAGAGGTGAGGCTGGCAGGGACACCTTGGTGTCCCCAGGGACATGCACAGCAAAAGCCGACATAGCAACGAAACCCTGCACTGTGCTACCTTCTCCATGCCTCCCACACCAGGAGGCTTTGCCAGCGCAGGACGAGAATCTCCCACAAAACCAGGCAGGTCATGACTTGGGACATGGTGACCGGCACTTGCTCCAAGCTCTGCTCACCTCAACGCTCTCCTCTAACTGGGAGGAAGACAATGCCCGCTAACTCCTACCAGACCTCTCTTCTCCCCCCGCCTGCGCTCGCACTGCCCTCTGCTCTCCAGCTCCACCAGCAAACCCCGCGCTACCCTGAGGGACAGCAGCCGGCAAACTCCGGGGAGCGAATCTCCCCAGCCCTGGGGCCACACAGAAGAGAAGTGAGCACTCTGTTCAACCCCTCACATTGAAGGACATGAATATTTTACCATCAATGAATATTGACTTTCTTTTTCCATCTTGTGTTTCTTCACCATGTCCTGCATGGAAACAAAGTTCAGAGAGAAGAAGAGAAAGCAAATCATGTCATTTAATTTGCCATGTGTTATCAGCTTCATTATGTGAAATGCTAAGCCTGGATTGTACCGCATGGATTAGGTGTCACTCTGGCAGATAATGGAAACAATACATCCACAAGTGTAAAACTGGGAATAAGATACAGGCTGCCAAAGCAGGGAAGCACGCAGCATCGCTCTGACCGCTGCCGCGCACATCGCCCTGGGCTGGGCAGGGCTGCGGGCTGTGCCAGGGCAGCACCTCAGCCACCACGTCACCCCTTCCACTGCCGCCCCTCACCAAGGAGGGAGAACTTCAGGCTAGATGCACAAGGGTTACTCTTGCACAACAAAGTTTTGATTACAGAGATTACACCAACTCTATAGATCTACTTGAAAGTTTTAACGTAGGAAAGGCAAAATTAACAAAAAGTGACAGCTTCAGCACTGAGGGCCAGCAAAGTTGCCTTCAGCCACTGAGAAAGGAGGCAAGCAGGCTGTCAGGAGACATTTCGGTCTTCGCAAAGGGCAGATGACAGCACATAGCTCTTTTAAGGATACAAATACAGCTAGTAAATTCAAGAGAGATTTCTTCTTCCATAGTTCTGTTCGTCTGACAATCTCAAAAATCATCATTTAAAAAAGCCTCCATTCCTCACCAGCCATGCCAGCAGGCCCAGGCTCTGCGGGGATGCTTACCAGCCACTGGCCCACTGGTGAGAGATGCAAGCCCAGCCATCAGCAGAACCTGCTGGATGCCACAGACCAAAGGAAAACACGGACTCAAACACAAGCAGCAAAACTACCCCAGAGCTCCGGAGAGCCAGCTCCGTACAGCAGCAGAAGATCTGGCTCCACTCGACAGCAGTTTTAGCCAAGATCACGATGAGCTTGCCCAGAGGGTGCCAGCTGGATTGCTCTGGGAGACCATATTCAGAGATAACACTTGGAAGAACAGGTTCAAGGTGATGGCCTCTGGTGGCCGTTTTCATATTCCTTCGAGAGATCCTTGCTCACACCTACCTGAGTGCTTGCAGGCAGGTTGGAGAGGTAGCAGAGAGTGGAATTAAGGCATAAGGGCTTGGTTAAGTCTCTTCTCTCCACTTCTGTTCCAGTATTGCGTGACCTAGAGCAAGCAGCTACAGCCATACAATCAAGACAGAAATTGTAGAAAATCTTGTCATACAATCTGGTTTTTGTTTCCGGCAAATTACACCCCGTTCTCCCTCCATACCCGGATGTATTACCAAACAGCAGCCTTAGCGGGAAACAACTGCAGACCCCCCCTGCCCCTCGGTCAACACTCGGGCACCAGGAGCTTCCCTCTCCAGCCACCCGCGAGGGGCACAGTGGCCATGGACAGCCAACGCCTGCTCTGCAGTGCAGCCATGTGTTCTGCAGGCCAACCCTTCGTTTCCGTGGCCAGAGCGGTACGCTTCCTTCTGTCAGCAAGGAGATGCTCGGAGCAGTAACAGCATAACTTCAGAGCTATCATCTTCGGCCTCCCAGCACAGCTCCTGCGACTCGTCACTCAGCTCTAGACATTTTGCTTTACAAAGAACATTTCAAAATCCTTGCAGAGTCAGGGAGATTATTTTTGCTTGCTGAATGAATGGTTTTCAAAGGGGTAAAGGCACTGGGCATGGCAGCTAATTAATCCCAAGGGCTCTCTGCATTGCTTTAAAGCTTTGAGAAACTCGGCGATAGTTTAAAGTATCAGCATCGTCGCCACGAAATCCCCGGCGCTAGAAACAGAGATGCTTCTACTAAGCCTAAACCATGCACCAAACTATGGCTTAAAGAGAGATTCTTCTCCCTCCTAGCACATCACGGCTTTACTCAGGAACTCTTTATTTGGGAACTTAAGCCACTTGTTTTGCGTATCTCTTAAGTAACACCGCATGTGGGCACTTGCAAAAATGACTTTTTGAAGTCACCCAAGCCATCAGTTGGCCAGTACAGCCAACGCTGAACCAGGGACAGCAGGAATGTGAAGCGACTCCGGTCTAAGCTGAAGAGCTGCTGTAGTCGAGGGCTGTGACAGCTGATAGGCAAGATCACTTCACCTTCCAGTGCTCCTGTACCACCCCTTGCCCACCACCAATTCCTTATGTTCTTCAGGATCATTTCCTGCTGACCACCTACATAGTCTCGGGGTCTCCGTGGGGGCTTCTGGCTCCACAAGGACTTGGGGCTGACCTAGAGCACCGCACCGGGCAAGTTTCTGGCTTGTGGGAATACGCCTTTAGATTTGTCCCTCTCTGTTCAGAGCGGCTGTGGCAAATCAGCTGCACACAGGGGTACAAACTGGTGCCAGTACTATCTCAAATCCACACACACAGGTAAACGATGGGACAAAGTTCGTCTCACTTGAAAGCTGCTTGGTCGACACATAAAGATAGCCTGGTGGGTTACTCACCAGCAGCGCTGGGAACCTCATGCATCTTTACATCTGTACAAACGCTGAGAACTAATGAAACCTAACGGCAGACCTTCGTGTGACCAAGTCTACAGATACCCACTTCCTCCAAGCGGTATCCGACACACAGGCAGGCACCAAAGCTGCCCGCCCTCCTTCTCAACACCCTCCCGTGACACCTCCCATCTGCCCAGCCGCCTTCCCGAGATGCAAGAAACTGTCAGCCACATTAAAAGTATTCCTGCGTTGTCATAACGATATCGTAACGTGGGGATCCAAGCACAAACAAAAGAAAAAGCTGCAGCATGGACTTGCAGGAGCCCATTGCCCACAGGTCATATTTAGGCTCCTCCCAAGCCAGAATATTTAATACACATTCACTATTGTTTTTTACATTTGACACTAGTTTCTGCTGGGAGTTTGACATACCCTTGGAAGGAAGGATGCTCAGCCAGGACCTGCTGCTTTCGCCTCAGTGGAATACACAAAAGTATTTCAGGAAATAAAAAAATTACAGTAATGCAGTTCCAGTTCACAGCAAACTCACTCAGGCACTGAAACAACTCCAAAAATCTGTATTTCTGGAGATCTTTGACTGGAACAGAGTAACTCTAACCCATGTTCTATTTTTATGGCAATATCCCAGGTTTGCGAGAATCATTTCAAGCCCCCATTAGTCCACCGGGTGCTTTTCAGACTCTTCAGCACAGTGTCCAGTAAGTGGAAAGTTTTAGACCTTTGTAACTGATCTGATTTTACCATTTGTCTCCAATGAACAATACGTGAAATGTACATAGTGCCAATTAGAGCTTTAACTGACTACGCGTCTAATTTGTGCAATAGGTGCACTTTTCTACTGTTTCCGCCGTGTTGGATCACATCAAAACGTCCACCAACAGAAGCTAAAGTAGAAAGTTTCACTCCAAATGCTGCAGTATCACTTACCAGCATGCCAGAATGTCGATGAGGAGGGGCTTCGGCCTCAACACAGAAGCACTTAGCTACTCCTATTTGGAATTTCTTTGAAAATTGCATTTCTGTGCCTGCCCACAGCCAGGCTCTGGCAGGCACTTTCTCGTCCGATGGAGACGGCGTTTCCACCAGCAGCGCAGATGACACCGCGCAAACACCCACCTCAGCAGCAGCTCCACGATTCCGCCCAAGAACTCTGTCACTCCAAAGCCCATGCAACGCAGAGGCGAGAACAATATTCCATGACTGATTCCCACTATGCAGGGCTGCACATCCTTAGGGTATGGAGAAGCAATTTTGACAGAACCACCTTTGAGCTTCCGGAGGAGTGTGTGCCTCATAGGAAAGGAAAATTGTCTCGGTTATCATCAGATGTTGCCTGGCAGCAAGGACACCAGTGTCTTTTACCCATCTCACGGATAAAACTGCATTGAGGAGGATGGCATACCGTGAATCCTAGACTAATCCAGATGGAAGGCAGTCCGGGAGGTTAGCTGGTCCCACCTCGGCTCAAAGCAGGATGCTCTGGCTGTGACCACTCCAGTCCCACGTCTCCAGGGATGTAGAGCCCATAGCCTGCGGGCAACCCAAGATCCCACTCATTTAAAAGAAACACCACACATACCATGTGCAAGCACTTACCAGAAACACCTCGAGGTTCAGACACACCGCATTCAGCACAGGGAGACGCTCCTTGTGTATCAGAGGTCACAACAGGCCACGGTCACCAACAGGAGGAAGAAAACCAGATGCAGACATGGCTTGTGGGTGTATCAACCTGAAAACGAGCTCTGAAGGAACTCCTAGACTTGAAATTGTGTTGAAATTATTATTAAGGACCCCAGTTACTGGGACTTAAATGTGTTGAATCCATTTCCCTGCAAAATTTCTACCTGAGAGAGACGAATTGCCCATGTTTTGGGAAGTAGGCATCTAGGCCTAAAGAAATCTGAATTTTGGCAAGATGACATCTGAAGCTGTTACAAAGCAAACAGACAAATCGGGTTTTAATAAATAATCTAAGACTCCAAACGAGTTGCACCATTGCACATGAGCCTCCGTGGCTACAGCCTTCAGAGCATCTTCAGCAGTTTCCTGCTCTGAAAGCTACAATCCTTTGTCATACAGACTTCAAAATTCACTTTAGCAGAAACATACCTTCAGTGATTTATGGTAATAACAGTTTCTCCAGGGAGAGAGGAGAAAAGCCTGCCTACCACGGGAGATCACCGATCCTCTTCCAAAGGAAGCCCTTAAACGCAGCCGTGAAAGAGCAGACTTCACTGTGTGAGGTTTCCCACCAGAAAGGCTTAAAGAAATAGCAAAAACTACTGTTCCCTCAGTAAAATGAAGAGTTGGATTACTGGCAGGACATTCAATCCAAGTCTCTCCACCTTAGCAAGAAGTCCAGTCGCCTCTCAGCGCAATCCATGCTTTTTTTTTTTGCTGGAGTTTGAGTGAATAGCAAAACAGGGTTTTGAGAACTTTTGTTGAAGACAGCATTAGTTACCTTCAGCTCCGCTTTATGAAACAGACCCAGGGCAGTATCACTGCTACCAACCCATGGCAAAACTCTCTCCCCAGAGCTTTACTCCAGTATCCCAAAGAAGCACAGTAGATATTTTTAAAAATAGCTGCAAGATTGGCCTAAAGCTTTCCAACGATGCAAAGCTTCTTGTGGCTTGAAAGTGGTCTAAAGACCACTGGTTAGCAGAGAGGCAAGGCTACAGACAACCAGAGCTATTGGCTGTAGGAAATCAAGTAATTGCCCAGTTAAACAAGAGAACAAACTCAGTATTTTCTCCCCATCTTACTCTTGGTCTTGCATACTGCACTATACCTAAGTAAGACTCAGGGAATTCACTGACACCAGAAATTGAAGTTCAAGCAGTTATGAAGATAAAAACAAAGCTATGCATTAACAAAGCCCCAGATGCTAGCCTCGAGACTTGCCAGCACTGACCGTATTCTGGGAGCAGAGGCACACGTGGCTGCACGGGATGGGGCTGAAAGCGACCCAGCCAAACTCCAGCAGAAACTCAGCACAAGATTCTTAGCCTAGCTGGTTTAAACGCAAGCATTTTGTATCCTCTGCTTTGGCGCTTTGTGAGGAGGACACTGGACATACAGAATACCAGAATAATTCTTGTTGCTCAGGTTTCAGAGCTGGAACAGCATTATGAATCTCTTTCTGACGATGCCAGACCATGTTACACCCTGACGATATGAACGAGGATCCCAGGATTTGCTTTCAGGCCCAGCTTGCTGTTTGTCACGCAGCATCCAGAACCATCTTTGCCTTTACAGTCACAGCAAGGTTGATAACAAAATGGTGAAATATTACAAAGCATGATTAAGAGCGGTCTTCAATGCTATCTTAACAAATTGATCAGTACTTTTTATACTGAAATGTAGTATATTCTACAAATATGCTTAATGGGGTCACAGCGATTCCAACAAGGTCATATTCTTGCGTACTGCCCTGCCACAGCCCAATCTCGGCCAACGAAGATACAGCCCTAGGGACAGTCTCAGCACTCAAACCCCAACAGGACGCTGTAACACCAGCCACGAGAGCAGCAGCATCGCTAGTCAAAACGAAGTCACATAGGAAGTGCTGGAGTCTCATCACCCAGAGAAGCCTCTAGCTTCTAAGTCTCTCTCGCAACACAGAGGTAGGTGATGCTTCCGCACTACACAGAAGCAAACCCGGCTGGTTTATTCACTACTGCCCGTGTGAGCTTGAGACATTTAGTTTTCCTTTGGAGATGGTCTGAAAGGGACCCAGCAAGAGAACGACAACAGAAAGCACCAGTGTTGACCACAGAGCCATTTCATAAGCCCTCAGAGAAAGTTTACCAGCCTCCAGCTCTTGCCAGGACTTACGTGCGCAGACAAGGAGAGCTTCACCAACAGGCACAGCTACCACCAAGCACCATTACCTCCAACAACCAGAGGGTCTGGAACCAGCCAGCCCCAGGCCCTGTGGCCACCCCAACCAGCCAGCTCAGCCCTGCCTGGTGGGGCCAGCTCCTTGGAGCAAGGCAGGTGGGCACTCCTCGCTTCACCAAAATACAACTAGCTCTAGGCTGAGCGATGCTGGGTTTCACAAGTTGTTTAAGAACACTTTCCAAATCCCCGCTGGAACACTTCACTAGCTAGAAGTGAAAAAATGTTAACATTAACTGGAAAAAAAGACATTTTTAACCTAAAAGATCCTATAAAATACACTTTTCTTTTGTAATGAAATTCAAAGACTTGCTGATACAGCAAGTAAGCGGAAAATCGTTTGCAGGTTTAGAGACATAAAGCAGAAAAAGCTGCTAATTAAAGCAGCTAATACCACTTAAGTACAAAGAGTCTTCTGCAAGAGACTGGAAAGCTCTACTGTTGAAGTCAGGAACACTGAACTTTCTAAAGACATTTTAAGTGGCATAGTTTAAGATGCTTTTCCTAAGTGTTAGTGATGTTAAACGCCGCAGAACTTCTTGCACAAATGTAACAGCACGCCCCAAACCTTAACATCTTCCCTAGTCCTCAACCGACAGAAAGGAAAGCAAAGCCTCCTACGTGCAGCCAGCCTAAACAGCTACGACCAAACCACATTCCTACAGCAAAACCCTGCTCCACAGAAACCAAGGAGCCTGTCAACTCACACTAACCATATCTTGTCTCTGGTTTACTGACAGACTGTATTGTTCAGAAACTTAAAGAACTACAAAGCAGCCTGATTAGTTGTATTTATTTGGTTTTTTTATTAGGTTTATTCTGACTTAGAGTTTCTATTACTCCAGCTGGGTAAACCACATTTGAGAGTAAGTTTAACTGCAGGACTTCAGTTTCAGCCAAAATCATTTTTGCATTACTTTATTGTAATATAGATTTAAATTTAACATTTAAAACTTACTTCATCAATAAGCAAGCCAAGCTCAGTAGCTTCAGTGCAGGATGTACTTTATGTAACTTGCCGCACATTCATCTTAGATTTGATGTACATGGAGAAGAGACCGGTCAAGGATTCATAGGAAAAAGCAGAAGTAAGCACCATTTTTTACCAGACTAAACAGTTCTCATTTCACTGTTTCTTGCAGAAAATCAACTCACTTCTGGTTCCAGGAGCTACAGTTTGGATAATAGCTGAAAGCTATTTCCAGAACATCCATTTTCTACACTGGCACAAGAAATAGTCTTCAAAGCAACAGGTACTGGGTTTTTGGGGTTTTTTTAAGAGACAACCTATTCTCCTTGTGTTTACCAGGTGAATACATGCATTTTTGATCATTCTGGCAGAGGTTAACAAAGAGCACACAACAGTTGGGGCTAAATGAAAAACAATTAAGAAGTTGCCAAATATTTAAGGTACAAGAAAAAAAAACATCAATGCAACCAGTTTAATGTCTAAGCCTGCTTTTTATTAAAAAAATGGCACAAATTAAATAAAAAGCAAAATTTAGTTTTAGATGGTACTAGACTGAATTAACGCTTCAAATCAACAGGATTTATTTCACTGAAAGGAAGGGGAAAAGTAATTTGAACATGCTCTGTGTATTTGGGCTAGACCAGAAGCACTGTTCTAGTTCAGCCCATACACGCAGAGCTGATACCAGTATGATGTTATCTTTACCACGTGTAGTAGGAAAGTGTGTTAGAAGTTGCAGAGCACAAGCGTCTTAGTTGTACAAGCCAGTTAACGAATAAACAGAAGAGCTGAAGAATGGTTCTCACACAGGTCCTTTCTGCTCAGGACTCCAGGTTTTTCCTTTTGGAACTGAAAAATCTCTCTGCCAACAACATAATAAATACTAACATATTTAGATACCATCTTTAAAAATCTTTGTTGAAAATGCAGTCTCCAAATGAAAACCAGCTTTATGCAGTATTAGTATTGTATATAAAATAAGTCTTATGAATCGTAGTTAATAGCAGTAACTGAAATGAACGTATACTGCATCTTCAGGTGATGTGCAAGTTCAGCTATGTAACACAGGTCTTTCAAACAGTTTTTACCATCTTGCTTTCGACAGTTCTTACACTTGTCCCATAAACTACAGAACCTCTAGCTACAGTATTGTGCAACTGTTGACCTCTTCAAGAGCTCTTCAATGCAAAGAAATCTGATGGAAGCACCACAAAGCAAGGAAATCACACTCTTGGAGAGCCTCAAATTCTGAGAATTTAACACATCTTTGCTGTCTTGCCTTGACTGTAGAACACCAACAAGAGGACACCAGGGTAAAAAGGAGCAAAACTACAGTGACATCTGCTTCAAACGGGGAAAATACAAAAAAATATCTGACTCTACAAGCATGTAAGCCAAAGTCTTGAAGAGCTGGGTATTAACATGGAGCTCAAGGTGCCTTAACTTAGCTAGAACACCACAATTTTTTTAGTATTGTGAATCCAGCACAGCTGCATTTCATCAAAGAATCAGCCTACACTTCCAGTTGAAGCATACATACCACCTCACTAACTACCCCTTCCCAACTTGCAGGTTTGGAGCTCTGCATTTTCTTGTTCCTCCTGTATTATTCCTTCCCCAGGCAGAGATTTAGAGGCCCTAAAAGCCACAGTTCTCCCCCAAAGACTTCCTGCATCTACATGTAAAAATAGTTAGGATGCTCTTTGCGACTGACACATTCCCTTCCCCATTCAGAAACAGATTTGCAGCAACTCAATCTCTAGTTCAGTTTTAGATTCCTCTTAAGTTACAGCAGCCAGAGTTCAATCCTATGAATGTAAGCTCAACACAAAAAGAAAGCCATTTATCCTTTTGAATTCATTCTTATGGCATATTTATCCAGAGCTTTATTATCAACTTCCAGTTTTAAATTATTTTCTTAGCACTTCACAGAACCTGCATGTCACTCCCTCCTGAAGGAGATGGCATCACACAGAATCTTGTTTAAGTCAGTCCAAGTTTCCACATTGTGGCCAGAAGTCTTACTTGTTAGAACACACCCCTTTTCCAACTATTCCCCCTCATTCCCTCTCTTCCCACCCCTCCCCAGCAATGGGCAATTACTTCACAAGAAATGTAAAATGGGATAAGGGTGT
>Ga0181612_131950_pt1 | contig 10874 bp, 9 predicted proteins | sample HoacroProtozoa21_FD_119630 | JGI IMG/M metagenome (GOLD analysis project Ga0181612, IMG submission 119630) | Hoatzin crop microbial communities from Cojedes, Venezuel. Combined Assembly of Gp0051906, Gp0051904, Gp0051908 | reverse complement strand
CTTTACAAAAAGCAAAAGAGCTCTCAGAAGTATATAAGGTAATCAAAATTGGTCTGTCTCCCATTTATGTTGGATGGACACACAAATTCTATGCTACACCTGAAAGCAAAAAACCTGTTTTCACCTCTAAATGTAAACCTTCCAACAGTTTGCACCAAAAGAAATATGCATGATTTCTTTCTTCTCTTTCTTGAGTAAAATCTAGACAGCAAAAATAAGCAACACTATCAGACCTGAAACTAATGAAGACTAGTTTCCTGCTGATTAGTGTCCTATAGCTGACGGCAAGTTTCATCTACAGATTTGCTTTGAAAGGCATTTTCTGTCAGCTGTCAGGCATTTCCACAGGTCTCAGCAATATCCGTAACATACATGATTGTACTGCAGACCTCCTTCAACCCAGGCACTTTTCACTGCATGTGAACCTTAACTTCACGAAGTTCCTCTAAATGTTTTTAATGTGAACATTAACTTCACGAAGTTCCTCTAAATGTTTTTATTTTTAGGAATTCTAGTTCTTTTTCAGATGTGGATGAAGCTGGGCAAAGCTCCAGGGGAGCTTGGTACAGCACACTGTAATCAAATAAGCCTTATTTCATCCAGGAATCAGATTTGAAACTCAAAGTTTCTAAAGACTCTGAAATACAGAAACAGTAAAACACAGACTTTTGTGAGGCCTCTGTCCTTCCACAGCTTCGTCCCCATGTGTGAACTGGCTCCCTCTGGACAAGAACTCTGTTGCAGGGGCCCATCAGCCCCAAATCAGAAACCAGCACAAGGCCAGCTGATAAGTGGCTGAGGCATTCAAACTGAAGTGTGACTCTGTTTGTTGTAAATGCTTCCCATCATAATACAGCTGCAACAGATCACTCCCACTCCACTTTACGTGAGGACGTGAATGTTTGTTACTTCAGACTTTTAAAACAAAAATAGCTTTTAAGCTCAAACTTGAAAATGTCTCTTTGCAGACAACTGGCCAAAATGAGCAGCAGTCTGGTGTTTCAAAAGCATCTGTAAGTTAAAGCCAGCTTGGTCCTGATAGTTTGGAAACTGATCCTAAATAGGCCTCACCTCAGCAGCAGCCCATCAGCTGCCTGATATACATTCCGTGTCCCATGGTGCTAATGGCGGCCCATTACTCAGTGGTATACAGTAACGCACCAATCAACTCATCAACAGCACTGAATTTCAGACAATGAGACCAGCCTCAAACGTCAGTCTGAAATTTAAAACCAGCACTAGTGCTTGGGAAAATATTGGATACTTCTGGCTTATGATTGTGGAAGGATAGCTCAAGATGATATTTACGCATAAAACTACACTGCCATGGTTTGAGCCTTGCCATATATCCCTTTTCAGCTCAACTCCCTGTAAAATGAAACACCAGCAAAAACGAGTAAGTCCACTTCAAAACATTTCTTTGAAGTTCTGAGAAGAAAAACAGCACAGTACAAAAGCACATAACTCATTTCAAGTGCAGTATCACTGCTTCTCCCATCTGCAGTCCCACCCTACTTTCTGCTCCTTCCCCTCCATTTTTTTTTACCGATTTCCAGTGATGACCGGCAACATGTCAGTAGATGTATTTGATGTGGCCTGAGTTACTTTAAAGGTTACATTCCTCAAGTCCATGATTCCCAAACTCATGTCCTCAAGCATTGCCAGCTCCTCACCTAGATCAAGGAGGAAAAAGGGAATCATAATCATTACTTGTTATGTACAACTTCCCTTTATCGATTTGATGATGACTGTAGGTCATCGCTCTCATACTGAAGTTCTATGGACAAAGAGGGTCTGGAGCCCAGGCCTTCACCTTGACCTACAGACTGCAGACAATGTCACGATTGACTTTACAACTTCAGCAAGTTTAGAAAACACCAATTATCTAGCACAGTCCACTATTCTTCAAGTAGATTATATGCTGATTTTCCAGTTTAGACGATGCTAGTAAGTACTTCTCAGCATTGTCACAGCCACGATATCCTTTGTGTTGGAAAAGCTTGTTGGAAAAGTTACAGTGTATTCCGGATTTGCTCACTTTATACTGTAGGATTACAGAAGGTCAAGAAAAATAAAAAAGCTTATTTTGGGCACAGTTTCTCCCAGCTTACCAGCATTTATATCCATTTCTGTTCTGAAAAAATGATCAATATGCTAGGTTTTTTTTAAACCTTTGACATTATATCATAAGACAAGTACACTTTATCTTTTAGAAGTAATTCAATTAAATGTGAAGAAATTCAGAGTTGTTAGCTAATTAAGTACTCCAGATATAATATGGTTTCGCACTTCAGTATTCAAAATCATTTTGTAGCTGAGCTGCAGATTGTCCCAAACACTCGTATTTTGCTGTAGCCAATTTAATGCAGAATTTGCTGACTCCACAGCTAATACCACCCACTTGCTCTATGCCTTTACCATAAGTGCTCAGCAGGCTCTCAAACTGTGCCAGCAAGCCAATGGTGTAGAGTTGTCTCAGAAATCCGTCATCATGCAGGCAATTCCTCAGCTTGATAATGAAACCACAAATGAGAGCTGTCAGCTGCAGGAGAGAAAACAGACAAGAGTGAAATGATTCAAGACAAAAAAGGCTCATCAGCCCCAAACGGAAACAACATCACATATAAGAGGTGTCATAAAATCGATCAGACTGATGCTCTTTTCCCTTAAATGTCACTCTTCTTTTCCTTGCAGCTGAAGAGAGACAACCAACCAACAAAAAAGCAAAACATTCATAAAATCAGATTTAGGGCACACTGCCTTCATCTCACAAGCTCTCCCACAATGGGACTGCTGTTGATCTCACATCTGTTTGTTTTCTGGAATCAATCGCTTGTATTAGGGTCTACAACTTACAAATTACAAAAGAGTCTCCTGAGAGAACTGTTTTAGCTACACATGGAAAAGCAACACAGCTCGTTCCAGGCCATGATTTTCGATAGTATGAATAAATTATTTTTTTTTTAATTACATTTGGACAAAGCTTAAGAATGCAATACCTGTTTGCATCATGCACAGATTCAAACTCTAGTGTTACAAGATATTCAGGACAAGGTCCTGAAGATGTAGTACTAGGATCAGTACTAAGATCCAAGATCAGTACTAGTGTTAATTCACTCCGTCAACAAAGGAATTTCCCAGGTGACTGCCATACGCAACACAGCTGTATGACTTTGTTACAGAAGGAAACAAAAGGGAAAAAAGTTCTGTTTCTGATGGGTAAACTTCTTCAAAGCATTGAGTTTAAAAATTTAAAAATTATCTGCAATATGAAGTGGGTTTTGTATAGAAAAATTCCCTTCTCTATCTGATATATTACATTTTGCGACAACAGCCCTACCAAACAATGTCCAAGAGATAAGCTGTTTGAAATAAATGAATGAGAAACTGATTTCACAGGGAAGTAGACACACTACAGAAGTGTTGCAGGAAGAAGAAATGTGGAAGGTTTTTTAGTGCAGACACCTGCTAGTCAGCAGCTGACACAAGAGACTCCAGCAGGCCCAGAAACAGAACTTCTAGGAAAGAAACCTCAGCACTCATTTCTCTCCCTGTAGCTGGACTTCTCTCCTTAGGTACCGCAGGTTCTGTTGGTTTTCGCAATGCAGAAAACAACAAAAAGTAACTGAGGGAGTACACTTTCTGCTGGTGGGCTTCCCCGCCCCCCCTGCCACCTCTTTCACATCTGACTTCTGGTTTTAGTTTGGTGGCATTGGAAGACAAAGATTGTTTCTGTAGACAGCAGTATATTTTCACTGGTTCTGGAATAATTTCTTTTCAAATAGCAAATACATATCCAAGGGGATACTTAAGCTATATATTGTCAAATGCATGCAAGTGACCAGTAAGGACAGGATAGCACAGCCTGTGAGAGGAGATCACAGTGTTAAACCTAAGAGTAGAATAAATCTGAAAACTTGTGACAACAGTAATCTTTCATATTTCATATAAACCCCACCACATGTCAAAGTGGAATCACATCATGCATATTTGCTTGCTTACAGTTTGGCAGAAGACAACATCCCTGCGATACTGAAGGCTCAGGCAGAGCCCTATTGTCGGGGCGCTGTCCTGCATTAATAAAAAGACCATGGCTTTCTTGGCCTTGTCACTCATCATGGCTACGCAGTCTGTGAGTGTTGTCAGCAAGGGATAAAGAGCTTCACTCCATTCGCCTGGTTAAAAGAAAAAAATTAGCAGCACTGTGAGTACTTTATTTGAAACAAACGAACACACAGTAAGAAGAAACCTCCTGTTGCAAGTCAAAGTTGCTGATAATTCACACTCAGGGTTTGTTTTATTCAGGCTGCCTGGTTACTCCCTGCTTGTTATTAATTGGGTAATCTTACACTGTGACTATCACATGAGGAAAATATGGAGAATTTTACTCTGTAAGGCTGTTATGACTTTCCCAACCATTTAATAGCTCCCAGATTTGTGCCCACAGAACAGGCTATACAATAGCTCATTTGGAAAGCGCAACAGAAAGATGAATACTTATATACACAAGTGTATATAACTACGTGTGCATATTCAAACTCACCCTTTCACAGTGCATGCATGGACAGACAGCATGGAGTCCATCGTATAACAGAAATAGTGAACGTCTGCTTAGCCATTTCTGTCAATGAGATTTCTCCCCAGTATCTTGCCTTTGAATCTTTTGTGGACTCATAGGTATATCACATTCAACTGCCTCATCATCTTATTGATCCTTGTTGCACCTCACTGAGGCAAGATGATGCTTATTTCCCATTTGCAGCATAGGAATAATAAGGCAGAGAGGTGAAAAATTCATGTAGGTACTCTTCTAAGTGTCCTCTGTCTGCTGAGTGGCTTTGAAGGTTCAGACCTAGCTAGCAACAAACACCAAGTACAGCGATTTAGATGGGAGCTAGCTGGATCCTTGTAAGCAGTTCGAAGCTTCACTTGCATTGAAACACACAAGTCACTTCCCAGAGGGACTCGGTTCAAGGTCCTACACAGGAAGCACAGAAATGAAACTGGGCTGTCCAAGTCCTATTTTAGTACCCCAAACATTGTGCCATTCCTTCTCACGAAGAGATTTCTCTGCCTTAAAATGTCCTACAAGCTCACTTTCTTTTCTTTCCTCCTTTCATCTTTTGTCTTAATCAACCACTGATTTTAAAAACCCATTTCCATGACTGTATGAAACATTATCCAGATGCTATACCAAAATTCACTCTCTCTGCAATATAAAAAGAAAATAGAAGAGTGCTTTGGTTTTTTCCCTCCTTAATGTAAGGTTGAAACAGAAGAACACTTCTCTTTTTGAAGGGAAGTACAATGTTTTATTTTTAGAAAGCACCGTAGCTCACAAACAGAACACACACAACACCCAGCCTGGTTGCCTATAGGAACAAGGCAACGTACAGTTCAGAACCTGCATGAACGGGGCACTTTAAGCTCCTGAAAGGAAGTTCTTTGGGATTTTGACTCAAAGGCAGGACTAAGAGGTAGTAACAATAAATAAACATTTCTTTGATAACCAGCCAAAGAGGGGAAATTTGGAAGTCTGCTAACAGACTGCTTTTGTTCCACGTGGTAGATAGATAACCTAGTAAACTACACAAAGGGGAAGTTGTTTGGCTCTGTTGTATTGCCATAAAAAAACCCAGGAAACATCAAAAGAACAGGCAAGGAATTACAGCTTGTCTGTTATGTTTTATTAAGTATTCTTCTTTGAAAATAAGTCAGATGCCGTAACAAGGCCCCATGAACACTTACAAAGCAAAACACAGATGTTACTAACAGTGCTTCTCTTACTGCATTTAAGAGCTTTTCTATAAACAAAGAGAATGACAAAAAGAACTGTAAAGATCTTCCAGCACATCATCATCATCTCACTGTCTGGATATACATACAACTATATAGTTATTAACTCTGTGGAGATTTAAAATCATAGTGTGTCTGGCTGCACTTCATTTCAAGGATATGTTTATCTGCAGTAATCACAAAGTATACTGGTGGTATACCAGCCTGCCTGAAGATAAAGCAACCACGAGTTCTTTTTTTTCTCCCAACACTCACACACAATACATTGGCTCATCTGAGGCAATAAGCAAAAATCCTCTGTGCTGTGCATTCTCTCAAAATTTTGGCCATAAAAAAACCCAGCTCGTCAATCTGCAAAATTCTAAATGCTTTTTGCTACCTAATTCACAGAGGCGTCACCTGTGCTCTTTTAATTTTTTTAGTCAACAGTAGTTGCTACTAACAGTAAACAGAAATAAAAGGAATTGCACTCCCAGGTTCAAGGTTGGAACATTTCACTGGCAGCATTTAGATAAATGTGAAAGGACTCTAACTGTTCAACTTTCACCTGGATTTTCCCATCCTTCTATCTTCCCCTCATTAATTTTCCTAACAGAACTTTATTATTGAAAGTGTATTTTCTATCAAATCAACCAACGGCACCTTCAGACACCATGAGACACTAATTCTCAGGTGAAATCTACTCTGAGCTCTGCTCTTACATTCTATGAGATGATCAGAACTTTTTATTAAAAACTATTACAAACTCCACTGGGCAGATCCATAGCTAGGATGATTTGGTGTAGGGCCTGAAACAATGCAGATGCAACAAGTTGTTACAGATTTACAGCCAACGAGACCTAGTCCAAGCCAGCTGTCGGTATGTCTGGGACACAAATCCCACTTTTTAATCAGAGGCTTCTAGTTCATGTTAAAAGTTCTGTCTAAAAACTAGCATTGTACAAACCAGCAGCAGGCCTGTCACTTGCTTTAGCTGCTTTATATTCTGGCAAGACATAAATCCTGCAGTCTCCACTCAAGACAGCTACAAGTGAATTCTGGCTGGTAAATAAGGGCCAGACTTCGCCCTAGAAGTCTTTGCTATTTTTCTTATGACTGCTGTTGACCAAAGTCCTACCTTAATGCACACTTTGAAATGTGGAGTTTTGAAAAAAAAAAAAGAGAGAGAGTGTGAAAGAGAGAGAGAAATATGCTGGGAAGGCCTACGTGTTCACATAGTGGACCTTCTCTGCCTACACACTACTGACTATTTTATAAAAAAAAAATGTATTTTTAAGAGAACCTACTACATCAAGCCTGTACAAAATCGAGAATGTAATGACACGTGGGAAAAGTTTTTGCTTTTTTCCCCCCTAAGAGACTCTCTTCTCCAGAGCAATAAAAATAACATTAAAACAATTGTCCTCCAGAGCCTGAAAAGGTATTTTTAGTCTTTTTTTATTAAAAAGCCCATAGCATCCATAAATCAAAGTACTGGGCATTTGCAGTTGCCCTTCGTTTACGTCAGAGTTGCAAGGACTCATGATCTCTAAAAAAGAGATTTATTAAACAAGTGCTAGTTGCTTAGCCCTGATCCAGTGAAGTATAATCAGCAACATACTTAGGCACACAGTTACATCACATTTGGCTTCAGAGGGAAGTGAGTATTAAGTGCTTCAGTACGCTGCAGCTTCAGTCACTTAACATGCAGTTTTGCGTATATCTGGCTACCCAGCTGGGGTAACCTGACTGCTTTTAATTACTCCCATCTTAAAAATAAATAAGTAGCATTCATCTATGCACCACATTCATATTTCGCAAAAACTAAAGAGATCTTCCAAGAATTAAAAACTTGTGGAGTCTTCTACTGATTAAAAACACTTCCTTAGTGGTAGAAGGAAACAAGGTGGACAGCCGAGAACAACATTAATATACTTGGTGAAGATGAAAATCATACTTGCACCGGGGCTTTATTTCTCATTAGTTTGACTAAACCCAGAAGCCCATGCTGTAACAGTTCAAAGACTGAATTCTTCACTGAACTCCGGTTAAACTGCTCTCAAATGGGAGAAATGACAGCCATCTAGCTGGGAGAGAGCAGTATTACAGAGGCATATTATTCAGACCCTGTCAATGCAACACAAGTGTGTGTACGTATACGGACAGAGGAAAGAAGGCTAACAGTGGGATGAAAGGCTCCTGAATTCTGTGTTCTGAAACATTAGATCTGCAGTGCCCAACACTTCTTGCTGTGTACCCACAACAGGGATTTTCCACCAGCCCTGCTGGCTGCTCCTTGTTCTGCTCAAGTTCTCATTCAGAAAGGCCAGCTCAACAGCACATATGAAAGGGCATGTCTGAAATGTCTGAAATGTCAGACTCCCACAGACTTCAATAACATTTGGAACAGGCCTCAAATCACTGTCACCTACAATAGTCTGCTAAAAGACATCAAGTGGAGAAACCAAAGAGACCATGAGTAAGTGCTCTTCCATACCTGGACATGAGAAGTTACCAGATACCCCCTTGCACTATTATTTAGGACATAACAACTTCTCAAATATGCTTAGGTAACTCACGTGATACTGCAGAGCATTACTTCAAAATGGTCAATCTTAACAGCAAGGCACTTGTTCAGTTATTAATTATGAACAAACCCCTGCAACTTTTAGAAGAAGCAGAAGCCATGAATGCACATACCTGGGGCAGATTCTTCCGGAGTGGGGCTGCAATCTGCACAGAAATGGAGGGGCAACATGCATGATTAAGGAGCCGCAACATAGTCTAAACATAAGCAACTCAAATGCTCGATGCCAGGGTTCTCAAACACTTTCACCGAGGGAAGAGGAGCTCAGCAGAGATACTCCTTTGCCTGCAGGCACTGAGGGCATGGGCTGCCTCCGCCACTCCACTGTTTGTGATCAGAGGAACACCTGGATGGCAACTTGGAGGAAAGCCAGTACCTGCTAGCTCAGGGGCTCTCTGTGGGTCACCAGCAAGCGCACTGTCCCCAGCGATCCACAGGGCACAATTTGAGAACCACTGGTTTAGTGCAATTATAGAATAAGCTGGCAGTAAGGCTGCTAAAAGAATAGCAAAAGACCAGTAGTAAGTTCAATGCACTTAACATAAAATGACATTAAAGCACTCATAATGCAAGAGTAATAAAGAAACAGTACTTCGCTATCTTAGACAAATTTCTGTTATACAACTTCTGAGACAGTTAACACAAGCACTAGATTGTAGATTAAGGGCTGAAACCTCATCAGTGAAGCCCGTGAGCATTCCACACTCACTTCAGTGGGAGGAACAAGCTGTCAGATGAAAATATACTATGGTGTAATGCAAACAGTAAAGAGATAATATATACCTTGTTATAGCAGGTCTCGCATTAAAGTAGTTTACTAAGCTAACAGGATTTAAACTTCTGTTGTTTACACCTAGATCCACTAGTCAATGAATTACGAATTTGAAAATAACAACAGAAAATATCAAATTCAATTGTATACATTAGGACAATCAGCTGAGCTAGACAATCCAAGATAGAAACCTCTCAGTAAATTAAAACTCATCGTGTTCATTAAAATAGCTATACGCTCCCATGCAATTTTAGTAATTAATATCTAAGCCTGTAACAAAAATAAATTTAAAAATAATTTCTTAGGTCTCCCTTTGACTATTTCAGGCAGTATTTTCTTTCACAAACATTCATTTCTAGAGAGATCCTCTAAAATCCTTCAACAATATTTCACTGTCTCTGTCTTACCAATACTGGGACTATCTTGGTTTGCTAGTTTTTACATTGCTTTCAGAAAAATTTCTGGTCACTCTGTGCTCAGTGTCATTTATTCATAACTCAGTATTACTAACACAAAAAGTGTTAGATCTTTGAATACATGACAAGGAAAAACTTTAAAATGTTGTGACTCTGCACTTAGCGACAGGATCTTCTCTGTCCCTCAGTTATTCCCATGATCAGTTATGGAAAGTGACAGTTAAAGGGAATTCAGAGAATCACAGAATAGTTTGGGTTGGAAGGGACCTTTAGATATCACTTAGCCCAAAGCCCCCACAATGAGCAGGGACATCTTCAACACCATCAGGTTGCTCAGAGCCCCATCCAACCTGACCTTGAATGCTTTCAGGGATAAGGCATCCACCACCTCTCTGGTCAACCTGTCCAGTGTTTCACCACCCTCATGGTAAAAATTTTCTTCCTTATATCTAGTCTAAACCTACCCTCTTTTAGTTTAAAACCATGTAACAGGCCAGATTTGGTGTGGAGTCAAGAAAAGTAACTCAATGGGAAAATGTCAGTAAGAGCAGTTTTTTCCATGGTATTAAACCTGTTCCTCTGTCAAAAACAGTGACCATTGATTAGGACTACATCTGATGAGAACGTGGTCAAGTACTCGGCTTGCTCTGGCTTACAACAAACTTCCCAAGTGCTATTCAAATTGTGTATTAAGACCTACAAACAATGTTTGCACCAGATACCTAAGACACAGGATTCCCTCTCCAGGGTTTTTTAAGTTAAATTCACCCAACATTGGTTGACAGGCTTCAGATCTAGTCCTTACACTTACGTAGCACTGGGAAATGGCAGCAAGCCCCTTAGCGTTAAAGCCTGCTACACTTCTTGAATCAATGTTTCTGTCCCAGGTTGTGTGGATTATTTTCCTATTTTGGAGGAACAGCAGGGAAAGGTTACAGAAACTCTTGGCACAAACAAAATTTTTGGTACGTAAATGCAGCTAATTCCACTTTAGCCATATGCCGTTAAGTGTCAAGATCTAGAGTAGATCTAAAAGATTGACTGAAAAAAGAAAGAAAAATTGTTCTAAGATGCTTTCAGCATCAAATTATCTTGGGAAAAGCGTTGAAATTTACTGATAAAACTTTCCTGTAAATATGTACAAAACTTCATGTAAACTAGCTAGCAAATAAAAACATTTAAAATTTGGGCACAAACTGAGGCACAGGAAGTTCCGTCTGAACATGAGGAAGAACTTCTTCCCTCTGAGGGTGACGGAGCACTGGAACAGGCTGCCCAGGGAGGTTGTGGAGTCTCCTTCTCTGGAGATATTCAAGACCCGCCT
>Ga0181612_130821_pt1 | contig 10874 bp, 8 predicted proteins | sample HoacroProtozoa21_FD_119630 | JGI IMG/M metagenome (GOLD analysis project Ga0181612, IMG submission 119630) | Hoatzin crop microbial communities from Cojedes, Venezuel. Combined Assembly of Gp0051906, Gp0051904, Gp0051908 | reverse complement strand
CTCACCTATTTTACAGTTTTTTCACCTCTGGATGTTTGACCAAAACCGCATTTCTCACCAACTAATTTGACAAAGCTTACCACAGTGAACCAATGACTTCATCGAATCAGGTCTGTGCTGTGACGAGCTTTTGAAAACTGTATGCCTTTGGATGGTTCTGATCAAAATGCTCTTCTTCAATTCATGCAGCAAAAAGGCTGTCTGAAAAGGTTGCCTCTTTCTCAGTTCACCTCCACCCTCTTGTAAAACTGACTAATAAAGTGGGATGCTAGAAAGAGAAAGAGGGATATTTTCAAGCTGGTAATAGTAATAACAATAATTTAAAAATGAAAACTATTAGTCATTAAGTTCTCTCCAGAATTATATTTAAATTTTCTCTGTCTTAAGATTAAAAATTAGGTTACTTCCTAATACCTAATGAACTAGAAATAGCATTTCACAGAAGGAACAAGGGAACTAAATTGTCAGCAGTTACTATAACACTTCACTGAAACGTTACGAAGTTTTGAAAAGCTTGCAAGAACAAAATAAGAATGATAGGAGATGTATTTTAAATGCCAGAAGTGCTCTGTATTCTTTACATGTAAGTGAATTGTCTTACCTTTTTAATCAAGGGTATCATCCATAATGTAGTTCAGTGCTGAAACCAAGATCTCAAATTATTTTAAAATATCCTTTGTTAATTTTTCTGGAGCTGTGTTATTAATTAAAATTTGCATAGAAATGTAACAGCCAGAGTAATAAGACTGGAACCAGAATTCATTTTACCTTCTAAATTAGACTTCTATAATAAATTGTAAATTGAAATGCCATTACAAAAAGGTTACCATCTTTTATTACATGAAGTTAAGAACTTAAATTTTACTAATGGTGCAATTTTCTCTGTATTTCTTCTTTTACTTAATAGCATATAATTGTTTAAACAACGTTTTAGTCCCTGTGAAAGAAAAGTATTGTTAGCAAGGAAAGTCTGAGTATTAGATAGCTCAGGAAAACCACAGAGATCCCTCTTTTTTAGATGTTCTGATGTATTTCTTTGTATTTCAGTAAGTCATAGAAGCGTATAATTTTCTACACCGCCAAATGATTTGTATTCTGGCGGATGACCCCAATCTCTTTCCCCTTTTTTTTCTAGCAAAACACTTGGGGGAGTTTGTTTAAAATTCATTTTTTGGTGGGTGGCTTTTTTTTTTCTAATCTTAATAAGGTGTATGAATGCAATTTACTGAAATAGATTTGTAAGTGAAAGAAAAATGTGCTCAGAATTGCAATTAAGCCTGATAAGCGTCTATAGAGAAGAATGTGCAATTTTAAGCTTAAAACTTCCAAACCCTCAGGTCTACTCTGCCCTCAAGGGATTCAGTCTCTCAGAATGCATAAACTTTTTAGTGCTGGATGCTTTTAAAATGCAGGTAGCAAGATCTCACATAAATGCTAATCCATTTAAGCATCCACGAAATATATTTGGGCAGATGCATTTCTTTTAGCGTGCACAGTCAAAGACTGTGTGACCTTAGTTAAGTTGCAGACCTTTCAGTCTAAAGCTGTTTTGGGACTCATAACCTTCATGTTGCACTTCTAAGTCTCCTAAAGCATGCTTAACATGGTCCAAGACAATGAAGATCACCACAAACCCAATCCTTTTCATTCAAATTCGATGATGCCGAGGGTGGCTGTCTCCTGCACAGGGGCTCATTGGCGGGAGTCAGGAGGTGGGGACTAAGGACAGTGGGTCTTACTCAGTCTGCTTGCCTTGCTCATACCGATGAATGACCTCACGTCTGTCAGTGAGCAGTGAGCAGGAACTGTATCTTGGGCCAGGGTGCTCCCACTGCCCACCAGGGCAAAACAGCTGCAGCATCCTGGTCCCCTTGGAGCTGGCTTGGGGACCACCACATAGGAGAGGATGCAAGGATCACAGGGACAGGAATAAAACATGAAAGACACTCTCCTGCAAGAAGCAAAGCTATGTTTCTCTGCTCTGTGTGCGTGTATCTTATCCAAAGACTTAAAGCAAGTGTATAAGCTGTCCCTGGAGCTGGAAAAAATCTATAATATTTTTATTGTTGTAATATCTATGTGCCAAGTGCAGACACTTGTTTGATTTTGTCTCTAGCATTTTTATCTGGCATGCTCTCCATTTCATTTCTCCCACCCTGTATCAATTTTAAAACTTCTTTGGTTAAAAAAAAATAAAAAGAAAAAGAAAAAAAGAAAAAAACCAACAACTCCCCTGTATTGCTCTTCAGCTGAGATGCAAACGAAAAAGCCTTCTATTCTGAAATGCTAGTAATAATATGGTGGCAACCCTACTGAAAAGTTGGAGGAAAGGTTTGTCTGTTGTGGTTGCCTGTGAAATACCCCCTTCCTTGCTGTCATTCATCTCCTAAGTAGTGGATGTTCCAACTGACATATGCTTCGCTGAGCAGTGTAGCTCAGTGGCATCCCAATCCTGCCTTGTCACATCAGTTGAAATTGCTCCGTTGGAATGTAAATTAACCCCAGAAATTGCAGGTACACTTTTGATAACTGAATATACTTTTTTCTTTTTCTGTATATACATTTCTTCTCATCTAGGGGAGGGGTTCTGGATGAAACTGTTGGACAGCAGAGGTGGGGCTGACAAGCATCTCAATTTACCACCATATTAACTTGTATTTATACAATTTAAGTGGAAAACCAAAAGCTTGTTAGGCTTTCAGGTAATAACTAAATGGTGCCTGTGTTAGAAGGGACATCTACATGAACAAAAAGGCTCTAGTTTGCAGTTAGATGAAATTGCTAATAAATTTTTCCAGGAAATGTTCCAGTAAGAGTTTACCACAAGTAGCCGTGAAGTTGTACAAAAATATCTTAACCTGTTGTGGGGAATGGAGAGCCTCTCCAGGTGTAAGAAAAGGGAATTATCTATTGCAGTTTATCACTGCATTAGCATGTAGAAAGGTTTACCTCAAGGTCATAAAATGGCTTGAAGTATTGATGCAAATTCATTAAGCTCAAAGAAGAGTCTCTCATGTTACTTACCGAGCATCAGTTTGGCCCCATGATAGGCTTGGCATGGACTCTTGATTCTCCCCAGATTCCTATCCATTAAAGTTGGAGAAACTCTGAAATCAACTCTTATGTTACAGTGAAAGAAGGATTTGGATTATTTGTGTTGGTTTAATATTTTTCTCTTTAAGTGTGTAAACTTTCCCTGAGGTTATGGAAATTTCAAACATTATCTCAGTATCATTGTTCTCTATGTATTTTTTCATATTACCAGCTTTATATTTTATGACAAGCATTTGAAAGTCATTAATTTCAAATGGCTGAATAAACATTGCTTACTTGACATGCACTTATTTAAATACATTATTGTTGGCATAAGATCTAAATTTATGCTTGCAAGAGATGGCAACGTTTTTTGGCTCTTTTTTTTCCCCTCATCTCGTTGCAATCTGGCATAACTTTCCCGGTCTATCTTGTCTTACCTTACCATGGCTTAACAGTCAAACTTAAAAGGATGAAAAGTACCCACACGCAGAAATAAACAGTAATGGTTTGCTTATACTTCTTTGTTAAGCTATCCCCTGATATTTAGCTGTGCACTTTGTCTGCAGTCTCCACAGAGTAGACCTTGCCAGTAAGTGAATATTTTTTAACTCCCCATGTCAACAGCCTAAATAATGATGAATGGTAATTTCAACAATGGAGACCTGCACAGTTTAATGTTCAATAATAAATGTTAAATGAACAATAGAAAACTGTTTTAATGAATTTGCAGTTCTTTTATGCAGCTGTTCATTGCCCCTTTGTTTAACTCTCTAATTATGCTCCTTTGTGCAAGTATTTCTGCAGCTCTGTCTTCTCTTTTTCCCTTCTATTGTCTGAGATCTAATTACAGGACTTATCGATATAGTTAGACTGTTTTGAGGAACTGAAAAAAAATATTCTCTGTGGGAAGAATGTATTCTGAAGAGCGGAAAGTAATTTATTGTGGAACACTGTTTTCTGGTATTCCCTGAATCAGTTTGTTCTCTGTTCTAAAAGCCATCAGAAAGTGGTCTAAAATAAGGAGTACAAGCAAGAAAATACCCCTGCACAAATATCCTTGCAGTTGCCAGATACGTGTTGGCACTTGCTGACAGATGTACTTACAGACTGTCTGCTGTCTTGTGCCAGTACCTGCGAGGAGGCAGTGCTTGCAGGCAGAGATTCATACAATATTTTATATATCTATTGAATTAAATGTTTTAAATATGTAAATGAAAGGTTAATGTTTGTGATAGTAAATGCATTATTTCTATAAAAAGTCTTGGTTGATTATATTTAAAGACATTGAAATATTACTGGGAAGAGAGTATATTGATCTGCCGTCGATGTCTCCAATTTGATTTCCTTAAAATAAAAATATTCAATCTGTGGTCATGAATTATCATCGTTAGGCTGCTTCCTAAGTGATTAGAAAGTGTGAGCTGACAAACAATACTAGATACAAGACGGCCCAAGGATTGCAAAACATTGGAAAGTTTATTGAAATGGATTTTTTTGATGAAATGAATGGATGGTGGAACAACGTACCACACTTTACAAGGCATTTATGTGCGAGTGTGTATAGTTGTCCTATACATTCAGTTATCATATATCACTAGTGGCTTTGGTAGAGCAAGAGCTACCAAAGTGATGTTTTAGAGACTTGCAACAACATGCTATCTGATTGGTCATGCAGGGTTACACAGGTTGACACTAGTGATGCTCGTACCTTGGGCACCTTGATTAAACGCTTAAAGACCAGTAAGATGAATTTGGGCCATAGTTCAGCTGGCTGACAGGTCTATCCAGGATACAAAACCGTAGAACTTCATTTATCAAATTCTTACTATACTACTTCAGGCCCTTCCATTTCTATGGAAGGACCCAGTTTTCCTACTGTTGCCCTGAATGTTATGTAGTCATTTGTAGCATGACAAAGTGAGTTAAGTACCCGCTATCTTATAGTGTCTTCATTCTTGAAGGGATTTGGGCCCAAATGTGGCTTTTTAAGTGGAATTATAATATAAAGTTAACTTGAAAGCAAACTACTATGTTTTGTTATTTTGGTGGTTGTCTATTATAGATGTACAGATGTGAAATGGGCTTTATCGAGAACAATTATGAATCAGATCTCCTAACGTAATTTTATTTCATGAAGTTCATTGGACCTTTTGGTCTCTTTACTTCTCAAGTTGAGATCTGATCTGGGAAGGAAATTAATCCTTGAGTTTCCTGTTTCTACAGATCTTCATAATATCATGAAAGTGCGCCCCGGATTTCTTTCTTCTTTTATTCTTGTTTTTTCTTTGGAAAGAAAACCTGGAATATACTTTGAAGTAGAAAAAAGGAGAGGAAGAAGGAAGGAGAAAAAAAGAGTAAGCTGCGATGACATGTGGAAAGTGGAACATGCAATTTCCCCGATTTTTGTATTAAAATCATTTAGAAAGTTATAAAATTATGCACAATATTTTGCAAAAGCTAACAAAAATCTTTAAGACTGTTGGAGCTGATGAACTGCATAATACACAGATTATTAATAAATGAAAACCTATGAATGAGATGGATAGAGTGCAAAAAACAAGGAATGGTAGAGCAAGCAATCCTGATAAAGACAGGAAATCGTCATTCATCCTTACCCAAACTGAGTCACTAAGGAAGCAAACCCAGATCTGGGCAAAGCTAGGTCCAGAAACAAAACTATGATAAGGCTAGATTATCACTTCTCTGTTCCTGATGTCACAGGCAAACTGCGTGCTGTAGTAGCACTTATGATGGTTGTTACCACCACATTTTGAAAGGCCTTATGCCTTATAAGTCGAAGAGAAATGATTATTGAAAGACGGTTCAAGTAATACATATAATTCAACAGACTAACTGTAGTTCCACCACAAATGAAAAAAAAAAAAACTTTCCAGGAGCTTTCATAAAATAAAATATTTTATTAAATTATCTGCATTTGGTCTTAAATGGCTGGGTTCTTGTTGTTCAGGAACTCTGAAACTAAAACCCCCTTTCAAGATATGAAATTCATACTTAGTGAATATTTATTGAAACATCTCCTTTCCAACCCAAGAGATATTTCTACCCAGGATTTTTTTGAGCATTAGTAACATTTTCTCTCACTGGATAATGAGAATGAAACATCAAACTCTCCTTTCAACACTTCAGAGATATTCAGTGATTTTGGACCTAACCCTTTTTATTTGACTAAGTAGAACTGAGTAAGAGGCATTCAAGACAGAAAGGAGCAAACAAGTGCAGGAGAGTTGTCAGAGGTGCGTGATCTTCGTTCTTCCAGCCAGGGCATCCACCAGTCCTTGGAACCACCCCTCTTTTGTCCTCTTACATTCAAATTCAACAAAGGTCTGCAAAAGAAGCTCCCCAGCAGAAGAGGAGACATTGTCTGTGTGAAGGTACTATGCCAGGACAATTTCATGAAGACTGCATCCTACAGAGCAACTTTAAGGAGATCCATGAATGATTAGGTATCTGTCAACATCCACCATTGCATCTGCAACTGAACTTTGTTCTCAGGAAGAGGACTGCAGTAACACTGATGCTATGTTCAAAACGTACTTTATGCTGGTTGAACATGCATACAGTTTATTTTCAAATTGAAAAAGAGACCAGGAACAAAGAGAAATTCCAGCAATGGGTGTTTTGGGACCATTATTTGCTGTCACATCTGAGAAACCTGAAGTGCTAGTAACTGGTCTGCTTTACAGAATCACAGAATCACAGAATAGTAGGGGTTGGAAGGGACCTCTGTGGGTCATCTAGCCCACCCCCCCTGCCGAAGCAGCGTCACCTACAGCAAGCTGCACAGGATCTTGTCCAGGCGGGTCTTGAATATCTCCAGAGAAGGAGCCTCCACAACCTCCCTGGGCAGCCTGTTCCAGTGCTCCGTCACCCTCAGAGGGAAGAAGTTCTTCCTCATGTTCAGACGGGACTTCCTGTGTCTTTCTTCTCACGGTGGCTCCCTACTGACACCTACACCTGGCAAGCCAGCCTGGTCCTACTGCACATTTTCTTGCTGTTTAGCCTTAACATTGTACAACTCTCCATACAAAGCCTTGCTACAGCTTGGTACCACCCTGCTGCAGTGTGGTACCACCCTGCTCCTCCTTGCATCAAGGAATCACAGAGTTGCAGCATGGCTGGGGTTGGAAGGGACCTTTACAGATCATCTAGTCCAACGCCCCTGCCATGGGCAAGGACATGTTTCACTAGACCAGGTTGCCCAAAGTCCCATCAAACCTAACCTTGAACACCTCCAATGATGGGACATCCACAGCTTCTCTAGGCAACCTGCTTCAGTGGCTCACCATCCTCATCACAAAAAATGTCTTTGTTATGACCAAACTAAACCCACCCTCTTTCAATTTAAAACCATTGCCCCGTGAAAGGGAAGGGAAGGGAAGAGAAGGGAAGAGGATGTGGCAGGCTTGGTTGATCATCCATGGCTGAGGACACGTGTGTGAGAGGAGCGGCTCTAGGTTTCCTGGCCAGCTAGGCGTGAGAGGTGCTCTCACACACTGGCATTATGTAGCTGAGTAATGAAGGCATCTTCCTTGACTAATGAAGGCTGTTCTCCTGAATAATCAATGTTGCCGCTGTACCTCCCAGGTGTCTCTCTGCCCAGGCAGGGTGGCTTTGCATTCTGCTTGCCCAGCCGCGGCGAAGTGGCCCGGCGTGCCCGGTGCCCGGGGATGATTTGCAGAGCAGCCGTGCTGAGGTGTTGCAGAGCTGTCTCTGGCACAGCCGGAGGGGAGCAGGTGGCATCGCAACCGCCGCGCGAGCTTTCTCCAGGTCGGCGGTAATGGCGCGAAATGGCTCGGCCAGCGTGGCCGCGCGGGCACCAGGTGCCTGTTTTGCGGGTCCGTGCACATGGTGCAGCCGCACGCGCCAGAAGGTGACCCGCTAATTGCATTACGGTTGTGTGCCCTGCGGATTACTGCTGCTAAGAGTAAAGTTACGTGGCGTCCCAGATAAGCCCGCCGAGTAGTAAACACGTGGGGCCACCCCAGCCCGGCCGCCCTCTTGTGCAAGGGGAGCGAGGGTTTTAACGCGGTGGAAAATCGTGATGTTTCCGTGCCCGGAGGAAGGCGGGATGGTGGCGATGCGTTTTTGTGGGGAAAAACATGTCCATGAGGTACCGACTGAGTGAGATATGTTAATGAGATATTGATGCATACGCTATCGACCTAGTGGAGTTTGCTAATGAGGCATCGACCGTGGCACCGCAGTGCTGGGGTGTTGTGCTGGGGAGGCCGTGGGCACGCTGGGCCCTGCGTGCCTGCGGACGCTCCCTGCGTGTCAGTCATTTTTGACACAAGGCATCGTGCTGGTGGGTCAGGCATGGCTAAGGCGAGGAAACGTCCCACCCACGCGTGAAGCTGCACAGAGACTTGTTTTCCTCTTTTGTTGCCAAAACCCCTGCGACAAACTACGCTAACCTGGAAAGCATGACAGAGTTACCCTTGGGAGGCACCACGCCTGCTCCACAGGCCGCAAAATTAGTAAATGCTGCCCATGACGTAGATGTTTGCCCAGGCAATTCCCATGTGACACTTGTCACACCTTCTTCATGTGTATCTAGATACGTAGTGATAATCTGTTTGCATAAAAAATGATCATAACAAAAAAACCCTCAACTAGGTCCAGGGAGCATGACACCCTGCATGGTGGTGTCACCAAAGGCTTGCCCTCCAGAGCACCACATGGTCATCCATCACAGAAAGTTTTAAGGATGAATAAGTATTCATCTGGCGGTCTTCCTGAACCTCTCGCTATCACAGAAGACAGCTGTGGAGTCAGGTTTGGTAGCCTGAAGATCCAAAGGCAAAATGTCACTGGGAGATAACAGAGACTTTGGCAGGGCCAGGCATTACACCTTGCTGGCACTGGGGTGCCTGCAGATTTTCCACAAGGCCATCTCCAGACACAAAGATAATCCTCACAGCAGGAGTGCAGAAGAGCTGAGGTTGCTTGTGGAGGGATGATCGGAGCAGGCTCAGCAATTTTGCTGTGCAGGCACAGCCATAAGTCAAGACAGTGAATGGAGGAGCAGAAGGTGATCAGACCCAGCAAGTAAGTCGTGCCAGACATTTCTCAAGGGCCAGGCAGAGGCTGGCAGCCTGGAGGCTGGATCCAGGTTGATGGATCCAGCGTGGAGCTGCTTGCACGTACTTGCAAGAAAGAGATTCAGACTGCAATATCTGAATAAAACCTTACCCCTGAAACGCTGCAGGCAGCACAGGTTTAGGAAGTTTGAGAGAGAGGAGTCAGAAATCCGTACAAGAGAAGAGTTAGAAATTCAGACACCCATGACCCCTGGGCAGTAAATACTACAGGGGTAGTGGTCTGGGTGCAAGATCATCCCCATGATCCTGGCTGGGGATGACAGGGAGCAGTGGAACCACAGAGGGTTTCAACAACACATGTGCAAACACACCCAGGAACCAAAGCTGCTCGTGGCCTGATGGTAGGGTGTTTCTCCTTCGTTCTGCAGAGTGCCCCTACCACAAGCCCCTGGGCTTTGAGTCCGGCGCTGTCACCCCCGACCAGATAAGTTGCTCCAACCCTGATCAGTACACGGGCTGGTACTCCTCCTGGACGGCCAACAAGGCCCGCCTCAACGGCCAAGGCTTCGGGTGAGTCTGGAAATGCCTTCCCAAGGGGCTCCGCAGGCAGGCGGGAGTGGGGGACCGGGGCACCCCAGCAGCATCGGGGCAGGAGGGTCAGCCTGCAAGGGCAGGGGCGAGGGATGTAGCGGGGCTGGTGGTGTCCCCCCAGGTGCGCGTGGCTCTCCAAGTACCAGGACAACGGGCAGTGGCTGCAGATCGACCTGAAGGAGGTGAAGGTGATCTCGGGGATCCTCACACAAGGGCGCTGCGATGCCGATGAGTGGATGACCAAGTACAGCGTGCAGTACCGCACCGACGAAAACCTCAACTGGGTTTACTACAAGGACCAGACTGGGAACAACCGGGTCAGTGGACTTTACAGCTTGGCCACTGGTGGAGCAGGGGGCACATTTGGTGACACAAAAGCATCGGGTCTTGGCAGGGAGGGGCCCCAAGAGGGGTTCCTGTGGGAGCAGCAGGGTGGATGGCACCCAGTGCTCACCCCATGTCCAGGGAGGCATGGAGGGGGATGACCCTCACCGTGGTATAAGTGCCATGCTGACCAACTGCACAAGGACAAAATACATTTTTTCCTAATGATGATGGTGGAGTCTAGATGAAACTTGGCAGGATGGTGGCATTAGCTGGCATTGCTGTGAGTCCAGGGCTAGCACACGATAATGATGCAGAAAAAAACCTGAGACAAAATCTGCAACTATTGAAGTCACAACCCACTGAAGCGTTCTTGTGCTGCACTTCTTAGTGGTTAGGCTGAAGTGAAAAATTGCACAGGGGACCCTACAGTGGTGCCTGTGGTCCCTGTGCAGCCCAGGTGGGCTAGGGGATGCCATGGCTGCTGCCTCCCAGGCCCCGTCCCAGCATGGGGGGCTCTGGTGGCTCTGCTAAAGCACTGGTTCCTGCAGCCCTGGGGAGATGCTGAGCTTTCCCCGAAAACCAGGTCATGGTAGTGGGAGACGTGGCAGCACGGCCAAGTAGTGGGGAAGGGCCCCCAATGCGATTTTTTGTATTGGGGTGTCTGGGAGCCTGGCTCATGAACTGCAAACAGCCAAGGTCATCCACACGGACTCTGAACGCAGGGTGCCTTGCTGCAGGAAGGTGAACGAGAGAGGACGATGTGAGATGAATTCTGGTCTAACCAGAAAAAGTGGAGGAATGAAGTGGGGGAAGTGACTCAGAAAACCCAGCCAGCGTGACACAAATAGTCTGTGTCCT
>Ga0181612_109847_pt1 | contig 10874 bp, 3 predicted proteins | sample HoacroProtozoa21_FD_119630 | JGI IMG/M metagenome (GOLD analysis project Ga0181612, IMG submission 119630) | Hoatzin crop microbial communities from Cojedes, Venezuel. Combined Assembly of Gp0051906, Gp0051904, Gp0051908 | reverse complement strand
CGGGGCTGAATTTTTTTGACCTGCCCTCTTCCAGTCCCCCCCGGCGGGGGGTTTAAGCAGAGATTTTTGCCCCCCCCCCCCCCCCACCATGTGCCATGGTGCTTGAGGTGCAATTTATTTTTCTACTAAGAGCCAAAGAAGTTTTCTCACAAAGGAAAGGAGGCTACTCTCCTTGCTTTCTTGATAAGAAGTTGCTGTACCAGACAAGGTCAGAGTTTCTTTAATGTAGTATTCAGTCTCCAACAGAGAATGACTAGAGCACAAGATGAGAAGAGGTTAAGCATAGTCCACAAGAGTGGATTGTATCCAAAGTGTGCTGGACTTCAAGGCCCTGTATACCTTTGTCAAGAAACATCCAGTTTGCTTTCTTTCTTTCGCTGGATTATGGTGCTCAGTATACAGAATACTCACTTTTGTGTATTTGTTCGTAGTCATAGGGGCTCTCTGAAGGCTTGAAGTCATCAGTAGCACAATATACCCCTTTGGCCTTTACAGTTTGCGGAGGTTTCCATACCTGGCTCATTTGAGGCCACTGCGAAATGGCAAAAAGATATCCCATGAAATATCTTACTGATTGTGGCTTAATAATAACAGATGAGACAGATTTACCCTTGCTTGACCAATAGTTTTGCTGTTTGTAGCAGTTGTTCCTTAGAAGATAATGTCTATCTTAATTTAGCAGATTCTGGCCTATTTTAAATATTTGAATCTACTTCTGTTTTACACAAAGACAAATGTGAGGAATTGCTTGGCTCCAAGACATGTGGCGTTCTGTGAGTGTGATTGAGCCTGCCAGAGGTCTGTTACGGCTGAAGAGGTGTTTCACATGCATACATCAGGATTGCTGTCATCTGTTGTTGATAATATTGTAGCTGCAGAAATTCCACTGCCCATAGACTTGCTGGAAAACTCAAGCTTTCAAAGAAATATTTTGCTCAGCTTCTAGTAAAGTCTAGGACTTGTTTTTCCTCAAAACAGACTCACCCCAACAATGGCTGCAACAAAACACTTTGGTGTGCTTGGACATCTAGCCTGTCTGTAATTAATCTAGATTTCAGTGCAGTGGTATATCAAGCAGAAATTCTTATCTTTCATCAAGCATCTGGTGATTAACTTCCTAGTTAATCGTGGTGTGTAGTATGCGGCTAAGTTACCTCGAATAAGTGATGTTTGAACCTGGCCACTGAAGTTCTGAGGCTGTGTAACTGTGGAATAATCTCTTGTGGAAAAGCTCTTTTTTCCACTTGAAGACCACTGTGTGTGGACTCGGTATCAGCAGAAGATTAGAAAACCAAGAACAGCTTTTGAAAATAGATTCATTTTAAGCAAGCGAGGCTACCCACAGCACACCAGTTTGTGTCAAAATGCAAAAAGCTGTGGGCAGAGCTTCAGTTTGCATCAGTCTGTGGTTTCGCTGAACCGTGGTAGCAAGATGTTACGGGTTTGCATGGCAAGGTTTTGGTAGCGGGGGGGCTATAACGGCGGTTTCTGTGAGAAGCTGTGAGAAAATTCCCCCATGTCTGACAGAGCCAGTGCCAGCCAGCTCTGAGACGGACCCACCGCTGGCCAAGGCCAAGCCAATCAGCAGCATTGGTAGCACCTCTGTGATAACATATTTAAGACGGGGAAGGTGCGTTAAGATCTGATTTTATTTCTCACTATCCTACTGTGACTTGATTGGTGATAAATTAAAGTCCCTTTTCTCCCGAAGTTCAGTCTGTTTTGTCCATGGCAGTAATTGGCGAGTGATCTCTCCCTGTCCTTACCTCGACCCTTGAGCCTTTCATCACATTTCCTCTCCCCTGTCCAGCTGAGGAGGGGGAGCGATAGAGTGGTTTTGGTGGGCACCTGGCACTTATACAGGCCAAACCAAAACACAAGATGCTACCCTATTGTGTAACTTGCTAGCTTACTGGTTAGTCTGTAATCAAGGCCTCAACTTCTAGGAAAGGCTGAGTCTTTTAAACTGTCCTCAAATGAGAGGAGAGATGAAACTCAAATGAGTTTGAGGGAGAGGGGAAAAATTTCAAAATGAGAACCAGTAGACAAGAGGCATGTTGTGGAGCTGTTTGGCTTGAACTGATGAGAGATAACCTCCTCCTGATTAGCGAGAAATACAATCCCTGCATTGGAACATTTAGTAGAGATTTCTCGCAGGAGATGCAAGGTTATTTGACACTTCTGCCCTGCAGTCTCTGAAAACCCTGAAACTGTTTCTGCTGTGGGAGACTGCTGTGTCTAAGAAATTAGTATTGCAAAGTTTTGGCATAGGGTTTTGAAAAATTTTCCCCTTGCATATTACCATGCGTATTACTGACTTCAGAGATGGTCTAGATAAAGTCAATGTATCTGCTTTTAAGGATGAACAGGCTTAATGGTTCTTGTCTGTTGGGCAGGAATAGTTAAAGAATAACCAATGCAATGGGAATATATTAGTTCTTTCTAAATGCAAGTTTATGGAGTGGAATGCTTACAAAATCCATCTGTTAAATGCTTAAGCAGATTTAAGCGTAAGTTTTAAGTATCTCTTTCTCCTGGGGGGGTGTCTGGAACTGTATGATAGGAATATAAGCATCGTATACTCTACATGAAGAGACAGCCAATATGCTATAAATAGTGACGTAATGAAGGGAGACAACCAAACGTGTAAGTTTATGTAGTAATTTTGAGTGGTAGAATTCTTTAGAGATTTCTTTTCTGGACTTAGGGACCTAAGTTAATTCCTTTTCTTTTAAAACATAGTTATGGTGGTGATGCATTAGACCAAGTAGCAAAAGCTGCTATCCATGAAGATGTAGGATGAGCTGATCTGATCTAACTGCTCACCTCTGCTGAAAGGGAATATCCTGGTCCTACCTGCGAGCTCTGGCACTTGCTCATTCTTTCCCTGAGCCAATACATCTCACTAATGCAGGGGAAAAAAACATTGAAGGTGAGGGGTGGGATTCTGCTGGATTAGTGAATTGGTCTGGCTTATGGAAGGCTCAGCCAAGCACCACAGCTGGTGAAAGGGCAGGGTGGAGGAGGAACCCTTTGGAGTGCAGGAGTAGAGAAGGAAGGTGGAAGAGAATGATCTTCCTGTAGCGAGCAGTTGATATCATTTCAGCATTTTGTAACACTTAGTCTCCTTTTCCAGGGCACGTACTAGAGCTGATTTCATCTACCCACAGCATCTTTCTAAAAGGAGTCAGTTTACGTGGGTTCAAAGGGAGATAAAAGTATGTGGAACAGGGATCCATTGATGATTGGTCTGTAAAAGACCACAGTTGTCTCGGGAAACCATACAGTCTTAACACAGTGGGAGTTCAGGGGTGTATTGAGTCAGTGGTTATCGTATAGGCTTTTCCTATTTTTCCTCTCTTCCTCCAGGCACCTGCTAATGACCACCTCCCCCCACCCACCCACAGTTACTGGAAAAGTTACATGCAAATAGTTCCTCTTGGCATTTTAAATTTCATGCCAGCAGTGGGTTGTGTGACATGCATGTAAGATAGGCTGCTAGAAGTTCAACATTTCTTTGCATCCAGATTAGCTTATTAACTCCAGTAAAGCCTATTGGTCAGATTCCTAGTTTTCCTTTGTTTCAGGTCACTTTGGGATATAGGCTTATGCTTCTTTGCTTTCGAAATACGGTTAAACAGATATAGTGTCACAGCTTTGGCTAATAATGTAAAGAAATAAAATCTTATAAGGAAGGGTTTTTGTTTTGTGATTTGTATTTGTTTGTTTTAAAATTGTGTAGGTGATTTAGTTGGGAAAACAAAGTAGAAGTCTTAGGGGCATGTTCATACCTGACAGCCCAAGAGGCCTTCTGGATCAGCTAAACTTCCTCTGTACTCCTGCTGTTTGGCACTGAATGTGCTAAGCACCTAATGGCCTTGGAGTTCCCGTGATGGTAGAGAATGCAATCTTGATTTGTTACCAGGGCAGCTGGTACAAGGTGACACTGAATATATGGTTCCAAGAGGTATTCCTGTTTTTGCAACTTCTACATTGGAAGGGAGGGAGAAGAAAAAATGTCGCTATGGAAGTTGGAGTGGTACGTGACAAATGACGATGTCAGTTTTCCATTGGCTGCTCACTAGCTGGCTGAATTGTAAGCAAAAACGAAAAATGCTCAACCATAGGTAGAGCATAAAGAAGGGAGGTAAGCAGCACATTTGTCAGAAATTTACTGTGGTACAAGATAGCAGTGCTCCCTCCTGCCCCGAGTTGCTCCATCATCTTTGAGACTAAAATGAAAAATGTGTTGTTGGCATAAGGAACCTGTTCCAAAGTAGTGCTATCCTTACCTGGGTTTTATATTTCTTAACCTATTTGTTCTTGTGATTAGTTTGTTTTTGTGATACCTTTCCTTTCTGCTCCGTCGGGGATTGGAGGGGCTGATGAGAATATGTGGTATCTTCATATCCAGTCTGGCCTGCTGCTTTTGAGAGGGAGGGAAAAACCCTTAGGGTTTAATTTTGTGCCTACTTGGTGTTAGGGAATTGAGGACCTGGAGAATAAGAATCCTTTCAGATAATGAAAATAGACACAGTTGCAAAGTCCTTACCTTTGTGTGTTTTCAGTGTGGAAGAGTTAAATATTTCTAAAGAGAAAAATATTTTGTGTGTTCGCTAAAAATGATATCTCAAGCACTAGAAAAATCCACTTACATATTGACTGTGCAGGCCGGTATTGAAACAGGAAATACAGGAAGGTCACAGCATAAACATTTGGAAGAGGGCTGACAAATACATGACATTACCAAGCTCCTCCCCACCTCTCCAAAAAAGAGACATCTCTTCATCCAAAAAATGGAAGGGTTGTCTGTAAAACGCCATGACAGTGAGAGTAAAGAATTGACAAATGAGAGATATGACTGAAGTTTTATGACGTGAATCAACTTGGAGAAAGGTTTTAGTGTATCCAGAACAACAGAAAAAAATCCACATAGAAAAATTCTGACCTTTGCTTAACTTTTGTGACTTGGTTTGGGATATTATTGCAGTAAATTTAGTAAAAGTTAGTATTTAGTAAATAATTTAGCACCACTAGTGAACTGAGTTTTGTTGCCAAGCTTGATAGCACATGGAAGAGTATTATGTTAGCAAAAATTACTTCTTTCAAATCAACCACTCTGTACAAACAGCCCTGAAGAGGAGATGCATTTGTTTTATGTCCTGATTATATCAGTTGCTTGATTTTAATATTTAGGGTTAAATGGAAAAAAAGCAATTTCTGAAGGAAAACTTTGGAGTAGACAAGAGAAGTTGAAACAGTATATTAAGATGCCTGCAGTAAATTATCTGATTTTGAAAGAAAAAAAAACAGATAATGATCTAAGAAATATAAAGGTTCTAATGATGGGAACAGAATTTAGTAGAATAACAGAAAAAATCCCTGTTTTTTTTAGTTCTTGACATGTCTGTAAACAACTGCAAGTGCCTGCAGGCGAGTATGCGGTTTTGTTGCTTTGATCCAGTTTAAATAAAGCCAGTATCTTCTTGTGCACAAACTTGTATAGAAAGAACTAAGAACAGATTATAAATCATCGAAATTTCATTTTCAGCCACCTGCCTAACTGGATAATAATAAGCCCAATAACCTAATGGTCAGTATTATTTTCACAGCTTAAGGTGATGAAGTTTCAGGATGAGTTAGAGTCTGGGAAAAGACCCAAGAAACCAGGCCAGAGTTTTCAGGAACAGGTTGAACACTATAGAGACAAGCTGCTCCAGAGGGTAAGAAATGTTCTTTATGTTTGGCTCTGATTCTGTGATAGGCTTTTATTGAGTTTATCAAATGTAAGGTGGCATTAAGTATAACAACACATGGTTCTCATTAAAATTCTACTGTAATGTCAAACTGCATGTCTAAATCCAAGTGCTTTCTGCAGAGTAGATATAATCTGTCTTTTTAATCAAAATAATGTAGTATTTCACACTGTACAGATGGGTGTCATTAGAATGTATTGAAACCTTAAAGCGGTCACTTCTGGATCTATTACATAAAGTAAACTGTTAGGTGTGGGAAAGGAAGGGGAGAGCTGTCAACTGAAGATGTTCTGTCAGACTTTGCATTTTGCTTTTAGTAATTGATCCGTTGTGTTAAAGGATTCTAAAGGAAGAGAAAGAATAGTATTAAGCAGCATATGTGCTTCTGATTCTCCAGTGTCTAAGATTTCCTGGGTAATTACAGCTCATATTGTCACCCAAAAGTGAATAATTCTGTACTGTTACCACTTTTAGTAATCCTCTGTGGACTATGAAGTCAGAGTGGCTTTAAAAATTAGCATCATATGTGTGCTGTCATGTGATCTTGAATCTTTGAAACATAACGAAAGAACACATAACCTGTTTGGACAATGCGTTTAGTGAGAGAGAGTAAGTGGCAGTTGCTTCTCTAATCTGGTTTCACAGCCTTGACAGATCAATGATGAAATTAGGTACTCATGCAGTTGCTTGGAAGCTAAATACAATTAGGCAGTTTTCACAAAGTGTTTGTCTGTTACTTGTTCTTTGCGTTATTTGGTGCACAACATCTGACTAATTCACTAATTCTGCGTAGTACCTTGAAGAAAGAGACTTGTAAAAATTAAGAAGGCTGATCCCTGAAGGAGATTTACACACTTGGAGGCTGATGTTAGCAGTTAAGACTTCAGATTTTTATAAGTAACTTTTCTTTTAAATGTAGTTGTATCCTAAAACTTTGCACTTCCTCAGTGTTTTCTGTAATTGGAGAAAGAAGTGATTTGTGTAGTAAACACAGAATGTTTAGTAGTTTAAAAAACCAGAAATTGTATTCCTGATAACTTTGTTAGATGGTCTGTGGCTTGTGTTGAGTTAGTTCAACCAGATTGCAATATTTTAGATTTTAAATAATTATCTTGTTTTTCTGTTTTCACTTTCTATGATGAAGGTAGTACTTAGCTAAGAAATATTTTGTGATAATAATAACAGGTGTTCGTTAAAACAAGAACAACCCTGTTGTTAAGGGACTAACTTTATCTTTTGCTTTAATGCCATAATAAAGTTAGTTTGTATAAGAATTATGTAATATTGGTTCTGATTGCACTTCCCATGAACTTAGTGGTTGGGCGTCATTTTTTGTTTGAGTTACGATAGAATGAGCTTTCCAAGAGTAACTTTGCTGGTAGTGTTGTATATTGCTAAGAGAATAGGAACTTACAGCTATTTAAAATACTGTTTATTCCTGTTTATGAAGATGAAATAATTAGTTATGCTATCAGATAAACTAGGCACATCTTAAGAGCCCATTGATTTTAGTGGAATCTAACAATAGTTTGCAACAGTAGGTATAGTGATACGGGGCACTTTGAAATTGTACTAGTAAGTCTTCCATGTAAAGACAATGTGAGACTAGGTTAGTATAGCTGTCCTGGTATTTCCTGCACTTGTATGATTATCTCTCCCTTGTTCTTTCTTTTTTTTTCCCCTCCCCCCTTTCTTTCATTTAGCTAAACCATCCCTTCTTTGTCTTCTTTATGGGGTATGCAGGGAATATCTGTTGATTTTTTGCCACAGAAGGAGTTTATGCTAGTACTGAAAGAAGCATCTCTCTTGACCTCTGTGTTCAGACTTGCTGATGATTTAGGTTTATTTTTGTATAATTAAAGTTTTTAACTATTTGACAGAAAAACGAGGTGTGCTCAGGGTGTATCTTTTCTTTCAAAGTGGTCCTGTTGTGTATAGAAATGGACCATATTTGTGGGATTTTTAGACAAAGTAGATGTTACTGCAGAATTTTGTTTGTATTTTTGCTTTGTCTTTAAGTGTCTTGTAGTTATGAGATTATCTCAATTCTTAATCTGGATGAATGAAGGTGAATACATATGTTTTAAGTAGAAAGAGGTTCCTGGTATTCTTTCATGTTTAATTTTGTTTAGAAAATCTATTACAGCTGTAATGTCTCCCTGAAATTTCTAAAGTTGAAGACTGTTCATTTCCAATTAGATACTCAGACTTTCTCACATAGGAGGACATCTTTCATATTTTTGTCAGTGTTTGTGTTACAATAAATGTTTCTGCTGTGTACAAAGCAGTAGGAAAAATTTGGAGAGTGGGTATGGTGTGACCATTAGTTCCTTCTCAGATGATGTGCTGTGTTCCTTCAGTACTCAGTGCTTTTATGCAGTTGGTGATTAGCTTGATTGTCTTTACTTAATAGTTAGTCACACCTCATCTGAAATAATGAATGCTTCTAATAATTTAGGAAAAAGAAAAAGAGTTGGAAAGAGAACGGGACAGAGACAAAAAGGACAAGGAAAAATGTGATTCCAGGTCCAAAGATAAGAAGGAAAAGGAGGAATGTACACCAACAAGAAAAGAGAGGTACGGCTTTCCTTAGGGGATGGGGAGAAAAACCTCACAGTTAGTATCTTTATATACAGTGGCAGCCTTGGAATTATGTTGTATCGTGCATCTTGCTTCAAAAGAAAACCACAAAACCACCCGAAAAAAATCCAAAACACCCAACAACAACAAAATGTACTTTGGATATTAAAACATGTTTCAAAACCTTTAAAGGAATTGTCATTTTTATCCTGCCCCAAGTGACGTACCCTTTTGAATAAAATCCTCTTTTGGTTCATTTAGGCCCTGAGGAAACATGGTAAAATAATGACTAGTTGAAAACAGGGTAGATTTAATGCTCTTTTAGCAGTAAATTTGCAGCAGTATATTAGTCGGAAAACTGTACTGAAGTCATACCATAAATTATTTGCGATGATTTAAATTTTGTTCATCTCATGGTGACGATTCTTCAAAACAGCTAGTTTTAGGGTAGCTGATTGTACACTCCGATCTTCTGATACTTGTGTAGCCAAACTCTTCTATGCTATTAAGTGTAGATAGGGTAAAATGCCTTGCTTTTCGCGAGACTATGACGGAATGTTTTTCATTGCAATCAACAAAGATGTGTCACAGCCCTGAATTTTTTTTTCAACCAGAGAAAGTCTGGTGTACATGTTGAACTTGATTTTTTTTCTTTAGTAAAAAGCCTGCTACTTTTTAATTACTTAAAAGATTCTAATGTTACACTGGTGAAAGAAAATACCTGCAGAAAGGAATGTGTGTTCTTAATACACGTTTTCACTCCTCTGTGTGTCTCTGCGTGTATGTACATGACTATTTGCTTTCTTTACAAAGGAAAAGACGACACAGTGCTTCACCTAGCCCGTCTCGCAGCAGTGGCAGTAGACGAGCGAAATCTCCATCGCCAAAATCGGAACGCTCAGAGCGCTCCGAACGGTCCCACAAAGAGAGTTCACGTTCTCGGTCATCACATAAAGATTCTCCCAGAGATGTCAGTAAAAAAGCCAAAAGGTAAGCTGGTATCTTCTCTGTTGTGGGTTGTAGGAAAGTTAAGTACATAGGTGTGTTTTGGTTGGATTCTTTTGTTTGTGCGTTTTTTAGCAGAGCGTATTTGATACACGCGTGTGTTCTCTCATAGTGGACTATACTGCATGTTCCTGGTTAAGAGTCTTTGGACTCTTGGTGTCCGAAATGTATACAGCCTCCTGCCTCGATAGCTCGACTGTTCACTTCTGTGGTCCTGTTTACCGGTTTGCTGACAATTTTGAGAAATACTGCTTTAAACCAAAGTACCTTGCTGCCTTATTAGCTTTTTATTTTCAAAGGACAAATCTTCTGTAGCTCACAGCATGCAGTCTTTCACTGATTTGCTTACATAAAGCTCCTCTCCCATGGTTTGTTTTTTAATGAGACACGTCTAGATTAGATAATTCTTATGGGTTTTTTTTTCCGAAGTAGGTATTGTCAAATCTCCAGACTGACACAAATATTTGTCTCTAGTTAATGTTAAACTTAGGGTGAGATTTTATTATTGTATTGATGTTTTTGTAGCTCAAAACTCGAACGTTCAGCTTCCACTTCTTTTAGAGGTGTAGAATACCTTATTGGTATAAGATTCCTCAGACATGCTGAGGAAAATTCCTTTGATGCTGTTGTGATAATCATAGTATGTATTTAAAGTAATCAGATGCTTGTGTTACAAGTTAGGAATTCAAACAGAAGTGGAAAAGTACTTGAGAGGGTTTGGTTTTTTTTTTTTAGAGTTAATATGGTGGTCATTCAATTTAGATTATATCGGATTAATGTATTAGGTGTGGGTTAGATGACAATAAGTTTATTCAGTGTCCATTCTTTTTCTGTGGGATTACATCACAAGCTGAACGTGTTTGAGAATCAAAAATATTTCAGCATAACACAATTCAACATAGTTTTTCACTTCTCCTCTATATGGATATAGGCTGCTACTAATACAAGAGGCAAGGTGGTTGAGGCATATGAGGAAGGTTGTGAATTTATGTTGGTTTAAGAAGGACATGAGTTAATGTTATTTTTCACGTGGGTTCTAAGCACTGAACTTAAACCCAAAATATATTAAAAAACCTTACAATGCAAAAATGGCCTTTTTCTCAAAAGCATGATACTGTTCTGTCATCCCCTTGCTGGAGAAAAATATTTTCTGCCTTGTTTAGCTCAATAAATGCATGCCAAATAACTGCAGAAAAAGTTGGTATTATCAATTAGCGTTTGACATAAAACTTTTTTTTTTTTGCAGGTCACCATCTGGCTCCAGGACACCCAAAAGATCAAGAAGATCACGATCCAGAACCCCTAAAAAGTCAGGGAAAAAATCCAGGTCTCAGTCCCGTTCTCCTCACAGATCTCACAAGAAGTCAAAGAAAAGCAAACACTGACAATGTTAATATTTTTTATGATGCTGTCACTTACTGGAAATGCGGTTTTGTTTTTGTGCCTGAGCAGTCTGTTAAAAAACAAAAAAGCATTCCTGATTTTTATGGGTTTCTTTTTTTTGTGAATGCACGTGTATACTCATGAGTATCG
>Ga0181612_150318_pt1 | contig 10875 bp, 6 predicted proteins | sample HoacroProtozoa21_FD_119630 | JGI IMG/M metagenome (GOLD analysis project Ga0181612, IMG submission 119630) | Hoatzin crop microbial communities from Cojedes, Venezuel. Combined Assembly of Gp0051906, Gp0051904, Gp0051908 | reverse complement strand
TAAGCTGCTCCATCACCTTTCCCGGGATGGAGGTGAGGCTGACTGGCCTGTAGTTCCCTGGGTCCTCCTTCTTGCCCTTTTTGAAGATTGGAGTGACATTGGCCTTTCTCCAGTCCTCTGGCACCTCTCCTGTCCTCCAGGACCTCTCAAAGATGATGGAGAGTGGCTCAGCAATGACATCCGCCAGCTCCCTCAGCACTCGTGGGGCACTGTAAGAGAACTTGAAAGGATAGATTTCCTTCTGTCTTTGCATACTGACTACTTGCAACACACTTTGCTCTCACCCTCAGTTCTAATCAAACTAATAACATGAATCTCCTACTGACGTTGTTTGGGACGAAAGTATTAATCCAGAATTATTCACCACTCCTCCCTTCGATGCAGGTGCTCTTAAAGACAGAAATCTGTCTTGAAAAGTCAAAAAAATCTTCTACTATACTGCAAATTCAGAATTATTACCGTGTGTGAATCGACTTCATAACTTGCTTTGAGGAGCAGTGTGAAAGTCCAGATTCCAATACCAGTGTTCCTACAGTGGGGACTTTCGTATTGGATGTTCAGACCTGCCTGCTCCTACAAATAACCACAAGAATTCAGAAAGAAAAACAGGTTAAAGGCATTTTAGTAAGGCATTTATCCCCATGGAAGTAAGCACAGTAAGCAGATAGAAGAGACACTTAACTGAATCAGGAGAGAATTTCTCAGATACTTTGTCAGAGGGCAAAAAAAAATCTGAAGTGCTTGCAGCTTTCTGTTTTTGCATAATTTTAGTGAATCAGCCACTAGAAAATCATATGACAAATAGCTTCTGGACAGTCTTGGGGAAGGTCAAGGATTGTACCTTAGGAGCGATAAGCTGTTTGCCAGGTATCTCACCACAGTGATAATGATGCAATTCAATTTTGCAAGAATTACTCTGTTATAAAGCGGTTAAAATGCAGTTAGGTCCATATGTTACTCCTTATGTTCTTTAGATAAAATTCTGGTAAATTTGGTAGCAGCAGGCTCGTAAGTAGGGATTGCAGTACACATACCAGATTCTTTAAGGCTGTGGGCTTGGTTTTCTTAGCTGCAGCTGAATAAAATTGTTCATCTTATGTGTATTAAATGTTCGGTTATTAAGAATATGAACGTGGAATTTCTTTGTAATTATAAATTTACTTCAACACATTAAGCTGTGCCAGCTGTATAGCCCTGATGCTGAACTCGCTGCTGGATCGATCTTTAGGTTAAACGTTTCCCCGCAGGAACCGGGGACCTCAGGAGCTACCTTACAGGTCGGTATCTGTCCCCACACAGAAATGACCCGGTCCATTTGCATTCTGCAGGCAGTTAACGCTGGCATCTAGTGGTGGCTTTTTGCACGTACAGAAAACCTGACAAATCTGCGGGCTCGAGGAGTAAGTGGCTGCTAACCTGATACTTTGATGCTGCCTTTTCAAAATCTAATAAAATGTTTTGGGGAAAAATAATACCAATAACAATTCTATACTTTTCAAATGCTTTTACTGTCTTATGTAGGAAAGATAAATTTGTGGTTTAATGCATTTCCCCAGCTGTCGGCCGTGTCACCTCTCTTAGGGGAACTCCCCTTCATTCCTTTGAGGGATTTCACTGGCGTTTCCCTGTTGGCCCCTATTACCTCAAGAGCCCCTGGCTCATCTCCGTAAGACTTCAAGCGTGCTGCTGTGTAGCCAGCACATCTCAGAGCAGCAAACTGAGTCTCACATCAATTCACTAAGTACTTCACATCAAAAGAGAACAATTTTCAAATCGGATTGCCGCCTTGCTATATACAGACATCATCAGTATCAAGTTAGTAACTATGAATACATACACAGGTGTATTTGGCTAGACATCTACATATATTTCTAAAATCTGTCATTCTTCTGTCAAAACCAACTTTAGTTTTAGCTCAGAATTCATATTTTTTAAAAAACAACACATTAATCTTGTGTTAAGCAACCCAGCAACTCAGATTTGAGATCTGAGTGTACGAGCCCTTGGTATAACAGCTGTAAGCAGCAGGAAGGCTGTACTAGACAGGAGTCAGTATCTATTGCCATGTGACATTTTCTGATATATTTTCCAGTGGTTCAAAATAGCTTTCAATATTAGACATACCCGTGGAATCAGTACTACAGCTGAGTTGAAGCTTTTTACAAATTGAATGATTTTCAAGCATATCTTTAAACACTTGCAATCAGACTGGTTTTGTAGTAAATTGGGGGATGTTTTAATGATTCTGACTGTATCACACATTTGTGAACAGTTGAAAACATTTAGTATGCAAGACGTTAATTCCTTTGAGCAAAGATTGCAAACAAACTAGTTTCCAGCACAGGCATTCAGGTGACTTGAAACCGAATCTTTAAACAAAATAAACCCAAACTTAATTCTCTGCTTACAAATGTTTCTACCAGTAAGCTTTAATGTTGACTGGAAGGAATGCAGAAGAACGCTGCTGAACAGTCACTGAGAGCTGAGGCATCTGAGGCCTCCTTTCTCCAGTTTCTGAGTCATAACGCTTGTATTCTGAACTACGGGATCGTCTCATTTCACTTTGGAAAGGAATGTTTGAGTTTTAACTGAACATTAGAGGGCTTTTTACTTTCTCTTGAGGCATTGTAGATTTGTCACTGCTGGGTTTCAGACAGGATGCACTGCTTTCATTACATTGAGTGCTCTCAGATACCAGGCTGGGGTATGGCAGTCACGCTCTCCCAGCTAAGCCCCGTGGTAAGCTGATGGGCTTTTCTGCCCGTGTTTGCCCTGTATGTGTTACAGGCAGTCCCAGAACAAGCTCTCTTCTTGCAGGAAACTATTACTGGCAATGTTCTCACTCCTGTAATTTTCCTCTGCAAGATACTGGTTGTTTTTCAATTTGTACTCCAGATTTTAAGTTCATTGCACTTAGTGTTTTGTGGTCTGTGGCAGTGGCATGTGCAGATGTTCTGCAGATCCTCCTGATCTAGACTGGTTTTGAACAGTCTGTAAAAGCAGGAAGCAGGTGTCAATGGCATGGACTGTCACTTTCTGTTTTATTTGGCTGTGCTGCCTGGCAGCATTCTCAGCAGAATGTAATATCTCTCGCAGAATCTTTCTAGCTCTCAGTATCTTTTTAAATTAACAATGATCAGCAATCAGTTGCATAATTTTAAATGGATGTTAACAACTCATTAGCCACACTTAAACAGTCCCTGTGGTGTCCTTCGTCGTCCAGTCATCTTGCATCTTCCCTGTGTTTCTATCAGTGAATGACAAATCCTTACTTCTGGTGAGCTAGGTCAGAATTCAGCCAGTGTAACCTGCTGTGGAGCAAGATGGCTGTCTTGGATGGGATTTTTCTGTGTGCTCCACTCTGACCCCTGGTCCTTATGCCTCCTAGGTTTCCATCTGCCTGGGGTGAAGTCTCATTACCACAGCAAGGACCCACATTTTAAGTGTATAATGTCTTTACCTCACTTTCCATTGTTTGCATAGATGCAGAACACACAGGAGGATTTCGTTTTGCCTTCTCTGCCCCTTTATACTATCCTGAAGAACCCCATAATACTTGGGAATATAGAAACCCAACTGATAACCAGTTTCCAGTGTTACAGGCACGCCGTTTTAGCTGGGCTGAACAGAGTGGTGACCCATACTTCCTTAACATTGTTCTGCAGCGTTAGCTTTCCCTAATGCCAATCAGGCTGAATGGCATACAATTTTTCTGTTAAATTCCCCACTGGGTCAAAACTATAGCCAAGTGACTGAGGCCTAAGGTAATTAAATCCCCTTATCCAGTATGGCTAATGGAGAACAGCACAGCTATTACCATGCCAGAGATCATATAATTTGTGTGCAAATGCTTGTCTGTATTTGCAAACAAATGTTTCCAAATGTATTTGGTGTGCTCAAAGCAGTAAGCCATAGGCAAAACAAACTGGCCCCAGCAAATTAATTTGGTGCAATACAGAAAAAATTGTAATAGTCTCTGCTTTCAAGATGATGAATGAGGCCCAGTGCTTTACATTTTGTTTATAAAATGTTTTCTTGTATTTCAGCTTTTCGTAGATGCAATTCCTGTCCAAAATAGTAATACTTCCAATACTTACATAAAACTTGCCTTACAAATTAAATCAAGTTGGAGACGTACATCAACTGTTAAAACTTCTATTTTTTTATCTAGCTAGAATAAGACATACTTCTCCATTTTTTTGTGCCTTTGTTCTGGCTAGGAGAAGGAATTGAAAGATATTGTTCCACTCTTTATTTATAGATAAAAGCTTTCACAATCTCAATCTGAACAGCAGCAGAAGCTTGAAATCTGCAGATGAATTTAGTAAAATGGGATTCAGTCCTCAGATTTTAATCTAACAAGATTATAGTTAAATCCTGGTAGTTTTGATAGCAGTTATAATTGACCTTTCTTGTTTTTCTTCTCTGTAAATCTTTTCCTAACTTTCACTGTTCCTTATAAAGAGTGTGGGCTATGTAATGGCACTGTTGACGATGAGCCTAAAAGAGCTGTTGATTGGATTCAAATGACTATTTTGTTCACTCCAATTCAGAAAAACTGGAATTTAACACACTTGTAGAACAGAAGTTTTGCTTCAAGAACATTGAATTGTGTTGCTTCATCACGATATACTTCTATTCAGCTTCAACATTTCTGTGTTATTTTTGTTACATTTAAAATAAAATGGGTCATGTTTACCATCTCTAAAATAAACTACTTCTAGCATTTCAAAATTGAATGAGAAAGTTGTAATGATTTGATATTTCTTCCTCAAAAGCTTTGTCCAAGTAGTTGTTCCCCTAAAACATCTGGTTTTCTAAAGACTGTTACAGTTGCTTTGGCTATGCTTTTAAGCAAACCAAAGGATATAGTGAAAGCAACATAATACAATTGTAGTTAATTTAAAACAAGTTAAAAAAAATCCTATTGGGGGCAATGCATAACTAGCCTTGGATCCTTCACAATAAAACAAAGCAAAAAATCCCACACGATTAAGCAGAATATACAGAAGAAGGATCATTTGTCTGAGGTGCACTGGAGCCATGTAAGCTGTGATATTTCTGGAAGGCTCACAATGAATATTCACTGCATTTAAAAGTATGTTCATGATTTGTCCGGTACCTTGTAAGTGAAGTTAGATGCAGCAACTTGTGTATGTGGCTGTTGTGATACGCTTCAGAAACTTTAAATATCTGGCAGCTGTTGTGGTGTCCTTTCACATCACTGAAATTTGGTAGGGTTGAAAATAAATATATTTTGGTGAGAAAAAAAAAATGACCTGAAGAATAATTTAGTGCCACTGATTCCATAGTTTCAGGAGAGACAATAGAGAATGGGTGTGGACAAGAGATGGACCTGGGGCCAGTGTAAGGAAGTAACTTTGCATTTGAAGTTGGTTTTCAGCACAGCCAAATATTTCTTGGGGGTGGGGAAGAAAAAAGGGTGGACTATGTGGGTGTGTTTGTCTGTTTATTCACTTCTCTGCATCTTGCCAGATGCTCACCGAAGTGAGCTCTAAGTGAAACTGAGCATTTGGGGCTTTCAGGACACTGTGACTACTGAAGAAAAGATGCAATGCACAAAGATACTGGATATAACTGAATAGAGATTTTAGTAAATGGAAAGATCAAATGCAGCTGTGATTCTTTTGAATATAGCTTACCTTTAGAAACTTGAGATTACATGGCACTCAAAGGCATGGTCTTTAGCGGGGAAAATATTTCTAAGAGCGGTAGACTTATACCAGTGTTTGTTATCTGGGTTGCAAGCACGAGTGTAAATCAAATGCTGGCATTTCTACGTTATGATTAAAGTGTTCACAGTGAAATCATTTGGAGTGGGGGCAGTTGTATATGATCTGCATTGGGATATAGATTTTCTGTTGGAAATACATTGTGAAAACAAACATGAAAATGTGCCAGAAAAAAGAGGGAACAGCAAAAAAGGAAGGGATTCTGAAACCAGACAATTAGATAATATGGGGAGATGCTGGGAAATAGAAGCTACTGGAAATCGAAAATGCTTAATATGCATGGATAATTGAGAAAGCTGGTTAAGAACAAGATTTTAAGAAGGCTGTCACCTTTTGGAGAGAATTCCTAGAGGTAGAAATTGTCCAAAAAATATTTCCACAACATGAGAATACCCAAGTCCTAAATTCCAGCCTCTTTGCTACTTCAGTATGTAAGAAGCTAAAACATTTAATAGCAAAATATATATATACACACACACATAAATCCAGTGGTGCAAATATGAAACAATGTGATACCTCTTTAAAAAAGTGTTGAAATAATGAAGTGAAGCATTTTGACCTTTTCTAACCCTGACTAAAAGTTTAACTTCAAAGTGACCAACTCCTCGTTTCTCTAGCTCCAGGGTTCTCTCATTGCAATTAGAATTCCCCATATGGAAAGTAAAGACATTAACATAGCACACTTACTGGTTGCGATGCATCCTCGTTCTTGCCGGAGCAGTGGAACATGCAGAGAAAAGGGTTGCGAAGGCTGCCTTTGTAACTGTCCTAATACAGAGAGCAGAGGTGGTTTTGAGCAGTAATCCATCCTAGAGTTGAATTCTTCGTTCTCTAAATTGCTAGGCTAAGTAAGAAACGTAATTATACTCAAATGAGCTTTTGTGAATGCTCTTATTGTGCCAGAATTTTACAGTTAATGTGATTTGGTTTGCAGTTGATCATTACAGTCAGTGCAACACATCAGGAAATGTACACCACAGTGTGGAAGCTGGTGAGCAAATGCTGTAGAGTTTACCTGTGCAAGTCCAGTGAGGTTTTGCACTTTTTTTCCAGGCGAAAAACAGTTTAGCCAGAGCCACTGCTCATGGCTGGCTACTGGGCAGCTTAAATCTCAAACACTGTTTAGAGTTCTCAGCTACCAGGCCATGTTTTCAGCAAGGATTGAAAAAAGAATTATATGGAAGCAAATTCTCCTGCCTGAGCCCCCAGAGTTTTGGGAGACCGCTAATGAACGTAGTCCCCCTTACCATTGATCTGCATGTCAGTCCTCAGACGTCCTTCTCCACTTTTGTGTCCACAAAAAGCTACTGTTGTAATTCAATTTTTACAACCTGTAAATTGGCAGCGATGAGTGAGCTGCCTTAAAGGAACTACTGCACTCAAAAGGCAGCTGACCTGTTAGATTTTTCAACAGCACAGTTAAACTTCACTGAATTCATGTAATCATGACACAGAAGCATCTATTTTCCTGTCGCAGGAGGTCGATGCAAGCTTACTCTGTCTGCCACACCGTCCTCCCTTCCAGTTGCCTCAATGTTGCAGGATGTCCCTTGTCAAGACTTGCCTCAGATCTTAACTGTTCAGCTCTGCTCTTTCCTGTTTTCTTTCTGCTGGTGCTAGGGTCACTTCCAGACATCTTTAAATTCTGTTTGCATGAACCCATTCCTTGCTGCACGGGATGTCCGAATCCAACCACAACATATGACACTTTCACCAGTCATGGGAAGTGTCTGCACGTGTTCTGCTGTTGTGGGTCTTCCCCCTGATGCCTGCAGTCTGATCTGCAGTTTACAAGAACACTGCAGTCCAATCAGCCATTTGCTAAGTTAATACACTTGTATGTATCTGAAGATCAGGTGAAGATCAGTAGACTTCCTTTTTGCTTTTTTTCTAGGCTAAGTTTTGGTGGCATGTTTGCTCTGGGACTGTTCCGTGAGATACTGTGCTTACGTCCCCACCCCTCTGTGCTGATAACCTGGATAAGCTTAACCAGGTCTGTGCAGCCACTGGTTACTTTGCTGTTAAAGATCTATGTGAAATGACTACATCTCCAGAATTTTTCCTGACTGCCTTTTGTCATCATTCAGATTCAACTCACTCAAGCTGCTTTCCTTGACCACCATGTGGGAGTATTGCCTAGGTTTGTGCTGGGTTTTTTCCTAAATTATTCTCTAGACATATGTATTGTTTGACTTTCTCCTCCATTACGAATTTGCCATGTTTTTTCCAGCACTTGAATACATAAGTATAGTTTGAAGTAAGCTACACTGGAGTTATGGCAACTTGAGACCCTGGAGTGATTTCACACCACTGAAATAAGCGCAGATGTGTCCAGAAATACCATACTTGTTGGACTTGCACTGGTTATGTATTCCCTAGAGTCTACCTTGCACAGTAGTGCCTGCTGGTTTTTGTAAATCACACTGCAAAATGTCTACAAGAGCTTTGTTGCTTTGAAATATTCTGTAATAAAATAAATGTTCTTACCCCCAGTGCAAGTGCTGCACAAAAGAGTGGAGCTTTTGAGCACCCTTGTACCGTTGTCTCCCTGAGCCACTGACATTATTCTAAGGCTATAGCGGTGATAAGGCATTGCTGATAAAATCAGCAGTTTCATCAGCATCAGATGGTTTTCCTCCATTGTGCCTGGAACAACTCCAGCTTCGTCATAGTCCCCTGTGTGTACAGGGAAGAGAGGGTTGAGAGGGAGTGAATTGTGAGGTGAGATGAAAAAGCACGATTCATCTGTAGTATGAGTATGGTGTAGGGGGAGATAAGAGGCAAAATACCTGACAGTATTGCTATGCTGGAATAATGATCTGCACAGACTGTTAATTATTATGCTTCTTTACCATCAGTGCGATCTCTTCTGTTCCAAAGCAGCGGAGTTACAGGACACAAAGGGAAAATCCTCTTCAGAGTAACTTAATGTGACTTCAGGTGGCTGTGCTTATGATCAAATGACCTTATCCAGTGCAGAAGCACACAGGGCAGCATGGAACAGACATTTGCTCTTCCCACAGCAAGATGAAGGGGAGGATCAAGGTTTAACTGTGAAATGGGAATGAAACATGCCTAGTTCCAAAGGAGCTTGGTTCTGGTCTCAGTTTCAGTGTCCTAACTCCAAGAATAAATACTAATTTATATTAGTCAGTTGCTGAAAAAATTCAGAGAGCAGGAGTGGGAAGTGCCCTAACCTCTTTGCTAGCCAGCCTACCTCCCTGTGCTCCACAACAAATCTGTCAGTAGTCCCAAGATTTAATGGAGTATAGGGTAGAAACCAGCAGTCTCCCGCCCTCCCCAGAGCTCCTGGTGGGCAGACGGTGAGCACCTTGCTGCAGGCTGTAATGAAGAATTAGAGCCCAGGTTTACCCTCTGCTGGGTGAGTCTGCAGCTGCCTACCCGCCCCTCAAAAGGGCCAGCATGACTACCTAAAAATGTCAGGTGAACGCCGTGCTGTTGGCGTGTCCTAAGCATGGCTGGGTGAGCCCTGCAGAGGGTTCACCGATGCCAACGTGAGCCAGGAGCACCTTTTGCCACATCCAGAAGCTTCTGCTGAGGAAGTCCTCTCCAGGAAACTCTTGGTCAGGTTCCTGGGAAAGCAGGGATGTGAATTCACAAACTGTATGTATGTAATAAAAGCTGCTCCTTTAAAACTTTTACTTGAACTTTTGAAAACAATTTGTTGCTTTTAATACAGTAGGAAACATTTTATTATCACTCTTAAAATTTTAATTAATTGCTCTCGCATACACCAGCTCCCTTGCCCTCCCCGTTTCGGGTCAGGGCAGTCCGGTGCCGAAGGGAGAGCGGTGGCTGCCGTGGCCCGGGGGATGCTGGCCCACGGCCCGCGCGCCCGTCTCCGCTTTCGGTTTCGCTTCTCCCACCTCTTGGCAGGCTGCTCGCTCATGGCCTTCGTGTGCGGAGAAAGTCGTGGGGTTCCCGGGTGCCCCTGAGCCGGAGGAGGTAAAGCCCGCAGCGGTGAGTGGATGCCGTTCGTCGCTTCTCGGTGATCAACGGGAATGCCAGAGGTACAGAGCCACAGCGCGGCTCGGGAGGTTGGGCGGTTTCCTCGGAGTTCTCTTGCCTGGCGAGGCAGCGAAGTCCGTGCCGCTGCTGTTTGCTGAATGAGCTGCGCTTTGGTGCTTGTGGTCGGCTGTGCTGTCCCCAGCTGGCAGGAGGCATTTTTGTGTTTTAAAAAAAAGGCAATATAGGTGAGGTGGGAACGTCCCTCTCTGGGAGATGTTGGAGGCTTCCCTGCTAAATTCTCCAATTTTCTAAAGTTCTTGCTCATAACATTAAAATGGTCATTCTTGCTTTTGTCTATTAAATATTATTCTGTAACACTGTACCATAAATCTGATAATGGGCGTGTGCTTGCTGCACTGGATCCCCAACTAAAGCATAAAGCACCTAAAGCTGACTCCACAGTTCCTGGAATGGAAAAAGCAGGAGAAGGCAGCCCTTCAGGGCTCGCTGGAAGCCAGCCAGAGAACTCCGATCGTGTTTGTGCAGTGCGTTTCTTGCGCCTTTCAAACATAAAGATGAGCTGGCAGCCACCGCCGAGGAGCCTGGCAGCTGCCTGATCTCCCTAAAACAAACCCTCGGAAGGACGCAGGCCAGAGGTAAAGCTTTTGTGACAGACAAGCTCCCCCTCTGTTTTCCTTAGCTCTTCCAGCAGCTGGGGTGCAGAGGAACGAGGCAGGACACGGGGTCCTTTATTGTCCTCAGCTACAGGGACACGGGTGCTGTGTTCAGCAGGTCAGGCTGTCTGCAGGACTATGAGGTCCTCTCTGTCAGTCTGTCCATCAGTCAGTCAGTCCAGCATTCACTGTCTCCTCCCCTTCCGTCTGCCAGTGGCAGATGAGTGGAGAGCCAGGCTGTGAGAGCTGCAGAAGATGGGTCAGGCCTGCATCCAGTGCCCAGCAGGGAACAGTTTTTTCATTAAGGTTTATTTTAATTGATTTTTGCAGTCCTTTGTGAATGCCTTTGGAGTGCTTTAGGTCCCTCTCTCACTTGCTTGACTCATCCCCCCCCCCCCCCGGATTTCACTGATTTTCCCCCGTGGGTGGCCCGGGTGCCCCCCACAGGGGAGCCTCCGGGCTCCCCCTGCCCACTGTAC
>Ga0181612_110497_pt1 | contig 10876 bp, 12 predicted proteins | sample HoacroProtozoa21_FD_119630 | JGI IMG/M metagenome (GOLD analysis project Ga0181612, IMG submission 119630) | Hoatzin crop microbial communities from Cojedes, Venezuel. Combined Assembly of Gp0051906, Gp0051904, Gp0051908 | reverse complement strand
AGTTGCTGTATGGATGCTATACCGCATCAGCGCCAGGAACTCTTTAGTTCTGGTGGAAATAAGGAGGTGAAATGCCTCCCTTGCTAGATAATGCAGATTTACGAAAACCACTGGGTTGGCACTCTGTGGGAGGGTGCACGGTGCTGCGTGGGCTACTTGGCATGTGGTGGGGTAAAAGTGGATGGTTGAGAGTGGAGTGCTCATGCATGGCAGAGACTGATGAGTATGGAGAGTGTTGCTGTGAAAGAAATCGAGGAATGAAGAAGATAGATCCTGAATCTCAGGAAAATTTCCTGAAACAGAACAGGAGAAGAGTCTGAATAAAGCAGACATTTCTACTACAAGGCTGTTTTTCTGAAGAGTTTTTATATCCACCTCACTTGCAAGCTGCCTGCCGAGGATCTCATTGGCATTCTGCTTTTCTGCTGTAATCTCATGTTGTTAAGGAGCATGATTTTTGTTCTTAGCTGAGCCGCATATAGAAGATTACATAAATACCTTGGAAATCTTGGGAGGGGGAAGAAGAAAACCCCCCCCAAACCACCAAACCCTTCCTCTGAGAAACATTTTGACCATGTAATCTTATGTTTTCCTCTCAGAGAAAATTCTGTTTAATGTAAGAGGAAAGCAGACATGCCTCTCTACCAAGAAGGCCGCAAACCAGCTTCCTAATGGCCCAGCTGTTCTAATGAGCAATTACAGACCAACACACTGAGCTGAGGTAGATTTGTTCTCCTAGCAGTTGTCGCCCCAAGTTGTTTTGATACAGGAGTGCTTTTTCCTCCTCTCCTCCCTGTGTTGAAATAGTGTTTATTTTCGTCTCCTTCCTTATGTCCTCCTTTCCCTGGTAAATACCTGTTCACTTTCTAATTTGAAGCCATTTCATAAAGGTTGTACTTCTGAGGTTCAGCTGTCCTGCTCATAACCCTCAAGCTAAACCAGAGGATTATCCCAGGAGTGGAGGGGCTGGTTTGTTTCTCCTTGCAGCGCAGCAGTTTAAGTTTCCCATGGAAAACTGATATTTTCAGCAGTGTGCCCCTGTACAGGGCAAAAATTGAGCTATGAGTACAGGGCCCTTTATATCGGGTTACTGTGAATGTATTTGAGTTCCAAAATCCTTGCTGCCAGGGTCCGTGCTGGTGCGGGGGGCAGCCAGACAAGGTCACTGGGGACGAGCCCCGAGCCTGCCGCTCGGTGGAAGCACGGCCCAGACACCGTGTTGCTCTTTGCCACATGGAAAGAGTGGCTTTTTATTTTCCTTTATAGTCTGAAAAGTGTCAAATAATATAATTTACTGAAAAAGATTTTATCGGTCGCACTTCCTTCTTTACAGAAAGAGTGAAAATTAGTTAAATATGCTTGCAGCTCGGGAGAGAGAGGGGGAATAAAACTTCAAACAGCGCTGCTAAAAACAGCCCGGGCTGCTTTTGTTTGGACTTTCAAAACGCAGCAGCTTAATGCCTCCATTGTACGCAGGGGAAATATGCTAATTCGAAGCACATTTCCCATCAGAAGCCCTTTCAGTCCTGTCATCGCCGAGATATGAAGGATGATAAAAGCGGGGAGAAGGGGGAGGCCCGTATTGTGGGAGCGCGGCCGCCGGTTATTGTGCGCAGGGAGTGGGGCTGAATAGGCCTGGTGAGCCCGCTCACCCGTGAAGCCCCGGGGCCGCGCGGGTTCCCATGGGCGCCAGCGGCCCCCGGCAGGGCAGGGGTACCCGGGGGCTCCCTGCCTCAGCACAGAGGGGCTGCCATCAAGGTTTGCCAGCGCCAACCACTGTCGCCTGTCCCGCAGCCCTGTAACCCGACATCTGCTCCTGGGTAGCGCGGGCAGCGGCTTGCTGTTCACTTTAAGCGTAATTTAAGCTGAAATAACTGATTTTTTCCCTGATAAGGCCTTCGTCGCTTCCTTCCTCAGTTGCTGGTGCTCGTAGGGCGGTGGGTGCTCGCCGGCTGCGCGGCGCTGAGCTCCCTCAGCAAAGAGGGAACTGCAGCTCGGGAAGGGGGTCCTGCACAGTTGCAAAACTGAAGGGAATCTGTGAAATGATAGTCTGTTGCCACTCATTTTCTGATTGTATTTTAGGTTGAAATAAATACATTAATCAGCGTTTGGTACATATTAAAAATCTGTGAGCACTACTCTTGAAATACTGCATGATATATGTAAAAACCTAGGGTTTGGGGTTTTTCTTCTCTTTCTTAAAGTCATGAAAAGGTCTTTAAATGGCGAGTTTTGTCTCAGGAGTTTGGCTCTTGGTCTGGAGCTGGGGAGATGCTCGATTTACCCAGGAGGAGTACATTTTCTGTTTTCTTTTTAACAGGTGCTAGTGTTGTTTTACTGTAGAGAATTTAGGATTAAATGAACTCGAGGTGCTGATAATGTTGCTATGATATTTGCTTGGAAACGGTTGGAAATGGCAATGAGAATTTAGTTGTAGTTGTTTGTTTGGCTCTAAAATCCTGCAGTGCACTAATGGCAAGTTAAACTAAGAAAATGGGCTTTTGATTGCATTTACAATCTGGTGATGTTCTGTGTGCAGTAGAATTGTGCGCTACACTTGAGCACACAGTTAGTTTAAATATTTCTGAGGACAACAGCTGGAATTAAGTGCTTAGAAATACTTTTAAAGCTGTGGTTGGTCTTCAGTTTCTTCCCTGTGCTAATAAAGTTGTGAACAGGCAAATCAAGCTGGTTGATTTTGGCTGGGCATGAGAAGCTGCGATCTTTTTCTGCAGCTGGTGGGCAAGTCTCTGGTCTGCAATGAGAGGAGCTCTATCCCGTGTTGAGCAACATGCCTTCGGTCACCTCCAGGATGGTGAGTGCACATCCGACCTGGTACAGTTTTTTGATACACAGTTTCTCCTACGGACCAAAGAAAGAACCTTAGCCAGAGGCTTGGGTGTTGTTTCTGCCTTGTGCTTTTTTCCATTCTTTTAATGTTTTTTTCTTCAATATATCCATCCCTTTTCCCTTTCTCTGGTTCCTCAGCTCCTTTATTTTCCTCTCCAAATGGTGCAGAAAGGTGGAGCAGATGATGGTACTTCAGGAACAGGTAGTGATGATAAGATACACAAGAGGTGTCTGTAGTACTACCGAGAGCAAAAATGCCATTTTGAATAGTGAATGCAAGGGTCTCCAGAACAAACGCGTAATGGTAATGCTTAGTGTTTACACTTGGGAAGCTCTGAGTGCAAGAGGGATTGTTACAAATGTGCTGAAACCCAGAGAGCAGAAATAAAAGAGATGGGAATGATACAAGGAACAGATGAAGAAAAGTAGATGCTAAATGAATTTCACTCTGACTCATGACAAAGTGCAGAAATGATGCCTTTCAGCCATTTAAAACAAGTGTGTTTGGAAAGACACAGAGAAACAGGGATGTAACTAGGCAGTGTCAGGGTTGGATCGCTCAGAAGAGGGTCTGTGTGGTTTTTCGGCAGCACGACTGGAGGCTGTTTTGGAGGCCAGAGCCCTCCTCCTGGAGAAGCTATTCCTTCTGCGTTGGCCGCAGTGGGGCCTGGCCGTTGTGCCAGCCCTCCCTTGTGCTGAGCCTCGAAACCCGCCGCGCTGCAGAGCGGCTCTTCTACCGCAACAACTGAAAGGCTCCGAGCTCAAGACACTTAAAAAATTAGGCAAGACCAAGTGTTGGAAATGTATGCTCTAGGGAATAATCCTGCCCTGGCAAGGGATCTTACTTGACAGCCAATCTGGGAATCCAGGCTGAAAGCTGCTGCTTTGTCCTTAACTCACCCTATAGACTTTTGTCTTGGCGCTCGCTTTGTATGCAGGACACCTACTGCTGAGGTTCAGCAAAAAATCGAGGCGTGACATGATCCAGATGGAGCTCCAGCCGTGCTCCCTGTCGTCAGGTTCAGCCATTCCCTGTTTGTAAGGTAGAAGGTGGGTTTGGTTTTTTTTTAATTGCGCTGGACTCCCTAACTGCACATTTAACTTTGTCATGGGCACAAGTGAAAGACCTGTTAAACACTTCAGCGGCCCTTGTTTGTTGTCCACCAGCGGCATTCTCAAAGGCATTGTAACGCGCGGAAGGAACCACTGCTTTACACGTGACTGGGGTCCCAATTGATGCAGCTAGAAAGAGGGGGCTGGAAAAGCTGGGCCAGTCAAAGTTGCCTGGCACATACTTAGTCGGTGAGTTAATTGGACACCCTCAAAGTGGAACTTGTTGATGTCCTGGCGCTTTCCTAATGAGGATATCTGCTCTTGCAAAGAGTACAGTGATTAATTGGGGACCCTTTCGGTAGTATCTTAGCTAGGCATTTCATGACTAGTGTCTTGTGTGTGAACAGAAACTATACCTGCAATTCAGCAGGCGGTCCAGGGCTGCATGACGGAAGTGGTCCAGGATCTTTCCCAAAGTATAGTTAAATTATACCGGAATGGGAATTTCCAGTATCAGGGAAACAGCTATAGTAATGATGACCTACAAGGTGCTGAAACTTTAAACAGTGAATTTCAGTACCTTGTACCAATCATTATTCTGATGCTTTATTTTATGTCAACATTTTGACTGCCGAATTACATGGGCTTTTCAAAACATTGACAGACAACTGCCCACTAATTCACTAGTGGGTCTTGGAGCAATGTACAGCTGAGCCTAGCATTGTTGGGGCCAGCCTTTCAACCCGGGGTACTGAGGTGAGCGGATGGTGGTGCCTAAGAAATGGTGCTCTCACTGCGTGGTTTAGCTCTGCGGCAAACTCCACTGTCCCACTGGGTAACTCGGTTCACAGCCCTGAAATCATGAGCTAGAGGAGGCTGTAACACTGAGGTGGTGCTTAGTTGTGCATTCACTATCAAACTTAATACTCATTGCATGACTCTATAAATTAGTTTGCATTCCTCACTGTGGTTCCAATGATGCTGATAAGGTTTTCTGCTCAATAAAAATATGTATGTAATCATATGCATGTTTTCTTCATGTATATACATATACTCATACATACAAGTTTTCTGCATATCTATACACACACACATCTATATCTATGATTTATGCATGGAATCCCTCAAGAAATTCAGGAGGAGTCTTCATCCCTGTCTCTCCTCACGCCCCTCTAGTGTGGGGTACTTTTTTATAATGAGCACCCATGGTTTCTTTTCGGGGAGTTGCAGGGTTTTGTACTTCTTTATATATTTCCCTGCTTTTTTTCCATGCTTTGTGAAAAGACTGGACTGAGGCCAAGACTGAAGAACAAAACGAATACTGAATAGATGAGAGATTGTAGGTGGGATGCTGAAGTCTATGCGAAGAGTGGGAGGGCAATTTTGAAAATCAGAACTGGATATAAAGTTAACACAGGATTGCATGATTAAATCTGACTTTGTGGAGTAGGAGAATAAGTTTCTGTCAAGGCTGAACTCGGTGAAGTTTAGGTTTATTTATAGATAAATATATATATATATATATAAAATCAACAGGTAGCCTCCAAATGCCGCTCCTGTCTCAAACTCACATGTGCTTTGAGACCAAAGAGCTGTATTAGCAGGAGTATATTATGATGATACCTTTTCTGCCTTCTAAACCTCTGGCAGAAATAGCTCTTCTTACAAGTGCAAGAGGCACTTTTACTTAAGGGATAGCAAGTGCAATATAAATACCTAGAATGCTATTTCAGTATATCCAAGTATTTAGGAACTCTTGTTATGAGATGGCAGCAAGCTTTGGCAATGATATTGGAGAAGAGGGTCCATAGGAAAAATTCAGTAGGTTGGATGGTCTTCAGGTCACAGAACTAAGGGAACGAAGACAGAAGACCTGAGCACATCGTTTTCCTGCTGCACTGCAGCATTTCTGCTGCTGCCCAGTGTGTGACTCAAGGCAGAGGGGTGGGAGACACAAGCATGACAGCTGAGAATCTCCTCTCTGTTGTGAAGGTGACAGAGAGAGCAAAAAAAATGTGGTTATGTGTGCTAAAATCAAGAAACTAGCCCTGAAAATGATGGAGGAGCATTTGAAGCACTGTTGAAGGCCTTCATGTATGAGTCGTGTATGTGAGGATGTTGCCACTGCTGAGCAGAAAAGTCTTGTTTTGCTGCCTAATTTTAGATTTAAAGCATTTGAAATTTGCCATGCATTACAGTTGTAGGAAACTATACATACTGCCATAAAATTGTTGAGCTGGAGTAGAAGCTGAAGACGACTGTCAGGGCTGGCGCTCTGAACATTGCTTGCTGAATGAAAGCTACTTCTGGGGGAGATGCTAGGATGTCTTTGCTTTTTGTTTCCTATATTTCCATGTTCTTTCAGCTGTATTATAAATGGGCTCCAGTTTGTCAGCCTATTTCTTTCTGGCTTGCCAAGAGCGTGGTGCTACTCCAGGCAGCCTCACAGGAGAGGGGTGCAGGAGGTGATAAATGCTTCCAGCTCAGTTTCAAATGTAGCCTATTTTGTTTTCATTTTTATTGCTGTTCCTCAGAAATCTCTGGCGTGGTTGAGGTTCCCATGTTCTGCCTGTTAGGGTTCTGAATGACTTTCCCCAGGTCTGTTTTTTAAATACAAGTATCTTAAACCCAGGAAAACCTTACTAAAGCCATTAGTTAGCATAAAAAAGCAATATCTAGCTTTTTTTGTAATTACTTCCATGCTGTTGACTGCTATTCATAAGCAGAAATGGACTTCCCAGCTGCTTAAGAACACCATGAACTTTTGCTTTTGTTTTGACTTTGATTATAGCTCTTCAGGCTTTTTCTGTGATAGTTTTCACATCTCTACCCCTGGAGTCATCTTTGAGACAAGGGCTTGCTCAGACTTACCTATTGGAAAAGCTGTACAGAACCATCTATTCACTCTTTAAGGGATTATTTTCCCCTTTATGTTCCAAATAAAGGTTAGCCACTCCTGTGTGTTCTGGATTTAGGCTGTTGATTGCCTTTGATTCTCACCAGGGGCTGTGGCCACAGTGGACTAAAGCAGCGGTCCAGCTGGAGGCTAGCAGGCTGGCCAGAGAGGTGTATGAGACCCCACAACTGGATGGCGTCTACTTTGCCTGCCTGCTTGCCACCAGGCATTTAGCTTGGCAGCAGTTCTTGCTGTCTTCATGGGGCTTTATTAAGGAGGTCATAGGACTGGCGCCTTCACACTGCTGAGGTCTGCTCGCCCTCGTGAGCTTAACCTGCATCACTTAGCTCAGTGATTTTCTTGGGTTGCAAGGATAACCTCTATCCACGCTTAAGCCTATAGTTTTGCCCTTTCTACAGAAATCCAAGATTGAGATCACAAAGTGCAGTGCAGATTCATGTTTTTTAGTAGTCTGTATTTTATACTGTGGTAAAAGTGCAGGTTTTTTCCACTGTTATTTGTTTATTAATTTGAATTTCATTTTCCTAGTAATTTAGTATGTCTGAAAGAATGGGCCCAAATTTTTTTTTTTTAAAGTACTTGCCAGGTACGTAACTGCCACACAACTAAAAGCTGGTTGTCATGCTGGTTGTCATTTTATACAGATGGAAAACTTGCCTACTTTTCCATAAGCATTCAGGGGTTTATATTCAAGTCTTAGGTAACTGGTCTAAAGCTGTTCTGAACACAGGCAAGTACATTGAGAGACACACCAAGTGGCTGCATGTGTATTTGTTCTTTCTCTTGAATATTTTTGCATACTTCATAAAAAGAAAATCCACAGTATTCTAGAAGTCGTCTGTAAAATTAGTTGCTTGGAATACTTGTCAGTCTTGTTTGAGGGACAGTCTCTGAATTTTAACTTCTGAGTCTTGGATCTCATAGGCTATTCTCAAATTGCTCTGGAAGTATGTGGGCACACTCTTTATTACAGCTCTGTGAAGCCTTTGTAGAAATGGCAAGTGTGTAAAAAGCTCCTGAAAGCTTGTGAAGAATTTGCTGTAGCTTACGATAGAGCTCCTCAGCCTTCAGGAATGTAAACTAGATGCAGTGACATTAAAGATAGATGTTTGAAAGAAATTGGCACGTGGACAGAATTGGGTTTTTAATACCTTTTTTAACTTGTGCAATTGCAGTATTTTATTTGACTGAGCAAAATGATTAAAAGTTGGGTTTTTTTTAAAGCTAGATAAAATAGATTAAAACTTATTTTTAAAAAGTAGTTTTGCAGTGAATGTCACTTGGTCTGCAGTGCCTTCACATACTTTGCTCCACTGCTACTCATCCGGAGGTTTGGCTGTAGGCTCAGAGCTATGCTTTAGCAGCAGAAACCCTTAATGCTCAGCCCCTCTCCTAATTTTCATTTTTATTCTGGTCTACAAATAAAATGCTGGGCTGAACTCCTGAAATATAACTAGCCCACTTCCCTGGCTGCTGGTTATCTATATCAGGCTGGTCTGTACAGCAGGTTTTTGCTGAATATCAGTCTTTAAAGTTGGGGTGGGTTTTTTTTTTTTGTAATTTCTGCTTTTGTGGCTCTGTCTTTTGCTGTGTTGTCATAGGCATAGACTTGACGTCTCCCAGTCTCATCACCTATTGTGAAAAGGATGTATCTGATTAAGGGAGGGAGCGTTGCATAAGACACCTTGCTGGCTGGGATTAATTCTTGAAGCACAAGATCAGCACCCGTGTTAGCACTGGAGGAAATAGCATATAGTTTGTTTTATCTGCTGCGATGGGACAGAGGCTCGAAGATGAAGAAATTACTTAAGATGCTAAGTGCTTAAAACCCATCATATGTTTCAGCGATCTGGAAAGTAGTAAGAAGTGAGGGGGGAGAACTTTACACTAATGCATCGCTTGAAGCTTTTAGAGGGTGATGTAGTAGGCAGAATTAATGCTTTTGAATAGTTGGGATTGATGGCTTCTGAAGTTCAAGCTCCTGTGAAGTTGATTCTGGTATTGTGCGTTGACTTCTCGATTGCTCATTTGGGGAAGGGGTTATCCTGGGAGAAAGTAGGGGAAGGCCTCCCAGCCTGTTAGTTTTGTGTTTGTAAAACATCTGCTCTGAAGTCCTGAGCCTGCCTGACAATATCTGCTTGCCAGCAGGAGAGCACACAGCTGTTCAAAGGGGTAGGTCTCACTGATGCAGAGCGGAGGGCTTCGGTAGTGGGTTTCCTCCAGGGACAGGCTGTAACCGAAGGTTCTGTCTGATGTATTTTCTGTTTAAAGAAAGGAAATTCCATATGATGTTTGTATTTTCTGTGTATTTATACTGATAAGTGCATTAGTATTATACCACTTGAGTTAGTTTTTGAACAGACGTTTTGTAACTTGGGGTGGTCAGAAGTGAGGTTTCAAGCTTTTAAAGTTTTAGACCTTCCAAAGTAAAGATCACTAATGGAGATCTAGACTATGACAGCAGCGAGCAGAAGTACCGGCTGAACAATGAGGGGGTTCCAAGATGGGAATTTTAATGTCAGAGGCAATCAACTGGTTTGACCAATGACTAAAATCTGTGTGACTTTCAGCAAGTAGGTGTGTCTGCTATGGATTTTCAATCTTACTGATTTTAAATGGGGAAAAAAAACCACTTTTTTGTAGAACATTGTCTTTATATAATCATTATCCCAAATGTAAGGAAGTTGTCTTTCCTTTCTTGACTGTGGGATTTGAACAACTTTTAGTAATGTTTAACAGAATATGGCAAACACATCACCTGTGGTTTCGCCTTTCAGCTGCTTCCTTGAGGGATGGCATTTGCAGTACGTGGTCTTGCTGGGCAGGATTTCGGTATGTGTATGGACTGCTGTGTGGACGCTGGAGGAGGAGACTGGGGAACTACGCCTTGCATCTGGGTTGAGCTCTCTGCTAGGGCTGATGATTTGATTACCTTCAGGAATCCAACCCCTTGCCTCAGGTTGGTTCTTGAGAATACTTCATGTTCTCTACAATTTAACTTCATCCTGCTGAGGTGGGAGCTTCAACTGTAGACTTTTCCTGGGCTCCCAGAAAGCTTTTTAGACAAATGCTTTACATCATGTGTTGATGCTCTGATATGAAACCTTTGGATAAGTCCAAGACCTCTTGGCAGCTGGGCTGAAGCCTGTGTCTGAGCAGTAATGCCCAAAGCAAAGTGGCAGCTATGGTGTCCATGGTGAGAGAAGAGGATTTGTGCGCTGATTTCTTGCAAGAGAAGGGAACTTTCTCTAAAGGTTGAGTCTGAGGTTTTTTGTGCCTTTTACTGGGCATCCATAGAAATAAAAATGCACAGCAAAATTGTGGGTGTGGTAACTTTAACCAAAAGAGGCTGAGTTGCAGCTACAGATCTTTGGACTGCTTCCCTCTTCCCACTCTCCTGGTTGAATCTCTTATATGGAACATGCAGCGTGTAGGTTTTAACATCCCCAGCATTTGCTGAATCTGCGAGGCATCTTTGCAGCCTGCAGAATCGGCTGTGGTGACTGCGCCAGCGAAGCCTGCCAGACCGCAAAGGCCATCGCTCCGTGGCTGCTCCATCGTCCTACACACACAAAGGGGTGCCTTTGGGCATGTCTGCCCTGTGCGGCGTCGTGTGATGTGAGGCCGCTGAGACAAGCAGAGTGATAGGCAAAGTTAATTAGCCTCAGTGCAGCCTTAAATATGTCAGCTGTCTTGGGGTTTGGAGGTGGGTAATACCCCTATGTGGTGTTGCCTGGTCCGTGGCACCCTAGCACGGGGCTGCTCTGAGCGGGCTGGGGATGCCGAAAGTCGCCTGGCAAGGTGCAGTGCAGACGTGTCCGGGGTTTGTTGCTCCCAGCACCAGGTCAGTATGGCTTGTTAGATCATGCTGCAGTCCAGCTGGATTTAGGGGAGCAGTCAAACATGCGCTTAACAGCAACTCTGCATTTACTTCTAAGCATGGCTTTAGGTCTCTAATGGCAGACATCCTTTTTGAAGCCAAGCTGTGTTTTCTTAAACCTTTAAAGTATTGCACATGCATTTTAGGTCCTTCCTTTCTGCTTGCTTGGGTTCTTT
>Ga0181612_103433_pt1 | contig 10877 bp, 6 predicted proteins | sample HoacroProtozoa21_FD_119630 | JGI IMG/M metagenome (GOLD analysis project Ga0181612, IMG submission 119630) | Hoatzin crop microbial communities from Cojedes, Venezuel. Combined Assembly of Gp0051906, Gp0051904, Gp0051908 | reverse complement strand
TCTGTTCTTACAAGGTTGTGTTATACATCTAATTGCTTCATAAAATAGATATGTTAAATTCCTAATATGTTTCTTCATTGTTTTTTCACAGGGTGCCCGAGTTGAGATTGAAGCTATTGCCATCCAGGGACCCCTCCAAGATGCTTCAGCATGACTATAAATAGAGACTGAATATCCTACAACAGCAGTTCTAGATTTAATACTTCTTCCTTACATCCTGTTCCTACAATTGACTATCAGCAGTTACATACAGTTGAAATCACTAAACTTACCGAGGGAAGGTGCTTTCTTCTGGATTGTGGCCTTGGATTCTCTAAAATATGAGCTTACAGTGAGTTCTGTGCCAGCAAACCCTGAAACCTTGGGGGGTCCTGCTAAAATTGTTTGAGCTTGGTTGCAGGACAGGGCCCTTACTTTGTGATGGCGACTGGATATTCAGATATTAAAGTACACGTTTGGGTGAATGTATGACAGTTGTAGTATAGGTGATCTGGACACAGAAAACTAATGATTTGTAATGGTAGGGTTTTAGTAATAATTTTAAATAAGAAAAAATGACAGAAATGGGAAAACAGAACACTTGAATTCCTTAGCATATGTCTTCATTTCTGTGTCTTGGGGAATTTTACTGTATTTGTTTCTGAATTGTCTTAGATGCTTTCTTTGCAGAATAGATTACTGTTGGTACTTGCATTTTGTTCATACAGAAGCAATTGCTTAAGAAAGTTAATATTAAGTTCAGAAAGAAGAAAATTGTGCTTTTTTGAGGCAAAGTGCTAACTTTATAAATAAGCTGTAAATTAATCTCTACCTGTAACCTTTTTCATGATCTTTTTCATAGTAATTCAACTTTTAATCTTTTGATTAAAAAAAAAACCTACAAAAACCCATACACTAAAAATCCTGTTTAATGAGAATAAATTATAATTGCATCTGTAAAACTGTGCTTGTCTATTCTGGGAACAACCTTTTCTTTTCCTGATTATGCTTTGATACTCAATTACAAGAAAGTCCCTATCTTGCGTTGCATATTCAATAAAAGATAATTCAAAACAAGAGAATAGGTTTATTATCTATCTGTCTCCTAATAGCTAAGGATGAAAATCAGCCTCCAAGATAGGAAACTTTCAGCTACCTTGGCATTACAGTTCTTGGCATTTTTCTCTCTGCCATTAAGGACAGAAGCGTCTGCTTCATGGGGTGATTAAGCAATATTGAGAAGTCAGACTGGTGATGCTGGTAATTTATCCCCTCCCTCTGCATTTATTTCTAACCAAGCAGAAATGGATACCGTGTTTTTAAGGAACTAGTTTGAAAGTTACCTCAGCTACCTCATGGTAGAATTGATTCCCTGACTTCCCCACAGCCATATGATGAAGCACAGTATTGGTTTATTCAGGCGGAAATCAGCAGAAGTTCTCTTCTGTTGTAGTCTGTCCACCTCAGCATCTTTGTTTTGCTCTCTTCATAGAAGATAGTCATCCAGTGACATATGGGATGCTGCTGTCACTGTATCTTCACTTTCTTTGTGTAGAAAGTAAATATAGCTATATACAGCAGCTTGGAGAATGTATCAGTGCAGTGGCAGAAACATGTACCTGCTTTATCAATCGTACTGTGAGAGGGAGTGCTGTAGGCTGCTCCTTCCAGAGGCTGCTGTTTGTACGCCGGAGTGCTGTGACCGAGCGCTTCACTATCTGTTTCTAGTCCCATCTTGTGTGATCAAACTCACCCAATTTTGGTAAGCCACAAAACCAGCAGTGTAGCAAGGAGAGGGCATAACACTGGTTTGCCACAGATCAAGTCACAATGCTGTGGGTTCAGCTGTCCCAACAACTCGAATCCCAACTTTAGTTCTCCTCTGTGTGTATCACTTGTCTTCTGTGTATAATGCCTACTGATGATTATCTCATATACTTTGGTTAATGATTTTCATGTGGTAAGCATGCAAGGAGAATGCAGTCTGGCAGCACTGTGGTGCTGTCTACCTTTGCATGGAACGTGCAGACATTGCCTTGTCTGAAAATCCCTGTGTTTAATACCACAGCCACATTGTGTGAATCATCTTCCATCCTTGGACAAACTGTGTGTCCCGCTTGTGGTTTCTTACCTTCCTGCTTGTCTGCCAGGCTTCCCAGCTCTTGTTACTTCAGTTGCACTATTGCAGTAACTACATTTTGTATTTGTCATGCATTCCTGGTACCACTTTAGCATACACCAGGAAGGCAGTTGGAAGTTGTGAGAATGGTCAACCCTACTTACCCATTCTAGATGAGGTATGAAGTGGCCATTTCTCCTGCTTTTTGCTGAGCTTGTAAATTGTATCCTTATAGAAAGAAGATTAATAATGAGGTTGTCACAGCATGTATGTACAGCTGTATAGTGGTTTTTTTTTTACAGTATTATCTTGCTTTCCCTTGACAAAATGGGAGATATTTATTGTATTGGAAGCAAGATACTGTTTTTGGTATTTCAACCTGAACTTCCAAGCAACAACCTTTAAAAAGTGCCTGGCCTTTATGCATACAAACTTTGCACATAAACTTTATTAGTCTTGGTTTCTCCTCTTGTTCTCCTTGGCTATGCTATTGATGTCTTTTATGGTCTACAGCTCTGACTCAAGAAGCAACTGCAGCTAAGAAAAAACATGACCAGACTTGTTAGGAAGGAGCTAGTAGTAATATGAATATGATTTTCAAGGAAGCACAGAGCAAACATTGCTTCAGTTTGTCAGTTAAGAATAATGTACTTAAACAGATTCCTGATTTATGTTTGTGTTTCTCCGTTACAGCTTTTCTCAGCTATAATTACTCTGTTGGAATAGACATCAACTTACTCGTAGCAGATTTAGTTAAAGTTCAGCTTCAGCAGATTTCAATAGAGTTGCCTATGAGCTAAGTTCAGCCTTGTATAATCGCTATGGTTATCCCTTCACGTTATTCTCCACGGCCTTACTTGTGCCATGCTGCCTCTCTGCCAACCTTGAACCTAACACTAGGTGGCAGTTTGGGGTTTTTTTTATTCTTTGGCGTGTGCTTGTCCATTTGCTGATACAAGTCCTTTATACAACTTCCTTTGGGTGTCTTCCCTAGTACAAAGGAATGTGAATATAGTATTGCTCTCTGCAGTAAGGTACCCTCTGAGACTGAAGTTTGAAACACCTGAAAAAAATGCACGCTCGATGCAGTTAACAAGCCACAACACATTATTTCCAGTAAAAATGTTCGTATCATTAACTTTTACCCTTGATACCCTTCTCATGCCTTCACTCCTGCAAAGGTGCTGTAAGTAGGTGCTGTTCTGCAAAAAGTCAGGAACTAAAATCTACTTTTAGCTCTATGATTATTTACCTTTTAGCTGGAGACCAGTTTCAGGGCTTCTTGAATATCTCAGATCTAAATATGTATTCTTCAGGTACTGGAATTCTACAATAACTGAAAAAAACTGTCCTATTTACAGCTATAACAAAGCAGTTAACATAAACAATCAGCCTTCCATAGAGATGTTTAACACTTTTATTGTTAAGCAGAGTTATATTATTTGATTCTATTCTTTAAGACAAAAACGTTAAGCCACGTAATTCTCCAAAATGAAAAGCAAGTACTGTGGGTATCTCTTAGGTCTTAGTTCAGCAATATACACAAACATTTAAGAAATCCAGTTTTAACTAGAGCTAAGTTAATCTTCGCTTTTTTTGTTTGCTAGACTGAACCTCTAGCATGCAAAATATGACGTTGCAATTCAGCTTGTAACTTTTAAAAAAACCCAGTAAAACAGGTCCTCTATTTCTATGAAAGTAAAGCAATAAATTTGCATGTTCTACTAAGTGTTTAAGTAGCATTTTTTTTCTCCAAAAGATTATATTCTCTACAGATTAAACAATGCAAAAATAAAGCTCAGTACACAATTTTAATAAAACTTTGTATTCTGTTAAAACATATAGCCAAACTTAAACTGCCCCAATGGTCTGTTACAGGTACCTGGCTCTTGCTGCAGTTTTTACTTGAAAGCGGCTCTGCATTGAGTGAACGAGCCAGCCATAATGCCAAGTATCTTCTGTGATCCTGACACAGTGTGCATAGGTGTCTGCAGAGAGCTGACAGGGTGCAGATTTAGCCTCTTCTAGGGCTGTGTCTATTGGTAACTGAAACAAAATTCCTACCAGAACTTTCACGTTAGCATGCAAATCGAGTTTATTCCTACCAGTGTCCTTCTCGACACTCCCTGCGGCATGGAATGATTACCTCCACCTTCGATGAAGTTAAAGGCTGAAAATTGTCTAGCTTTCAGTAAACATTTCTGAAGATTGTTTTGTATTTTGATTATGTTAAAAAAAAACAAAACAAAATGAAGGTGAAGTTTATTGTCCTATCTCTGGAGGTGTATCTTGTAAACACAGACACTGCAGCATATCCTCTTCTCAGCCTTTAACGTGAGAAAGCTCTTTGATCCACAGACCAGTTTCTGCCCTTGGCAAACCTCTGTGACATCCCAGGTTTGCAGAGACAAGTAACGGCACATATTTTGGCCCTTGATGCATAGTATGTGCTTTGGTAGCTTACAGACCAGGAATGCCAGGCCCCAATGTATTTCTCAAGGTAGGGATGTTCAGCATACACCTAGCAGCCAAATTCTGATCTTATGCTAATTTAAGTGATTAACATCTCATGTTTATCACAGCATCAGGCATATTTCATCTTTTAGAAAGGAAAAGGAAAAATAGCTTTCATTTGTTGTAATCATAGAATATGTAAGGACTGAAGATGACTGAGAAGGGCTGATACTGTTAAGACATTGACTGGCTTATACTACTCCCGTTTCCATTAGCATTGCTTAATGACCTGAAAAAGTTGAATGGTGAGGAAAGGAAGTATACTGTCACCTGTTTTCCTCGTTACAACAGTGGTAGAAAGAGTGACTGAGGTGAGCAGGTTATCTTGGCTCCCATGTATCTTTGTATTTTATTTCCAAGTGCAGTCTCCTCTCTTGCTATTAATACTACTGATCTCTGTCACAGAACTCCTCTTGGTTTATGCTTTTAAATTGTTCAGTGTAGCTGGTCAGCCTGCAACTCGTGGCCTAAGGTGCAATGTGCAAGTAGTCAGCATGGCCCCCTGTGCTGATTTCATCTCCAGTGTTTGGGAGCAAGACAGTGCTTGCACCCGTGCTGGTGGCTGAACCAAATTCCCAGCTCACCGGAGGAAACCAGCCACCTGAAGGAGCTGACGGTGGAAGTTCCTGGGGCATGCTGGACCCTGGCTGCATGCCCAGCCCAGTCCTGTACCACCCTGGGGAGTCCTCATCCCGCTCGCTACCTCCCTCCGCACTCCTCAGCTCTCCCAAGTGCAAGGTACGTTTCTTGTGGCTTTTTGTCATGGAATGATTTGGGCATGCGGGCAAAAAGTTTGCCTACCTCTGTTTGACTTTTTAATTCCCTCTTTGATGTCAACAGATTTTTCATAGAACTAACTGCTCCTTTTAGCTTCTTGATTATAGAAAGCTAATAAAAATAAAAAATAAAACTCTGCAACATCCACCTATGAAAAAAATTCCCAAGAAACCTGAAAGTAGGCATTTTTATTCTAAAAGTTTATGGTATTGGCTACAGAAAGTTGACATTAACTGAAGCTGACAAGTTTGTAAGAGTGCTGATAAGCATAAAACCTTCGCTTTGGTGATATAGCCAAGGAATACCACCTTACACAAAAGGCTGATAGGCCAGGAATGTCAGTTAGATTATTTAATACAAACTGAAGTCAGCTGGAGTCAGATGTGCATACGCAGCACAAAATTTAGCTCTTAGAGGGGATTTGTATAATTTGCTAGTGACAGCAATTTTTTTGTGAAATCCTTTTGTACAATAAAGCTAATAAAATAGCAGCATGTTCTTGCCCTTTTTGAATAACTGACCTTTTCTACTATTCTGCTTCCTTACGCCAGAGAATCCTGTAAACATAGTCCTCAGTGATAACGTATCATCCCTGTGCAACATTCACCACCAGAACCAACTCCTACTCTCTACTGGATCCGTAACATCAATTATATTCGGGGCCTGTTTTCACAGGACATTTGTTTGAAAGCTTTTGTCATGCAGCTTCAGCTCTAAAATGATTATTTAGCATTTTGGAAAATAAGCAAGACAGTCCCTGACAGCACACTTCTTCTGGAGGACAGCACTACGGGGAAATAAAACAGATGACCTCTCCTTTGGGAACAGGCTTATGGATGTCTCTGGTTGGAAATCTATTTCAGAAACCACAAATGCGTGTGAGGAGCTACACAGCTAAAGACAGGTTGTTAATCATCATGAATGTTAACAGCTGTGATGTTATCTTTATATTTTAAGTGTGCTAGAATTTATAAGACTAAAACGTCCTACTCATAGTTAAAAATGTTCTCTTCTCCCTGTTTTTACAGAAGTCATCACATACATTGTACTACTAGCCCTGCAATAAATTTGTGTTTATAAATGGAGAGCGAGCAGCAGACACCCACTTGGGTCCTGGACACCTCACCCTATATATCTTCCATTTTCTGAAAAACTAACTGCTGCATTTAGTTTCAGCCTGGTAAATGGGCACTTTCATCTTCCAGCCCTCTACATGCTGTACTCTTCAGCAGCTCCAGACACTGGTACTCCAGGCACTTGGAGAAATTGCCTGCATGCTACAATTAAAAAAAAAATAAAGCTACACTATATCCTGTATAATGCTGGCTGAAGGTTTCAAAGGTTCAAAGTTAGTTATCTGAACCTGGCAAAAATCCTAATTGAAAACTGAATGGTTATACTGATATCAGAAAATGATCCCACTGTGCTAGACATGTTCAGACGGCACTCGGTGGCAGGGAGGTGAAAGTTCAGGTATTTCAAGCACTTGAAGTCTTGGCAGCTTGACTTCAAAAAATACATATTATATTAAACTTCTTCTGATGCCTCTTATTCATTTTTGTGGCTTGTGGCTCAGTCCATAAAAGCTTTTCTATTTTCCCAATCCGATATAATTTTAAAAAGTTCATGTGGACAGAAGAGCAGGCCCAAGAAGAGGATGTTCATAGAGACATAACTTCTATTCCTCGTTATTGGCTGTCTCTGAAACACATGGAAAAAAAAAATTAACAATTATTTGAGGGTACAACTTGATATTCAATAAATCTTACAGTAATCAAATGTGAAAGTTCCCTGGAAGCATCACAGCATGCAGAGGTTATCTGCTCTTCTCCCAGATCTGTAAGGATGTTCTGTGTGGACCTGAAGCAGCCACAAGCACCCACTGGCTCTGCTTCCTCCCCCCTCATCCCATTCATACACAGTCTTCCTCTTGCAGACATTAACATCGCCTACGTGAAGTCCAGTTATGCTGGAACTGTCTTATGCTGCTCCTTACCCTGCTCCATTTTCTCTTAACTTTTGAAATCACTGCATAATTTTAGTCATATTTGACACAGAGGCAAAGATCTCATGGTCATCAAATCTTACAGTAGTCTTAAATAACGACAAGAGGCAAAGGGCGTACATTCAAGTACAGGAAATTACACTTAAATGCAAGAAGCCCTTTTTTTTACTGTAAGGGCAATTGACCAATGGGAATAAGCTGCCCACAGAGTTTGTGGAGTCTCCACCCTTGGGGATATTGAAAACCCAACCAGACAACCTGCTCCAACTGACCCTGCTTTGAGCAGGAGGGCTGGACAAGGTGATCTCCAAAGGTATGTTCCTACCTCAACTCTTCCATGATAATGTACGGTTGAGGAACTGCACCCAGCCCCTGAAACTATATGTGTTGGCCATCAGCAGCTGCGAAGCTGTGAGTCTCGCTGGGTTGCTTGACAGCTAAAAGATGGTGCCCAAGGGGATAACTGGCAGAACTCATAGTGTTGGGCCACTCCAGCTCAAGGTACTTCTTTCCCAGCCAGAAGACCCTGCAAGGATAGGCTGGGAACATGGCAACATGGGACTTCCCTGTAGCAAACGGTGGTATTACCACAAAGCTGGGAAGGGAACACTGGGAAGGTGGGAATTTTGCAGGGGAATGTGGGTGACAGGACAGAGAAGTCCAACTGCAGTGACTGTCTGTGACAAAGAGTCTGACAGTTAATTCGCACAAACTTTGCTAATACAAGAGGAAACAAAAAGCCCCTTTAGTGGTTTTGAATTCAACATGCTTCGTGTGCCACTGAGCATTCCTCTGTCCAGAGATGGACCTCGGCTTCCTCTAGAGCACTGTTTATTTTGCACTAGGCTCATCTCATATCCTCTTAGTCATGCCCTCTCAGGGGCAAGGCTCAAAATGGTTTTGATCTCTCTCAAAGTAAGAATTTTTCTGTGCCCTTCAGCGATCTTTCTTCCCTGCCCGGAATCTTGTTTTAGTTCTTCAATATCCTTTCAAGATGGAAGAATCGCTCCCTTACACAACAGCATCCCAGATTTAAATGGCCACTGTTCCATTCTTAACGTTGTTTGCTTTTTCGCCCACAGCTGTTCTCTGAGCCGTCTGCGTCAGTGCACTCCTGTCATCTGAAATGTGCTACAGACACCAAAGCAGGGCTGCTCTTTCTGCTTCCTTACAAAACTGTTGGGGAGAAAATTGTCAAGGCAGGTAAATGCAGAAAGTAAGTATCTCAACAAAGCTGTAATTGTTACATGATTACTTACTCTCCGGGAGGAGGAGTAGGATGCTCTTTGAGGTTTCCCAGAAGCAAATTAAGTGCTTTGCTGAACTCACAGCACAGACAAATAATTCTTTGCAAAAGCATAGGGGCCAGACATTAAAAACAAGTTGAGTGAATAAACTTTTGGACATCATAGGCAAAGCTATGTGGCGTAAGTTTGAAAATCCTGCAAGAGCACAGTTGCCAACAACAACTTGTCTTCACAGGCTAGCTTAAAAAGTAACAATATAAAGGTCACCCACAGTTAAACAGATGAGAATTCAAGGGAAGTGAGTGCCTTTTTTTGGTCTCTGCTTGTCTAATTCCACTTGAGTAATCCCAAGGCCATAAAGGCACACATACCTTGACCAGACCGCTTGACCACCACCCTATCGGTCTGCAGCGCCCATGCTGCAAACCGTTTTCCTTAATCCTGTAGCAGATGGAACACGCTGGCCTACGGCTGTCGGTGTAACCGAGACAAAACAGCACGGGCAAGCCTAATGCGTACGACAAAACTCACAGAACAACCCTCGTGACTACAAGTTTTTGTGGACAGCTAAGACAAAGAATATGCTCTTGGGCACAGTTCAATGTGTTAAAGACCCAGCAGTGCCAGCGGCCATGAGTAAGACAGGGCTTCTCTGAACTGCCCTGTAGAGCAGTGGCTCCTCATATTTTGTCCCGTAGTCCCTCTTGTTTACGATTTCCTTACGTGTCTGGTCCCCACAAGGCAACCATTGCAAATACTCTGTGTCTTCTCACTTTGAGAAGAACCTGCCTTTCTCCACCAATTACAGAAGGTGGTTTGCAAAAGTCTTGCCAAGCCTTTCAAATGCACTTTTCTGGACCTGCCCAGCAATGTTTCTGCCCTGCTGGAATGCATGAGTTCAGTGCTTCCCATTTATCTCCCACCAAATGAAACTCTGCATCCTCCCAGCACAGCAGGAAGGATGACAGATGTAACGTGCCTTGCCGATCTGTTTAAGGGAGCCCTCACCCTTTGCGCTCAGCAGCTCATAGGCCGGAGCATACACTAAAGACCGCTCATCCCAGGTGCAAGAGGTTCATCTGGAAGTTAAGAATGGTGCTGGCGTAAGATATCTCCCAGCCTTCCTGCTGAAGCTGCCCTCTCATGAATTACAGACTTACTCACTAGCCCACAGGGGTTTTGAGCACCACTACGTAGGGCAGTGGTTAGGAGGGAGGGGAGAGGGGAAAAGCGGGTTCAGTCATTGCAGTGAGGTTCACCAGGGGAAGGGAGGAGGTGTCTGCATTGCCTGCTTGTCCTTTTCCACATTCCGGCAATACCATGGGGTAACCTCTGCCTTCTGGGGCATGCGAATATCTTATGTGATGGACTCAAAATAAATGAGTGTGGGATTCTTAGTAAATGTGGAGGAAGAAGAAATAACTTTTGCAGAAAGACTGTGACGACAAGAATTGTGAACATAATTTCCAAGTCTGCTAGAGGGGCAGTCCTATCCCCTCAAATTCTTCTCCGCTGGTGTTACGTTTTTCCAGAGGCACTTTATTTGGCCTGTGATTCTTCCTTCCCACACGGGACTGCATTTGCTGCGCAGTGTACTTTCACCCGAGTGCTGCGCTGCTGATTTCAGCTGATAAGGAGACCGAGGGGATAGAAAATGTCTGTCATAGAATGGAAATCATAAAGCAGCGTTAAGGCATTAGCTCATTAAAAAAAAGCCTGCAAATAATAACGAGCAGATTCATGATTTTAACATGGGTTTTTATTTTCCAAGACTGCATGTTACATTCCAGCATTCTCCCCAAACAGGTATAATTTATCACCGGTAAGACTCCTGTATTATATAAGGATGACCCATGTGAAAAGCATGACTTCCAGCTGATTGCTTCCAAAAATATCTCTTAATGTAAACAAAAATATTTATAACTCATTTATGACTCTCTCTTGTGTTAAAATGCAGAAAGCAGCTGTACGCTGGCAGGGGGATGACAAGATGTGCTCAGCAAGGACAGCAAAGTCTTTTCTGTCTCCTAAACAATAACCCACATGGTCCTTCCCTCCTCTGTCAACATACCTATCTCTGTCACTGCTGTTGCACCATCCACAGCTTCTCCTGTTTCTTCTTCTTTTGTTTCAGGCCCTCCACTTACTATCTCACTGAGCAGCTCAGTTTCCACCTGTTCTCCCGTCTCGCCTGGGAATGGTAACCACGGAGATCCAATTAGGAGCCACTGAGAAC
>Ga0181612_137114_pt1 | contig 10878 bp, 9 predicted proteins | sample HoacroProtozoa21_FD_119630 | JGI IMG/M metagenome (GOLD analysis project Ga0181612, IMG submission 119630) | Hoatzin crop microbial communities from Cojedes, Venezuel. Combined Assembly of Gp0051906, Gp0051904, Gp0051908 | reverse complement strand
TTTGTTGTTGGATCTGTAATGTTGGGTTTTTTTCTGTTAAAAATGTAACCTTGTACGTTTAGATACGCAGTTAAATTCTCGTTATGAAAAGCAAAGAGATGTTATGCTTTGTGCATTACAGGTTGTTGCAGTACTTATTTTCTGCTTTCCTAACAATTCCTGATTTTCTGTTTTGCTTCCGTTTTTGTTGCTTCTTGCTATTTGCTTGCAAAAACAAACAGGCAAGCCTGGTAAGTAAAGCTTTTCACCAACTTTCACACCAGCATTTTGCATTTTTAGTTTCTTTTGCTTTTGTTCTCCGTTTGCTGCATTCCCATTAAGTAGTGTCAGTAACACCGAGCTGAGCCTGAAAGCTGATCCGCTGTGGTGGTGCTCCGGTTCTGTCGTTATTGTTGGTGAGCCTTGGCCAGTGTGTGTCGCAGACGTGGAAGCCATTTAATTACAATCTTTTAATCATATAACTTCATAAATCTGTTTAGAGATAAGTCTCTGTAACTGCTTAACTAAGATTTGACTGGCAGACTATTATCAGAAACTTTAAAGCTAAATCATCGTTTTAGCAGTCTCTCATAGAACTTCCAGTCCCCCTCCAGCCAGATGCCAGCTTCTGTTTTCTGTAGTGTATAACCTACATATGCAATACAATATAAATGTACATTTGCATGTAGCATAAATATGCAGTATAAAATCCTGTTCTCACTTGGAGTCTAATGGGGCCTCAGCTCGCTCCCGGTCCACGGACACCTCTAGCCTGTAGCGGGAGGGAGAGGAGAGGGGCTTGTCCCTAATGCCCCTGTGCAAGGCGAAGCGGGGCTGGGGATCAGGTTGAAGGATCTGGTCCAGCGGAGGAGACAGGAGGGCACTGCCACGCGCTGGAACAGGATTGCTCGGCAGTGGTGACAGAGAGTGAGCCAGGAATTGGTAACTTATCTAGAAACAAATATGAAGGAAGTTGCTAAAATCCCGCAGACAGCAGTCTCAGAGAAAGTAAAGTTGCGACATTAAATACGTTGAAGTACGTTACGTGATCACGCAAATGGATCCCTCCCGCGTGGAGCTGCGATGACAGCGGTTTTGCCAAAGAACAGGATCCCACCACTAAGTGTTTTGGAATTAAGCTAGACGGTGTGTAATCTCCAGCGTGATTAAACAGGTCCTGTGCCAGAACACAAGGTGATAACTTCACAGATTTGGAAAAATAAATGAGGGATGACAAATGTTTTTCTCCTTTTACTGGAGAACGCATTCATTTTGACATGAGAGATGATCACAGACTGTCTTTAAAAAGGCAAAACGGGAAAGTGTTTTTTATGAAGCATTAAACGTTATCAAACCGATGTGGCATTACAGGGCTCTGGGTTTCTCAGTTCTGCCGAATCAAAGGCGTTGGCTCACCGGTAGAGTCAAGGTGTTACAGCTTCCAGTGCTGCAAACTCCGTGCAGATCCTGAGAGCTGCTCTGGTTCTTTCGGTCTTCTCCATCACGTAGAGCAAAACAACCTCAGGTCGGGCTCTGCCCCAGCATGATGTGTGCCGCAGCACTGCCAGCGCGTGCAGAGGGGCACAGAATGTGACCACCATGAGCTGGCTCACGGCGTGGCAGCATCGCTGCTCCGGGCTTAGTTAGGCTAGCAAAAAAGTGTCTAAAAGGATTGAATGTGGAAAATGGAAGAGATGAATCTCAGTTTAGGAACTGACAGTAACAACCCTGACATTTCAGAGCTGACCAACGCGATGAAATACTTATTTCAGATGAAGAATTCTAGTAAAATGAAAAAATAAACTCTTGTTCAGTTCATATAAAGCCCTGAATGAAAAGTTGTGGATGCTAAAATGCCCCGTGCTTTTTACATGAGAAAACTTCCTACCTCATCTTCGTTCCCATCAGAGAGAAAGGAAAATGGTAATATAGAACTGCTATGTTTTGTGGGTTGGTTTTCATTTCAGGGTTTTCAAAGTAGCCCTTAAAACATGGGCACAAGAATTGTATTTTAGGATATGAAATAAGCAATGAAGCATTTTGGAAGAGAATGCTGGACCTTTTCTTCTAGTGTACATGGGTATTCCAATTTATGACTAGGTCAATTCCTTTCAAAAACTCCTCTTCCATATGGGTTTGGATTCCTGTTGTGTTCTTCCCACCATCCCTGCCTCAAATTTAACTATGCACAGGAGAAGCTTGGAAGATGTCTTCTGCAGACCAGAACCTAGAAAGTCTGTCTAATGTTACATTTCCTTTCTGGCACTTGCTACAGTAATCCTACGAATGAGAGTTTGCAAAACACTCTTTTTCCAAGGGAAGAATTTGAGTTGAATTTCATTAAACAAAGTGCCTTGTTTGTACAGGATTAGAAGAGATGCCAGGAGATGACAAGCATATATCAGCAACGGCAAGTAATTCCTTGCCAGCGCTAGTAGTGTGCATAAATGTCCTTTCCTTCAGCTCGTGCTTCTTCAGGCAAACAAGGGGAATCCAACACCTGCCTTTTCCGTGGGAACAGCTGAGTTCAAAGTGAAATAAATCAGTACAGAGATATGTTCACATTTTTTCCCCAACATCAAAATATTTAAATATCACTGTATTTAGCAACCTTTTTCCAAAACAGGATTTTTTCTTTATATAAAAATTACTTTTCTGGATCCCACAAACTTACTAATACACAACATCAAGCACAGTATAGTGGAAACTATAGATGGTGGTGAAATCAGTGTTCTTACTACTCCTACCCTTCTGAAAATCGCTTTTCTCCCTCCCGCTCTCTTCTTTCTAACAGAGGATGAGCAGAGAGAGAAATCGGTCTCCCATCACACTGTTCAGCAGCTGATAGTGGAGAAGGAGCAAGCTCTGGCCGATCTGAACTCAGTGGAGAAATCACTGGCAGATCTTTTCAGGAGATACGAAAAAATGAAAGAAGTGTTGGAGGGCTTTCGGAAGGTGAGTCAGGTTGAAGCCCCCGCCTTTAAAGGCAAAAGCTGAGCAGGCTCACGTAGCGGTGTGCTAACCAAGTGCTGCTTAACAGAGAGCATCTCTGTTTCCAGTCGAATCTGATGTACTCCATTAAGATGGCCGTGTGCTGGCGGGAGGGAGAATGTGAATGCTCATTTGTGCTTTTGTTTGGGAATAGCTTTATAAAGATGAAGATTTTCCACGGAAGTAACTTGCTCCCATCTGTGACACTGCAATTTCAGTAGACGCCACATAACTGTGGACTTCAGCTCATGTCAGGGCTGGCTTCTGGAATGAGTGTTCTGTTAAAACCCAGGGCGGGAATTCCTCAGGTCAGAGATTGCGTCTGAGTGCGTGATACAACGTCATCCTCAGATGAAGGCTTGCAGCCACGTAGCAAATGCAAGCAGAACAATTGTAAAGCTTTTTGCATTGCGTAATGCTGCTTGAGATGGCCTCAGTGTGGGGGTGTCCGTGTTAGACAGCATCCCTTAAAACATCCAAATGTGACTCCCGCAAATAGGCGCCTGTCCTACGCTTCAATCTCTTGGATTAAATTTAATGTAATCTTTTAATTTAAGAATGAAGAAGTGTTAAAGAAATGTGCGCAGGAATACTTATCACGAGTGAAGAAGGAGGAGCAGAGGTACCAAGCACTCAAAATTCACGCTGAGGAAAAACTGGACAGGTAATTGATTGCAGACATCTCTTTTCAGGAGCTCGTGCTGCAGGAGGGTTCCTGTGGCTGGACCTTGGCATCCCAAACCTGCTCCTTCAGTATGCAGAGTGCAGGCTGCTCTGTGATGGAGCAGGGAATGAAATGCCGTAAAGAGAATTTCTGTAACGTGCTGGTGTTCCTTCCACCTCCTGATCGTATAGAACGCCGTGAATTTCTACCTTTATCAAATGTCTTCGTGTTTCTTTAATGTATTTTCCAGGGAAGATCAAGAAAGAAGGCGTTAGCTAGGTTCTGTGCAGCTGTGGAGGGCTGTGCTCAGATAGTTGCAGCTGCAGCTAGTGCTCCTGCCCCCCGAGATTTGCCACTGCCCCTGCGCCGTATCACTGCCCCGGCCTCAGTCGGCAGGACAGGACGTGTAAGTGCTGCTCAGGCGCTCCAGTGCAGAGTCAGCGGGCAGCCTGCCCTTCGGAACACCGCTTATCTAAGCTGGATCTGCCCAGCCTGCGCGGAGGGCGATGAGGAGGAGTTGCACAACCGATGGTGCCAGATCCGCCGGGAGGGTAGCTCCGTCAGCCGCCGTTAAGGGGCGAACATCTGATTGTGGCTTAAGACAGGCAGCTCCGGCTGATTTTTTAATTTTGTCTTTTTTGTGTGCTTCCATGTAACAACCAAGAAAGCACCTCTAAGGATTACATTCGGGACTCGCAGTCCCCTAGACCCAAGACATGCCTCTCAGATGTTGCTAGGATTGATCAGAGCCTAAAACCAACTGAGACTCGGATTTGCTTTCCAGCTGTTGTCCCAGCTGTCAGACCAGTCTAAGAACTGGAGAGCACATGTGGAAACTTCCATAAAACACCTCTACGTAAGTGATGTTTATGACCCCAGCACAGACATCTGAGAGAAGCAGGGAGGGAACAACACGGACATTAAGAGAAGACTTTGCAGCCTCTGCTGAGCAAGAGAAGGAGCCATGAAAAGTCTGTAGGAACAAGTCTCAGGCTAGTTTCAAAGACACGCAGAAAGTCACCCTGCCCTCCCCACCCCTCTGTTAACATGCAGTCCATCCTTCGGTGCCCGCCATCCTTTCCTGTGGAGAGCCTGACATGACAAAAATCTGTGTTTTTCTAGAGCCAACGCTGAAATCGCACAAGTGAGAGGCAAGGCTCAGCAAGAGCAAGCAGCGTACCAGGCCAGCCTTCGTAAAGAGCAGCTGAAAGTGGACGCGTTGGAGAGAACACTGGAACAAAAGGTAAATGGCAATTCCTCTCTTCTGATCCAGTCAGCGGGATGAGCAGAGAGAAGGGAAGGCTCCTCCGCGGCGTGGCTGAGTCCAGCTCTCCTCCGGAGCTCCGAGCCCAGCCAAGGTCTGCCCGAGGGCCTGGCCCCAGGGCGAGCGGAGTTGCCCAAGCGCTGTGGCGAAGTCAGCGGCGGGCAGCGCGCAGCGTGGCAGGCGGCAAACGGAGCCATCTGCCCGGCTTTTGTGGGTGAAGCCTCCGTCCGAGCGCAGCCTGCACCCGTGTGCCAGGCTGGCTTTGCTCTGGTTCTTGGGTTTAAGATCTTGGTTTAGTTCTTTCAGTTTTTGTTTCCACTTTTAGTTTTAGCTGTAATTCCAACGCTAGCTTATGTGCCTGCACTGTTAAGGTAGACAGAAGGCTCAGGTACAGGCCTGTACAGCTTAGGGCAAAAGGGACTGGAGGAAATCCCTGCTTATATCTCTGCTCTCTAGCTCGGTGAAGGAGCTTGCTCTCACCGTGGTGCAGCTCGGCCTTGCTTAGAGCCCCTGGAGAGCGGGAAAAATAACGCTATGAAAAAGTGCAGCCTAGAAATAAGTTCACACTATGGATTATTATCGTGTGCTAGGAATGACTGCTGTAAAGCTGTCTGCTTTAGTGCTAGATGGTATTTATTGAAGTCGCAGGAAGGTCGTATGTGGAAATCAGTAAGCATATTGTTTGAATGCACTATACATAGCTGTACTATGTATGCATATATATATGTCTATCTATAGATATCTCTCTATATGTATAGATATTCTGTTCTCAGCATTGGAGAAAGCTTAATTGTCCCACATTTCTCCCAAAGGTTGGATAATTTAAAAAAAAAACAACCTCATCTTAATGCAACCATGTTTTTCATACTTAATATTGCCTTTTATTTTCCAGAACAAAGAGATAGAAGAATTAACAAAGATTTGTGATGAACTGATTGCCAAAATGGGGAAAAGCTAACTTTTAACCAAATTTCTGGACTTCGGTATTGAGTGCAATATGACCATTGGCACACTGATGTCCATACATTTATGTGGACAGGTTATATTTTCACTTTTTCGTATGCACTACTGTATTTTCTTTCTAAATAAAGTTGATTTAATTGTATGCAGTACTAAGATGACTATCAGAATTTCTTGCTATTGTTTGCATTTTCATAGTATAATTCATAGCAAGTTGATCTCAAAGTTCCTGTATCAGGGAGATTGTCAAGTTCTCTAAGAAATTACAAATTGCTGATCCTAGCCTTCCCTTTGTACATGAGTTCCCATGTTGGATGTCTTTTGGATTTAATATAAAAATGTATTACTTGCATGGGGACTCTTGCCTTAAGGAGTGTAAACTTTATCTGCATTTGCTGATTTGTAAAATAAAATTAAAAATGAAAAAAAAAAAGAAAATGCATGTCACTTAAATGAAATTCTCTATTGTAAATAAATTTTTTCGTTGAAAGTTGAAGATATGTATGGCTCTATTTTATGTACTTCACTTGCTTCCTTCATGTGCAGCGCCAGACACAGCAGCTCCTACACAGAGAGCACTTCATGGGTCACTGCTCAGAGCACTCCGTGGGGCACAGGATGTACCACTTAGGTGCACGTCCCTATGTCTGTATCTTACTCTCTCTATAAATATGTATATGCTAGATTTGGACCATCCATGTCCCAAGCATAGGCGTAATCCTCAGAAATGTTTACTGCTCTGACCCTGCTCCAGCAAATCCCGTGGGCGATATAAGCAGACCGTTTGCCTGAGGTGGAGGCGGCTGGGCCGTGCGATGGTGGGACGGCGGCTTTTGAGCGTATCTGTCCCTGGAAGGGGAATACGTTTACTTCTTCCTGCTACTGGAGGAATTTGCCCGCGGGTTTGTGGAGGTGAAGTGCCTGTGATTAGAAGTACAACCAGAATAAGCCAGATAAGCAGCATTCTCGCACACCTCTTTATCCTAGAAGTCATCCTCTGCAGAGGATTAGGTATGTAAGATAAGCGTTAAGGCTTTAATAGCAAACAAACTGCTTTCTTTGGCTGATGCTCCATCTCTTGTATCTCCATGATGCGGACAGTCTTCAGCCTGGTTCTGGTCAGCTCCCTTTTTATACTCAAAAGTAAGTCAACTCCCTTTTCTTTCCTTTTTGATTTATTGCTCATTTCCTACCTCGGGCATGGCTGAGGTTCTTTGCTGCTCTGGGCTTCTCTCCTGGGTTGGTTTGATTTCAGATTCTTTTCTGTATGTGGTTAGCAGCACAGAACTTCACCTCTGCTATGTAAAGTAAACATAAATATATATGCTAACAAATTTAAATGCACGTGTCCCTGTGGACAGCAAGTGTGCCTTCTGCACTGCAAGTCTGAAGTGTGATATTTTAAATATATTTCAAATTCATGTGTGCCTTTGAAAATACCGTGTAGAGTGAACCAAGGAAAAACTATGGTAAGAAAGAGGATGGGTTTACAGTTGTAATGTTTAAACAAAAGCAAAACTCTTCAGATGTAGCGTTGTGCCTTCCAGCTGAATTGATACTTTAGGAGAAAATGAAATACAGGTCACGGTAAGATTTTACATGTTTACAATGTACTTTTTCATGGTACTGTGGACCAAAGACCATGATGGAGAGGGGAATAAAAATGATACTCCAACTCGTTACCACGGACCCTGCTCTGAAAATGTTACAAGACGATGTGGATGTAATTACAGAACATCAGATATTCTTGGATTATTTTAAGTGCAAATTGTAACAACTAAATAATATATGGCCAGTTTTTTTATCTTTAAAATCGGTATCTGGACCACTTCTAAAAGAGAAAAATTGATGGGACTTGCAGAATCCTTAGATGTTTTTTAAACCCTTTTGCAATTTTGTGTGTGCTTCAAACAAAATCAGCAAGAGTGCACAGCTGATATTTTAAAATATTTTTTGTAAGCTCTGAACGTTCCTGTTACAAGTGGCCTTTTTTTCCTTGATGCCAGGCGAAGCACTGCAGTGCTACACCTGTGTAGGCTCTAGCGATGAAGACTGTAACAGACAAGGAATTCAGCAATGCCCGGGGCATTCAGATGCGTGTGCGGTCGTTAGAGGACAAGCAAGTAAGTAGTCACAAACAGTTTGGACTCAATGAATTTTTAATAGTAGAAACAAATTATCAGTGTTAGAAAGAGAAGAGTATATAGTAAGCTAAGGAGAAAAACAAAGGTAGATGTTTCCTCTCAAAATAAACCCTATTAAAAAATCTCAGTCCCTAATTCTATTGGTTTAGCAGCATTCTGATACCAAATCCCACTGAGTATGATTTGTCAGTATGCCATGATGAGCTGCATCCACACTATGTGAAAGTTGTCAAAAAGCGTTTGATGTATCGCCCAATTCTTCATAAATCTGTAGTTTTTAAGTTAAATGGCTTACCTGGAAATTAGGAGGGAAAAGAAGCTAATGAGGCCCTGCACTTGAGCGTGCTCAGAGCGGCATCAGTTACAATTACAATTACAATTATTTAACTGAAGTGGGAGCTTGTTAGCGTGCTGTAACCTGGTGCAGTTGTATTCATTTACCTGTAAGGAGCGGCCAAACCCACTGCTGTTGCTCCACACCGGATGGAGGGGTTGATGCTGAGGGGCTGCAGACCCCGAACACGCAGGCCAACACGTCTGGGTTCAACGGGGCCTCTGTTGCAGGTGGCGTTATGAAGTCCTGTTCGTTCAGGTCCTTCTGCGAGCGGGCGAGGAGGGACGGATCCAGGGCGCCTGGAGTGAGCGTTCACTGCTGCTACTCAAACAACTGCAATGCAAAAAGCCCAGCTTCGAGGGTCACCAGCTCCGCGAGCTACTTCTCCCTCCTCGTCTTTACGTTGCTGTGGCACCCGTTGATGAAGCTGACTTGAGGAGGGAAAAGAGTATCCCGAAGCAACAAGTCTGCCGTCTTAGAAAGGGATGATTATATTTCCAAATGACGTTACTCCATGTACCATATTTCTCGGTAGGCAAACAGCAGTAGGCACACCTGACAGATGTTCAGATAAAAATTGTTCCATCTGCTAAATATGTCATCATCTATATGTAAGAAATGCTGCCCCCTTCTCGTTTATCATAAAGGATTGATTGTGCAAATGTGTAACATTTTCCTACAATTTACATAGTCTGTATAAAGACAAGGAGAAATATTAGCTGCAAGTAGCCTTGTAGTAGGGTGAAGGACCAATATCTTCCAAATGCTGTTTACTGTCGGCAGACATTCAAAAGAAAGCTAAAATTTTGAAGTACAAGGTGACTAAAAATTCTAGCAAGCAAATCAGTCTTTCAGAGAACATTTGCGAACCGGACAAAGCCAGAAAACTTGAAAGAAAGATGATTTAGTGTCAAGACAAACTGGTAAGAGGAGGTCAATAAGAGAACAATGCCTGGAGGTATGTTATATTACGTATGTTCCCTGGGAAGAAAAAACCAACAAAACCCTTCCTGTCTTTACTTTTCTGATCCTTTGAGAATCTTACCACAACATTGTAGAGAAGAAATTAAAAAAAGAGCTTGGAAGTTGTTTTGAGCTGGTAAGCTCCCTCCAAAGGTCAGCTCGTTCTATCTCTACTGCTGGTTTTGAGGACAAGTGGTTAATCCCTGTCTTGTAGGCAAACTGTAAACTGAGCGATAACATTTTTGTTTATCCAAATTCTTCTTACGGTTTCAACCATGTTGTCAATTCTTCACTGTCCTAAACTTCACTCTTTGAGAATATGTATCTCCCCCTTCCATGATGTGATTGAGTTAATTTGTGGTGCTTTATATATCCCTTCCATTTTGAAAAGTGAAGGAAACTACTTGGAGATCTTCAGAGATGTAAGGAACTAAATCGACATATTTAATAATCCGGTTCATTGCAGTCTTACCAAAGCAATGATCCAGAACGGGCCACATAGCAGAAGGCATTGCGCATCCCTAGCTAGCAGGCAGAAGGTCCTGTGGAGAGGTTGTGTCCAAACGGGGCACGACGAGAAGTGACGTAACACATGACGTGACAGCACTGAGCAGGGTCTTGGGTCTATGATACTGGAGGGCAGGGTGGTACCTCCTCTGATCCAAAACTCAGAGGGACAGGCAAGCAGATGAGTGAGATTTGTAGATTTTAATGTCCGGCTGTGATGATCTGGTCTAATCTCGGGCACACAACGTGCAGAGGACTGGCTTAAAGTCCAGCTGGTGCGACTGCAATAGAGGTGGTCATTCGAGTTCTAGGTTTTGTTGCACATTTGGATAAAGATGTGGTTGTCAAGTTTATGGAACTCACAAAATATGTGGCAAAGTAGTTTTTCTGCTAGCTCTGTGCTGTGACTTTTTTTCAGTATAATTCTTTGAAAAATCAAATCTACGTAGTGTGTCATAGAATTCTGCACATTCACAACAATTTTACTAAGGTTGCAAACTCTAGAGAGCTTCTGCAATTGAAATCAGTGAAACCTCCACATAGAGTATCATCCTAGCCTGCCTTGTAGCTGTTGCCTGTCACACAGACCAAGCTGTCTCCTTGTTTTATTGTACTCTTCCCTCTGTATGGATCCTTCCACCATCTCATGTAGATTGTGGCTTCAGACTGGGACTGTTCTTCTGGGGTTCTGTTTGAATGGGCTCTCGGACAAGGCGGTTCTGGTCTGTGTTTAGTTGCTAGGCCCAGGCCTGACAAAGCTGGTGAACATAAAGATTGCAACAGATCTTGGCTGAGAATGTTAATTTAGACTGAAATATCTCATCTGTGTAAAAATCACTTCAGTTGGTTTAAGTATTTTTCATTTAATTCTCAGCTTGAATCAGTTCCTTCGATCTGTTCTGCTACAGGAAATATGTATTGATTGTATCGTTATTTTCTGATTGTTCTGTAATGATAAATCTGTACTGAATGTAATCTCTGTATATGCTCAGTGCATTTCTTTAATGAGAAAATAAAACACATGCAATGGCTGACAATGTCTCTTGACAAACAAACCTTCACCTTTTAATTG
>Ga0181612_118704_pt1 | contig 10878 bp, 10 predicted proteins | sample HoacroProtozoa21_FD_119630 | JGI IMG/M metagenome (GOLD analysis project Ga0181612, IMG submission 119630) | Hoatzin crop microbial communities from Cojedes, Venezuel. Combined Assembly of Gp0051906, Gp0051904, Gp0051908 | reverse complement strand
TGTATTTAATGGATACAACTCTCTTTTAAGGTTTATAATGGCAGTAAGGATTAACTTTAGGCAAAAAAAAAAAACCCCAAAAGGCCACAACTACAGCAAAATACAAATCCCCATGCCTGCTATGAAAACGCAGACCTGGGAAAACAGTCTCATGAAAATTTATAGCAAAGTCAGCTTCAAAACAAAGTAGAGGGTTTAACACCCTTGCACTTACAGTCACAAAAATACATAGCTTACACCTGCAGCCCAATTCTGTGTCTGCATTTGTGTGTGGTTAAAGAATGACATGTATAACATTAACAGACATCTCACTACTTGCACCACCAATGAGATAACACAGTAAGGCTCTGACTGTGAAATCTGTTTTTCCCTTTGCTCTGTAAAATAAACACCTTCTAATAGTCACAATGGCTCTCGTACCACACACTTAAAATCAAGAGTTGTGAGTTAACTCTTCCCCTCCAACAAATGTTTGCATGATTCAGAATCATAGAAAGGTCAGTAAACACAGATTCACTCAAGTAGCCAGTGGATGGCAAAGGAACACATCTAACAGACTGTGAAACCAAAATACTACAGAAAATATCCTGGACTTCAGAGAAATTCAGATGCAGATATGAACACTGACAACAACCCTTTCTCTATAATACGTCAAAATAACCTCTGAACCCTCGATATCAGCCTGAATTCTGCAGCTCAAGTCCATACATTTTAACTGCTGAACGGAAAATAATTGAAGGGTCTGGAAACAAAAATGGACACATGAAAGTATCATGTCAGCTAATAAAAAGTCATCAGAGAGCAATCTGGGGGGAGAAGGGAGAATATGTATACAGGTCAGCTTTAATAAATCCTCCATGTTCTCACTACAGTGAATGGAGCAAAAGAGAAAATCCAGCAAACAATTCAGAGAGGTCAACTTTGACTTCTGTTTTGAATCATTTGCTAGAGCATCTCTCTCTCTCAGCAAGAATGAGCCTGCTGATATTTTTATTAAAATATCAAGATGAGCATTTCTGCAGAAAATGTTACCTGTCCACTGGTGTTAAAATCAGAATTTGTTCGAGTTTTATATATAATTTCAAAATGTAACCCCGTATGCAGCTCTTTGCAGGACTTTACCAGCTGCCCTCTTAATTGAAACTCTCCCTTATTTCAGATGCTGAAAGAAAAATAGAAGTGTAAAGGTAAAGATCTTCCACTTTCAAAGAATGTGGAAAACTGGAGTAAAAAACAAATTGTTTGTTTTTAGGCCAGAAATCCTCCTCAGGTTTTCAAACTGTGAGGATTGGCATACTGCTTCTGTTTTGTTTTGCTTTCTATTTTAGGATGATACTAACATAGAAGAAAGAATTTATGTCAGTGTCACGCTAATGAAGTAAACTTGACTTTAGAAAGGTAGTCTAAAAATTGAAGTTGCCTAGTGGCACATTTTGACTGACCAAAAAAATTGTGGCATTTGCTGACACATTTCTGTCAGGTCACTACTTCTATTGAGAAACATCAACCAGGGCAGTAACAATTACACTAGCGTGAGACTGTTTATCAAAGTGTTATATGAACTATGAAATAGAACATGCAGCTGTAAATAAAAGGCTTTCAACCCACCTTGATGATAGGGGAAGAAAGGCAGAGGGAAAGGACATTTTATAAATGGGTTAAATAAAAACATTGTTTTTTTAATTACATAGTGCTCCCCCCACCCTAGTGAACATGCAGCATATAAAGTGTCAATGTGATAGCACAGTTCTAGTTGGTTGGGTTTTCCCTGAAACATGAATCTGTGGTACACAGATTTATACAGTGTACAACTGCGTGGAATACAAACATTCTGTTCCTTTCCCACAAGTGGTGTAATTTATCCCAGGCCCCATTATCCTAACAGTGGCACTCTGAACTGTGCTTGAACTCCCAGCGGTGACTGCTCTCAACAACTTTCAGCAAATTCAATTTTAATCAAGGAAAAAACCCTAACAACCTCCCAAAACAACACGAAGAGGAGCAGGAAAGCAAGTAATGGAAGACTCACTGCTTTTAAAATGCTGACAGCTTCTTTACTGAGCCAGACTGGATACAAGACATCATCGTGAAGGATGGATTCAAAGAGATCATCTTCGTTGTCAGCTTCAAAGGGGGGCTGCCCAGCCATCATTTCATACATGAGAACACCCAATGCCCACCAGTCTACTGATGGGCCGTATTCTAACTCCTGGAGGATCTAGTATAGAAAGAGATTGGAATAAACAGACAAGGTAGACAACACTCTCAGCTGCACGTTTGCTGTTTCAACACGATACACCCCTTCTTTCCCCCAGTGCTTAAGCAGGACTAAATCCCACACTGATTTTGGTAACAGCAGACATAATTTCTTACCGATGCAATTTGCACTAAGACAGCTAAGTGTCAATGTGTAGCTGTTCTCAGAAGGACTGACTGAGTTTATCAGTCCCCTGAGTAAAAGAGTATGCTCGTAAGCAAAAGAGCTGTATATCCTTCCAAACTGTTTAAAGCAGGTCACGCTATAGGGGAAAAAAAGATCACATATACAAAACAGATTGGTGGAAAATGTGAAACATTTCCTTGTCTCTATCTTGAACAAAACAAACTGAACCAGCTTGTAATGCTGCACAGAGATCATCTGAGAGATTTATTCTAGTCCTTTAGGTAGGGCTGGAGGAAGCCAAAAGCATTTTTGTTCAAGTTCTTTTACAGCACTAAAATGCTGTACAATACATGGCTGTAGGACTCACTTTAATGGCCCTTTCAGAAAAACTGGCTACAGCTTTTCACGTGGCACAAGTTCAACCTTGCAGCAAATATCTTTACTGGGGAGTAGTAGGTTAGCGTGATGGTGGTTTATTGTACTACTTCGTGCTACAGAACTAATGTTGTATAAGGAACAAGTTTAATTCTTGGCTCCTCTCCACTGAAAAGAAGCTTGTAGATTGGCTGCAGCATTTCAGCATGAGAGGGGACTGGGAAAGTAGAGTGGGTGACTGTTTAAGGTGAAGCTGACTGCCTTAAAATGAGGTGGAATGGCAACAACTCCACCACCTCCTTAAACACCACCAGTGCTGCAGTCAGAAGCCTTGCGGTGAACCACATGAGCTCAGTGCTTTATTTGGGAATCGCAACTAACAAAAAAACAAATTCAGTCCTAACATAAAAACAGAAACAAGCTTGACATTTGAATACAGCGGTCTGGACCCCAACTACATTCTTAGTCGAATGGATGTTATATTCTATAGACATTAAGTACAGAAAATTATACGCTTCAAAAGTGCACTTTTCAGGTGTTATGGGCACTCTTTCGAACTCAGATATTGCTGAAGAAAAAGAAATTGAAACATACTACCATGATGCAAGAGAAATAGAAGTAGGAGATAAACTTCCGCAATTAAGATGATAAAATGGAAGCCTGAGTTACTGACTTCACTGAGACCAGGATTTCATGTAAAAGTTCCTGGGATCTCATTATTGCTTTGTTTTCAGTAACAATTTTCAAAGAATTTGCCAAAGGACTCAATTAGTATACTGGGTCAGAAAAGAATTAATACAAAACCAAAACCATCACACTGGTATCTAATTTCTTTTAACGCTGGAATATTTTTCAAACTCCCTAAAACACACATTTCTATTATGGTAGTTTGAAGAAGACTCACACTTTATCAGTTGTGTTACCAAAGCTTGACAGCCATGAACACTAAAAATATGGATTTCTAATATATTGTCTCTAACAAATAATAAACTAACATTTTTCCCTGCTGAAAATTTATGGTTGATGAAAGACAAACCAATGAAACTTATACATAAAACAGCACACTGAATCTTCAGTGGAAAGCTGCACAGGTTACTGACTAAACTGAGCTGACAAAGTCTTGCTAGCACACTAACTGTACAATATTGATTCATTTTAGGCACTTGGAAATGCATCTCATAATATTAAAATTTAGTATATGTAAAACCAGCACAATTGTCAGCCATTTCTTTTATCCAATGAATGCCCTGAAATGACTTTGAATGTTGCCAACTGATACACAGCATCCATATAAAAAGTTCCTACTTTTCTATGCAAGTCTATACTTTCTGTTCTTCCATATGGCAAGAAGTACCATAAAACATAGTATCTTTCACTCACAGATACTTCAAAAAAAAGGAAAAAAGAAATATTCCTGCAAAGACTCTAGGCAAAATGACACCAAACGTATGCTGCCTTCTGTATGAACATCCCCTTCTAAGTCTTCTGAAAAATTAAAAACATTTTTGCAACTACTAAAGACCAGTGCTGGCAGTATGCAGTTGCATCTAGCACCCTAAAGTCTAGTGTCTTCACAATAGTGCTGAGTCACAAGTGAGTATATGGAAAAGGATACTGTTAGTTCAGGGGAAAAATGACAGAAAAAACACACTTTGTCACTCCTGTCAACACGGAATATTGCCTGTGATCAATACGGTAACCAATTTCTGCAAGATTACCCAGAGGAAACTGCAGCACAGTCTAGTGTGCATCTTCTACTGTTTTCATCTACATGTAAAAAGTGCCTAAAATTACATGTTACAGTCTGATGAATGACAATATCTGTGTTCTTAGTGCAGTGCAAAAAAATACCTCTGGAGCTATATAGTCAGGTGTGCCACAAAAGGTTGTGGTGGTCACTCCATTCAGAATCCCTTCTTTGCACATCCCAAAATCAGCCAGTTTACAGTGGCCTTCTGCATCCAGAAGAATATTGTCCAGTTTCAGGTCCCTGAAATAAAGAGGCTCAAAATTACATCAACTTTCAAATTTAGATTACATGCTCTTGTCTTTCATCATAAACTATAGAATATGACAAATAGATGGTTTCACTAACACCATTGAGAAACCACTCTTCACACGTGTGCACAAAAAGTTGGTAGCAGTCGCTAAACAGACCTGGTTAAAAGCAATATGGAAGCAGGCAATGACAAGCATTTTGCAAGACCAAGCCTTTACTCTCTCCATAGTGGCAGGAAAGCACAGCTGTATTCAATACAGCATCAGAAACGTTTGGAAAAGATCTCAGTCTCGTTTGCTACAAATCTAACATTCTATGTGAAATAGGTCAATGATGTCTAACGAAGCCATTCTCCATTTTTGCATTAGCACAAAGTCAGGAATACCAATTTACCCATACTCTATCACATGGGTTGAATTAATATGTACTTTCAAACTAGGACTATTTTGAATTGGATTCTTAATGTATACTAGCAATTCAAAGTTCAAACTGCAATGAGAGGGAAGAAAAACAATGCTCTCAGCTTTGGGACCATTATTTTCTGCAATTTAAACCTGCTCAAAAGCAACCTCACAGGAATATTTTGCATTCATGGTTAAACAACACATCTTAGCAGCTGTCTCTGATCACTTGTACAAATGTCTTTGTGTCAAAACCACACAATTCTTCAGTTATTAAACTGGGTGAGGTCAAAAACAGGTTGAGAAAGGGATATCCACCTTTCCTGCCTTGCCCTCCGCACATTTTCTAAATATATCATTGATGGTTATCGCATGTTCCAACACAATGGATGCTAGGTACCATTTAATGTACCTGCCACTCGCCTTAGAGTAAACTACAAAAGTATCTGGAAAGTCAATGCATAAAAGAACTCTCACTTGCAGGGAAAAAACCCCCACAATTAAAAACATTTTACGATGTATAAATAATAAAACAAACATAAAACAATAGCAAAACCCCCCACTTATATTGCATGGACCATATTAATTTTATACTTCTATCTAGGCTTTAGGTACCTCTCTGGTGTGTATTAAAAATACACAGCAATAAATGAAGGCATTGTACAGAGACATACAGAGGTGAGAATCAAAAGTGGAACACGTCCTCAGGTGACTTTGTGGACACTTCCTGATCAGAACTTTACTCCTAGAAGAATTAGAGAAATTTCCATAGGTGGAACTGATGAGAAAAAAGTGTGTGTAGGCAAGTTCTAAATCAGACAGAGGAATAAAATCCCATTACAGCTTCTGTAAACAAATTTCACCCCAAAAGTCTATGAAAAGACACAGGTTTTTTTGCACAAAACTTTTATGCCAACAAATTCCACGTGAGTGAGGGATGAGAAGTCTTCACACCCTACTCTTGGGATTTCTTTCAGAGAAATGTCTCCCTGTCAGCCCCTAGACTTTAGAACAACAGGCACTGTAACATGGTGGAAGCATTCACACACATTAAAGGATTAAACAAGCTTTCCAAGGCTGCGTTATGTTAACAGTTTTTGTGGACATGTCCAAGGCTACAGTATGCTAGGATTTCCCCCAAAATGTTCTTTTCTCCCTATCAAACCAATTTCAGTAGATGGAGTTTATTCTTTGTTTTTTCTTCTCTTTCTTTCGACACTCATTCAAAATTTTCAAACATGCTGGCCCACCTGTATTTACCATATATTTCTGAAGCATGTACACAGGACAGCATAAAAATCAGATATTTCTGGGACACAGTGGACTTACTACTCAAGGTCAACATAATCATTCCACATCTGTGCAGTAAATCAGACACTTCTTGGAAGCACTGGATGACTTACTGTGCATGTAGAGATCGGTTGTGCTGTGTACGTGTTATAAAGCGGTTTGTGCACGTACAAGAAGTCTGACATAGCAAAACAAAGTCAGATTTACCTCACCAACAGCAAACCCACTGTCTCCCACATAAACTAGCTTTATCAGATATGTTTTATGTAGCTGAAGTATATACTGGCTGTAGAAACGTTCACTGTAACCAGTACACCCTACACTGGGCTTTGCTATCTCCAGATCAGATACGCTGCTCTTATAGGTCCTCTACTGGTCATCCACATAAGGCCCCTTGGAGCAGACTACGTATTTTATCATTCCTTAAGGTCATCCTTTTTATGAGTTCCTAAACAACCCAAGATCCAGCTGGCTACAACATAGTTCCCTACACCTAACCATTTAACCCATCAAATAACCGCCTCTTCCTATCCCTGGAAAGTGATTTGCAAGAATTGTCCAACATCACGCAAGGGCAAACAGATATCAACAGCTCTGTGCTCCCAAAGTAGTCAAATAAACAAAATAAAGCTCCTTGCTCCAGAAATCATGTGCCTTCCCAAAACGGCTCTTCCGGTGAATTACAAGCATTACTATCAAAAGACCTGCATTAAGACAAGACTACAACATCATGAAGTAGAATGTGATCAAGTACAACAATAGGATAAAGCTCTTGCAGATGGGAGAAGGGAATAAGCTTGTAGCTGTGGCTTTTAACCTTCCAAATGCAGTGTTATCTTGGATGTTCCTAAGCTAAGGAAGAATACAAGCTACATTTCAAAAAGTCAAGATGTTCAGATAAAGAAATCAAAGTATAATTATGTCTGATGTGATCTTGGAACCACTTCCAGCCACCATCACAACAGACTGTTAGGAAGAAGGTCATAATACAAACAATTATGATAGGAACTGATGAAATTTAAGAGGCTGCTCAGAAAACTAGATCCACCTTAATCTGGAGTGGTAAATGATCATCAGAAGACTCCTAAATGTTACCTTAACTCTGATCCCAGAAGCAGGACTTCCCAGTGCAGGCCGGTGACACAACGGAGCTGCTAGGACCTAAAATGCCACCCATATACTAGACATGGAGTTGAATGGAGATACAGTCGGTAACCCAAGAAACTCCTAAGCTAAGAGAAATCTCAACAGTAATAAAACACTAATAGCAAGCCACCACATAATGGAGAAGGACAGGATACTAACCATTGTCTTTATTTCCTTAAAGATTTGTACAAGACACAGAAATTAGCAATAAAAATTTCACTTGACAGTGGAAAAAGAGAATGAACAAACTGAGAAAAGACAAAAACAGGACGAGTCTAAATATTGAACTCTGACTACCTGTAAAGATCTGCCAGTGAAATTTTAAGCCTACCTGTAAAAGCGCAAGTCAATTTTACTTGCTTACCATTTACCAAACTATAATCCTACTTGACAGAAGAAAAACATCTGGGATCCTGCCATCAAGACAAAGCAAAGCAGTGAAGCTTATAAACCTCTTCAAAACTCTATTGGAGGCACTGAGGACATCAGCTCAATTACTCACGCAATAATGGAATTTAATACCAGTAGATTCTTATTATCACGAAGTGCACCAAAGTTTCAAAAGAAATTTGGAAGAGGCTAAACCAATGGCAGCATGACTCCCATTAAAGTACAGATGGGAGGTGAAAAGGTAAGCTGGGAGTCTGCCAAAGTGCCAAATTCATAGCTAGCCCGCAAGATTGTCATAGTCGATAGAAGTGCTTGCACTGAAAACCATTCAAAACCATTCTGCAATTTACTGTTGATGGATTAAAAAAAAACAAAAAAAAACCCTAAACAAAAAAACCCACAAAACTCCCCTAATTATGCAACTTTGGAAAAAGAAATCTTCGTTAACTAAATACATGTAAGAGAATAGGTAACGTGCTATTAAACACCCCACAGAAGAAAACCTAAACTAAAACAGACAGAGATGAGGAAACAAATGAAAAAGTAAAGAAAAAGAGTTGTCAAGGAAGCTTGTCTTTCCAGATCAGCAGTCTCACTGAAAAAAAAACCTTTAAGTTTTAGTTTAAGACCTGTCTCCCTAGAACTGTTCTAAGAAACTGCCAGCTCTCCTACATCTCAAAAAGTAAACAGCTAGCAATCTCTGGAATTAAATTAATTGTCTGTACAGAGCGATCCATTCTGATCCATTCTGTCTTTTATTTGGTTCTTGGCATTAGTGCCAGCTGCCTACCTCTAAATCAGAACATAACAAATAATACAGTGTCAAATAGCTCAATGACAAAGGTCTATTAAATTCTTCTTTTTCTCATTTTGCTTTCTCTTTGTAGGAACTAAGAAAGTCATCTGTGTCTGACAAAATGAGTTCCTACAACCTGAGTAATTACATGCAACTGCAAACAACCTAACCAGTTAAGCCAGGAAAATGCCCAGAATGGTTGAATGCAGTAATGCTACATTAAGCTACTTCTCTCCTTTGTTTCTTTGCCAAGATACTTTGTACAGTCAGTTCAGTTGACTTGAGCACTCTATTACATAAAATGTTTGGGTTTTTTTAAAATATTTTTTTTTCCTTTCTCAGAAAGCATTAAACAGAAATTTAAGCCTTGGTTTCTATTTCTGGATAACTGCCAGCATTGCAATCACCTCAGAAGCTGGAATGATTGGCAGGATCTCAAGAAAGAATTGGGATTATGACAGCAAGGTTTGTGCAAGTCAGAACAGAAGAGCAGGCTGACTGCAGGTAACCTGTGAGAAAGCTTCACGAATGCTCATTCCTTCCTACTCGCGCCAGTGCCCTGAGACACTGCCTGCCTCAGCTTCCCACAAATGCTCAGTGGACAAGGACCTCACAGGAGACAATGAGATAACCGCCTTGTGTGCGTGGCCTTATGTCACACATGTCATTTAGATAACAGATAATTTTCATGTTGAAAGTAAGGCAATTAAACAGTCAAGATGGGTTTTGACCAGTAAGATCAGAAAGTCTGCCAAACATTACTAACAGTAGCCTTTGAACATGGTAAACATTAGTGACTAAATAAATCCATATTTGAAGAACAAGATCAAGTAGCTAAGAAACATATCACACGGTGGTTTTAAGCAATCACTTTACAATGAAGTGTCTCTGCAGCATCTGCTTCTACACTAGCTGCTGAATGAGCGACATAACTAGAAAGGATATACATTTCAGAATATAGGTCAGAATGAAGAATAAGAATAATCATTATCTACAAATAATAATTATCTACAATAACAAACAAGAATGTTTCTTTACAGAGTGAAAGTTCAGTGAAGGACTGTACCTTACTAAACATCTATAGGACATCAAAGACGAAAGATCTGAAAGCAACACAAATCTAAAATATGCAGCTACTGAACAACCATCAAAGAAGCAGGATCCTCCTTCTTTTTTTTTTTGTGACTTTCAACTGCAGTAAACACTTTCAGTAGTGTATTTGAAATCATTGCCATTGTTCCCCTGCATAGGAAAATCACATCCTCTCTGCGGGCTTTAAATAGACAGGAGAAACCGCAGAAGGTAAAAGGGAAACTTTCCCAACAACATGGAGAACCATCAGAAGAGTTCTCTAGTTAATACAGTTGTTGAAATTCATAACTGAAAGAAATATGCTCATTATATCAATTAACAATTTCAACAAGTAAAATGAATTCTTTTTTTCTTTGATTAAGGTAAGAGTTCTACTTTCCTAGAATTATTTTTTAACTTAGTGGTATCCAGACTGCTTTTGAGACAAAAAGATGCTCACCTGCAACAACAGGTCTCTCCTGTGCCCAGAACAAATTTACTCTTTACTATAATTTTAGTTAATGTTTCATTTTCAATATAAATTTCAATCACAAGCAGTAAATGTCACAGAACTTGGATCATTTGTACCTTACTCTCTGAAACTGTACTTTTTGGAAGACTGGTACATTCACTAAAACCTTTGTCTCAGTTCTTCAAACACACTGGTGTTCTCAAAATATCCAGCTACCTAATGTACTAGATTCTGATTGAAGCAAGATGGAGTTATATATGGAGCTGGTCAGAAAACCAAAAGAAATTTCAACAGTTTTTATGTTCTGATGTTAGCTTCTTCAGTGATTAGCTTTCACCAACTTAATCTCAGCTTCCAGACATCAACTGTCATGAACTAACTCATGGATAAGGCCAACGGCATCCTGGCTTGTATCAGGAATAGTGTGGCCAGCAGGAGCAGGGAGGTGATCGTGCCCCTGTGCTCAGCACTGGTGAGGCTGCACCTCAAGTACTGTGTTCAGTTTTGGGCCCCTCACTACAAGAAAGACATGGAGTTGCTGGAGCGTGTCCATAG
>Ga0181612_116321_pt1 | contig 10878 bp, 6 predicted proteins | sample HoacroProtozoa21_FD_119630 | JGI IMG/M metagenome (GOLD analysis project Ga0181612, IMG submission 119630) | Hoatzin crop microbial communities from Cojedes, Venezuel. Combined Assembly of Gp0051906, Gp0051904, Gp0051908 | reverse complement strand
TCAGTGATTCTGTGATTCTGTGATTCTGTGATTCTGTGATTCTGTGAACAGTTCAGATCTCTGCAGATGGGAAATACACTCGAATGCTAGAACCCCTGTGTAACCCCTGTCTGTTATCTTCACCAATTAAAGGATATCTACAAAACATAATGGAATATGATCATTCCATTCTCTGTTGATTACTTTTATTGGTTAGAGGGCACCCATGGTGTTCCTTCCCACCTTTTGCACATGAAAATCCCCGACTCCTCTCTGCCTCATATCTCTGGCATTTTGTAATTTTATAGCTTTATGCTAAGAATTAGTTACACTGATTTGGGCACATAGCCTGTAATAGTGACTTGTATGATATTCATTGTTATCCTGTTCTATCCCTATGACTACCATAAACTGTTAGTTTACATTAAATAATGTAACTAGATTCACTGTAGAGTAAGAATTAAATTATAGGTCTAAGTAGATTAATTTCTAGCAGTTACATTGATTTCCCACTTGAAATTGTTTATTTCAGCATTCATCTAAAGTGATTTCTGTGGGGAAAGAAGGTAGGAAGAGATGTGCTCATGCTAACACTCCTTGGCGTGAAGTGATACTGTCAGTTTTATACAGTTTATAGGCTAGCAAAACAAAAAAAAGCACTCACTACAGGAAAACTGTAAGCAATATGGAGTCTGTCCCTTTCACTGGATGCTCATATTTGAATGCACAAACCTTCATAGCAACCTGAAAACGCCCTACATCAGGAAAAAAATTTTGTTCTTATCTTTATGTGAATACAAAGCTCCTCTGCACTCAGCAACATGTTTATAGATCTGATGACATGTGGCACTTCCTGAGCAATCTGGGAAGCTAAAAATTTGGTGGCCTGCATCTTTATGATTCAGAGCATTTCCTGCAACGTTATGTGCAAACCAGGAAATAAGTGTTGCCTTATATATCTAATTCTCATGGCTTGAGGTTTTTGTTTTTAAACAGCAGTGGGTAGTTGTCTACACTGTCTTTGTGCTCACATCTTGACTGTAAGATTTTAGGGAACATTCATGACATCATTCCTCCATTTTAGAAGACAGTGACCAAGGTATAGAAAAATAATAGAGATGTCCATGTTCAGTATGGGAAAACACAAGAGTAGCCCCAGTATTTCAGATCAAAGGTCAGTCCAACCCAGTGTGGAGTCTTAAAGGTAAGGGTAGAATGATCTTTCCTCACTTGTGCAATGTCAGCTCCTGAAAAACAGCTTCTGATATTATCCTGAGACAAAGCCTCAGATCATCATGATCATGGGCACTGGATGTGTCCTATATTGCTCTGAACCAAATTGTTCCTGAGCTGTTCTTTAAGGAGTTCTACAGATAAACTATATGTTGTGCAGAAAAAGTTATTCCCTTTCCCTCATCTGAAACTTACTATATATAGCAATTCCTTAGAAGCCTCTTAGTTCTTTATTAGAAAGAACAACTTCTTCCGACCCTCTTTCTCCACGTCATCCACCATGTCACAGACTAGCTTTAGATCACCTCTTCCAACAGCAAAATCAACAGCAAAGGTCCATGTAGAAACAATATTGCTTATCATAGTCATGTCATATCACGCAAATAGATGGGACCAGAATGTTCAAATTACTCACCAGAAGAAGTTGTCATGAATTTTAGAAGCAGCTGGCAAAATCAGGTGAAAGTGGGATGGAAGGGCAAAGCAGGTTGATGAAGGTCTGTTGAAGTGACAACACACCAGAAGGGCATATTATTCAAAAGAGCCTAGATATTATCACACTATGTCCCAAGGCTGTGAAAAATAAACAGTAGAAAAAATTATACTAAAACTATTTAAATACATTGAGATAATATCAAGATTGTGTTGTCAGAGGGAATCCCACTCAATTCTGATTAACTACTGGGAGAAAGAAAATAAAAGCAAGAGAGATGGAAGACGTTTTGAAAAGAGGAATTAAAGCAGCTGGAGGCCCACAAAGGCAGGCTGGATGGGCACTGTCTCACATGGAGGAAGTAAAGTAACAAGAGAAGATGGGGAGAAGTACAAAAAGTGGTTGTTCCGCAAGAATATTTTTCAGAAGGTGAATTGTACTCCTCTTAGCCCTTTATTAACGTAACAACAAGGAGATATTCAGTGAGCTAGAAATGTAACAAACATAATTTATTTAAGGAGCAAACTGATTAAAAAAAAGGAAAAATATAAATAAAATAATAAATAATAAATAACATACCTGAATGTGGTAATTTCTCAAAACCTATGTACTACAAACCCACAAAATTACTAAAATACATTGTTTAATGGTTGTTGTTGGAAGTCTTTCTACATAACAAGCAAAAGCCATCCCCACTCCACCACAAGTTAGATACTTCTACTGATTATGAGAGCATGGAGGTTTATGTTCAATTATTTTCAATCTTAAACTTTTTCCTTTGGAACTCTTGCAACTCTTTAAATTATTTACTTCAAGACACATGAAACTTTTCATCTCTGAACACCTCAAAATTGAAACCTTGTTTCTGAAACAAAGTCTTATCTCAATCTATGTGTTATGTTATAAAGAAATACCTAACTATTCTTGGAAGAACTAATCCTGACAAAATGTTATTACATCTGTATAAGGCTAGTACTGGCAACTTGTTCAAGCATTTTGTGAGATTTTGTGGGCCACTGATTCCTAATCTTTTTATTCAGTAAATGACAGTCTCTATTAACTCAGTCAACTACAATTAAGGCTCAGTTCTCAATTCTGCCCTGGGCAACTCTATCTAAAATAACAAGTGGAACTTATTCCTTCTTCAGTTAAGCAGAAGCAGACTAGCAACTCTAATTTGTCTGTGGGAAGAACAGTTTATTTAGTATTTTTTTTCCAGCGTAAGTTCAGACTATGAATTCATTCTGTCTTTTAGCAGTCAAACTTTCTGAACTTGCAGCGTTGTACTTCTCTGCAGAAACACAAACAACTTGTGACCATTTGAATTGAATTCAGAATGTTTCTCTGGATCAAATTATACAGTAACAAAGTGTTTTGATGTCACCTTATCAGTATAGTAATTTGCTTGTGGTTGAAGCTTGTGTATATATCTACAGTCAAGAAGTGTACACGGGGGATCCAGAGGCTAACGTGGAAAAAGGTCTTTTTTTATTTCTAACCCCAAGTCCTAATAACGGTAACTACTACGGTAACTACTAGGATTTCTTTCAAATTGCTGTGTGAGAATTTCCTTCCAATAGTTGTGTGCTGTGCCAAATTTTGTTGCAGTTATGCACACTTCTGAACAGAGCACAGTTTAAGCTCTTCTCTGTTTATATCAATGTCACAGTTTGTAACATACGAAACTGAAGTATTTTATTTTTCAAAATGGACAGACATTTCCTATTCAGGTAGTACTTCAGGGGACTTCTTAAGCTGAAATTTTTGGTAGTAAGAAGACACACCCTGGTAAATAAGCCCTCTTTCAGAGGTCATGCTGTCCTATATATTGAAGAGGCACACACACAGTAGTGGAAAAAGAAGTTATACATTTCAAATGAGCTGAAAATTTGACATCTAGAATACAAGTAATGAAGTACATCAAGAGGAAAAATGATTGGAAAAATAGGAAACAGTATGCAACTGTACACAGTTACTCTAATGTTTTGCACAACTCTCAGAAAGTCTGTAGAATTTATCTCTGCATCACAATTTTCCAATTTCATATCTGGGAGTAGATGGACACCAAACTATACCAAGTTTGCCTTGTGGCCCATCACTAATTAGGTTTTCTGAGCACTGGTATTTCCTCCTGGCAGTGGGAAGAAAATACTTTCTTCTAAACAACATCTAGGTTTTATAAAGAACTCACATATCATTTTCAGTTCTTCAGTGATTTTTTTCCAAGCATCATGTATATCAGAAAATTTAAATTAAATCACTCTGTTTCTTGCAGTAGTCTAAATTCTGCATGAGGTTTTGTATAGAGGTACTGCATGCTTGCATTGAAATGCGACATTTACACTGGCTTTTGTGAGTGTTGCTTTAATTAGTTCTGTTTCCATGGGACCCAAAGTATCATGAGATGTGGTTAACGGGCAAGGGCAATATTCATAAAAGAAGTGAGTTCACTTCTGTAAACGTTTGCACAGCTTTTCCAGTATAAGAACTGATACTGTCAGATGGCTTATACTGAAGATATTGAATCTCATATCCTTACAAGAAATAAGGTATAACTCTCTTCCATTCACCTTCTCCAGACAGTAGCTCATTGGGGATTGATGGAGAAAACTACAGAGAATTATACAGATGTTTTCATCTCTGTTCTCCCATGTGCCAGGGGGAGAAGCAGGTCTGTGGTCTTGCACCAAAATAAACACCTGTCTGACGAGCATAGTCAGGATAAGGGCAAAGGGTTCTGGGTACCTGATGAGATACAAGGACTGAAGGAGTGCACAGACAGCTACTTCCTAGTCATCTTAAAAGGAGTTATAAAATACCAAGTGACAGAGAGGAAAATAAAAAGCTTGTTGGATGTAGCCCCCTTACCCTCACAATGACATTCCCTGTCACTGGGCAGGGGAACTGTAGGGATTGCAGGCAGCCAAAATGCAGGGGCATTGATCAGTCTTTATGAACTCACATTAGCACAGAAGTCCTTGAGGGGAGTAGAGGAAGGTGAAGGAAGGCACTATATACCAAGTGCCACACAATCAAAAACATACCAAATGTCACATGAAGGAACCAAAACACAAGCTGAACTCATCAGCTGATGCTAGATAAACTAAACGGTCTTAACAAATGTGGCTTAAAAATAATAATGTTTCAGTGGATTTTTGTTTATTGACACCATCTGATGCCCTCTGATGTTGCTATGGTAACTGGGAAAAACACCCTGCTACTGGTATTTCATATTAAATGACTGCAGTTAATGAGGAGTCTGTGTTAAAGGTTACATTCTCCAAAAAAAAAAAACCCAAAAGTCTTTGGAAAATGCCTGCCAACATTCTCTTGGAGAAGGGTTCAGTCCAGCCAGAGTGCCAAAGACTGTGACGGGCATCTGCTGAAAGTTGCGGGGGGTGGGGGGAGAGGGAAAGGGTCCCACAATAAGAGCTAAACAGCTCTCTAAAAGTTATAGCAGTCATACTCAAAATGACTTGTATAGTTTTCATACCACTAAAACCATTTGGAAAAAATAATTATTGCTTCTCTATACACATAACTGACATTTCTTTTTTCCAGTAACAGTTTGAAACCCCAAATAGTTTGCAAATTGAAACAGTCATTTCAGAAAACTGTCACATGGTGTCTTATGAATGATGATGGCTTGTGTCTTTTGCCCTGCTGACACTTGCAGGCAGTGTCCCAGTCATAGTGATGGGACATTTGCATCAAAGACAGACATAGGAAAAGCTGTCTCATAGGAAAGCCTGAATCAGAAAAAAAAGACGAGGAACATAACAGAGCTGTAGCTCCCAGGAAACATTATAGCACAAAGATGACACATTTGGGTGAAACACTTATTTTTTTGAATAGCCAAAGAAAGTTTTCTGTAAAACACACATAAAAATACCCCAAACTCCTCCCCACCTCAGAAATAATTTTCTCAAGTAAAAACAAGTTTTCAATAGATTAAAAAAATATATCAAACTAGCAAACTAGTTTGCAAAATGTGGAAAGTTTTCAGCCAAACTGCTTTCAGTGCCTTGATCAAATTCAAGCAGGATACACACTTGTTATGAGTTGTTTGCCCCCTTCATACATGTGCCTTCTGGTCATATAAAGCATTTCCCACTAAGCAGTATTAGCCTTCCTGTAGACTGGATCTTCCAAGGTTGCTGAGGCGAAAGGGCAGCTGGCCATGATACAAATTTAAGCTGGAGAGAAGTCTAAATAAATACAAAAAAAAAAAATTAAACATATCCAATTGCAGCCTGAGTTGTTGAGAGTAATTTAAATAATCCACAAGAAAATTGTTTTATTTTGAGCCATTTGCAGTGTTTTCAGTCTCTTTTAGTTGACATTTCCTATTGTGATTCAAGGAACTTTTCACCACATGTGTGTGGTGAGTGAGCTAACAGCACTGTAAATCTTGGGAAGGGAGTGTGGAGCAGGGCAGCATGGGAAAATTAATCCCACAAGTGCTCTGAACAGGAAGACACATGAGAAGGGAAGGGGCCATGGAGCTGGAGTTTCAGAACGCGAGTCCTACAGTCTGGGTAAGGGCTCTCTGGTGGGCAGCCTGAAGTGGAAACACAAAGTCAGGCACATGTCAAACCCTGGTTGAAACCCCTTCTAAGCCTGACTAGTGCCTACTGCAGACATGATCTTCAACCTTATGCAGTTCACAGGCTCTTTCCAGTGAAGATGCAAGTCACTGCACAGCATAATGTCTGATGAAGTGGGCTTACTTTACTCTATTACATTTCATATACTCCTTCACAGCAGCTCCTGGGCCTTCAGCACTTTCTAGACCAACACTGATACAGTTTGCTGTTACAATGCAGCAAACTCTCTCCATTCACATTCACCACATACCTTCTTCCACACTGCATGGTTTGAAGCACTAACAGAAGCTGTCCTCTTCTAACAGCACTCCTTCCTGACAGACAAGCTGAAGATGCTACCTGGTCTCACAGTTTGTTTGGGTTTTTTTGTGGTTTTTTTTTTAAATCCCCACCTCAAATGAGTTTCAATGTCATAGTTGCTTTTGCTGCCCATCTCTAGTGCAACCAGTGTAAAACCTGAGTGGTGTGCACAGGACACCTGAAGTCATAGAATCATAGAATCATGGAAAGTTTTGGGTCGGAAGGGACCCCTAGATCACATCTAGTCCAACCCCCCCGCAGTGAGCAGGGGCACTGCTAACTAGATCAGGTTGCTCAGAGCCCTGTCCAACCTGGTCTTGAATGTTTCCAGGGAAGGGGCACTGAAGAGCTTTACTTGCATGTCGGCAGCCGGCCCCCTCGCAGCCAAGCTGACCAAAGACCTGCGGGACTGATCCGGGATCACTCCAAGTGCAGGCTGGCCGTACCTGTCGCACGGCTGGGGACAAGCTTCTCAAAAGAAAAATGAGTGGCACGGGCTTCTGCCGGGCAGCGGTCTGGCTCCAGGGTTGCTTCCAGACTTTGGGACTGTATTTTGTCATGGGCCAGGGGCAGGAATGAGGGTTTTGGTGTTGATGGAGCTGAAGGGATGCAAAGCTCCTGAGATGAATTGGGTGTGCGGTGGTGCTCCCACGACTATTCTTTGTTTTTCCTCACCCAGCTGAAGTCTGGATGGGGGAAAAAAACCTTTTGGTGGGTAAAATACCTTCCCTGGGGCTCAGCCATTCTTGACAAATGGCCAGAGCCGTCTCACCTGAAACACCTCCTCCGGCACGGCCTCGGCCCACTTCTCGGAGACGGGGATTTGCGAGTAGGAATTGAAGAGGACTTCAATGATCTCTGGCACGGCCGCACAGGACTTCAGCACCTAGTCATGGGCAACAAGGGGGGTTCAGGCAGAGGTGCATGTCCCAGAGGGACAGAGCATCCACCTGCTGCAGCCAGGACGCGTCCCACCCCACCGCGGTCCAGGCTGGGATGGTCCCCGTATGAGGCAGGTGTAGGGTTTGTCCTGGCATGCTTTGGAGACTTTTCTACATCTGCAAACTGGTGAGAAGACCTGCTTTGCTGTGGCACTTCTTCTTCTGGATGTGGCCCTTGCTTCTTATTTACATTTTTGGCTTGTGCGGGCTAAGCCAGGATAATATTTTCTTTATTGTTTGATGTAAAATCAATGAAACGCAGAGCCATAAGAAGGCTGTGCTGCTGGCTGATGTACCAAGCTGGTCTTGCCTGTCTCTGACATCCCCTGGCAAGAAAAAATCTTCATTCCTGGTCCCCCCGGCCTGTGCTGCCTCCGTCCTGCCCTTCATCCTGCCCGCTTCTCCCTGCCACCACCCCGTGTGGGTGTTCTCCTTTCCATCATTCGCAGCAGGATCCCCAACCTCGATGCCATGGCCCCAAACCCTCCCAACCCCCCAGCCTTTTATTTCCCCAAGCGCCCGACCCCAACTGCGAAACCCCCCATGTGAGGGATGTACCGGGGGGGACTGTTTTGGGGTCCGTACCTTGACGAAGGCGGGGGGCCATATCTTCTGCGAGCCATGGTTGAGCAGCAGCTGGACGGAGAGGTGGGGCCGCAGCTCCCGCTTGAAGGCAGCGCTCTGCAGCGCGCAGCCCAGCGGGGACACGCCGTTGTAGTCGATGGCGTTGACGTCGGCCCCGCGCCGCAGGAGGAAGCACGCCAGGCCGGCGTTGGCCGCCCCGCACGCCTTGTGCAAGGGGCTCCTCTGCGCCTCGTCCCGGGCGTCGATGTCGGCACCGTGGGCGGCCAGCAGCCGGCAAAGCTGCAGCGAGCCGTCGCCGGCACCGGGCGCCTGCCCGCTGAGGACGCCGAGGGCTGTTTCCTCCCGCGCGCTGCGCGCGTCGACGTGCGCCCCGTGACGCAGGTAGAGGCGGGCATGGTCGCAGAGGCAGTGCCTGGCCGCCACGTGCAGCACTGTCTCCCCCTCGTCCTCGCTGGGCAGGTTGACGGTGGCCCCATGTCTCAGCAGGAGCTTGGCGCATCTGCGAAGAGATGGGGAGGCTGGCGCGTGGTGGGTTTGTGGGGCATGGGCTGGAGTGGGAGCCACGGGGGATCGTGGGGTGAGAGGCGGAGTGGGTGGGGATGGGGGTCAGAACGGCGCTGGGCTCCCACAGGGGTTGTGGCACTTGAGGGTTTTGGGAGGGAGCAGCAGAAGGTGGGGAGGGCGACCCTGTGCCCTGCTGCCCACTGTGGTGGTGGTGGTTTGGGGCAATGTCTCCCACTTGCCCTTGACCAGCATCATTCAGGAACGGTCATCCCTGACCATTCTTGTCTACTTTGACAATCCCTAACCATCATTACTCATGAATGGTCATCCTGACCATTCCCGACTACCTTAACTGTCCCTGACCATCATCATTCATGAATGGTCACCCCCGACCATCCTTGACTACCTTGACCACCTCAACCCACCACCCTACCCACCAGGGACCGGTGATCCTTGCCTCAGCTGGTGATCAGACGGCACTGGGAGTGGTGCCCACAGTTAGCTATGCCAGGTGGGTCTGTCCTAGGGGTGAGGGGTGTGGGATGCATCCAGAAGTGATGAGGACACATAGGGTGATGGTACTCTTCATGCCATCAGTCTGTTGGCTGCAGTTTCATCCCCTGGCACAGCTGTAGCCATAGGGTGTTATGGAGCTGATCTATACAATCCCACCCCTTGGCTGACATCAACAGAGCTTCTCAGCTGAGAACATCCTAAACTGCTGCCTCCACCTTAGTCTGTGCTGGGACTGAGCTGACATGGAGGGAGAACCTTGCTGACGCCTCTGTGCAGCACAAGAGCTTGGTGTGGGTTTGCCTGGGTATGGAAAAGGATTTCCCTGCTCCTGTTGAGGGACTCCAATGACTGTGTTGGGCTCCCACCCCAGAGAGGACTAAAGAATCACATTGTCTGCCCATCCTGAAAAGAAACACCTTTGCAGGTGGTTTAAGCCTGCTGAAACCAGTTTTGCTGGCTTGTTTTGTACCTGGCTCTTGTGAAGATGGAGCGGGAGCACCTGCAGTTCCCAGGAGGAATAAATCAAGGTAAGCAGTCTTCCCCATCCTAAAAATCGCTGCTCCCCTCCTCTCCTTCCCTCTAACATCATTGTGCGTAGTTGCAAAGAGGGGTTGTGGCCGCTGCAAAGGGGGACGCACCGGTTCCCATCAGACCTTTCCACCTGCATCCTTCTGACAAGGGATGGGGGATAAAGATGCCCAGTATGCCCCGATGGGGTTTTTTTTTTGGTGTGCGTGTGAGTAAACGGATGTGATCAGCCAGTCTAAATGAATCAGAGTGACTGCTCCATCTCCTGCCGGGAGCCGCCGGGGCTGTTGCAGCTCAATGTCACTGCCCGGGCAGAGCTGTCGGCAGTCGGGTTAGTGCGCGGGGCCGAGCTCACCGCTGCAGCACAGAGAAGTTATTTTTTGGAGGGAGGCCAGACCCATGTGCCATCTAAGCGAGACCTTGAAAACGCGGCCAGCTTGTGTTTCCCAAGAGATGCGGCTGGGGAGGTAGGAAGAGCGGTCCTTCAGGAAGCCTCAGCAGTGGCTGGCTGGAGTCTAGGCAGATGTATCAAGCTTAAACACCCCCTGTCTCTTTTATTTTTCTCTACTACACATTCCTTTCAGCTCAGGTGTCACTCAGAGCCCTCAGTGAGGTTCTGGGCTGATACAGAAGCAAAATGGGGGGGAGCTGTGGAGGAGCAGAGTCACAGCCTTATCCTTCCGGCGGGAGGGATAGGGAGAAAGAGGAGCCCTGGGGAGGAAGGATGGTACTAGAACATTGCTCTTTTCTCTTTTTGTCTGGCCCAGATGAATGCTAACATATGTAGGGAAAATAATAATAATAATAATAATCATAATAACATTGCTACTTGAATCTTTTGGGGCCTGTATCATCACTGCCCCCGAGGTTTGATAGAAGCTGATGAGACATTCACTGTCCTTGGTGGTGCAGGATCTGCAAATACCTCCTTGGGCTGCTTTTCTTGTGCATATCAAGCCTGAATTTGCCAGGAAAAAATCCTGCAGGATCCGTGGGGACAGGCTGTGTCTGCAGCCTTTGCAGGTGTAATGCTCTCTGATGCTGCCAGCCTGCACTGGACCTTGCCTGAGGCATCTGCTGTGGATGCTCTCTGCTGGGGATGTAGTTGTGGGTGAGCAGATTGAGCGTGGGGTTGTGCCAGCCCCAAAATCCTCAGATCCTTACTTTACAATTCCCCTTTTACTCTAAAACATGCTGAATCCCTTCCTCAAGCAATGGTTTGTCTTGCTGAGGTTTTTTTTTCTGGCACTTG
>Ga0181612_101055_pt1 | contig 10878 bp, 4 predicted proteins | sample HoacroProtozoa21_FD_119630 | JGI IMG/M metagenome (GOLD analysis project Ga0181612, IMG submission 119630) | Hoatzin crop microbial communities from Cojedes, Venezuel. Combined Assembly of Gp0051906, Gp0051904, Gp0051908 | reverse complement strand
TGACTGTCAGCTACCTAAGGGTGCTAAACTTAATGCAGATATGGCAGCATTTTCAGTTGGGTCTGTGTGATGTGGAGCCTTTGTTTTGATGATCTTCAGTAAGACCTGAGACCAAGTTAAACACAAATACTGTTAAGTATTTAACTGTATTGGCAGGTGCTTAGCTGGGTTTTTTGAAACGAGTAACAAGGTAAATTTCAATCAATCTAGTGGGAACCAGGCATATTAGGTGCCTTAGACACTTCCAAAAATCTGGCTAAGTATTTGACATCATATTTAGGTGATTAAACCAAAATTTTTGCCCTAAAACTCTTTTGAAATAATAGATTTCTGGTGTGTAAATTCTAGTACCTGGATGTGCAGATATTTGATAATACTTCAGAGTTGCAAGTACAAGTATCACATGTTTATAAAGGGAGGACAGTTTTTGAAAACTTGGCCTAATATATCCCTTCCAGACAGCATATTACATAAATTGTTTAGCAACAATGTTATTTCTGTTTCTAATTTTGTATTTATTAGGTTTAACATCATCATGGAGAGAAAATGAAAACAGTATTCTCAGTCTGTTTTGAGAAATGTGGTTTCCAAAAATTGTCAGTTTGTCATGCTTCTGGATCCACTAGAAATACAGTGATTGCAAGTCAGCTCGACTAAATTGTGAAACAATATTAAAAATGCATTTAGGATTGCAATTACTAGATTGTTGTTGTATGCTAACTGTTGTCATTTGTGTCACGGTGGGAGGTCCCAACTGGTTAATGATACTGGTTTGTAGCATTAAATAAGTATAGCATTTTTTTATATGTGGAAACATGTATTTCTGTATTTATGTAATGTTTTTTTCTGTCATCAGGTGCTTTGCCAAAAATCGGAGCTGCTTACAATTTATAGGATACAGTCTCTTGTTGCATGCAACCAGAACAGCGTATAGTTTGTAGTGTGTATATTTGAAAGGACCTATAGAGGCTCACTCTGTAGTAAATGCAGACGTAGAGAAGAGAGTTTTAGCTGCCTGACCTATTGCCTTTTAGTATTGTAGAAGATGACATGGGCACACCTGCACTGCCACAGAATGTGAAGAGTAAGGGATTGTGTTCTCTCAAGCTCTGTTTGGCAATAAATGTTTCCTGGCCTGCACCTTGCAGAAGCTCTGCGAAGGCTGCAAAAACTGGCTTTATTCCCAGCTGGCTGATTCGGCAAAAAATTAGCTCCAAAAAAATCCCCTCCTTTGGTTGCAATTTCCCTGCCTATAGATGTGGCTGCTCCAGTCCATCTACTGGCATGGAGAAATGTGAAAGGAAAGTGTAAGTACCGGTTCTGAAACTTTGTGATGAGAATTTTCCTTGCTTTCCCAGCTACTGCAGCCTCTTACTGGTGTAGCAGTGGCGCAGAAGCAGAAGGCTAAACAGGCTCAGTGCTCTCTGTGGATGTGTAACAAATGAAATATACTAACATATGATTTGGCTTCCTCTCTTGAGTCTCCTTTTATTAGATGTTTTCAAGGTCTCATTACTCATTCGGTGTTTTGTTTTCTTGAGTCTCCAAATAGTTTTAAACTGTTCCCTGGTTGACATGGATGTTGGCTGAAAAAAACAATAGCATAATAGTGTCTTGAGTATTGCCTGCTTGGTAGATGATGTTCTAGTTGGAAACTGCTAGATACATCCAAAATATTAATGATTCTTTCAACTGATTTCATCAACACGTTTGTTAGAAAGCAGAAGAGGGAATATATCTATCTCTGGAGAGATGTTGTGTGTGCTGTATGCTGTGTGGGGGTTTTGCTAATGCCACTAACTGATAAGAACTGCTTGAACAGGCACTGTTTTTTATGGCCTGATTTTATAACTTTTTTTATATGAATGTAAGGTGCATTCTGTGACTAACAATTACGCTTTTCCTCTAGACTAGCGATTCTCAGGTAAGTCTTTTCATGGAACAGCCGGCTCGGAGCTTGGCAGCAGTTAACAGTGCAAATTGAATGATAGGAAATACTATGAAGGGAAGGTGTAAAACAAAGCAAATAGTATCATCCTTTCACTGTGTGAATTCCTGGTTTGCCCACACTGGAGGACTGTGTACTGTTCTGATCCCTTTATGAATGATCCCTAGTGGAAAGCTAGACAGGCATCAGCTGGTAACTTGTTTCTTCCTGTGTAAGAACTGAGTGCCATTAAATAAAACTACTGGAAGGCAGATTCAAAACAATGAAAGGTGGTTGTTCTCCATGTAATGATCTTTGGCACTCCTTGCCATATGTATTTTGAGTAGATTATATGGATTTCAGGGCAGACAGGCCAAGTACTGGGAAGATCCACCAAGTACTACTATATAGACAAACCGCTGCAGGCTAAGGAAAGTAGGTGAGTCCAGGAAAGTATTCCAGGGCAGCACTGTACATACTTGCTCCACACATACTCTCTGGGTGTCCAGTCATGGCTACTGTCGGAAGCTGATGGGCTAGATGGGTACTCGGTTTGAACCAGTTCAGCTGTTCTTCCATCATTTTGATGTTCATTTGGGCTACACTTGAGGATTGTTGAGTGAGAAGTTAGAATCAATCCTAGACCTTCTGTCACTTGTGACTTACCATTTAAAAACTAACATTAAAGAAATATATTCTCCAGACTCCAGGTTTATCTGGAGGTTTGTCTTTGATATATAAAAACTTGCATAAAACTTATGTAGGTGCCTACATTCTGAGCTTCTTTGTGTCTGCCTGGAATATTTTTAATTTTCACAACATTGTTATTAAATTTTTACTTTACAAACATTTTTATTATTTTTCTGGACCATTTGCAAATTTTAAAGTTTTGTAATGATTTTTAAACTATGCAACGAAATTTTGGGTCATCTTGCTTAATTGCTGGAGTAGTTTCTTGTTTTTAAACAAACACTGATATTTCCTTGAGCAAGATAAATGGAGAAATGGCTTCTGATATTTTACTAAATAAGACTTGACTTAAATTCCACTTTCATTATGTGGTCAGTCCTTCTGTAAGACACAAATATTCCAGAAATTTTCCTTGCATGAGTGAGCACTTGCCTTCACCCCAGTGTGAAACTGCACACCCAAATGCTTTTCCCATTTCCTCTTCCTACCTCTTTCAGTTAAATTTAGAACACAATAGGTTGGTTAAAGCTATAAGAAAATCTCCAGAATGCCATCTTAATGTATGGGGTTTTACCATGCAGCTGTTTATCTTCTGCTAAGAGGAAACTATAAATGTATTTTTAATGCCAGGAGCTGGGTTTAAATGCCATTACTTACCTGGTGGGAATAGATTTGAAAATTAGTAAGCAATTAGATCAGTAGGCAAATACATTTTACTTAATGTTGCCAGTCTCATGGGCCTTTCAAATATCCTGTTAGCATCACCTGTTCTTAACTTGCAACCTTTTAAATCTTTACCTGATCTTAAATAGCAGTGTTACTTTGAAATGGATAATTTTCTGTGTATTTTTAGTTTTTATTTGAGCTGAATTTTAAAGTTTTTTTTAAAGCTTGCATAGTTTCTCCAAGGGCAACAGATATACTGCGAACACTAAGCTTTTCTTGGAGAGAATTTCTTCCTGTAGATAACCATCTTGAGAAGGGCCTTAGCTAGGATAACTGAACATGTGGGTCCTGTTCTGATCTTTTGAACTTGCTTGAATTATGTCCTTAGCAAACACGAATGATGTATTTGTTTATAATTGCGTATTTTTCTTGCTGAATTTAGACCTCTGTGAGCCATCTGTCATATGTCACGTAGAAGCCGCTGTTTAGAAACAGGGAAAATGTAGGAGTTGTAAATGTTCTTTTTTTATTGTTTCAAATGTTAAGGCCAGTCCTTGAGAACACTGAAGAAAAGACCTTGTCCTCTTCAACCGTACTATAGGAGTGTCCCGTTGTTCCTTGTCTGCCAAAAGTTCTCATCGGAACAGTGGTAGTGTGAGGACTCTCAGCCTAGGCACTGTAAAACCTCAGTCCTGAAAAAGATCCAGGCTGGGGAGCCCCATGGACTTCATTAGGTTGCTGTGCCACAAGTGAGACTGTATTTTGTAAAATTCAGGCTTTCTACTTCAACAATACAACATTCTGCACTTGAGTAACAGTGCCAGTGAATTCTGCGGGCACTTTGCCTGAGACATCAGTGGGAGGTTTTCCTGAGTAAGACCTGCCCATAGGAAGCAAACTGAGGCTGAATTTCATTAGTGCTAACTAGTTATCATATTTCCTGTTGTGTAGTGTGAATCATTTCATCTCTTCATGTAACTGCTAAGGACAGATGGCATTTAAAGCTGTGTCTGCAGCTGTTAGTTTTCTTGAAAATTTGCTGTATTTATCCCTCTGGATAAAAAAAAAAGCAGAGATAATAAAAAAGATAATTTGCCTGTTGCTTATAAACCTTGCAAAATTAGAAGTGATTTCCATTTTTTTACATGTCGCTTTTTTATTTTGTGTTATTGAAGACCGTTTTATCAGGTGTTCCAGACCATCCTTATTGGCAGGAATTTCTCCGAACTACTGCAGAGGGAAACATCAAAACCAGTCCTTAGAGCATGTATGCTAGTTTTCAGGAGAAGTGAAGCAGAACATGGAAATTCACTTTTTAAAAATCGATGTGACTTTTTGCTAAATTTACTATATTCAGAGGATTCCTTTGAACATTTTAAGGAGTTTCACTCTCCACTGCATGGTGCAATTCTGCTAATGAAAATAGAGGGAAATGCAAGCACACCATGAATAAGGAAGATAGAGAGTTGATTTCTACATGTAGCATTTTGTCTGTGCGTATGAAAATTGACATCATGATGTTGGAATGTTGACCGTATTTTGCATTTTGCTAGCTGCTTTTACTGGAAAGCATGTGTTTCAAAGGGAGTTTTCAATTTTTATAAGTCTTTGCTTCCATAATACCCCAGTCTTATTTTGAATGTAGACTTCAGCTATGAATAAAATTTAACTCATGAAGTAAGAGACTCCTCTGGCATAAAATGTGAATGAATTATACAAATGTTAACCATTAATGTGAATGTCTGGATCAGAATAGTCAAAGCCAACCTTTAGGTTCTGCTGTTGCCACTCAACATTGTCTTACTCTGTTCGAATGCCTTACCCTGAGAGTAGGGACATGGATTTCTGAGGATCTCCTCTCGAGAAAAGCTGTATTAAGTGTGGGGAAAGCATAGCTGGCTGCACAAAACCAATCCTTTGTGGGGAATTTTTGCTAATGTGCTTTCTTATCTCCAGATGGGTCTATGAAAGAAGGGAGCCGAGAAGCGAACAAAACAGACTAGCAGCAATGAAAAAGTGGCAGTAGCCCTTCATCTGGAGAGTAATCATCCAGATAAAATTGGCAAAATTCAATTAGATTATCTTTCAGTACTGGGCTGGCCTTTCTTTTCAACCTTCATAATCCAACTCATTTTCCCAGAGTTTCAGGGTTATAGACTCTGTAGAAAGTTGGCAACCCAAGTTTCCCATGTCATCAACTCTATCCAGTCTCCTGAGAGAAGAGTTTCCTGGTACAACATCCTTGCACCTGCTAGTTCTTCCCTAGCTCTTCTCAAAATCAGGCCACTCTGAAAGCTCTTCATGAAATTATTCCATGCTACTTAAGCAGTGTACTAATTTTTGCAATAATGTGATTCCCAAAGTGATACGATCTAGGTTCAGTTCCATTAACCCGTCCTTGTGATGAAGGACCCAAATTCTTGATAATATTTTCAGTGTCTAGCGTCAATGGGTTTGAAAGAGTTAGACATTTGAATTATTCTGAGAAATTACATCTCATCTTCAAGTTAAATCAAAAGTACCTAGTAACTGTCAAAGTGTATCTGCCTTTGTCTGCAGAGAAAAGCTATCCTGTTTTTTTAAAAGGAGCATTTAATACCCCTAAAAAATATAATTCCCCTTTTGAGGTGGTGCTGTGCTATGTTGAAAGCCTCAATTCACTGCTAAAGTTTTAGACTGTATCCCTACATGCATGCTATATGGAAACGTGCATGTGTAGTGTATGTAGTTGCATTAACAAAGTCTCAGACAAACTGAGATTGTCTTTAGTTGAGTTTTAGTTTGAATTAAGTGTTAGATAGCTGCAGGTTCCTGATGGACTCTTCTCTGCATATAAATTACGGGGCTGCTATATAAACAATATACAATGGTTTACCTTGGTGTCATTTTTAGTTGAGAAGACTCAATCAGATCTTTTTGCACAGCTAAATGAGAATATAGGGAATGAGAAAACGAGGAACGGTATTTCATGCTGAAGGGTGAAACTGGGGCTTGCAGTGGCATGATTGGTCTCGTAAGATGGGGGCCTGCTTACCTGCTCTATCTTTTGTGTTGGAATTGGCTCTTTTAAGAAAGTAGCTCAGAAGAAAATCCTATTCAGAGCTGTGTAATTCACATTAGATAGGTCAGACATAACATGGAGTACTTGGAAAAAAATTTACATTTGTGGGGACATGCTTGGTTCTAATGGATCTTGCTTTCAGAAACTGCTACTGCTCCTTGTGGAGGCATTTGTGTTGATACTTTTAAATTCTGTTCAGCTTTTAAAATGCTGGTGTGGCTCATCTACAGCCATTCCTCTCTTCAGAGGGCTGCCCTATCAGCCTGTGCTGCTTATGTGGGCTGTTGGTAGCAGAGGACCTCTGCCGCAGTAATCGTTTTTCTCTCTCTGGGTTTGCGGGAGGGTTGGTGTGGTACTCAGCTCTTCCGCAAGGTGCTGGAGTTGCAAAGGCCTCTCGATGGGAGCAGTCCATTCTTGGCTGCTATAAGCGCTCATGTGTTTCAGAGATGTGTAGACTGGCTTACAGGGTTCTCGCCTATCTGTTATTTTCCTATATCTTGTAAATAAAACACCCCGTAAACCTTAACTGATTAAAAAAAAGTAACAATTACTGTTAATATTTCATCAGAACTCTTCAATATAAACAGCTAACTTTACATCTCAAATCTTCAATTAATAATTGTCGTGAAGGCTACCTATGACTTTTATTGGCTATTTCTAGAATCCTATTTCATGTATACCAAGATATGTGCAAGCTTTATTGTTAGGGGTGAAATTTAAACTTTATTAGGATTAAGTGTTTAGTAACAGAATTTGCTGCATATGTTACAAATACAAGCTGCTATGAATAGATCCTCTGTAAAAAAAAGCATTTGATATCTATGGATTTAAATCCAATATGTTGTTATCTTTAACTAAAGAAAATTATAAGAAGAGATTTATAGAGAAGGGTTTATTCTATTAACTTTAATGTCACGAAAAGATTTCTCAACTGAAGTTGAATTTGGTTTCTGTATTTTGACTTTGTTTAAAAATGTGCTGTACATAACTTCCTTTGTTCCTTGAATATTATTCTGAAAATAGTACAAATTGGCTGTTTTTCATGCACATGAGAAGAGAAAAATATTAGTAGTAGTAGGTGGAATATTTATATAAGTGGGGTGCTCTGTTTTTCTATTTGTCCACTCACAGTAGACTTGAGGATTTAAGTGCAAGGTTTCCTGTTATATTACTGGAATTTTTAAATGTAATTTTTATACTTGTAAAGAACTGGGAGAAAGGCTCTCCCTTTCCTACTCGCCTTCAGCCCCCAGCCTCCCAGGAAGCGGTAGAATGAACACATTGATTTAGAATAGGTATCAGGTTTTGGCTTGATGCTGAAGGAGCAAAACCAGAGGCGCAGCACAACCCTGTGTTTTCCCAGTTTGCATGAGGCGTTTGATTAATCTGTGAAATGTTGATGACTGATTTGTATCCTTACGGCTTTTAGGCAATTTGGAATGATTCTGTATTTGTAAATGGCAGTAATGAATAGTTTTGCCTTATTTTGAGATTCAGAGACCATATTAAATCTTCTTGGCATAGGCATTTTGACTTGGAGATTTTATTGTTGTCCCATACTTCCTTTTAAAGTGTATATTTGTTTCTTTGAGGATTTTCTTTAACTAGTTAATCAGACTTTTTTGAGAAATTGGTTGTATTTTTTATAGAACAATTTGCAGTCAGCCCTCTCCTCTGATATTAAGCTGGAGTAACATAAAATGAGGGAAATTGCTGCGTGCATCATCTTAACTCGAATAAAGGAAAAGCACATAGGGAAGGGACAAATCTTAGTCATTTTTGAATGGTTTTCTGTAAGAGGGCAACAAATTTCAGACCTTGTGTGGATGTGTAGGATTCCCTTCAGCTTTTCTACCAGGAACTATAAAAAGCCTGTGTAAAGGCACAGAATAATTACAGTGTGAGTCAGGCCAGAAAGTTGGCTTTTTTCACTGTAATCAGGATAAAAGAACATCTCTCTTGGCAAAAAGGACTGGGCTCTGAAATAGAGATGTTCTGGACTGATAATTCCAAGTACTGCCAAACTTGCAGAGAAATACACAGGTTAAGATTTGTATCAGGTCTTGCTATGTAAAATGGATGCTGTTTAGGCTTCATATCATGACATTTTACTCTATACAGAGAGTAGAGGAAGCCAGACCCATAAAAAGTGCAAAAGAACGTAGGATTGCTGCAACAATTAACTTCAGCATCAGTGAAGTGTGAGAGTGAGTCTTACTGTTTACAATTTTTGGAGAGTGTGAAGAGATGTGTAATTATGCAAGATAAGAACAGATCAACTGAATCATTAAGAGCACAGTATTTCACACCACTGTTTGCAAATTCACTAGATTGTGTAGGTTCTAGCTTCAGTAGTTTCTAGTGTCATGGTTGTCTTCAGTCTGAGAAGCCGTATATACATAGGGCAAAAGGAATCCTCTGCAATTAAATAACAGGGCGGATGAATTTATTTCCCTGCCTTTGCACAGTCCATTGTTCTTGGATTCTGTCTTTATTTTGAAAAGTCTTAGAATGCTAAAGACAAACATATGAAAATCTGGAACCATGCTAAAGCTTTAGATACTGAACTGTTAGGGTTGGCCTCCTAGCTCACATTAGCTTGTACTGGCAAACTAAGAGCTGACAGCGGATAAGAAAATTCAGGGGAGGTTATTGCCACAGATCCATCCAAAAGTGCTCAGGAATAGTTGAAAAATATTCTGTAGGAATAGTGCCCTTCTGTAAATCTTTAAAATTAAAATAAGCTGTCAAGAATTCTGTTTAACCTTATGTGCAAATGGTAGCAGTAAAAGAGAAGCTGCTAAATATGCAAGAAGAGGTGATTTTGCACTGTTGGTTAGAATTCAGGCATGCCTTAGGAACTCTGCATTTCCCCTTGCCCTTGCTGTTTTTAAAACTAGTGAGCTGAGCATCCCTTGTCCTACAAGAGGCATGACAGCTTTTCAAAAGGCAAGGTCAAGTGGGCAAACCAAGATTATGTGTAATCTTTTAGAATTCTGTACTGAAAAGCTGCCTTTGACAAGCTGTTCCTTAGTAGCTGTCCTACTTCTGAGAAAAATAGTGGTGCTTTCCACTTTGCTGAAGCAGGGGAGGCTGAATGACTCACCTTCTAAAAGATGTCTGTGTCACTTAGAGCTAATTGCTCGTTTTGCATGCAAGGCAAATGCATTAAGAGATTTGATTGTACCAGCAGCACAAGAAGAGTCAGTCCCTCCACAACCTTTCCTGTATTGGCCAAGCTAGGAGGGCTTTTCAGTAGCTTGAGTGCAGCCTCTACTTAGTGTCCATTTGTGTCTAATATTTAGTTGCTGGTAGATTCTGTGAAATGCCAGTAACTAGGTATGTGCTGAAAAGCTATCACCCCCTACAGGTAGGTTCTTCAGACTGCTGGAAAAGAGAAGGAAACAAGACAGTTTATCTTATTAGCCATCTGCTATGCCACCGTAAACCCCAATGAGGTGTTCTGAAGGAGTAAAATTATTCTGTTAAATTTCCTGTAGAAAGATAATCATCACTGGAAAGCAATGCATGACTTAAGACCTGTCTCAGTTCATCTGTCCTGGGAGCTATCCATTGTATGTCCACATCTGCTTCTGTACGCCCACGTGGGATGGGAAGATATTCCTCCACAGGAAGGTCTTCCGTTCCCTCAGTATGCAGGTGGTATGTATTGGCAAATCACGCATTGTGGATATGGCAGCCAAGTTCCCAGGATAATGCACGCATAGTGAAGCAATTCACTCAACTTCAGCTGTTAAAATGAGAATACAAGATGGGTGACTAGGGATATAATCACATGGCCTATCTTTCAGTGTTCCTTCTATGATACCTGTTATGATCACTTATACTTGCTACTGGTTGCATTTGAAATATAGACTATTAGAGGATTAAAAATGGTATGTTTGAAAGCTCAGTCACAGTAAAGACACTAGGTGCTTAAAACATTTAAAAAGAAAATGCAGAGCATTTAAGAGGGCATCATACTTTTTTTTCATTCCAAAACACTAGACAGTGTCTTGCCTTTGAATTACAGATGTTCTTCAGTTTTCTCCATTCTTCATGATTTTTCTGTTGTGTTCATTGAATGTCTTTCTGTAATCAACTGGATCATTTTGAAACTGAGTAATGAAATTTCTTCTCTGGTCATGGAAAATGGGCGATAAAGTTGTAGTGTTGATACTGTCCTGATTAGAGCAGGCATCCTGTTCTGAACTAGCAGTTTCCATTTTCATTTTATGTCTGATTTGCTCAGCTGTCTCTTTTAACATTTCAGCAATTCCAGTTCATTCAGAGGATTTATTTCATTCTTTCCAGCAGCAGATCCTATGTTTATCTTTTCTCACCTCAGTAAGAGCCCTTTCCCCTTCACCATATCAGTCCTCCAGCATTACTGTACACTGGCTGCCCAGGGAGGTTGTGGAGTCTCCTTCTCTAGAGATATTCAAGACCCGCCTGGACAAGGTCCTGTGCAGCCTTCTGTAGGTGACCCTGCTTCGGCAGGAGGGTTGGACTAGATGATCCACAGAGGTCCCTT
>Ga0181612_170772_pt1 | contig 10879 bp, 6 predicted proteins | sample HoacroProtozoa21_FD_119630 | JGI IMG/M metagenome (GOLD analysis project Ga0181612, IMG submission 119630) | Hoatzin crop microbial communities from Cojedes, Venezuel. Combined Assembly of Gp0051906, Gp0051904, Gp0051908 | reverse complement strand
GAGGAGCGGGATGAGGAGGTGCGTGGGGTCGGGGCGGCGGCGGCTTCTCCTGCCCGGAGGCAGCGGGGAGCGGGAGGCGGAGGTGCCTCCGCGGCGGGAGCGGCTCCGTGCCCACCTGGGTGCGGGTGTCTGAGACTGGTTTGGTTTTTTTTCTTCCCCTTGTTGTTGCGTGGTCCGCGCTCCGTAAAGGTACTGCTTGCCGTGATCCCCAAACCAAGCGCATTGTCTGGCGGCTGCTTTACTTCGCCTCTGTGCGTGAGCTCTTCTTGTACGCCTGAGTTGAGTGGCTGACTTGCCTTTTGTTGGGTTCAACTTCTTAATTTGCTTGTAGGTGGTATTTCTTTATTTTGTGCCTTTACGTGGCTTGATGTGCAAAGGTTGGGTTTTTTTTTTTAAAACCCTGGCATTTTTAAAGGAATAGTTTTTTTAAAGGAATATCTGTAAAGTGCTGGCTGAAGTTACTTGCAACTAGTGAAGCTGTGGTTGCCAGGAATATTCCCCTCCACAGTAAAGGCTTGTTTGTGTAGCTGCTGTTTTCCCCTTCGTTCGCTGATGCCTCCTCTGCTGAATTGGTATAACTGTAGGGGCAGCATGATGAATTATGTCTAAGGGTAACTTTCTCTGTCTCTTTTTTTATTCTTTAAATGCTCAAACTTGGACCGGGTTCCTTGTCTGTTTCAACTACATGAGCCCGCAGAGGGTGAAACGTATTTACAGCGAAGTGCATTTGTGATAGTAGTAGAAAGAATGTGGATATATCCACATCACTTCTTCTTCTTTTTTTTAGTAGAGATGTGGACTTGCTTTATTCACCTAACTGAGTAGGAGCTCTGTAGCTGCTGTTAGCGTAGTGCTCGCTGGTAGGTAATTAATATATCCTGCATCTCAGCGGGCCTGGTACGTGTGGGCTGGGAGTTGTGCTTACCACAACTATGTGATGCCCGGTTGGTTTGGTGCTCAGTTGGTAAGCGTGCAAAATACCGTGTAGAAATACACAAAGGCTGTCTGTTCAGTTAGCTAAACTCACAGCTGTTGGCAGACCAGTTAACTTCTGGTTAAGGCTGGTTGTTTCTGTGTGCACTTTGGAGAAGAATTACAGGCACCTTTTGAGTTGAAAGTAAAGGGAAGGTAAGCCTAAAGACAAGTCAACACTGCATTCATAGGAATTTTGAAATTCTTACATGGGCAGTCTGATACCTCACCTGCAGTTGGTAGTGCTAGAAGATACCAGCATGAGCTCGTTGTAATGTAGTGGGAAAGGTTGCTTAGAATATGCAGCCTTCCTCCCTCCCCTTTATGCCTCTCTACTAGATTCGTTATCTGAAACCAATCTTTTTTGTCTGTGTTTTGTGCTTTGGTTTTGCCCATCCTTCCATTTCAGTGTAGTCAGTGCTTGCAGCTGAATTCCTGCCTACCTGCAGAGCCACCTGACAAATCCACCTGTGTAATCATCCTTTTTTTTTGTGCAAGGACACCACAATGCAGGGGAGAGTACAGAAATAAAGGAATGCGTGCTATTTTAAAACTGAGAGCGCGTCCATGTTACTTGCACACTGAATCCTTTCAGGATAGTGTAAAAAGACAAGACTAAGGTCTGAGACGAATGTACAGATGATTTCAGACTGTCTTTATGTGCTAACATGTCAGAAGTGTAACATTGAGAGCAGTGTCTGAAAATACCATTTTCACATTGACATCCCATCTAATTACTGTCAAATAATGAACATTTTGATGTTCTCTGCAATGTTCTGAGTTCTCCGGATCCCCAGTGCTTGACCCGGCTCTTGCAGGTTTCATTTGTCCTCTTGCCCTGTCCTTGTTCCTGTTGCCTCTGTAGCAGAACTGAATCTGTTGTCATGGCTGTTCAGTACCCTTTAGACAGCAGTGAAACAGATTATCCTGATACTTGCTACTACTTTAGCTGTCAGTAAATTCTTCAAAGCCATGACGTAAAAAATATTTTTGAACTAAATCTATAAATGGGTAACTAGAAAATGTGCAGATTTTCCTGTACGTGTTAGTACTTCATGTGGTGTTCCAGTAGAACTATTTATTCTCCTGTGGCATTGTATACAACACACTTGACAACTCTGATCTTGTCTCCTGCTAGACCTCTTCTTTAGACTAAACAACCCAAGTGCCTTTAATCTTGCATTATAGAACGTGTTTCCAGACATCTGATCATTCTCATTGCAGTCTTGTGGACTCTTGCCAGGTGGTCACATCTGTCTTGAAGCACGACATCAAAAACCAGGATGTCATACTCAGGTTTAGGCCTTGCCAGAGCTGGCTAGAACAGAAAGATTATTTCAGAGGTCTCTGAAGTGGTGTTATTGTTTACATAGCCCGGACTGCTCTTTTATGGTTTGTGGTCCTGATGAGTTTGATGTCTTTTTCTGAAGAATGATGCGAACGTTTCTACTCTACCAAAATAACGGTTCATCTCCCCAGGTCAGTGAAGGAAACTTAATGCTCTCACTTAGAGTACGGCTGCTTCATTTATGTCGAGAAATTAATAGTAGAACTGAAAGCTTGGTAACTCGTCTTCTGGATATCACGTCTGAAAGAGTTAATTCCTGGAGGCGAGCAGGGAAGAGAGTGTCAAGGTGGGAAGAGAAGGTATATCACTCTTTTTTTTTTTTTTTTCCCTATTACCATTCCTTCACCCTACTGTTAAAAAAAAATTACAAAATAACCAAAGAAAAGCAGTCTCTCCTTTCATGTAAGCAAGAACAAATTATAGTTTACAAAATTATGGCCATCGGTTGCTAAAGTGTTTTTGATGTCTTACTCTGAGATCTTAGGCACACGAGAATGAAACATGGCTTTAGCTTTGTGTGGGAAGTGCTTTGCTTCTGGACCATCCGTGCATTGAAGTGCTGTGGATAGCATACCCTTGAAACTCAAATGAACTCGAGCGGATTATTTGCCTGTGCTCTTGTGAGGTGAGTGGCTAACTGCTGACGGAAGCAGGCAGGATGGGATTGCATGGTGAAGGGCACTTGAGGCAAATGCTACATAGAGGACGGCTCACTGTTTTCCTAACGCAGCATAGTTGTTGAGTTTTTCTAAGGATTATTCTGTATGCACTTTAGAACTAACTCTTCTTGTTGGAAAGAGTGTTTTCCAGACTGTTAAGGAAGGAGTTGAGGCTGGGCAACAGCATGTTTTCTGTTGTAATCTGGCTGCTTCTACAGTCTGTGGGTAGTCAGTACCAGACCGGGATTATGGGGAAAGGGATAAATGCAAAAAACCCCAGGATCTGCCCGTTTTCCTTTCTGTTGCATTTCTGTCTTCCCTACGCTAGTCTTCCTTTTGGCAAAAAAAGTGACTGTGAGCAGGAAACATGTTTTATGAGGTTTATGGAGGCAAATGCTGCCAAATGTCATTGGCTGCATTAGTTTCTCTTATTCAAAGTGTTTTACAGTCTTTCAGTCCAGCATGGGATATGCTGTTTTTTGACGACGGCTTCCAAATCTTATTCAGTGTTTTACAGGGCAGGTGAGAGCTCACTTGGGTTAATCTTGTTTCTTAAAAAGAGGATGAAGGCAAGCTACGGGTTCCTTGCCTACATCAGTAATCTCAAGGATCTGAAGGTTAAATGGTGTGTCTCGGAGTTGTCTGTCTTTTCCATCTCTGTCAGCTGACCCACTGAAAGAGTTTATTTTTCTACAAACCTTGTCACAGTAACTGGGAATACGCTTTGCTTACCAGGGCAGCGTAGCAGGCCAGGGAGGATGAGTAGTGGAGTAGTCTTTCAGAGAGAATAGTACTTTGTCATATAGCACAGCTGTCTTGGTCTGAAACGGATCCAAAAGCTTCTGAACCTGCCAGTGTCTTCTGAATTACCATAGTGAATCCTCTGCATTATTTTGGATGCCATAAGAAAAAACTAAAAGAAAACCACCCATAAACAGAAAAGGGGGAAAATATGTTATTTTGTTCTCAAATAATTTCAGTTCTTGCTCTGTAAATTAGATGTTTGGCACCGAAGTGGCTATCAGAGTTGATAAGAGTTGATCCTGTGTTGAAAAGATGATGAGCAACATGCAAAGACAGGTTTTCTTGTGAAAAATGTCCACTGGCCTTTGAAGTTGATTATTCTGCATTTTCTTCTACTCTGTAGTCGATGTGTATCATGTATTAAAAAAGATAATTCCCTGCACAGGGTGAGAAGTACAAAAGCTTTTTCTGTTGCTTGTAATGCTTCACCAGAATCTGCCTTCTTGCTGTTTATATTGCAATCTGTTGTGGCTTCAGGAGGACTGTATGGCGGGAATTAATTGCTGGGAAGCTGAGATTCTGTCATGAAAGTACTGATAGCAAGGTGAGGAGGGTGGTAAAGAAAGTATTGCTCTAAAAGCCGCTGTTCCACACATTCGTCCTTCAGCATATGTACGCTAGAGAGCTACAGTACCTTCAGCATTACAGATTGTCTGCCAGATCTTCACCCCAACAAAACTGTAGTGTAATTTGGGGGAGGGGTGGAAATCAAAATGCTTTGGGATAAAGTAAGCAAAGAGTGTGTGAAGTGACGGCAATGTTTACATATGTGTCCATGTATGATGGAGATGGTGGTAGTTCTGTCAAAATGTCACTGTGACCTAACTAGTAGTAATGTTTTTGTTACCTTTCTATTTTTCCTCCTGAAGTATTAACCATGGGACGTGCTTAGACCTTGTGGGAGATACCATAGATAAATTTTGCTTTTAATTGTTTCACGCTTTCTTGTCTCTGACAGTGATGGATCATTCCCTGTTGTAGCGCACCCTGAATGTTACAGCTACATAAAGATGAATGGCCTAATAGCTAGACTGTGATCCTTAGATCATACTAAGGAATAGTAATGCAGTCATAAAATGTATACTTCTCAGGGTTAAAATTATTGCAGTGGGATTAAATAAACAGTCATCTAGCCTAGAGCAGCAATGAAACTGTTCTTGTGTCATGTGAGCCAGAGAAACAGCATTGCTTTTGTTTTTTAGATATGTTTGTGATAAGTTAGCTATAAAGTTAAATAGTTTACACTTTAAGTCTGTAGGGCTGTCTCAACAGTCATGTAAAACACTTTCTTGATTTGCTTTCAGTATGAAAAAATGTAGGTTTGTCTCCTGCTTTAAACTTTCTATGTGCAGGATAGGCCTTTAAGGTGCATGCTGATATGCACCCTTATCTCAGAAATACACTGGGATGAGAAGAGACACGTGGGTGAGGACTTTATCTAATACAGCTGTGTGCTGTTGCCTGAGGTTTTAGTTTATCTGTACAATAGTAATGTTTGCAGCTCTTTGAAAATGTCTTTTCAAGACATTTGCTGGGTATAAATAAGCCTATAACTAGAGCATCTCTCTTCTCACTTGGAATAAGCATGAGCTGAAGAAGCAGATTCATACGTTGAGTTGCATATGTGTATTCATGTGCCAGAACTATTTAGGTACTTCAGATCCTTCTGGAAGGAGGTGGGTGAGGACCTGATAGTTACAGTCTTCAAAATTTGAATGCATTTGCATAACTGGTTGAGTGGGCCTTCTGCATCCTTTAAATTTTACAGGCAGGAGGACGTGGTCGTGAGGCTAATCTTCAGGACCCTGTAGTGTCTGTTTGTTCAACGGTCAAAATGTAGAGAAACATCTTTTCTGAAAAGCTGCAGCTCTGTAGAAGGAGGACAGCTGAAGTCCAGTGTAGTCTGCTTCTTTTACAGCATTTTGGCTAGATGTAAGCTGCTCCGAACTGATTGTCAGTAAACATAACAATGTGGTGCTACTCTTGTGCTATGAGGAAGCTCCATATGATGGGGTTGCTTTGCTAGCAGTAACAGCTTGTGTAAAGTTGAGTTTGCACAAAGAGAGAAGAGTCCCAAGTCTTGAGGCATAAAATATGAGCACTGTCAATTGCAGTGCAAATGAGAAGATCTTTGAGATAGCAAGCTGAGCAGCTAGATAGCCTTTTACAGAGGCAATCCATGTAACCAGGTAACTTTCCTATTGGTTTTGTTGCATATTATGCACTTTCTCCACCTACCCCCAAATCACAGCTGTGATCCCAGATTGCCATACTGAAGCATTAATACATGTCGATTACTTTGTTTCTGATCTTCCTATTTGGGTTACTTGGCCCTGGCAAACGTTAACCAGCAATGCTCTTCTGTACAGGCATGAGAAAGAGATATTTGCCCTTGTTTTACAGGCAAAAATCCGAAATGCACAATTTGGGGACTTATGAAAAGGGGCGTGATGAATCTGAGAAGATCAGTAGACTTAACAAAGTCCTTAAAGTTTTCTATTAAAGGCAGAAGTGCTCTGACACCAGACTAAATGTTTTGTCTTAGTCCCAATACGGCGAAGCAGATGCCTGTTATTAAGAACTTCAGTGAGGCAGGCTCTGCCTGTTCTGCCACTGGGCTTGGAAATGACCTGTTCAGGCTCTGACTCCAGAGAAATACCAGTCTTTTTAACAGCTTGATGAGTGAAAGTGAAATGGATGAATAACAAATATTCTTCGGGTGCTTTGTTTCTGGAGGTTTTTTTTTGTTTGTTTTTGTACAGTACCAAGCACAGCGGCATTCCAGCTTGTGTTGGGAGCTTCTCAGTGTTACAGTATCAAAAGCAGTACTGCGCATGCTATTGCTAAGCCCTTTTAAAAGCAGTGATGTGGGCTTCAAATACTCTGCAGTCCAACCCCCCAAAATTTTTATCATATATTGCTTCAGCCTTCAGATTTGTGTTTTTTTTCAGCTCGTGTCTTGCGGCTGCGGAGTTTAAAATTCTTTTTGAAGCAAGGTTTTAATAGTTGTGTGGTATTGGGTTTAAAGGTGTATGACTGATGAGAGACTTGTGCATTAAATAGTAAAATGCTGGTAGCTCTTTGTGCAGTGAAAGAGGAGACGGAAAAACATGCAGATGCTTGAGGACAGGCCAGCTGAAAAGGTGAAAAATGTGTGTGTGGGGTGGCAAACAAACTCTGCTTTGAAATCAAACCAGGAACTTGTCTTAGCTTTTAGTTTACTGAGCCAAGTAAAATTTTACTTATCTTTTCCTTGCTGAAAGGGATGTGCTCATCGAACTTCCCAGAGAGTGCTGCTCCAGCCAGGGAGCAGTGGGATGAAACCTTGCCCTCCTGAGCAAATGTAACTAAGCTGATGAATTTGCACTGTTCAGAGGTGAATTACAAGTATGTCAAAGGTTAAAGCTCAAGTGTTCTGCTGTATAAATAGCCTGGTAGCTGTTGCCACAGGTTTCTTTACGGAGTGCCTCTATATTTCATATGGGAACCAGGAGTGAATGCAATACTTTTTCGTTCTTAGCCATTATCACCTGCAGTCTTGAACTAGAAAAAGAGATTTTTTTTTTTTTTTTTTTGCTTTTGTGGTCAAACAGCTCTGGAAAGTGACTTTCTGGAGAAGCAAAAAAAGAAAGAAGCCATGTGCAAGGTGGAAAAACCTCTTCCAAAATGATTAAGTGTGGATAAAAATAACTGATTATAGGATGGCAACCTGTATATCCAAGAAAGATGAATTCCCTGTTGCTTGGCAGAGAAACTTGTGTATTAGACAGATTTTGCAACGTTTTACTGTAACAACTATGTGTATCTGAATATATCTTTATAATTCCTAGAGGGCAGTGCTTATATACTGAGTGACTAACTTTGTGAGACCATGCTGCCATGCTAGTGGGACTGTAGAATTAATTGCACCTGGAGTATTAATGATCTCATTGTTTTTAATAGCTTTGAAATTCTGAGGAAGAGAGGTGTGGGTGGATGGAGCAGATGAACTACTACGCTAAACTGCTAATTTGGATTTTCATTGTTACCTCAGGAAACTTTTACTAGAATGTAATAATGCTGTAGCTGTGGCTTAGTGGATGCTTTCATTGTAAAGCTGTTATTCAGGCCATATAACAAAAATGTCTCAGATGTCTTTCATGCCATGTTTCAGGCTTTGTGCATAGTACATGATGGGGAAGGGCAGGGCAAAATATGCCTGATACATTTTTTTCTCAGCTAGCTAGCAGGACGGATTGTTTACAGATAGTTACAGGAAAGCCTTTAGCTCAGTTAGGTCTGTACAGTTTTGGTAAGTAGATGGGCTAATGTAAACCTTCTGTTTTAACCTGTTATCAGTGGTTCCTTCCCCTTTGTTCAAATACTGGTGTCATTAACACATTACACCACTGGAGGACATGTTCCAAAGCTAAAGATGCTGTTGATTTCCTTTGAGCAGCTCTGCAGCAAGCAGAGTACTGCATATTAAATCAGCTGTACATACTTTTAGAAAATGTGGGTCTAAATTATAGACTGATTAGCTGAAACAGCAAGGAGGTAAACTTGGGCCTATCACTTGTTGGTCATTGCAGAGTGGTGACAGTCGTTGACTTTCTTGAGTTTCACTAAGTTTTGGAGTTTGCTGAACCACAGACGGTGTGTTTGGAAATACAGTGTGGGCTCAGGGTTGCACTGAATTCTGCTGAGAAAGTGTGTATATAGTCACACTGAGTATGTGTTAAGGTAGTTAGCTGCATGACATCTGGTCTTCTCAGAAAGACGTGCGTTAAAGAATAGTGGTTTACAGTGCTATTGCTCTCTGCTGAGTATTACCTTCCCTCGTGCCACCTGTTTTCCCCTGATTTGCTTCCATCCAAACTCAGCATGCTTAGTTTTAAATTCTCATTAGAGGTAATGACTAGTGGCTGAAAATTGAAGTAAGTGAAACTTTAAGGGTTATATTCAGACAGCAGTAGTCCTACAGTTAAAGTAGGAGAATTACGGGTAGGGTAAGGGTGTGAAAGGAGGAGGAGAGAGATTTGGTTAAGGTGTAATGATGTGCACTAGGGGAAAACCTTCTCCATAGTGTTTGATAACCTTTACGCTTTGAAGTATGTTACTATTAGCATTGTGTTAAGAGAGCCATTAGACACAGAATGAAGGAAGAAGTATGATAAAATTTGTAAAATCTTAAAGCCACACCATCAGGCACTTTGGGTGTAAGCTTGTTTGAGGGTGAGGAAAAGAAGGACATCTGAACTTTGGTATGTTGATACCCACTCAAACAGCTGGGAGATGCCTGCCCTGCTGTTACAGCCCTGCATTATCTCACCTGCATGCTACCTGAGAGCAGCTCTGGCAGGAACTGTTGTACCTCGTGCACAACAGAGGAATAGCCTCACAGTTGTGTGTGCCCTGGTGACTTGCAAGCAGGTAAAGATGGGTTTTATAGCTGTTGGAGCTAGAGCGTTTTCATTCCAGGTCTGCTTGCCCAGTATGATGCTCGTAAGTAGTGGTTTTTTGGCATGGTAATTGAATTAAGAAAAAAGTAAATTGCAGAAACTGCAGATGACAAGTGTAGATATATCAAGTCATAGATATGTCACTGGAAAACAGAGACAGAATTGGAATTCGCAAACTGAACATCTCTGAGGACCTGGGCTGTAATCCAGGACAAGTTGGGAGCATTTTTGAAAGTGAGTGTGGGCTAGTGTCTTGCCTGTAACTAGCTGCAGTTCTTGAAATCTTGCATGGTTTTTGAATTTCTTCAAAACAAACAAAAACCCCTGCTATTGTTACAAACAGATTACGTTAATGCTAGTGATCTACCTGTAATTTCATTAATACCTTTCCTTTAATTCTTTCCATATGGGAGCTTTAATAGATTGTGTTGCAGAAAAATTATTTTGACACTAAAACTTCTTGTGTGCGGCTTCTGGAAAAAGGGTCCTACAGTTGTCTGATGATGAGCCTGATATGAAGGACTTCTCACAGAAATCTCATCCCTACAAAACAAACGAGGCACCAGAAAGAGCCTTGCCTACATAAGCAAGTAGCACAATGCAAGGGGGAATGAATTTGCAGGGTGAAATGGCTGGTGTTGAGGACAGCATTCGCATTATGTGTGATTTCAGACCAGTTCTAGTCCGATCCCAAGGGGTGATGGCCAGTTGTGCAGGAGCTGAATATGTTTCAGAGCTTGTCTGAAGGGCGGTAGGAGCCTTGCTGGCTTGGGTGCTGGTGGTGTTGCCCCCAGATCAGCCCAGTGTAGCCACCTGAAGTTCTTGGTTGGTGCTTAGCCAGGTTTTTCTAGTATGTGTTGAGATGCATGCAGCTGTTGATTCATGAACTGTTTTTTCTGGATGACCTTGAGTACGTCTGCAAGAGCTGCAGCTGCAGCTTTGGTTACACTGTAAACATAAAATAATTTCAGTTGAAATTTCTGGCTGGGTGTGGTGTTTTTCATTAGACATTAATCCCTCTGTCCTCATTGATAATTGTTGAGGTAACGTGCTTTTGTGAGAGAATTAACAGGTGGTTGGTGTGTTAATCCTTTCTGTTTAGATTTGAGTTTGGTAATTCACCTCCTAGATGTCTTGCCTGTCTAAGGCTGTGATTTCTATCTGCTTTATTTTTTTTGAATAGGAACTTTCTTCCTACATGCAGTTACTCCTTGGCAGCTTCTTCTCTGCGTTTAGATATAGTCGCTTCTGAACAGATTTGCCTGTCTCCTAGGAGACAAAGCAATACCATTGCGCATGATTTTAATCCTTAAAGATGTTATACATAAACAAACATAGAAGAAATACATAGTCTTCCCTGTACTTTAGGGGGTGTGATCAAGTAGAATGACTTGGCCCGTTTTCGTCTTTGATGGTACTGCTAAACAGATGCCTCCTGCAGTTTAGTATTGATAACTCTGCAATGTCTGTACTTGTTCAGATAACATCTAAATAAAGCCAGTTAAGCTGCTTAAATAAACCTGTGGGTAAGAGACATTCCCTTAACAACAGATATTTGTGAGTCTGAACAGGATTGTGGGTTTTTCTTGTTTTTTTGGGTTTCGAGTTTTTTTCTTTTTTGTTAATTTTTGTAGTTATCTTGTGCACTGTGTAGT
>Ga0181612_168030_pt1 | contig 10880 bp, 14 predicted proteins | sample HoacroProtozoa21_FD_119630 | JGI IMG/M metagenome (GOLD analysis project Ga0181612, IMG submission 119630) | Hoatzin crop microbial communities from Cojedes, Venezuel. Combined Assembly of Gp0051906, Gp0051904, Gp0051908 | reverse complement strand
TTTATTTTATTTTATTTTATTTTATTTTATTTTATTTATTTTTAGATTTTATTTTATTTTATTTTCCCTTCTCCCTTCCCCCTTCCTTTTCCCTTTTCCCTTGTCCCTCGTTTTTCCCTTTTCCCTTTAATTCTGAGACACACCCCCATGCCTGGTGGCAGGGTCTTTCCACACAGCGTGCATGCAAAACCAGGGCTCTGACAGCATCTCCACAGTGGCCGTGTCCCATCCCCAAGGGCAAGGCAGCCTCCTGGGAGATGGCAGCACAGCTCTTCCAGCGAGCCTTGTGCACCAGCCATGATTATCTTACTCTGTCCTGGGAAAACCTTCTGATCTGGGAATATTTCTTGCCTGCTGTCACCGCGTACATTTGTGATGGCACTCTCCCGCTCTGTCCAAAATGACCATGGGGAGGGATAGACAGCGAGACACATCACTGCATACGCACTCAGAGGGACAGATGGCATCATCGTCGTGGATATTTATGCTTCTTACGACGAAAAACCCAAGCTAATCATGTTTAAAATGAGGCCATTTCCAGCTGTCAGGATAATGGAGCGTGCCGGGGGGACTGCGAATGCCTCTGCCTTTCTTCAGTTGCTCATGGCTTCGTCATGCTGCTCGCCCCCCTGTTAACAGGGATAAAACTCCTCCTCACTGGAAAACAGCCTGGAAAGGATTTCCTGCTCCATCACCAATTAAGTCTGCTCCCACTCCCAACCAAGAGGGTGATTTTTGCTATAAACTAAAACCAGACCCATCTGGTTGGGTGGGTGTGTGGGGTTTTTCCCCAAAACTGATGGGGTTTGGTCAGTTTTCTCTTAATTTTAGGTTCAAAGAAATTAAAACTATTAAACTCTGGCATGAGTGAAGGCTACATCAAACTGTCCCTCACCAAGCTGCTTTATCATCAGTGATATCTCTGCGGCTTTGGAGGCAGAGAGTAAAAAAGAAGGGTAACGAAACCACAGTCCCACGTCTCCATCCCCTTCCCCAGTGTTAATTCTCACCCTTCCATCGCGGTGTCATGGTGAACCATCAGGTTCCCACGGGCTTTGCCTGGAGGAGCACAGCACGAGCCATCCCCCTTCAATTTTGGGTTCATTCAGAGTTATTTTTATAAACTTCTAGTTGATACCTGTTAATGGGTTACACTCTCCCCTCTCCTGTTGGTGTATGCAGTGAGTTGTGCCATGATTATTAAGGTTTATTTGAACTTCTCTCTATACGATATGATTTCTTTCCTGGAGGGGAAAGTCGTGCATAGACAGCAGACGTCCGACTGTTGTTACAGCTCGGACAAGCTGCGTGAATCATCTGATCCTAAAAAAAGTTGCAGGCAGAGCAAAAGTTCCTTAAATCATTTTTGCAAAAATTTTTACAGCTAAAATAACTATACTTTAAGCTAAAATATGTTCAGGATCAGACAAACCTTGAAAACTCCTGAAGCTGGTGTGACTAATTTCTGAAGGCACTTGACCACCCCAAGCTGGCTGGGGCACAGGGCTGCTCTTCTCGGGGAGGTACAGCGAGATATTTGCCATCACCACGCAAGAGCAAAAAGCTCTGAGGAGGAGCATGGCAGAGAAGCAGAGGGCTTCAGACCCAAACGATGCAATCAGGAGAGCCCCTAGCTTGAAACGAAAATATTTAGTGGCAAAAGCCTTTATTCCTCGGGCTGCATGCGTCTTCCCCATGTATCCACCAACGCCTCTGAGGTCTCAGGTATACCCAGCTCTCTTCGCTGCTTCGTGATCTCGCAGGCTCTGCTCCTGGAGGATTATTGCTGTGTGAGGACCTTGGTGTCTATTTGCCAGCCAAAAGAAAGATTTTCCAGGACTGGAGGAGGAGGATTTTGACTGAAGAAGCCCATTAAGCACAGAGGTGGAAGGGGTTGCTCCATCCATCCCTGGATCCCCAGCAGGATTGACTACGCCGTTACACGGCAGAGGACCGCATAGATTTAGCCATCTGACAAATGGAGGACCTGAGTTAAGGTATCTGAGTTAAGAGCTTGTTTTATGAGACTGACCATATAATAAATCTAATAGTGCTGAGCTCAGCAGCCTTCCCCAAGCAACTGCAACTAACGACTGCCTCCAAAACTGATACAAGTGCAGCATGGTGCAATGCCTGCGAGGCTGTGAAAACAGAAATCTGCGGCTGTGAAAAATGCAGCCAGACAGTGGGGGGAGTCAGGTCTTTGCCAAGAACCATTAGCAGACCTGGGAAAAGTGCCTGAAACTTTGGGGCACGCATGGTCAAATAGAGAGGAGAGGCTATCCTGGGTGACAGGAAAAGTCAGACCTGCATCCCCCCCAGCTCTTCCTGGCCATCTCCATCAGAGAGGTTGGTGTGTGGGACCAGGGCCCTTCCCAGCAGCCGTGACACTGCAATGGTCTCCATGCAGTGTTTCAAACCAGATGCCCTCCAGAACTGTGGGCTGCAGACTCCCTTCCAGCTGACTGGAGGCTGAGTGCAGAGCCATGGAGAGGGGCTCTCTCTTGTTGGGTTGACATGATGCAGCTACAACAGGTAGCAAAGGGCAGAGGACAGGACAGCCCTGCTGCATTGCCATTGCCTTGGGAAAACAGCCAAGAAATGACAGCCCCAAGCCAACTTCCTCCAAGCCCCTTCACAAACGTGTTGCATGATAAAGGCTGTGTCCCCCGTTCACACAGCCCTGCTATCCCAAGGATGGACCTGAGGTGACCACAGCATCTGTACTGGCTCTGCTCCTACCCATTAGAGGTGAAAGTCAAGGCTAGGCACATTGTAGCTTGTTTTTTTCTGCTTCCTTAGAGCCCAGCAAAGTCTTGGGTTGACTCAGTAGTGTTTGGGGTGGATGGGGGGGAACACAGCTCAGTCCTCGTAATGCCTGTGCTCCATAGTTCCTGCTCCCCAGCCAGGCCCATCTGAGAGATTCTCTGAGCTTGATCTCCTTGTGGATCTTCTGCTGATTGGAAATAAATTTGTCTGCTGGTACTGGCGGTGGTAGGAAATGTACCGAATGCCCCTATTTCAAAATGGCAACAGGCCTTCAGTGGGATGTGTGTTGGGGCTGTTGAGGGGCAGCAAGTCCTGTGGGCAGTGTCTGGTGTTCACACGGCAGTGGACACTGTCTGCACCCTGTGATATGCTTCATTCGGTTGTCTTCCTCTTCCGCTGTCACTATTAGCATTAGGAAAAAATCGTGGAGATTTCTGCTCTGATCCTGTCTCCACTGCTGATCCCGTGTGTGGGTTTGGACACCTCTCCGTTGCTTCTGTTCCCGCCAGCTTGCAACCCCCCAGCAACTGGTAACATCTGCGGTTTTGCAGACTAATGACATTTCAGAACCAAACAGACACCGTGCTCCAGGGCCCCAGTTAATCTCCTCTTCCCCCTCCAAGGAGAGCCTTGCACAGCTGCCACGTGTGCTGCCGGAGACCTGCACTTCTCAGGAGCCAGAGTGGACCGTTGCCCAAGACCGGACACACACTTGGCAAACCAGTGCCCTCACCCAGCACAACGGCAACCTCCTGAGTGGTAACATCACCATCAGTGAGGCCTGGCCGAAGAAATGGAGAATTCCTAGGGCAGAAACAAGTTACAAAAACCCAGCTACCTTCCATGCACAAGCGGAGGGGATGGCAGGGCTCCTCCCTGGCTCATCTACAGCTTCTTCATTAACAAAAAGCAGCTAAAACTCACATAGCATCTACCAAGATACTATGATACCCACATTCAAGATGTAACAGGCTTCCCTTTCCTTTTCTAATCTAAATTTGCTCAATTATTCAGCTTCTGAGTACTGACAATCCCTTGTGCCAGTTGCTCGTGGTGGAGGAGAACAAGTCAGTCCAGCACTGCTAGTCCTCAGCCAGAAGCTTTGACCCCACAGAAATAAGAGAATTTGTGCTTCTTTGATTCGCGCTGTGCCTGGCTGGGAGATGCTCTCGCCACCCCTCTGTGTCATGGGCAGGAATAGTAATTGGATGGTTGGCAGGCAGTCATCATGCATTTCACATTTTTAATAAGCACTTGCAAGAGAAACGATCCGTTCATCTTCTCAAGCTTTCCGTGAGGACACATAAAGCTGTAGAAAGCCTGCAAGCTCCTTCAGCCAAATGCCCGAGCACTGGCGCTGTGCAGAGCAGGCCTCCTTCACCGGTGGGTTGGAGGAACCAAACCAGAACAGAACAGGGAGAGGTTCAGTGCAGCATCCAGAAGCAAATACCGGGATGAGCTCATCAGCTCTTGCCCACGCAAGTGTTACTGAAGGGATGATTTGGGCAATTGTGTCTTAAAAAGCAAGATAATACCGGGTCTGTTTTTAAGCACAGACAGCAATAACTGTATTAACAGAACAGGTGCTGATGATTTCCTAGATGATGTCATGATCCCCTGGTTATACTGCTCCGGGGTCATGGCACGTTGGGTCTTCAGTGCTGACAATGTGTAGCTGCAGGGCATGTTCATTTTCTGTGGGCGTGACAGGACCACTCCAGGGATGTTTTGATCTCACTATCAGAGAAGCACCGTGATTTCTGAAGGCCCTTGACTACATCCAACTCAAAGCCAAGACTCTTTCCAGCTCCTCATTCTCACGCGCTTTGCTACCTCTGCAGGGCATTCCTGGCTACCGATGACCATGATGCTGGCCCCATGGCACAAGTTGAGCTCTAAGCTATCACAACACTAAGAAAAAAGATCCTGTTTTTCCTAAAAGAGTCACATGTAATACTGAGAGGTGTCCTGGCTTTTGGATTGCATCTGCCTCTCCCTTCTCTGGTGTAACGGTGCATGAAAATTGAAGTTGAAGGAATAAGCAAAGTTGTGGTACAGAAGCAAAACTGAACTCTGGATCATGTAGAGTCATTCAGAGACTGCTTTCCTCCATGCCCTCTGCGCGGTACTACCTTCTCATCCTGCTTGTCCTCACAGCAAAAATGAAAACCAGGGCACATTTTTATTATCCTGTCTCATCTCATGCATTGCACAGAGCTTTGGTAGAAGTGGCAAATTGGTCTTGTTTTTCTCATATAAGGCTGGATCTGAGATTGCCGGGAGCATCGCTGCGCGTGGCTTGCTGTCCTCACCTGTTCTCCCAGCTTTTGTTTTTCTCTTAAGACTCACCCCAGCTCTTCGGTGAGCTTGTGCTGTTTGCCCGGGAGAGGGCTGGAGAAGTGGGGTGGAATTTCGTGGTTCTAAACAGCGTGACCCAGAGGGGGAAATCTGCTTGCCTCTGTCCCTGCCCTTTTCCTTCTGCTGCTGAGCTGCTTCCCCCCTCTGGGTTCCCGAAGACCTGTCCACAAGACCTCAAAACCAGCCTGGAAAACCACTGAAAAAACTTATTACATCCATACACGCATATGGACAGCGCTGAGTGAACAAGGCATGTTCAGACTCTAGACTAGTTTGATTTGCTTATAAACAGAGACAGTCACGGCCATGCTGCTTGAGGTGCTTCACAGCTTCTCTCATTCAAAAACAGGAAAAACCACTCGAAGGAGAAGGGATGTGACACAGCCACTGAAAGCAGCACATGGTCTAGAAAACAGAAACCACTTACAAATAATGTGGGGCTCCCACCCATTTGGCCACGGTTCCCTGGGGAAGGGAAGGCACCTTTCCCCAGCAAATATGCAGAGGGTGATGGACAAGCAGTGGTGTTTTCAGAAATCCTTAGGCAGAAGTGATGGCACGTAAAGCTGGTGGACCAGGGGACATCGCCGCAGCAGAACGTTGCTCTGAGACCGGAGTGGGCTACGGCACTGCTCACGCTGACGAAAATTAGCTTGCAAGGAAGCAACTGCAGCAAAGATGTGGCCACACGGCCTTTGCAGTGCTTTGGCAAGGACAGCGTGTCTCCAGGGCGCTCGGAGGAGTTTCCATCTGATGTGCTAATGCTCAGCGAAGCCTCTGCGCTCCTCTTCCCTGCCAGTGGTATTCTGCTAGCGTAGCTCAGCAAGCACAGGGACCCAGCGTGCCTTGGCATCAGATCTTCACTTGCTGTGTAGATACGGCCATGCACCTAACAACACAGTGAGACGGGCACAAAACGTGAGTAGAGAGCAGTGGCAAGCAGCACGTCAAAGGTCAGGTGGCCAAATTTGTTTGCTTGTGGTGTCTCAGTATCTATTTACCACGTTTTGCTGGAATACTGTAATCCTACATCTGCAGGAGCAATACTTTGGCACAAATGACATGAACCCAATTTTTTTTTCCATCGCACAAACCAAGAGTAACACAGAAAATGCAGGAGACAAAACACCAGGCAGTTCCTAAGCTTTTGGGGCCGGTATTTTTGGAGGAGCATCATGGAGCTGCAATGCCACGCACTACCGGCCCGTATGCCCCCGGGCACCCTTTAAAATCCTGGCCTTAAAACTCAGCTTGAACAAAGTGCTGCTGTTAGTACTTTTAGTAACAGCAGTAAAGATTTTTTTATTGTTGTTTCATGTAGCAATTTAACAGCGTGTCCCTATCGTTATTTCGAGGTCACTCCTCAGATCCAGCTGCTACAGCTGCAATAACTGAAGAGGCCAATGCCGAGCGTTTTCTGCACAGCGTCGGGACGGGCCGTAGCCGTCTGTGAAAAGCTTGACATGGAAGCCATGGGAGCTCCTGTGGCTGCTTCCAGAGGGGGACTGAGCTCTTGGGAAAGAGCTACAAGGCTTCACGCAGCGATTTCTCTAGCAGACAGCCAGGAGGGTAGAGATGCGTGGCAATACCCACGCTCCCAGTCAGCTCCCAGTCCCCACTGCATCCCCCAGCTGCTCCATGGTGGCACAGGGAGCAGACAGTGTCTTCGCCACGTGCATCCCACCCGGGCGTTCAGCAGCTCGGCCCCTTTCTCTGGCAGGGTCGGGGCACTGCATGAGTTGCTCTTTCAACATTCCTGAACATAAATCCTCCCTCTAACACGCCGACAACCGACGTGCAGGTTGTTCCTCCTGCAGCTCTGCAACGACGCCCATCTGCCAGGGTGGCACGGTGCCCACGAGGGTGTCACGCCAGGAGCGCGGCCGAGGTGCCAGCTCAACGAGCGCGGAGGGGAGCGGCCTGTGGAGAGCCAACAGATCCTCCTGTCTGCAAACAGTGCCAACGCCGGGCAACTCGCCTGGCGGCAGAGCGCGCATCTGGAGCGGCTCGCGGGCACTACACCCCTGGCACGCGCCTCGGCGCCGCGGCTCTTCTGTCCGGTTGCCTCCGCGCCCAAATTTCTGCACGTGGGCAGCGAGCTGGGAAGGGAAAAACATGTTGTTCGCTTTTCAGACCTAAGGCAAATGATAACTCGTTGGAGCAGAGCTTCTCAGGCAGTTTTTTCCCAAGAGATGACTTGTCAGATGTTCCCAGTGCTTTTCCTCCCTCATTTCCAGCTGCTAAACTGCCCATTCTTAGTATTCACTTTCACCATGAGTTTTTCGTGCCTGGGAAAGGGGAAAGGTACCCCCCGTGGTCATAGAAGGTGGATTTGTTGCCCATCATTCAAGCTTTGCACCAAGACATGGTCTTCACCAGGAAGCATGTATGGAAACCACTACCTGTAAAATGGAAGCCTAGATGGGAAAGTTGCTCAGGTCCTCGTGCTGAGAGCAGCTGCCTGCCCAGGGCTAGGGCAGTTTTGAGATCAGAAGGGGTAGCAGAGATAGCTGATGCTATTTTGGGGGAGACTTGTGTTTCTCAGTGTGTGGATGCACTCTGCCAGACCTTTCAAGTTCCAGATAAATGGAAGGGATCATCTTGCTGACGGTGCTCGTTCATGGCCTGATGCTCTTCACCGGCAACTGGAGATGGTAGGAGTTGGAGCGAGGGTTTGTTTGATATTAGGTATCTGTCTCAAATCGTTATTCTCTGCATTTGCACTAATCGTGACTTCCCGGAAGGAGGTAACGCTACGCAGATATAATGACGTTCAGACCATAGCTGGACTTAGGGAAATACTTGTCATCATGAAATCTATTTTAAATGGGTACCAGTTAGTCTGGTCTTGTAGCTGAAAGGCATGAAGGATGAGTAGGAAAGCAACTGTGACTAATGGAAGCTTTTCTCGAATGTATGTAGTCACAGGAGTTAATGAAAAGAAGAAAAAGAGCTGGCTCTTGAACTCTGCATCAGGAGAACTGAAGTGTAACGCTGTGCAGAAAAAGGTGCTATCATTTTCAGATTCCTTTCCAGCGATTATTTTGTATTTTCAAGTCCCTCTGAGCTCCCAGATCAGCTTAGGAAACTATTTTCTGAGTATTTCCTGGAAAGACCCAACACTGCTACAAGAACTCCTGCTCTCGCCACATTCCCACTTTTCCTTGCAGAAGCAGCAAGTGCAGGTGAGGATTAGCCAAACTCCTGTCCTGCTGGATGCCTATCCCAAATGAACTATATCATCGCCCTAAGCCTGGCTCTCACACCTCTCCCCGTGGTGTCTGGCTGCCACTCATGCAATAAGCAGCTCAGCTACCAATTCAAGCCACCCTTATTTATTGCATTCAGGAGCATAAGTCTGAGTGGCTTAACTTTATTGCACCAGGAAAGCTTGCAGGAAAGGCTCCTTTATGAAAGCAAGCACCGAAAAACTCTGGGTTTACGTGAAAAGTTAGAGGTGGATTAATTATTTCTGGCTCTTTGTAAGAGATGGCTATGTGTTGCGCAGTGGATTTTGAGGTCTTGCAAAGAAGGGCTCCCTTCCTGCTCTTCGGTCTGGGCGGCAAGTTTGAAGAATTACTTTTTCTGTATCCATGGATCAATCAGCAGTTAATCGAGGCTCTGCCCTCGGCGGGTTGCTCGGCACATGGACCGAGCACACAGCTCGCAGCCTGAGAATCTCCACAACTGCCGTGTCCTCTAGACCCAGACCATGTTGCTCGTGTCATATTGATTGTTTAGTTAGCATCTGTTTCAGACATTTACATGGAAAATGCCTCACATGATGCATTTATTTGATTAATGCAAAATATGTCCTCCAAATCCTGAATTCAAGCATCCCAACTGGAGCTTTGCAGCAACTCCCTATGCCAATAGAAGCCTTGGGAGTTCACGCTTTCCCAGACTGGAGGCAAAGCACAGTTTTCTCTGGTCTGGAGGGAGAGGAGCGCTCAACCCGCTCAGCACCCATGGTGGGCTGTGCACCCCACAAGCCCGAAACCCCAGGGCTGCTGCCAGTCAGGGAACTGCAGTGCAAGGAGAGCTCTTGGCACAGTCAAACCCTTCAAGTCTGTGGCAGGGCAAAGATAAAAGGAGCTTTCTTGAATTTGGCTCTTTTATTCCAGTTACAGAAAGCTATTACCCAGCTTCAAGAGAGCTGGCCTGTACCCTGCTGGCTTTGGCTTGCATCTACCCTGACAGATAAGAGCAAAGCTGCCTGCTTCCATCAGACAGCAAACAATCTGGTTACAGCAGGTGCTTAAAATATCCGCAGGAAGAAAAATCAATTAAAGAAATGAAGGGCCGCTGGGGGAGGCCAGGTGGTTAAGGACTGGAGGAGGGTGAGGACAGGAGGTGGAAGGGCTTTTAAGGGTGGGTGGGTAGGAGTTAGGGAAGAGGTGGGGGAAGATGCTGTGCTCTGGGGTTGCTGGCTCTGCATGAAGGGACCATCTCCCTGCTCTGATGTGTAAGCTGAGCCCCTGGGCTCTCTCTGTCCCTTTTATCTCCCCTCGTTCCCCGTTTCAGGTCTGTAAGGCAGCGTGTTTGCAACCTGACTGCCTGGGTTGCTGGTGTGGGAGTAGGGAGATCTACAAGGACTTTTACCTGCTTTAATTAAGCTGGTTTTTAACAGGAAATCTCCTTGGGTAAAACCTAGCCCTGATAACAGTTAATAGCAAAACTTTATTGACTATAGAGGAGCTAGGATTGTCCCTAATTAGTCTTTGATAAGCCTGTTGGTTTTTTTCCTGGTTCTCTGGACCCAAGGGCTCTGACTGAAGAGCAGGGCTCACTCTGATCCTCAGTACAAGAAGATTTGCTCTACCTTTGCTGTGGCTGTACGGTGCTGGGGCTGTGCAGCCCGGTGTCCTGCCCTGTGCCACGGCAAGGACACAGTGCAAGCCGTCGAGAGGTCGGGTCCCTGCTGCCCTGCCCAGATTGCTGTGTGTGCCTGGGAGATCCCTGCGGGTGCACCGGGGAGCACTGTGTGCCGTTAGCTCCGCAGCGAAGGTGCTTCCAAGCCACTTGAGAGCTCTGTAGTGAGTTAATGCTTGAAGCCATCCCTTGTGGTTCTATCTTCCTGGCCAATGTGGCATTTAACCTGCCACCTTGTTTGGGGTTTCAGCCTTAAAATCAAGATTACTGCTGACTGGGAGGCAACTGGCAGCAGGAGCCGTGAAAAAGGAAAGCGATGGGTGAGGTGGTTTGGGGGATGGGCAGGGCTCCAGCAGTGCTCTGGGGTTACATTGCCTTCCTTTGCTTCCCCTTTCTCAGTGCTGGTGCAAGAGCCAGGCTGAACGAGGCTGGGGTTTTACTGTTGAGGTTTTTTAACAATTCTTCCTTTTTGATCAATAAGCCAACTTCGAAATGGAGTCAGCAAGTTTCCTCCCTGGCTTCCTGGGGGCTTCTCAACAACTGCAATATCTGTCAGACACTGATACAGTCCTGCATTGTGTATAACTGAACCTAGATCTCAGTGTATTTACTAGAAAGCGTGTTAGATCTGGCTGTGTGTGATGGATTCTGGCTGTTCCTTGTTTTCTAGCTTTCAAACTTGATGGAGATGCTCACTGAAATCAATAGTGCATCACAAGCACTTGTGGGTTTGCTGCAGATTTCATGGTTCTTCAGGACGAGGGGTAATGGTTTTAAACTAAAACAGGGTAGGTTTAGGCTAGATATAAGGAAGAAATTCTTTACAATGAGGGTTGTGAAACACTGGAACGGGTTGCCCAGAGAGGTAGTGGAGGCCCCAT
>Ga0181612_163776_pt1 | contig 10880 bp, 9 predicted proteins | sample HoacroProtozoa21_FD_119630 | JGI IMG/M metagenome (GOLD analysis project Ga0181612, IMG submission 119630) | Hoatzin crop microbial communities from Cojedes, Venezuel. Combined Assembly of Gp0051906, Gp0051904, Gp0051908 | reverse complement strand
TGGAGTCTCCTTCTCTGGAGATATTCAAGACCCACCTGGACAAGGTGCTGTGCAGCCTGCTGTAGGTGACCCTGCTTCGGCAGGGGGGGTGGACTAGATGACCCACAGAGGTCCCTTCCAACCCCTACTATTCTGTGATTCTGTGATTCTGTCAGCGCGAGTGCCCGTGTGCGTCTGCCGGGGGTTCCTACCCACCCTCGACTGCCGCGATCACGCTGCGGCTCCCCGTCCCCTGCGTTGGCTGGGAAGCCAGATCGCCTCTTTGCTAGCACAGACGCTGACCAGGGCAGAGATGGCAATGTGTTTCACGTACAGTCTGTTCTTAATTGTGAGGGGTTTTTTCCTCCAATTTATTTTCAGCTTCCTACTCTAAATTAGAGGGAGTTTGGGAGAGTGTATTCTCATGAGCTTTTGCTTTCCTAAAAGGAAACCTGTGCCATTGCTTCCATTACAAACCCCTGCTTATAAAAGTATCTGCTCCTAGTTGAAACTTTATCTAATTAAATCTTAATTATATAGGGCCGAGGGCAAAGCTGTGATTTTTTTTACATACATCAAAAAAAAAAAAGAAAGGAAAAAAGCGTGTCTAGGGAGTGTTTCCTTTGAGATTGTCGATCCAGCACCCAGGAATGCTCTGTTCGTTATCTGGATGTTTATGCTCAGTGAAATTCCAGGACCTGTCCGGCAGAGGTGATGTTTTTGGTTGCTCCAGTCTTCCCAGCAAGCGTTGAGGCTCTGCCTAAATACATTTGTACCTAGCGGACCCTTTGCCTGAATTAGATGTGAAGTTTCAGTAACGTTTTGTGAGGGAGCTTTTTGCACTTGAAATGAAACCAGCTGGTTTTATTCCAGAGAGCGTATCGAGGGGAGATAAATGTCTTTCCAGTAAAAAATTCATAGAAGGGCAGTTGTGAGTTCTTTATTATTTTTATTTTTTTAATGGAAGGGTAATTTTTATATTAATATTTCAACTTTGGACTGCCAGTTCAGCATGGAAAGTTGGGGCTGCTGTTTCACTCACTAATATACACTTAAGGGTAGAGTTTCTGCGTGGATTTTTAATGTCTTGAGCTTTTGTCATTTTTTTTATCACAACCTTATGTGTTATTTAAACACTTTTCTATTTAATCTTATTCTTTTAAGTGGGCTTAATTGTATAAAGATTATCACGCATAGGAGATGTCTATAATTAGAAGGGGGGATTGGTGCTTTTAGACAGCGTTTTAGTGAGGAAAATTATAGTGTTCATAAACTGTTTGGAGAATGGAGGCAGCACGTATTAACACTCAGCAAGTTTTATGTAATCCTAACGGAGGACTGACTCTTGCTGACTTGGATGAGTTTGGGCTGCCTCCAGTATTTCTTCTACAAGCTTAATCCTCTGCCCTCTTCCTTCTCGTCCTCTGCGTTCCTCCTGGCACGGAGGGGGAAGCAGTCCCGGCTCTGCTTTATTGCAGTGCCATGGGCTGGCCTGGAGACCCGAGCGTGACGCCAGGTTTAGTCCATGGAACTGAACGGCCGGTGCAGTGCGGTGCTGAGCGCCCTGGAGCTCCGCTCCTCGTCAGCAAAATGCTGCCAGCGCTCCTGCGCTGGCTGCGCGGTGGAGGTCGAGTGGGACATGCAAGCTCTGGTTTGGAGTTCTCTTTTGTGGAAAGAGTAAGCGAAATCAAAATCACTCTTCACTTCTCCTTCAAAGCAGGAATTACTTCCATGACAAACATCAATTGGCAATTTTATATCGGTTGGGCTCGAAAAGCCTGCAAAGAGCTTTGACTTTGCCCTGCTGCCTTGTGGCAGCTCCTGCTCCTCTCGCTGCTGCCCAGTGACTGGGGGGACCAGCCCCTAGGACAGGCCAGGTGATTTCCAGCTTGAAGGATTCGGCAGTGGGATGAACACGAGGTGCTTTGAAGCCTCCCGAGCTCTTTCCAGGCTGAGTTCTGGGCAAGCTCTCTTGAAAAGAAAATGTCACCGCTGGTCTTTTTTTCAGTAGCATCCTCCTGTGAGCAGTGTGCATGTGGGAAAGTACAAGTAGACGCGCCAAGCTGTCGTGATATCCGTAGGCAGGTAGGCGACTGACCGGGAGCGATTGCTCTGCACATCGTTTGTGAGCTGCGGGGAGCAGGGGAGGACGGTGTGCGCCGCGGCTTGGCAGCCTGCCTGCAGCACGTGGACCCTCAGAATTCCTTCTCCCTCCGTCTCCTCCCCTTCCCCGGTGAAAAGACGTGACACTAGGGGACCATTGATTTCTGCTCTCCACGTGGTTAATGAAAAATTCCTTGTTGGCTCCTGGTTCTCTAAATCCTTTGAGACAGCTGCAACAGTTGAGATACTTCAGGAGCAAACACGCCAGCCTCAGTGATGTATGACTTTGAACTTTCAGGGGACAAAAGGGTAGGCTTGTGTTGGCCGTAAAACCAGGAGCGGCTCTTACCCATGTGGTTATTACATTTTCCATAGCCAGTTTGCAGGACGTATTTTGGTAACTCACTACACAGTTTCCATCTCCGATGGCATATGAAATTTATCATGTTTCTTAATGCTTAATAATTTCATTCTGAAGTTCAGATCCAGCCAAATAAGAGCCATGAGTCTTGATGATGCTAAATAAAGCTTTCTCATACATTTCCTAGGACTCCAAACGCAGTCCTCATTTTCTTCTCTGCAGCCTATCTCTTCGCCAAGTTAAAGCCATTAATTTTGAGAGAAGGGAAGTATGATTTTAGATCACCTTGTAATGCTTTGTTGCCACACTTCATGTTCCTGGACAGCACGGTAGTGGAACGCTCTCCATTTATGGAGTGCAGAGTACAGATGGCGATTCATTAAAACTTTAGTGATAATCACCCTTCCTATGGAATTACCACTTAAATCTGGTTGGAGGAGGAGGAGTGTCATGGAAACATGCTGCTTCTGGGTGATTTAAAAGCAGATGGGATTGAGTGGTTTATGTGTGCCCCCTTGTCAGGAGTCCTCAGAGCAGATTGCCAGAATTGTTGAGCAGTTAGAGTTTAATGGAGGTGCAGGAGCTTTTGCTCTTGATCCCTTTGACAGTTAAGCTATCGTCTTCAAGTGCATTTTAAAAAAAGTCTTTTAAATACAGCGTTTTTTGCAGAATAAATGGAGGCAAAAACAAGTATGTGAGGCAGCTGGTAAGAAGCTTTTTGGTCATTTCAAGGTTGGGAAGCGTTCTTTGGGGAGTAATGCATCATCGTTTGATGGCCTCAAAGGAAAAAAGGTACTTGCTTGTTTGTCCTCGCTTGTGCAGATGGCGAGAGGAATGGTCCCAAGGGCTCGCTGAGAGCTTGGAAGTGCCTGGGAGTTAGAAAAAATATTTGGATTCAAGTCTCAGCACTGTTACAGATTTTCTTTGGGACTTTGAGCAAGTCACTTACTTCTTCTCTGCGTCAGCCTCCCGACTGTGAGATCTGGTTGAGGTGTCCCTGCCTGTGTTGCAGCAGAGCGGTGGAGGCACGTGCGTTGGAGGTTATGAAGTGTTTAGGAGTGAGCGGGGTTGAATATTAACTATGGGTGGACAGAGTCTTGCGATGTGTTTTGAGGCGTGGAGGTGGTGAGTGTGACTGGTGAAGCCCAGGTTCCCAGAGGCAGGTAGGGCTGGCTGCTCTTCCAGGGGGCTGCATTCAGGCAGAGGGTCCCGAGTCTGGAGTACACCCGCAAACTCCAGCCGAGAGGTGTCTGAAAAGCTCCCCGAATACACGGCTTTTGTTGAAGATGTTGCTGTTTTCTTGTACAATATTGTTTTACGATGGATCTCAAGGGTTTGGGGTCTGCACGCCTGGCGCAGGCGTTCAGGGTTCCTAGGCAGTGCCATCCGAGGCCTGCTTCTGGATGGCGTTTTTCTTTGTCACCTGAGCATCCTTTGTTATTTGCGTATTTGCTGAGCAGAGGGCTTTTTATCTCATGCTAAACTGCCTGGAGTCGGCAGAGGGGATGAGTGATGGTTTCTGGCTTTCCCTGCTCTGTCCTGCGCTCTCTTTTAGCAAGTGCAGTATCTCCAGAGGTGACCGGTGCTCGGAGAAGCAGGGCTGAGGGCAGCACACCTTTGCCCAGCGCTCTCGCATTCCAGCACGGTTTGCAATTTGGCCCAGCCTGAAGCACACCAGCAAATTAGCACCTATAATAACCCAAGTGATCTGCCTGGCCTGGGTGATGCAGGTAGGGGAAGGGCGTGGAGCTTTCCCCCGCCGTTCCAAGGACTTGTCCCCGTGTCCCCTGCCCGCGCCGCTCTGCCAAGCTGCCTTTCCGTGCGTCGCGCTGGAGGGCAGCCGGCGGCTGGGCGGGCTGCGCTCGCTGCTCCCTGCTCCTGGCCGCAGGTTCACTGGCGTGCGTGGGCCGAGCCACCGGCCAGGGTTTGGCTGCTGTTTCCTCTGAGTCGCATCTGTCTGGCCTCCCGAAAGCAAACAGAAAAGCTTCGTCGCTTTTGGTGCTGCGGAGCCCAGAGCTGTGCTCGGGCCGGCTCCCTGCTTCGCTCTCTGGTAGCAGCACGAGCCAGGAGCTGAAATTTGGTGTGCGGGGTGGATGGATGCTTGGGAGAAGAAAAATTAAATGTTTTGAACAGGATCCTGAATTCAGTCAATTTTCGCGTGGGAAAACCATGATGCAGGGTGGGACACAGCGAGGCTGCTGAAATACGGACCTTCCTCCTCGTTACAGCTGTATTAGAAATGAGAATTGTCTAGTTAGGGTGCTGAAATTGATTCCTGATTGCGGTTCAGTCTCCGCCCTGTACTCCACTGTCACTCAGCCGGTTGCTGGCGACTGGATTTAAGTGCCTTTAGGTGCTTTTTGCTTATCTTGTAGCTTGCCTTTTGCCTCGTTCGTCAGCAGTCAGAGCTGCGCTGCAGCCGGAGCCCTTCCCCTGACCGCGCCGACGTGACTGCGAGACAGCAGGGGTGACCAGGGCCGCACCCGCTCCCTCTGACATTGCTGCTGTGACGTCCCCAGGTTTTGGAGAGGAGCTTTGGCCCTGTCTGGACCTCTCCTCTGGCCACTGTAGCACGGGGCGAGAGCAGGCCGTGGAGCTCTGGGGCCAGCGCTGCCCGCCGTGTGCGACGGAGGTGCTCCCCTTGCTGCCCTGGCATCAGCCTAATTTGATTCGAGTTCAAACTTCAGCCTGTCTGCTTTGGATTTTACAGCTTCACTTGCAAAAGGAGACTAATAACTTGTTTTCCCTCTCACCTCCTCTTTAACAGCCGCTTGAGCTGGGGGTGACCCCGAGTACAGGTCTGCTGGTGGCTGTGGAGCCTCTCGGGCAGCAGCACTGCGCGCTCGGCACGCCGCAGCCACGGTACGCACCCGGGGCAGTGCCCCGCTGCGGGGTGTGACGCTGCACACAGGTGGGTCGGGGTCTGTCCAGCACGCGGTGTCGCTGGGGTTGGACCTGGTGGTCTCTAAGGGTTTGAGTTCACAGTTGGGCTTGCAGCAGACCCTCAGGTTAGGTTTGCTGAGCTGGTCAGCCTTGTGCCGCCGTCTGCTCTCCTTGCCTGGGGTGTTTTAGTGTGCGGTCCCAGCGTCTCCGAGAGAAATCCCTCTCTCCGGCAACGGCCATCCATCAGCTCGACCTGTGCAGAGGAAGGAACATTGCTCCACTTGGTTGGTTCCTGGGAAATGGCGAACATTTCCAGACCAGTGACTGTCCCGGGGTGATGAAGACTGCAAAAGGGAAACAGTGTTCCCAGCAGCTGCTCTGCGGCCAGCTGGTTTCCATGCCAGGGAAGGAGAGGAATCTCTGTGAGAAGTCCACGAACGGGTCAGTGATCTGGGCGGCAGCTTGTGTTTTGTTTTAGGGGAATGGCAGGAGCTGGAGGTTTCTCTCAACAGTTACAGACTTGCCCCCAAAGGAGGCACTGGCTGAGCAGAGAGGGAAGAACTTGAGGCCCCTTTGCCACACCTGGATAAGAAAGGGATTAGAGTGGAGGAGCAAGTGGCTAAGAGTGATCAGAAGGGTTTTTGCAGGACACCTGCAATTTCTCCTAACTATAGGAGATAAAGAAAATTACCCAGTTTTTTTCTGGAAGTGTTTGAAAACAACTGACTAATTCTGTTTCAACAAAAGACTTCTTTCTGACGGTAGCTTCAGCGCAGCTCCCCTCCGCCCCCCACGGCCTCGCTCATGGCTTCAGCACCCTAAAACCTAAATGCACACCAAATCTCTATGAGTTCTTGAGGGACCCTGGGACCGTAAGGAGCACTGATGTGTGTTGATGCTCAGCTCCCACGAACTGGTTTCAAAGCTAACTTCTGGCGGGGACTCGACGGGCGGCACCTCCGTGGGCTCGGGAGCGTGGAGGCGCGGAGCAGCCGCCCGCGCTCGCCCGGGGAGCAGTGCCTGCCCCTGCCAACGCCGGCAGCTCTCGGCTCGCAGGAGGATCGGGAGCCGCGGGCGCTGCGAAGACACCGCCCCGCTCCCCGCTCCTGCGGTGGTGGTGAGAAACCCGGGCAAAGCAGACGAATGCGGGATTTTTTCTGCCTTGTGTATTTGTACGCAGGACAGCGAAGAATAGAAGAATCTGCCCGCCTGGAAGGATATAATCTTTTAAACAAGGCACATTTGAAAAAAACACAATAAAATTTGCGTGCATTTGTTCCAGGACAAACACACGTGCTCAGCAGTGGCAGATGCGGGGCCCTGGGTCTGAAGCAACGCGCACGTGTGCAGCTCGGGCAGCGGGAGGAGCTGAGCAGAGCCGCTGCCGTGCGCGCAGCTTGCAAGTACTTAGCTCTGCTTTATTGCCACCCCTGCCCACCCCTCCAAAAAACAGGAAAAAGGAAAGAACATCTGCTAATGCATAGCTTAAAAAAGAAAGCTGCAAAGGAAAGCCCGCTCGCCTGACTGCAGCTGAACCCAGAGAGGAGTTCACAGAGGGCATCGAGCTGCTCTGCGGTCAGGCTCCTGGTCACACCCAGATGTGTGGTCATGGCACTGCACGTTTGGGTTTGTCTGCAGTTACAAATTGTGTGTAAGAATAGCAAATGCATATTAATTTTTAATAGAAATCTGTAACAGCTCATGATGCTGAAATATGGTGTCTCTGTTGACAATTGCTATTTTTGGTGGAAACAAACCCTAAGGCCTTTGCGGTGCTTGTGTGTGTTTATAAACACTGCTGTCTGCAGAAGAGGAAATGTGTTTTCCAGCGTCTCGATGCAGTAATTTTTCTCTCTGATTTAATGGAAAACTTCAAAGTCGATCGTTTGGACTACTGATTGCAGCACTTGTCTATTCAGTTCCCTTTTGGTCTTCTCATCTTTTAAATGCGTTTACCCACCACGTGCACGCGTCCCGGGGAGCGGGAGTAATTTAAACAGCAAACCCCTCTGCTTTTTATAGACTTGCTCCAGCAAAAGTTTTGCTGTGAAATAACGCTCTCGGAATGCACGCAGCGATGCGCTCAGTACCGTAAGCGCAGCGTTTTGTCGGCCTTCCAGAAGGAATTCCCATCTACCTGCGCCTGTTTTGCGCGCGTTTCCCCCGGCTGCGGGTGTTGCGGTGTCGGCTGCGGCCCTTGCTGGGGAGCGACGCGGGCAGCGCGTCGGAGAGGAGCGCGGCAGGCAGCCTGCTCACGCGTCCGCGGTCGGAGCAGCAGCGTCTGCCTTCCCCGCACGGCTGGGCCCCAGCGCTGCTTGCTTAGTGCTTGGCTGTTAATTGCTTTAGAAACGGTCACTTCCAAGCTCTTGGTGGGGGATTTTTGGTTTTTAGGTGGCTTGTTTGTGGATAGCAAGAAACTTTTTATGGAATTGGAGGGCTTTGGTGCCAGGTGCTGGGCGTTGCCTAGTGCTCCTGCTTGGTGTCCAGTACCTATAGCTGCCGGTGCTGATCGCCTCCTGCGTTTGTAGCATCTTTCTCAGTGGCCTTTGCAGATTCAAAGGCGTTTTTACCTCTCCCAGGAGCGTGAGGAATCCTAACGGCCGTCGCAGTGGCCTGAAGCTGTATAACTTGCTCTGGTTACAGCAGTGGAAGCCGGGAGCTGGTGAGCACTGATGGGTGCTGGTGGGGACGTTGTGTGGGTGCTGCTGTTGGAGGAGGACGGGGTGATGTGCTCTCAGCCACTGCAAGCGTATTGACCAAAAGCTGAGAATGAAGAGAATGAACTAGATCTTTTTTTAGGCCAAATAGTTTTTACTCGGCTTGGTCGCCAGCAACCCGTGGTGGGGCTGGGCGTGTTGGATGGTGGGGGGGAGGATGGTCGGACGCGATGGGCAAGGGAACCTCTTTGTCAGGCTCAGCAGCAAGGTGAACAGCTTAAGGTGGCGTCTTAAACCCAGCGACTCCTCCAGAAAGTGTCTCAGCCCGCAGTGCGTGCAATAGAAGGGTCCTCTGACATGAAAGAAAAACGTGTAGAAAAGCTTTCTTGAGCGTCGGTGGGCGGTGGTGGTGGCTGGAGGCAGGCGGGCAGGCAGAGCAGGGGCTGCTGGCCCGGGCTGGCTTGGGGCCGTCGCCATCAAGGGTTCTCACGTCGCTCTGCGTTTGTCCCCAGGCAGACACGGTAAGTGGACACGCAGCACGTTATTTATGCGTGTGATAATTACCTGTTCTTTTGCCCCTCTGTCTTCCAGCTTTTCCTTCATTTCAGTGATCTCTTCCCTTTGCCCGGAGATGAGAATTCCTCCTAGTTGTTTTCTTAGGAATTGTGTTCTCCCTCTTCCTGGAAGTCAGTCCAGAAACTGCTGGAGACCGATGCCTCAAGAGAAGTCGTGACTGTTTACCCCAGACTCTTCAGTCGCTACGGCAGTTGTCACAGGGAGTTCTCCAGTTTCTGCTGGGCCATCTGCACAGGCCCAGCTTTTGTTTCTACCCTGACAAAATGCTGTGAGACTCCCCCAGGGCCGGGAGCAGACACCGACAGCCACGATGCTGCTGTGTTTCTGCGTGGAAGGGTTTGGGTCTGGGTACCGCTGGCTCCTCGCTTCTGCTCCAGCTTCATTGCAGAGGAGGGCTGGCAGGCGAGTACCGGATTTCTCGTGGTGTCGGTGAAGGTGAAATTTGCCAGTACCCCAGATGCATGTGGCTGCAGCTGCCGTTATTAGGCTATCAAGAGGGTTTGTTTTCCCAAATAACCCTCTGCATTATTCTGTGTAATTAACTCATGAACTTATTTAAAATGATAACGGGGTAGGGAGGAGGAGAGGAACCGTTGTGGAGCTTCGTAAACCGATAGGATTGCATCACTTTTCCCCACTGATCACAAGGTCGTCTCCAACAGCTGTTCAGGCGTAATTAGCCAGCCCAGACTTGGTGGTTGGAACAATTGAAAAATTACAGGGGTCAATGACTCGGTGTCTTAAATTTTAATAAGTACATAAAAACAAAGTGCTGAGTTATTAAAAATTAATCCTGCTAAGCGGTTGTTCAGGCTTTTTGGAGATGGAAAGCCCGAGCGTGTCCATTTGTCCACTGGGGCTGGAGACGCGGGGGTGGTTATCTCTCTGGTCTGCGCTGCTCTCCGGTAACAGTTTAATGGGAATGTTAAGTTTGATTATTTATTTAATCAAGGTCATATTTTGTTTATTCAGAAATAGAATGAACTGTGGCCCTCAGTAATCCTTTCTCTCCTCGCTAGCTCAGCCTTTGTAATTCCTGTAAGCTGCTCAGAGGAGCAGAGTTGGGATGTTCACGCAGTCGAGTGGATATTGTGCAGGCGTTGGTTACCGTGTGCGGCTCCGTCTCGTCCGAAGTACGGCGATGTTCTAGTAACAGGGAAGGGAAATCTGTCAGCATTAACATTATAAGCCTAATTTTTTTTTTTCCACCCCTTTTGGGGCTTTGAATTCAGAGCTTAAAACATGGCAAGTGCTCTCTCTTCTCTCCGTGCATTCTTCAAAAAGCATTCAGCCATGGCATTTACACAGGAGCAAATTTGGGAACTTGGGGCTGCTCTGATTTTCAGCTTTGTGTGTGTGTGTGCCGTTCTGTGAAGCCAGCAGAACTTGCTACAAAAGGCGGCGAACCCCTGCTCTGACCCACCTGGCATTGTTTGCGGAGGCAATTAAATATAAATGGCATGCAAAGTAGGGAGGAGAGGTTGAGCCTGGGGGTGGTTTTGGAATGAGACGTTTATTTCCTTAAGTTGTGTGCAGGAATTCATAAAGGAATCCAATAAGAGTATTTGCTTTTATTCAAACATAAAAGTATTGGGAAGATGCGTGCTGTCGGATTGCCCCAGGGATAGCTAGAAAAATCAGGAGGTGCATTAGACACATAATCTGAATTTTCAGATAGCTGCAGATAGGATATTGGATCTCTGTCCTCCATCCTGAGCACAGGCCTTTGAGTTAGCCAAGGTCATTGCTGACTGGCTTTCCAGCCTGCCTAATGTGACTTGTTTCATATAGCGGTTCTTAAACAACAGCTCCAGTGAGAACTTTGGGCACCTTTTGGCCAAGCTGCCCCTCGGAGGAGGAGAGAGCTGGGGAGAGGGATGTTCCATGGCTGGAGCTGAGCTCTGTGGTCCCGGTCTGCTCCGTCCCAGCGTGACCTTGAGCCACTGAGCCGCTGAAAATCCACAGCCAGGAACATGAAGACTAAACCGATGCTGATTTTCGTTTTCTGTAATTCACTGGGCCGTAATTCATGGCTGACAGTGGGACGAGAGGCGAGTGCTTCTCCAGACCCTCTTTCTCCACACTGCAAAGAAACGGTGGGTTTTTTCCCCAGCCCCTCGGTAAGGACCAGAGAGCAGGAGACGCGGGCGGCAGGGCTGTGCGGGGCGGGCCGTGGGCTTTCCCCCCCTCCGGCCGTCGCTAGCGCGTGGTCCTGCGGGGTGACAGCGTCCCTTCGGAGCGGGCTGGCGGGGACCGTCACCCCCCGCCCAGGGTCCCTGCCCCCCGCAGCTGCCGGGCGCGCGCCTCCCTCCGGTCGGCGC
>Ga0181612_139957_pt1 | contig 10880 bp, 9 predicted proteins | sample HoacroProtozoa21_FD_119630 | JGI IMG/M metagenome (GOLD analysis project Ga0181612, IMG submission 119630) | Hoatzin crop microbial communities from Cojedes, Venezuel. Combined Assembly of Gp0051906, Gp0051904, Gp0051908 | reverse complement strand
GGAAGATGATGGTGGCTCTGGCCAGAGGCTCGTTGGTCTCTCTTTGTAACACGGTCAACGCAGGTTTATAAATTGCAGGTCATTGTTGCTCTATCCCACCCCAGGAAAAGACAACGCTTCATCAGCTCAAACTGCCTGTAAAGTCCTGAGTTTTTGCTTCAGAAGAGGGTTTCTCTCTCCCTCGCACCAGATTTTGCAGCCCTGCTCAGCCACTGCCTGTGTTGCCACCCTCAGCCTCTCATGGAGGACACTTGGGTGCATCAGCAAGGACTGCCACCGTGCCGGTCACCTGGGGATGAAGGGACCAAGGGACGGCTCTGCCCCGCCAGCCCTCACCCTCTGGGCTGCTTGGTTGCGCACCAGCTCTGAGGCAGGGGAAGAAATCTCAGAGAGATGTTTCTGGGCTGATTAAAGTTAATTAGCTCAAATGGTGCCTCTGAAGGGAAATGTTTCTTATTTGGGTTCCCGCTGACTTGGGCCCAAGCCTGGTTTTCATAAGGCCAGTAACTGCAAACAGATAGGGCCCTTTCATTGGAAACAGGCAGTGCGGGATATAATTGAAGAAGCATGCACTGGCATCTCGAAGAACCGTTTTCAATTACTGCTATTTCAAGAGGATTAAGGGGAAATGTTTGAAACAAGACCACTGCAAAAATAGATTTTGTTTGTCATTAGCTTTGAAATAATATTTGACTTCAGGGCTAAAATCTCCATATGCCAGGTCTGCCTCTGGCGGCACTTTCCCCGAGGGCTGGGAAGAGGGTGATTCATAGCAGCATGGGAGCTGGGAGCGGAGCTCCTTATGTATGGTCTTGTTTCCATATGGGAAATCCCTCTTTTTTCCCTGGCCAGTTTTCTCTCTGTGCCAGCCTGGAAGTGATGCATGGGGCAGCCTCAGGCATGAGGAAGATGATGCAGGGGACTTGTGTGGTTACCAGACTGCACCTGGAGTGCTCCGGGCACACATTGCCACTTCCTTTGGATGGGAATGCCCTCCCACAGAGGGAGCGATGGCTCCCTTGGTCCACGTGGTTTTCTTGGCCAGGCCAGATGTACCTCTGACCCTTGCAATTTGCTGCTCTATCTCTGCACAGCACGAGCCCATGGTTGTGAATTCAGGCCAGTCTCTTCTGCCAGTGACCACACAGGTGGCCTGGAAGATGCTGTTTTGCCACAGTCACCACAATAGCAAAAAGATGCTATCTGCAGCCTCCCTGCATCTCTGCCTCTCCCGGCTCATGCCACACCTTCAGAAAGCGGATGAAGCTGGACCTAATCACAGGAGGGGAGAAGCATCCGTGATTTTCACCTGGGAACCCTTCTCTGGGCTGCAGGTGTAGAGCTTCTGCACGAGACTAGAGACGGAATCAGAAAGGGTAAGACAGGTTTGCTCTATTTTCCCTCCCCACTTTTGCCAGTGTGTAGACAGGACACAGCCTGGGATGTATGAAACCCATGGCCATGTGGGGTGGGGCAGAAGTGAACGGCAGTCACACTGCAAGCACTGTAACATTCTCAGGTAGAATTAGGACCACCTCACCCAACCACAGACATCTCAGTGCCAACATTTGTTGAACGCCTTCTGAGATGCCTATTATAGGACAGACAATCAGGAGAAGTCAGTTACTATCCATATGAAAGGGTCACAGACTCATACCTGCAGGTTCAACACCTAATCATCAGGCAACTTGAGTTCAACGAGGGTCTCCAAGCTTTGTCTGCCACGTGCAAAGCGGGCATGTTCATCTTCCCTTTGCAGCGCTTGACTTCCCAGAGGAAAGGGCTGTTTCTCACAGCACCTGGGACAGTCCAGCTCCTGGCTCCCCAGGGGCTCCTAAAGGCCTATGTGAAGTCAACAGCATGGGAAGGTCCCAGCCACAGAGTGGTGAGAAGGGCTCTCCACTGACATTTGCCCATGGAACTTATGAGGCTCAAGCAACAGAAACACTGGTCCTAAACAGGATCATGAGAAATTATTTCTCTGCGCTATTTACAGCAACCAAGGACATATTTTTCCTTTTGGAAACACCACAAGGAGGATGTTTCTCATGGCTGTTGAGAAAGAGGGATCCACCTTGGGGAATAGCATGGGTTGGGGTGTGTAAGCTTGGGGCAGCAAGGCAACACATCAAAGAGAGCCAAGGACACCAGAAACAGAGTTTGGCCACTTTCATGTCAAAGTGCAGGGCCGTTGGCACCAGCTCAGACTCTTTTATGTGAGAGGAGCATCAACAGGCTGCAGAGATGTCTAACTTGCAGAGGCACCAAAAGACAGCTCCTCTCCATTTGCACGGGCCAGGGGCATTTCCCAATGCATGGCTGCTGGGTCCAGGGCACACATGACAGCTTCCCTGTCCCACAAAGCGATCAATGGGCAATGAAAAGGCTGTAAGGGATGGGCTTCCTACCATGCCAATGGAGCTACATAACCCAAAGTGTTACCCAAAGTACTTCGTATCTCCAGAGCTGCAGGCTTCAAGCAGCATGAGAGGCTCAGAGGCCTCCATCTCGGCCACAAAGCCTCCCAACACACCACAAGAACTAGTGGAGGAGAGAACATAGCACACCAATCCAGTCTGATCAAATAAACCCAGACTGATGGAGATGTCACAATGTTAGCAGCTCTTGGGTGGCTGTTTGGCTAAAAGCACCTGTGAGGAAGCCACCAGCGCCGGGAAGCAGGGACCAGAAGGTGCACCTTCTGCTGTGAACTTAGAGCAAAAGCATAACTACAAAAAACTGCAAAAATAATGTCATCTAGAAGCCAGACAGCAGGGAGATGAGGGCATAGGTAGGAGGGCCAATGTCTGCAAAGATCGGGAAAGAAAATGGATAGTTCAAGCAAAGAGCAGCACAGGCAGAAGGCTGAAGAAATGCCTCCCTTCCACATGCGGTATTCCAGTCCTTGTAAAATCAAAGTGGATTTCATCATCAGTGCAATCAGTTCTCCTGTAAGTAACTCAGCATCTTCTCATGGAGCCCCCAACGCCACTTCCAGCGATTTCAGGTCAGCACTCTGTCCATGCCAACAGACAGCACAGCCCAGAGAAGTGCAGATGGCAGGATGGCAGCTGGCACCCTCCTACACACACCTTCCCCTTGCACCCCCTACGCTGCCAGGTGCCACCCCATGCCATCGGTCCCGCCTGACCACTGGTTTCCAGCACAGCAACAAGCTTCAGATGGTGGCTGAACGCTTTCCACTTCTGCTGGCTCCTCCCAGGTGCGCAGCCATCTCTGCCCCCATCTACATCCTCAACCTGTTCCCCAGCTCCTCTCCAAAGAGCTGTTGCTTGACCTTTCTCCTCCCAGCTCTCCCCTGCATCTCCAGCCATTCCCTCTGCTCCCGTCCAGCCTTTCGCCATCCCTCCCGAGGCGAGGCAGAGCCAGGGCTGCAGGACCAGCCTCAAGCGCCCCAGGTCCATGCATGGGCACAGGCCCATGATCCTGCATCAAACCGCAGGGGGTCACCCACTGGCAGAGGAGGTGAGGATGTGGCTGGGCAGGAGATGCGCTACCCCCCCTCACCCCTGCCCACCTTCCTCCCCTCTTGCACCACAGCCACTTCGGCCCCTCTGCATCACAGCCAGGCATCAACCAGCTGATGGATATGCTCTGTAGTACCCCTGGCATGGACCCAAGTCAGTCCTGGTGCTTGCCAACCATTTATAAGACCACAAAGCATCACCGTCATCCCTGCCGGCATTGATTCCTCCCACCACAGGGCCAGGCGGCCTCTCTCAAGACTCCTATGAGCCCTCCAGGAAATGTCCCGTGGAGAAGAAAATTAGATGTCAAAGAGCAGAAGGATTTGAGCTCTGGCTGAGCTCTGGCAGGTTCCCAAAACTTGGAAGGAGAAAAGTGTTATGAAAACACTCATCAGAAGGCGGTGAGAAATTAGACGTAGGTCACTTGAACTCCAGCTCCGAGGGATCAAGCCCACAGGGTAAAGCCCAGCTGGATGGGAAGAAGCCAACAGAGTTTTTTGGAGGAGGAACTGCTTGGCTTGTTAATTTGATGACATCCCCTAGGCTGTTTTTTCCCTCCGTTTGGGATTACAGGTCTGGACTCACTTGCTCACTCCCGCTCAGTGGGGACGGTGGTGCCTCTCCTGCCAACACCACAGAGCGGCTCGTGCCTGTGTGTGATGCTTAGACTTTGGGCATGGGCCACCCAGCTGGTAGCACTGTCAGATGATTTTAGTAAATGAAGCACAAGATCTGCTTGCCCGTTGGATGCAAATAAGGTTGGGCATTAATGACAGGGACCAGCCCAGGAGACTGGGACTGTAGGTCTGGTGTAAGCAAGTGGCAGTATGATGTGAATCTCCTTTCAACACATATTTTTGGGATTGCGGAATGGTTTTCTAGCTGCTGACAGCTTTTCACAGATGCCAAACTTACATTTCCAAAAGCAATTGATTTTTGAGCACATCGTCTCGAAGGGACTTCATCTCCCAAGAGAAACTTCCTTTTGAAAACAGTCTCCTAAAGAACTGGGGGCACTTGCAAGATGTTTTGCTTTTATGTTACAATTTTTAAAGAGCCTTTATAGGAGGATGTGAGGCAATGGATGGGACTCCATGAAAAAATTGAGTTATCAGGAATCCTTGTGTTAATTTTTTTCCACGGGAAAAAGTCCTTTTTCACTTTCAGGCATTCAGAGCATGCACCAACAGAGCTCAAAATGTTTCAATTACCTGGTCCTACATATTTTGGATGTGCTACTGAGTGGATTAGCTGATGGGCTGACCTACTGAACTCTTCCAATAATGCTGCAAATGGGGTTTTTTTTGAGACAAGCACAGCATCGCTGGAGAGGAAAGAGAAGTATTTGCTGATTTTGACGGCTTGCACGTATGAGTGTTCGCTTAGAAATCATGGCCTTTTGGGGATGGGATAGGTTGACGCCTAATAGGATGCTGCTTTCTACCCTGAGGGAGTGTTTGGGCTGGTCCTGAACACAGCCCTGGAGACTCTCCAAAGACAGCATCTCCTTGCACATCCCCCAGGAGGTTACTCCATCCAGGTCCATGCAGCGCCAATCGGCAAGCAAGTTTATTCTCCCTCTACTTCCAGGTCCAGCTTACCCTGGAAAGACCAGCATCCTTGTGAGAGCTACTTCTTGGGAGATTTATAGCTCAGCTCGGCAGCCGTACGCAGTTCAGAGTTTACATAAACGCTGGGCACAGTCCCAGCGCTGGGTGCTGATTCGGGCGCCCGCCCATGCAATGCTCCCGTGTCAGCGGTTCAAATGGGCCTCTCAGAGCAACTGTGCTGACATTTCACGCTGTCATGGACCGTAACAGCCACTGGAGTGGCCAAATCATGGGGCTTCATGTCCTGGAGAGAAGGGGCTCTAAATCTTTCCTTCCCCAGCCCCTGATCTCAAGCAAACACAACCTAATTGGGTTGTCCCAGTTGGCGACGGGTTTGATTCATTTTTCCTGTGGGGAGATCTCTCTGGCCAGTTGCACAAAGAGGCTCTGCGGTCCTGGCTCGGTTTGCAGTGCCTGCAGAAGGACTGGCTCCTGGGAGCCCCTGCTGCGGTCTGCCAGTGTCTGCCGGGCACCGTCGGTCCCAGGCCACTGTCATGGGTGATGGTGGGTCAAAAAGCTGATGCAGAATAACAGCCTCACCTGCGCTTCAGGGGGAAGAAGCATTATCCACTGCAAGAAAAAGCAAAGTGCAAGAAGCGAGGGAAGCTCTCTAGACAAGGGAGAAGGGCACCCTTGCTGCAGCTGCCGAAGGAGAGGGTAACGGGAATGAGATCCTGTAAATCCTTCCCATTATGGAGACACCCGCTGCAGCTCCAGGAGTGGATTCATGATTTTCAGCCTGGGCGCTGCCGTTATGGACTGTGCTTCAGCTTGAGACGGAGATTCATTTGCAGCCCGGGATGCTGAAATATGACATAGAAAAGTTTCCACCCCCTGCCCCCTTCCCAAGATGTCAAAAACCTCCATTATTTCTTAGCCATGACAGTACTTGGTACTTAATTTTGTATCTCACTGTGGGTTTTTGGAGCTGCCTGGTTTTCACAAGCCTTCCACGTGCATCTGTATCTCTGTTCCCTTTCTGGGAAGCCCCCCTCTCTTTCCTGGGAAGTGGAAACTGCAAATGCCATAGCACCATCTGGCTGCAGCAGAAAAATGGTCCTTTCTGCAGCTATCAGGCTGATGCCCCAGCCCTTCATGCTGCATCTGAACAGACCCTCCCGTATCTGCTCTTCCCAGACGTATCTCCATTCCTGGAAATTCAAGGCACAACCGAAAATCATGGACCTGTTCATGACTTGTTGTACAAGCACGACAAACGGCTGCTCAGAAAACATCTCCTCTGTGCTGCTCCTCATATGCTCCTTGCCTGCATTTTAATAAGCTAATGTTTGGCAATAGTTAAGTAGCTGTCTTGACTTGTTTAACTTGATAGCCACAGCTATTTCACTGAGCTGACGTGGGTTTTATGTCTCAATAATGCAATACTATTTGGTAAGCATCGCGGTTTTGGGGAGATTTATGTCCCATCAGCAATCTGAGTGGGATTTATAGGGCCCGTCAGAGGTAGGGTTACAGGAGGTGCCGTCTGAGAGACACCGAGATCCCTGTGTCTTACTGCTCGAGGGCAATTCCTCGGAGACACCAAGTCCTGGAGCATTGTAGCCTGCTGACATATTGCCCCGCTAATGTTTCTCATTAATAAAACTAAACACAAGGGCTAAGAGAGCTGCCTGGTGATGGAAAGCATTTTGTACTGTGCTTCTCTTCCTCCAGCTCTGTGACGAGCAAGGAAGGGCAGTAGAGAACACACCACAATCCAGCCCCCAGGAGAGAGGCTATGCCTCCTATCATCTAGTTCATGTTCTCTCTGGGAAGAGGCCAGGGGTGACCATGCTGCTGCCACATCGTCCTTTGGAGCTGCCCCTCAAAGGGTCACAATCACCTGTTGACAAGAGCCTTGAAGCAGCAGCAGGGTGCCCGGAGCGGGGATGAAGACCAGGAGATGGAGAAGGACCATGTCTCCCAGTCGCTCTCCAAACCAAACATTTCACAATGCTGCCATCTGAGTGCAAACTGTAGGAGTTAGGAACAAGCTGCATTAGAAACAATCATAAATTCAGTGTTTCAGATGGCTTTCCAGAGCAGTCCCGGTATGAGAGAGCTCTTGTGCCTCGGCTTTCCCAGGGATGTTGGATAGGAAACGAATCCTTGTCTCCAGCAAGTTCAGGAGATCTTTCTCACTGCTGGGACAGTCTCCTTAAGCGGTTTTTGACTGCTAGAAGTTTGACTGGTGTCTTTGCAATTTCCCTGTCAGAGGTTTCCTGCCAGAAAGCAAGCCAAAAAAATCTTCGAAAGTACAAGGAGAGGAAAAAAGAAAAACCCCACGTTTTTTCCTTTGTTTAGGAGAGCTGGCAGAGTCTGTGTAAACTTCCAAGCGTGATAGCCCTGCGAGAGGATCACTTGCACCCTGGGACATGAGCTCTGGAGCATCGCTTTTCCTTGAGTCCCAACAGCTGATGTATTTCCCAAGACAAATTTCTTTGGGTTGAAATTGTTCCCTCCTGGGTCTCAGCCTAGACATACATCATGAGCAAGATTCCTATGATTAAAAGAACTGTAAAAAAGTGATTGACTTTCCAAGAAGCAGGTGCTGGAGGGAGAAACACGGCTCCAGAGTGGAGCGTTGGAGCTGCTGAGCTGAAGGACCACAATGCCGGGAGCTGCATTATCTTTGATTTCCAGCTTTCATGGTGACAGAATAAAACAGATTGGGTTTGATGAAAATTAAAATAGCTTTAGATGTTGTTTCACTCCTGGCAGTTATTAGGACAAGTTCAGTCTTTACTTCTGCAAACAATAGCACCGAATTTCCTGCAGTGAAGCTGTGTCCAGCAGCACCACGACTTGTTCAGCCTCATGAAAAAGAGACCAGGACATGCTTTGGCTGCTCTGTTCAGCAGCCCTTTGGCTTGAGGGTAACATTTACTAATTGCAGAATTGTCCCAGTGTCCTTCAGCCAGACCCTCCACTGAGCTGCCAGAGCTCAACTGGGAGGAAAGAAGCTTGTTGTGTGGTTGGATATGTCCACACAACATCAGGATGCATCAGGATAGATACATCCAATCCTGAAATGCTGAGAGATGGAGTAAAGCAACTTGCACCTCCTAGGAATGACCAAAAAAACCAAACAAAAAAGAAAGTATCAAAAAATTAAAAATCTTCTTCCTCGCTGGCCAGTCTATGGTCAACTGCTCTGAGCAGGCTCTTGCCCCAGAAGGAGCCGGCACTCCCTGGGTTAGCAAGGCAGCACACCACATTTTGAAACACAGCTCCTTCCAGCTCATCGCTTTTGTCGTTAATGTGGGAATTGCTATTAATCACCTAGCATACGTGTCCCTGTTACTCATTCATAACGAGGCATGGATGGCTGCCCTGCCATCTCAGCCAGCACGCCAGCTTCTTCAAGCAGTGTTTGGTTAATGACCCATACCTTGAAGGTATCCCAGGAAAAACAAGCATAGGCAGAGTCACCCAGTGTCAAATAAACCATGACTGTTAGATTTCATTAGAAAATGACGTCTGAGTACATAACAGTTTTGGAAGAGGTTTTCACATTTTCAGTCTTCTCTTGAAAGATTTTGGATTTGTTTGTTCAGTGTATTTTGCAGCCAGGAGAAACAATTTTTTTTCTTTTTTAAACAAGTCCCTCCAACTCTTTTTTTTTTTTTAGCGAGGAAAGATGAACAAAATACATGGAGAGAAAGCAGCTTTTCAGCTACACTAATGCAAACTCACCCTTCCTCCCTTCCAGAAAATGACCATTTGGGACAAAAGCCCCCATTGCACCAGCCAGGCTCAGGGCCAGAAAGGCTGATCCCAGCTCTCTCCAGCGGGGTCCTCCAGCCCTTGCATGGTCCCAGACCCTCCCTCCAGGCTCTGCTCACACTCACCCCATCCCTCCCTAGGACCTACGTCCTCTCCATCCCTTTCTCTTTCTTTTCCCTTCTTCCTTTTGCTGACCCAGTGGAGCAGTGCTACCCATCAGCATTTGATGAAGAAAAGGGCACGTAGGGTGGCCAAATGGGAGAGCAGAGTCTGGACCCTCAGAGGGCAACCACAGGTGTACCAGTGCTGTGAGGTCTGAGTTGGAGGCAACGTCACAGCTCTGTTGCAGGTCCACGTGCAAACTGTTCCCCATGCAGCAACGTGAGGAGTGTGGCGTGCCTGTGCTCTGCTGTAAATCCACTGCCGAGGGATGCCCACACCGGCTGGCGTCCTTGGTCAAGGTCCCACTAGGGCTCCTCCAGACAGGATGGGAGCCTGTAGAAGCGGAGATATGCAAACCAAACCAAACAAATCAAATCTCACCACTGCTGTCCCAACTCTTGCACCTACAGCTGTAAGTCAAGAAAATGTCCGCAGGTATTAATGCAGCACATGCAAACATGAGACGCAGGTATGCAGCACTTGCAACACATTCTCCAAACGCATATTTTTGGGCACAAGCACCTTCCCACTGCATGCGCTTCTCCCTGGTGATTTCAGCAAAGCCAATACATGCAGCAATTAACTTGAAGATGCTAATAACACACGTAGCAATGCCTTCTCTTCTAAGGAAAGGTGTTGAACGGGACCCACCTTTGCCTGCACAGCTTCCTCAGGTTGTGCGTGGGGGGTGGTACACACACGTGTACATGTGGCTGCGTGGGAGCATTCACGCTTATACCCTCCCCGTGCCACCTTGGCCCCCTGCACCGGAATGGCAGGAGCTGAAGATTGACCACAGCAATGAAGGCGCTGCCAGGGCTGCCACCCAGTGGGAGGAGAGCAAACGTTCTGGCACCATTAGTGGTCTATGATGTGGGTTTTTGTTAATTAGGAAAATAATAACTTTGCTGACTTCTCTATCCTAATCCTGTTCCGTTCTCGGTAACGACTCTTATTGTAATAAACAACATTATAGCCCAGACTCAAAGGCTAATGACTGTTGATGGGAAATATTTTGTTTCATAACAGCAGCTACAGCCGGCAGAGCACATGAGAACATTTTTCAGGAACAGGGAAGATGCTATTTTTAACTGTTCTCCCCCATATTTATGGTGCTTGGAGGAAAGATGCGCCAATTTAAACATATTGCAGCAATATGCACCACTTAACTCCATCCATGCCATGGAGAGGAGGTATGCAGAAGTCCCAGTCTGATGGCTGGGTGGTGGGACGACCATGCTCATTGTAGGCTGATTCCCTTCCTGTCCATCCGACAGCTTTACAGCACCCAACACCAAGACTATCACCATCAGGACATGGCACAGCGCTCTGCGCACCAACACCCAGTCCCAAAATGCACCTTTTGGTGCTGGCTCTGAGCCAGCAGTGGGGCAACAGCAGGGTTCGGTTGTGGCAAGCGCTGCACACATCCGGAGAGGCACATGAGAGCCTGGGCAGAGCGAGAGGTGGCCAGTGAGGATGGTCACCAGGTGGGTGCAAGTCGTGCAGGTGTCACCCAATGCATTCTTCCCTTAGCTGGCATCCTTCTGCCCCTGCTGGGAGGGTCCTTCCCCTTAAGCAAGGATCACACCCCATGCCCATCATCTTTCCCACCTTGTGTCCTTTGGCATTGTGAAGCCTCAGAGCTTCCGTTCCTTAGCGCTGCACAGATCCACTAAAAATCCAGACCTGCCGAAGCTGGAGAGGCTCAGATGTGAGACTCCAGGTACATCAAAGAGCTCCCAACCAGGACACCAGAGACATTGCAAACCCAACAGCATTAATGCAGACAGAAACGGCGTTTGAGCGCATAGTTTGTTGAAATCATGTTCCTCTGTGTCCAACAAAAATACGTTCTTAATGGTCGTGGAGCTAAGTGGAGTCACCCAGAGTT
>Ga0181612_160346_pt1 | contig 10881 bp, 3 predicted proteins | sample HoacroProtozoa21_FD_119630 | JGI IMG/M metagenome (GOLD analysis project Ga0181612, IMG submission 119630) | Hoatzin crop microbial communities from Cojedes, Venezuel. Combined Assembly of Gp0051906, Gp0051904, Gp0051908 | reverse complement strand
CGTCTGTCCTGTTCTGCTGAGACCCCCCCAGAAGTCCTGCGTCCAGCTCTGGAGCCCTCAGCACAGGACAGACCTGGAGCTGTTGGAGCGGGGCCAGAGGAGGCCCCAGCAATGATCCGAGGGCTGGAACCCCTCTGCTGGGAGGAAAGGCTGGGAGAGCTGGGGCCGTTCAGCCTAGAGAAGGGAAGGCTGCAGGGAGACCTTATTGCCCTTTCCAGTACTTAAATGGGGCTTGTAAGAAAGGTGGGGACAAACTTTTTACCGAGGCCTGTAAGTGCTTTACACTGAAAGAGGGTAGAATTAGATTAGATATATGGAATAAATTCTATACTAGGAGGGTGGTGAGGCACTGGAATAGGTTGCCCAGAGAAGCTGTGGGTGCCCTCTCCCTGGCAGTGTTCAAGGCCAGGTTGGGTGGGGCTTTGAGCAACCTGGTCTAGTGGAAGATGTCCCTGCCCATGGCAGGGGATTTGGAACTAGATGGTATTTGAGGTCCCTTCCAATCCAAACCATTCTCTGATTCTAGTACTGTTTTCCCTACCATGGTTATTAAATAAGTTTTCTAGGTCTACATACACTAGTTATGAAGTTTTGGTAGTTGATAACATATGTATTCAAATGACAGCCATGACAAATGGCTCTGCATTTATACTGACTGTACTTTACACAAGCTGTTTGCAGTATATCAAAAGTATTTTCATAAATTGCGTGTAGGTAGTTCGTATATCCTTTACAAGCCTTTTCAGTGTTCTTATAAGCCAAACAGATCGCAGCAGGAGAAATATGTTAATACTTTAATGTTGGTAGCAGTTTAAAAGCAAAAAAATCCTTCTGTGTGTTGACTCATAGATTCATAACAATCCAAGATATTTTTGAATGTATATAAAAAAATGCAGTGCATTTTTCATTCTAGATTAAACATTGACAGAATTTGAATAGTTGTTCCAAAGATTGTAGATACCTAAGCATATGTATAGATAATATATATATAGCTTATATGCTTCTGTGTTTGTGAATTTGTTCTCATGCTATTACTTAGGCTTTTCAGAACCTGTTGAGTGTAAAAGCAATGAGCTGCTGAAAGAATGGGCTCAGGATCAGATGCAGCTTTTTTCAGATGGTCTCCTTTGCATTTTTTCTGCGTAAGTTCCTGAAAAGAGGGAATTTTCACTTCTCCATTGTATGTTACTAGCAGAACTTTTTTTACTTTGTGTGGGAAGCGTGCATGCTGCTTACATCATCTAGCTAAGAAGAGGCAATCATCTGACAGGAAGAAATTGGAAGAGAATTTAGGCTGAGTGTCAGGAAAACTTCCTCACGATGAGCTACGTTGTGAAGTGCTTTGCCAAGGAAAATAGAAATGTGTAAGGCACATACTGACATTGAGCCAAGGGTTGGAAAATGTAGTGTAGAAACAGAGTAAGTATTTTGTATTACTCAGCGACCATGCATCCCTCTTAGCCTGAACCATGGTTAATCAGATTCTCAGTAAGTATTGTTTGCTAACTTATTTCAAAGATGCCCATCATGATAGTCAGCTAAGAATACAGTGTATTTCTCAAGAAGACTTCCACTCTCTCTGTTTCAAGGTAGGAATTATGGGGAAAAGGGGAAACAGTCAGAAGCTGGACAACCTCAAACGAGTATCTGCTTTTCCAGTTGAATTTAAGAATAACTTCATTAGCTATGATATTTTCCCGAGACCGTTTTGTATGCGGCTCTAAATAGATGGATTTTAGTATTTAGGAGCCAAGATTTCTGTGGAGAGTTCTATAGCTGACCATTTTTTGTTTCTTTCTTTCTTTAAAGAAAATAAAACAAAGGAAGCACTCTGTCAAATATAATAATTTCTGGTAGCATTTGGAAAATTTAAAACAATATCCCAGCTCTAGTAAACATTTCTACCAACATCTTGGCTTCTTTGTTGAGTTATCCATTTTATTATTTTTATCCCTCACTGTTAAACTTTCATTTAGTGATTTTTGTTTATTTATTTCAGTTAAAATTTTGGGGTGTTTATTCCTACTGTGGACTCAGAAGAAGTTGGTGATGACATTTGGGCACCCAAGCTCTTGATATCTTGTAGAAGTCTGTCACTAAAGAACAGCTTGTCTGTCTGCTTTCATGTCTCCAGCTTCTGTCTACAAAGAGGCAACTGCACTCTGGCTTTCTGTTTTTTTGAGGAAAGCATATTTAAAGTCAGTTTCAGGAATTCTGACAAATGAAGCTTTTTAAAATAAACGCTGTGATGAGTCTGACAGCTCAACAACCCTTAAGGGATAATGTGTGCTGGTTGAAAGGCGTTGGGTTTACTTTTCATAGTAAGTCAGAAAGTTCTTACTTTTAGTAGTTAAGTGTTTATTTATTCTTTTATTGATTTCCAACTTTCCCTTTACATCGTAATGGACCTCACAAGGAGGCCTCTTCAGGGTGCATTCAGTCCACTCTGGAGAAATTTTGTGACATCTGCACAGTGAGGGAAACAAGTCTGGCTGCAAAATTTACAGATAAGGATTTGGAAAAGCAGAGAGACAAAGTAATAAACATATGGAACTGATTTGGGTTAACTCTTAAGTAGGTCTAACAGCCAAAGTGAAAGTATCTGAGAAGGTTTAGAATAGGGACTTTGTAAAGTAAATCTTGTTGCTTGTTTGCTAAGATTTCTCTTAATCAGATAATTTTTGTAACTGATAATGCATTTATTTTTTTAAAAAAAGCAAAAGGACGAAAGCCACACAAACTCTTCACCAAAACAGAGTCCTTTGCTGCTTAAATTGAAGATCCCCCCCCCCCGGCCCTAGGTACAAGAAGGTTTGGATTTGTTGTGTTTACTTTTTCTTCATAGGAAAAAATACTTTTCTTGTGACAAATATTTAAAAAGTGAAAGATACTTGTAACATAGTAAAATATCTACATTTAGCAAAGTACTCAATAGGATAATTTACCATTAAAAATGTTGTGAAGCTTAGGTATACTTGAATTCTGGATCTCTTTTTCTTAATTAGTTTTGTGCTCCAATTATGCTGTTTCCTGTGTTTATGTAGCCATTTCCCTCTAGATAATATGTAATGTAAACACTCAAGCTGAGGATTTTTTTGTTTGTTTGGAAAGCCATAAAGAGAGGAAAAACCAGAAAAGTTTTCTTCTGCTGGCTATCTGAAATGGCATTCTTGAGTTCACTTGTGCTTTCATTATAATTTGAACTCCCAGCCTAGTCAAGAGACATGCACCTTTTGTATTAATGGTAGTGATAAAAAGATAAATACCCAAACTTGTAAGTACACAAGTGAACTGTTTTCCCTTCATTGTGGATGTGCTTGCGAATACTTTATCTTTCACAGTTTTTACTGCGTTACAATCCATGGAGTAAGCCATAAAAAGAAATGGCATCTCTTACTGGATGATTAGCTACCTACCATGACCATGTCCATTGCTTATTTATGTCCCTCTTCTAAACATTTTCAGGGGTTTGCTAGAAGAAAAAAGAGAAAAAAGTAAACTCGGGGGTTTTTTGTTTTGTTTTTGTGTGTGTGGTTTTTTTATTTTAACACCAGGTACTTCTTTTTCCTCAGGTGATATAAATAGTGTCTATGTAGTGTAGATGGAACACACACAGCAAAGGATCTCTCTAGTTAAGTGTCCAAAGTGCTGTGTTTAACCTGTTGTCTTCTGTCATTCGCCTCTAGATACAGGGCAGTTACTTTTGCACAATGTGATTTGTTGACAGACAGAAACTGGTAATTTTGGTGAAAACCAGAAAACCAACAGGAGGAAAAGGGCGTAGCTCTTAGTTATGAAACCTACCAGCTTCAGTCATCTTTGTAATTCTTCATAGATCAGAAAAAGTTAAACACATTCTTCAACACTTTATAAAATGGTCCTGTGTACATAGAAAATAATTCTGCTGACACAACTAAGCAGCAAGACTAAGAGACAGGAGAGACCAAGAGAGAGGGAGGGCGGAAGGGAGATGTGCAGAGTTTCCAGCTCCTGTTGTAAGTGACAGTAGCAACAAAATCCCACGGAGCTCTTGCCCACTGAAGGGAAAACAGGAATATGGGAGAGAGATAAGTTCTTTAAAGTGTGTCCTTGTGCTATGAAGGAGTAGGTGGTATGCATTGTCTTTGTTATGTGAAAGGATTTTTAGGGAAAAAATCACTAGCATAGCCTGAAAAGAGGTGAATGAAAGCACAGGAGATATAAAAATGGGGCCCCAAATGTGCGCACCAAACTTGTCCCGTTATATTATCCTCTAGTGGGCTTTTAAAATCAATTACAAGGCATAAGTCAGTTGGGTTTTTCCCCTTTCCTTTTCAACCTATTAGCTTCTGTTAATCTATTTAAAACTCCTATAGGGTTAACGTGTGAATATTTTGAAAAATATTGGAGGGGGGAACCTTAATGTACAGTGCTTTCTGTGTTTGAATTTTACTTTACAATGATCAGTGCTTGTAGAGGTCAGGGATTCCCAAGCAGCCAGGTTCTTTGCAGTGTCTGCTCCTTCGGTGAAGTGCCTGGGGTAAGCGTGCTTGGCACTACGGAGTCCTCTGCTGCCTGCTCAGGAGGATCTGTTCACTAGTTGTTAACAAGGTGTTATAGTCAGTCAGTTTATTTAAAACCCGGAATCAAGGAAGTGAGTGAGGAAGAACCAGTTCATGCCTTTTGGCTCCTGATTTCTGAGTGCGCTGAAGATGAAACACTTCAGCGCTTCGTAAGTCTTTTATCAGTACCTAGAACAGGAATTTTCTCAAACATGTTCAGGTGAGATTTTTCTAGAGGATCAACATATCTTAGAGTCTGACCGTGAATGTATTTTACCTTCCTGTTGGGGAAGAACTGTTTTCAAGTGGTCCCTTCCTGCTGTGAATTGTATGTAACAGTATCAGAGTTCTTCCTCCCCATTAATCAGAGACACATTTAAACATCTTGCCTTTCAGCTTCCTGACCTTAACTCCTTGTAGCTGAGCTGAAGGAGGGATCACGGGTCCCTCTCTAGGCACTCCCCAGGCACATTGGGTATTTTCATAATGAGTTCACACGTCCTAAGCTCAGTATTCTTGTTGAATATTAGGAATCCTGAGTTCTGCTTGTTGCCTTCGGCACACAAGGGTAGCTACGTTAGTTACGAGAAGGGTAGTCCATGCTGTGTGAACCCTCCGGCTGTGTAAGATTACTGACTGATGGAGACAGGTTTGTAGCTTGTCCTGTTTGCTTAAAACTCAGTTCTTAGAACTACACTATAATGAACATTTCCTAAAATTGATCTGGGCTCCCTATTTTAGATGTACAGCTGTGACCTGAGAACCTGAATTAAAGATGGCTTATTAAAGGTAGTGTTACAGGAACTTAGTGTACAATTCTGTTGATCCATGAGTTTCTTGAAGTAGATATGACATACTTCGTTTTCAGGTTGGTTCAATGGTGCTGTCAGTAGTAAAACAAAAATATTTTATGCCGTCACTAAGATAGCAGTCCTCTGAATACTAGCAGGGAGATTTCTGAGCAACCCTGAGTACCTGGCATTTCCAAGAACATATTCCAGAGCTCAGCTAGGTGTTGACGAGGTCTGAATAGCCACTGTGAGCTCCACAGCCCTAGATAAGGCTGGCATCTTAAGCTTTCGTGTCAGTGCATGGATGCTACAAGTTTATTCTTCTGTTGCTGTTTAAGAACCTGGGAGCAGCGGCTGACGCAGTAGGACTGGCAGGCTGGGGCTGGCTTGCGCAGACACTGTTAATAATTCAGCAAAGTGCTTTTCCTTGCATGCACTTCAACATTGCAGAGTTCAAGCAGCACTTCCACCCTCCAAACTTTTATTGCTAATGAGGGCTCTTTATTCAAATCCATTTCTTGGCAAACCATACTGTGAGAGGAACGAGGTCAATTTTGTTAAAAGTTACTGTGGGAGGGCAGTAACAGTGTTGCTAGAACCCATGTCTGGAGAATTCCCTCGATGCCATTCTTTGCATCCTAATTTGCCCATGAAGCCTAATTAACAACATGCCAATGTTTACATCTTTATTCAGTACTTGTAATACTTAGGATATTGTTTGACATTTGGAATAGAGGCTTGACACATGAGAATAGCTGTGCAATTTTTGTTTTATTATTTTATTCAGGCTACCAAGGGGGAAGGGGAGAAATAAATGGGGAGAAGTTAAATTTTAATCATTTTCATATGATACTGGTGTTCGATTTTTTTCCGCTGCCGTTTGAACTGCATTATAAAGCATAACCTATCTGAATTTGTTTGGGCCCCTTTTGTACACAGATGTTTCTTCTGGGGAGTATCTGTTGTTTCAACAAACACAGAACTCCTTTGCCAGTTTGTGTGCTGTGAGTGGGAGAGGAAGTTATGTGCTCACTCTGCAAACACTTGCAAGTCTAATATCTGATTTCCTTGAACTTAACACATGTAACTATTAATGGTCATAAAACTAGCCATGCCCTTTAATAATTCAGCTGGATTTTTTTTGTCTTGATACCAACCTGTGGTATTCAGTTTCTTGAGACCATTATGTATTACTGGCACAGTCTCATTTATATGTCTTAGAATTCCTATCAACTGCTGTTTTTCATGTCTTCACTTCCTTGTTTATCTGGTAAAATGTGTTGTGTTGCGTTTCTTGAAGGCTGTTTTCCTTTGTATTATTTGTAGATAATAACAGATAAAAGTATACATTTTGTTATGTAATCTCTTGTTTTGAAAGGAGTTTTAAGCGTAAATTTTTGGTATAATTTTGTATAAGAGTTGATATGTTTTAGAAGTCTGTTGTAAAAATACATTTTTACAGATTAGCATCATATGGTTTTCCTATTGTAATCTGAGTTAATAAAATACTATTGAATATGATGGTAGCAGGAAAAGACACGGTTTGCCCTTATTTGGATCAGATATTTGAGGTATTTAGCCCGTCTTTTCATTCAACTGTCTCGAAAGAAAATTAATTCTAGCAGTCTTCTGAGATTTGAGTAAAATAAATAATTACGGGAAAATAACAGTATCTGACTTCATACACATATACATTTGTACATATACATGTGACACGTATGGAACATGACTGTTTTCAGTATGCCATTTTCTTAAGGCTTTGTTTTGTGCATCTTGAAGATGTAAAACAGAATTACACAAAGATGTTTGTAAAAATTTCACTTCAGCAGTTCACAGAGCTTGAAAGGCGTGTAATATTCCTCCAGGAACGAATCTCCTTTCTGTACACAGATGGCATTGTAGTATTAGGGTGTAAATAATTTTGAAGGCTGTCCGTAAAACCTATTAGACATCTCATTGCCACTACGTGTTGTCAGAAGCAGGTTTTTCACTGGGTATGTGGCAGGTTTGTAGCCTCTGACTTTACTGCTAGTTGGAGTGACTGGTAATCTGTATCTGCTGCACTTGCTCAGCTCAGCAGGACATTTTGAGCATCAGCTATTAAAATGTCTTTAACAGTAAATTTGGTTTGTCAAACCAGACCATTTAGTGGAAGGTGATTATAATAAATTCCGTTTCGGTTCCACATACAAACAGTGGGAATTGAGTAGCTGCTTCTTGGTGCTGTTTCAAGTTGTGCTTGAAGTATTAGTGATCTGACAATGCCCAAGGAGCTTGTGTTTATGACCAAAACAGATTAGCATACAAACATTAAAACTTAACTACTGTGAAATAACAACAATTCTGGGAGTTTAAATATAATGATATTTTCTCTTTAAATATTTATAAGACAACAAAGACATTTTAAGCTTACTGCGGATTCTCAAATGTGGAATTTAAAGCAGATGGAATGAATATTTAGCTTTTCCCTCTAGAGACATCACAGGCAATGAATGCATTGAGTGAAAAAGATAGTTAAAGAGAAATAGCATTAAAAAAGAAGTATTAAATGAATGTGTAGATAACATTATCTAGATATGCCAAAAATCATTTTCCCATCTTTAAAAACTTTTAATATATGGAAATTTTGTGGCTAACTTTAGTCTCTTTTGGCTGCAGTGATAAGTTCAGCCAGAAATAATCTGCCTCATTATTCAAAACAAGAACTGTTGAGATGCGAGTGGAACTTGCTGCTGTAACTTCATGGTACAAGTATTCTCATCTGAGTGCCTTTTTTCCTTCCCTATGTGTCTTGTCATTCAGTGAGCAGTGTCAGAGTCTGGTCTTGCAGTCATTGTCTGTTATGGTTGCGGTTCATGAAGAGATGAACAGCTCATTAAGGAAGATAATGACTTCAGATGCCTGCAGTCATTTGTAAGACCTGTTACTTCCTGCAGAGTTCTGTTAAGTATTTATTCTGTTGAGAACTTGTCCTGTACTTCTATAAGACCTTGCCATTTGGTAACATAACGATTTTCAGATGTTTCAGGAGCAGTGTTAAGTGAATAGGGTCAGATGGTGGGAGCATCTGATTTCTAAGATCTGTTTTATTGTGTTGGTGTCCATGCTTGGCTACAGTGAGCTCCCTGGATGAGCCCTGTCTCTGTCAGACACCAGTTGGCTGCCATGGTCCAGACCCAACTGGTGAATCTGGTGTCTGAATACCCGATAATGACAGACAGCATGAGTAGTAGAGGCAGCGTGCTGCCATGGGACTCTGTGACGTAGGGCAGAATGATCATTTCTGAGACTGAAAGAAGTCCCATCTTAAAGAGAAGTGATATGCAATGGCAAGTTCGGATTTTAACAGGCAAATTAGCCTACATCAGACGAGTAGTTTTGAATGAACCTGTTTCAGCACTCCACATGTATATCGGTAGTGGTAACTGTAAGAACTATGCTAAAAATTCATTAAATAAAAGTAAATAGAGAGGTATAAAAATATTATTTCATTTTGTTTCTGAGAAGAAGCCGTATTCTCTATTACCTAATATAATAAAATTTAACTTAAGTGTTCCCTATTTAGCCCCACTTTAGAGTTAAAATGTATTTGAGTTTTTTTCTTTTAAATTCGGAAGCAAGTCGTTTGTTACACTATTTCCTTGGTTGTTGTACTTTGGTAATTTGTTCTTCATCGTTCTGGGAGTATGACGGCATTTGTAGTTCAGCTGTTCGGTTACATATTAGAAGTGTCGTATACCTTTGTGGGTGTAACTTTGGACTGGGAAGTTAACCCAACAGTAACCCTTAGTGAATCCTGTAATGTCTGCAGTGTTTATGCTGTGTCTTAAATCTAGCTGCTTTCTGCTGAACGAGAAGTGACTCTTCTGCCCAGTCCCAGGTTTCTTTGGGTTATCCTATAAAGCTTCAAATGGGTTTGCAAATATCCCTGAGTGAGAGCAGACTTCAGGCACAGTGGCCCAGTCATTCATTTGCTTTGTTTTGGAAATGTCTAAATAATGTTTTATTTAGGCTTGATCTGTCCACTCAGAATTATCTTCGTGGAAGCAGAATAGCAAACTTGGGTGTGATTGCAGAGAACCTGGCAATTTCGTGAGGTGATGCATCTTGTCTGAAAGGTGTCCGAATTGACAGGAGTTGAGTGCATATTTCTCCCCGTTGACTGGGAACAGAACCTTCTGTGGCTGTATCAAGTGCTGAGACTGTGGATATCTAATGTTGAGTGACTGAGTTAATTGCCTAATAAGTTATTGAGACTCTTTGTACTGGTATTGTTATTGAAATAGTAATGTCCTCTGTCAGAACTTGCTGTTGGCAGTGCATGGACTGATTCATTAGGGGATGCTTAAAGTTCCCAGATTTTATGAGGGACCTGTTACATGAACTCAAAAATACTTTTTTTTCTTTCTCTGTTCTCTTAGTGCCAGTCCTTCGAGTTCATATTTCTCTGTTGTTTCTTGGCCCCAAATGAAGTTAACCAGTGTTAGTACAGAGTGGTCTCAAAGGTCTGTGGTTTCAGGGTCATTCACAAGACTTGTCTTCTGGGAGGAAGGAAGGAACATCTGCTCCACAGTCGTTGCACACATGGAGGATATTGGTGCCTCCTTTACTTCCGAGAGGATCAAATTACGGTTTTATGAAAGGTTATGCTGGACCTTGCGATCTTTGAGTGCTGAAGTACCATAAATGTTGTAGTGTGCCATGGAGATGGAGATACCACAAAAAAGGCAAGATGCTTGAGAGTGGTTGGGCTGTATTTGATAGGTACTTACTATGTTGTACCCTCATCTGAGATAGCAGAGGTCATCTTCACGTTGTTTAGGAGCATGTGCAAACAGGTCAGAAAGCATATGCCTCAACTCTGAGACTGCTGGATGTAAAATGAATAAAATATGGTTTATATAAACACTTTATTAATGATTCATGTACTGATGTAACAATAGTTTTTAAACTTATTTTTTTTTAATTACATGCTGTGCTTAATAGGATAGTGGATAGTTTAAAAATAGAAAAAAAAAAGAAGATAGTATGATGGAGTATTTCTAAAGTGACATGTACTCTCATCCCTGCCAATGAGCTCACAAAGTGTGTTGGTTGCAAACTGTAGCATTTTCTTCCTTGTCTGATACTTGAGAAGAACAAAGGAAACTACCAAATGGGAGAGAGAGTCCGAGAGGACCTCCTGGTATTTGACGTTCTCTCCGGTTTATGAGACAAGGTCGCATGTGATTAGCAATCACAAAGATAGTCACAGTACTCTCTGCAAGGTTTGCTTGTTTTTATATTGTGCTTAGCAATCTTCTTAGCATGAATAAGACTGTATGTTATTTGTTTTTATTTATTTATTTTCTTTATTTTTTATTTCTTTTTCCCCTTGAAGTGCAGTCCTGCAAGTAATCCTTGATTTGGCTTCCCTCAGTTGGGTCCTTGGCTTTTCTTTGTTCCATTAGCACGCAAAATGGTACAAGTACAGTCCTGGTGCTCATCATGCTTTCAAGAATGATGGAATGTTTCTTTTCCTTCTCAGCATGGGAATGTCATTTCTTTGT
>Ga0181612_155423_pt1 | contig 10881 bp, 16 predicted proteins | sample HoacroProtozoa21_FD_119630 | JGI IMG/M metagenome (GOLD analysis project Ga0181612, IMG submission 119630) | Hoatzin crop microbial communities from Cojedes, Venezuel. Combined Assembly of Gp0051906, Gp0051904, Gp0051908 | reverse complement strand
CCCCGCACGCGCCCGGCCCGCCGCCCCGGTCCGGGGCGGGGGCGGGGGGAGGGGAGCAGGGAGCCCGGAGACTCTCGCCTACCGGCACCCAGCCCTGCGAGCCCCTCCCCGTCTCCCACCCGGCGGCTCCGGGGTGCCGGCGCGAGCACCGAGGGGACCCCGGACAAAGCCCGAGCTCTGCCGGCTCCCTGCAGGCACCGGGCGCCCGTCCCGTCGGGCTGCGGGACGGAGCGGGAGCCAGACGCCGGCCCCGGGCAGCCTTTCCGAGGCTGTGTTTCGGCTCGGCTCCGCAAGCAACATGTCCCCACGTGGGCAGGCACAGTCTGCAGCGTGGCGCTGACAGCCCCGTCCGCCGACACGTCCACCGACACGCTGCCGAGCCCGGCCGGGACCGTGCCCCAAGCCGGGGGGCTGTCGCCATCCCCCGTGGCCGTGGCCATGACAAAGTCTGAGCTGGCTTTTAGGGGCTTGCCTGGCGCTGGGGAAGCAAACGTGTTTCCTCTTCTTTGCGGCTGAGAAAAAAACCCTTGGGCAGACCCCAGTCAGGTCACAGCACGGTGGCGGCAGCGATAGAGACTGAGGGGTGACACACAGAAACTCGGTCTCCAATAGCTAACTGGGCTGGTCAAACCCTAGCGTAGGCACCCGTGGGGCCATGCCCCGGCAGCGAGAGCAGCGCTGGATCTGAGGTTTTGGGCACCAGATGCAGTTTGTCTGGGTTTGAAGCTGAGCGTGGGGAAACAGTCCCAAACCAGCCCCCTTTACGTGGGCAAAGCCTCGGGTAATGCTGCGCTCCCGGTGCGAGGGCGGCTGCGCTGTGATGGGCTGTGGGGAGGTGGCCGGCTGCTGGCAGAGAAACGACTCGGGGTTTCCATCGCCAAGGAGGAGCGGCTCGGGGCTGCCGCTGGCTGTGCTGGCCCCGTGTCTCGCAGTGTTTCCTGCCCCCAGGGAGACCCCACTGCAGCTGGCTCTCGCTGCAGAGTCTGAGGCTCAAACTGCTGGGACATACCAGAATTAAGGTTGTGCTGGATTTTTTCCTTCTATCTTTCATGTTTAGCATCCCAATCCCAAAGTCCCTGCACAGCCTCGGGAAATGGCACCTATGCAGCTGCCGTGGCCCTTGTCCTCGTGGCTTTGGGGTCCGCTAGCTAATCCCAGCCACAGTTGAGAGAGCAAATGTTTTGTAGAAATAGTTGGCATGGAAGAGATGCCAGCAATAAAAAACTGCCCCATAGCAAGCACAACCCTTAATGAGACACCAGAGAATCCCAGCAGGAGAGTGATGGGGGAAGGGAAAGGTTCACCCGGAGACTGGCCCCAAAGTTGACAGTCCACAGACAAACCTGTCTGAAGCCAGGCTTGTCCCAGCTCCATGAGCTGGTCTCTGCCCTGCTCCCGGCACGGATCCCCCTTGCCCCCCTGTCTGACAGCGCCGGCTCCCGCTCCCCGGATGGGTTTGCTGTGGGGCCGCAGAGAGGCTCGGGCTGCTGCATCCCCCGGGCTCTGCCCACCCCGGGCTCTCAATGCAGCCTTTCTTCGCTGCCTGCGGAAATCCACTTCCTCCAGCACCGTTAGCTTTACAAATAAAACCCCGAGTAACTCTGGTCTGGGCATTTTGCTGCCTTCCCTTCCCACACCGAGCCGCCTCGCAAGCGGCAGGGACCATGCAGGGCTGGGAGCGGCGCGAGCACATAAAGCCCCAGCACATAAAGTCCCGTCTGTCGGCGCCTGGGGCTGTGCACACAGGTGGGCAGTGTGTCCGCTTGCAGTCGATTTGCCGTGATTTTTTTCCCCTTGTTTGCCCAAGACGAGGGGGAGTGGATGGACCCAACCCCACCCTGGCTGGGTGGCTCCAGCTCTCCAGCACCCACAATTGAGCCACAGCTCGGTCCTCTCCTCAGGGCAGTGCCTCCGGTTGCGTGGGGTCACTACTGACCCTGCGCTGCCTGCCCAGCCCCATCATGTCTTGGTGTTGGCCTTTGATGCCATTTCTGCACATGCTCTTCCCCCAGCCCCAGGCGTGGGGTGGACCTTGGCTCCCTGCCGCCCTTCCAAGGCCGGACCTGCTGGGCAGGGGCAAAGTGCTCCCTTCCTTCAGCTCCCTTGGCCCCATCCCTCGGGGCAAAGGGGAGCAGGGATGATCCAAAGCACAGAGGCCCCTCTCCCTGCTTCCTTTCCACCGAGACCTTCTGAGTGGGCAGACACAGTTCTTGCTGCAGGGGTTTCCACGGGGCCGCCTTGCGGTGACGCTGGCTGCCTTCGTCCCCACCACACTCTGCAGGGCAGCTCTCATAAGGCTCGGCATCGCTTGGTTCTGGGGCCATGTCCTGAGCCCTGCAGGGCTGCTCCAGGCAGGGCCGGGGTGTGTGCTTGCCCTGCATGACCCACACCACAGCTGCTCAGCGCAGAATGCGTCCCCCAAGCCCCCTGGCCCATGAAAGCAGCAGCCACACAGCTGGAGGGTCCTGGGGGCTGCTTGGGGCTGGCCAGACTGCCTGATGTCCAGACTCCCCCTAGCTTGTGCCACACTGTGCTGGAGACCAGGCTCCCTGCTGATATGGGGCTGCTAATAAGGCAACTGGCTAATTAATTTTCTCCTGATGACATGAGTGCTTCCTCCGCTGCAGCTGTGACTCCCAAGGTAAGCAGGGCCAGGGCTGGCTGATGCCAGAGCTCCCCGCTGTTGCTGTGTTATTGGGGTTACACAGCCCCAGAAAAGGGCAGGATTCCCAGGCCTTGGGCGCTGTGCGTGTCCCCAGCGGCCTCTGGGCAAAGGAGTCTTCGTCACAGCTCAGTCCCTCCGCTGAGGAGCAAAGCAAATAACATAGAAGCCTCCTGGGCACCTTCTTGCCAAGCAGGGTGCTTTGCAGCTGCATGCGGCCAGTGGAAAAGAAGTGGCTGGTGTGACAGCGGTGGCCGGGCAAGGCAGGCTGCTCTCCCCTTCTGCCCTGCTACAGGAATTCGGGTAAGCCCCCTCGCCTCTAAATGGGGCATCAGTGATGCAGCTTCATGCAAACCTGTGGGAAAGCAGAGTTTCTTTATCTGGCCCCACCCCGGCTGGGCTAGGCAGAGCGTGCCACGCTGGGTGCTGCGTCCTGCGGGCGCTCGGGCGGGTGCTGCCTCCTCCCCAGCTTGGGCTCCGGCACCGCGGTGTGCTCTGGGCACGTCTGTACTGCTTTACGGTTTTTTCCAGTGCTGAAGAACCTGTGCTCGGCATTTATGGTGCCGTTTCCAGGGCTGCTCATCTCTGCTCTCACAACTCTTGCTCTGCCCGGCTCTGCCGTGCCACCATCGGCTGGTTGTCCCCATCCCAAATGCAGTGCCACCAAACGAGGCGTAGTGCAGGCGCTCTCCTGGCTCCCCTTTCTGCTCCCCAGGGGTTCAAGCTTGAGGCCCGGCATCCGCACGTGCCCCAGGGAAGCATCCTCCTGCCTGCCCGGGCAGGCTGGGTGCTGGGCTGTCCCTCCCCAGCGCTGCGCTCGCTCAGCACCCCGTATCTAATCTGAGCCCCGTCTCGTGCTCTCGGCTCGTGGCTGCCTGCCTGTCGGGCTGGAAGGAGCTCCTCGGTCAGGAGACCTGGTTTCTATTCCTGTCCCTTACCGTAGCCCCTGCTTCACAGCATGCCTGGCCCGGCAGCTTTCCAGGCTGGCACTGGGCACTTGACAGCCCCAGTTCAGCCCCCCCAGTTTTGCTGCCTGCGCAACAAGGCATGGCTCGGCTTGCAAAAGCCACGTGGGGTGCAGGGAGTTAACTTGCTCCCCTGCAAGAGCTCCGCTGTGGGCCCTGAGCAGGCTGCGAGGTCCGACCTGTTGCTGCACCCCACGGCCAGACTCCTTGCGGCAGACGGAGCTGGTTCAGCCTCTCTGTGCCAGGACAGGGATGGGGACAGTCCCGGCACCAGCGCTGGCACGGAGAGCGCTGGAGCCTGCAGCAAATGCAGCCCAGCAGCATCCTGCCTCCAGTGAGGTCCTGCGAGGTATCAGACTGGAGCTGTTTACAAAGCAGTTGGCCTTTGCACTGGATCTGCGTCCCTGAGCCTCGCTTCGTCCCGATGAGGGTGTTTGCTCTGCAGCATCGCTGGGTGCATCTGGCACCTGCCTGAAGGGCTCCAGAAATCTCTTCTGCCACTTGTTTTTTTTTTTATTCCAAGCTTTGAGTTAAGGAGAAGAGGTCAGGCTCAGCTGGTATCTAATCAGCAGCTATTCCAGTTCTGCTTTTAAATTAGGAGCCTTGGTTTTAAATCCCGCTGCATGGTTTTATTTGCATCTGTGCTGAAGCTCTTTTTCCTTGAAGAGGTTGTTTAATTACCGTTGGTTGGTAACCATAAAAACGTAATAACTGGCAACAAAAGATAGTTTCTCTGCTTAATGGAGTACTTTGCTAAGCAAGAGGATATAATATAATTGCTTAAATACATATAGGCTACAGCTTATGCTGTTCCTTTTTAAACGTCATATTAATTTTGCATTTCACTAGGTTGTTTGTGACATGAGCTGTTACACTTAAATGGAAATTGAATTCCGTTAGTGCACAAAAATAGCATTTTAGAAGGGTTTGGGTGCCTCTTCAATGAATCAGAGTAGTGGTTGACATGCATTCTGTAGGAGGCTGATTTAAGTGAGGTGCTATCCGCAGATGGTGACAGCCTGCGCGGGAGGATACATCCGCACCAGGGAGTCCTGCTCCTATGGGCGCTTCTTCCAAAATCCTGCGTGGATCCTTTCTCCTCTTTGTGCTCAGCTCTCACCGGGGTCTCTGTGCGCCTTTTCCAGCAGTAACTGCAGCCTGTACCCTGCTGCCGTGCTCTCCCTTGAGCCCCGGCATCCCGCCTGCCGCTGGCTTCCTTACCTTACATGGCTCTCCTACACCTCACCCAAAGAGGGATTTTAGAAACGGTGGTAAAGCCCATGAGTTGGAGTCAGGTTTCTGTTGACCCTTGGGGAGCTCAGGCTGCTGTTTCTGGCTGACATAGGAAGGAGGGGGCAGAGGATGCTGCTGGGACTGGGGCAGGAAGGGTTCTGGTAAGAGCTCGTCTGCAGGTTGGTCCAGCTGGGGCTGTGCTCTGTCTTGCTGCCCTGTTTTATTCTGAGAAGCAGTGGGCTGGCTGCTGTGGCAGGGGCAGGAGGAGACGTCCCTGCTCTGCGTGGCTGCCCTGACACAGCAGCAGTGCTCTGTGCTGGTTGTGCAGACCTTCCTCAGCCCCTCGCTTGGCCCCAGCCCTGAAACTTGGGCAGGGAGCGCAAAGCAGGAACGGCCCTGTCTCCTGCAGAGCTGGCTTCCTTCACTCCTCTCCATTATGGCATATTTATACCATGTCTGCTCTGGAGCTGGTGGGAGCTCAGGCTGATGCTTGGAGATACCTCAGTGTCGTCATGCAGTGCTGGAGAGCAGGCGAAGCCGTGGGCTGATTGATGCTCAGAGCCCTCCCTCCCTTCCCTCTTGGAGCAGGGAGCATTTCCCACCCTTTTCCAAGGCAGGGGCTTCTTGGCTGGCTGCATCCCTCCTCCCTTGGGGCGGCTCTCTTCCTTCGCCCCTCTCGTTTCCCAGACAGAGGTCACTGCAGTCAGCACTGTCTGATGGGAGCTGCTGCTCCAAATCCACCAGCCCTGCCCTCATGTGGTCTGAGATCGCTGGTTCTCACCAGCGCAGACTGAGCCTGGTGGTTAGCACCGAGCCGGGGCAGGAGTGGGGCTGTAGCCAGGGGACCGCCAGCCAGCTCTGCTTTAGCAGGCACTGCAACGTAACCAAAGCCAACCCACCCTCAGTTTCCCAGCAGGGAAGCAGAGATGCTGTTATTACCAGAGTTCTTGCTTGCAGCTGGTCCTGTTTCTTCGCTTGCAGTACGGTCGTAGTTGCTTTATGATGGATCCAAGGGTGACCACACGTTCACCAGCTGTCTTGAGGTGCTGCAGCTGTCAGGCCTTGGAGAATCAGGTGAAGGTGGAGAGGGGAAGGTGAAGCATCTACACTTAACTCCTTCCCTTTCCATCTGAGACAAGAGGGGCCTGGTTCCCTCTTGTCTGCAGCAGCCGATGAGGACGATGCCTTAGGCAGTGCCTCCGCAGCCTCCCTGGCATGTGGTGCAGGAATCGGAGCTCCTTCAGGAAGATGCCAGAGTAACGAGCTCTGACCTGCATCTCTATACGTAACTGATAAACAGCTAAAAACATCATCACTCACCGGCTGGGGCAGCAGCAACAGTGCTGGAGCTGGGGCTTCTCCTACCTGTCCGGCACCAGGGATCCAGAGCAACCCACAGTGGCTGGACCATGGAGGATCACAGCTGGCATGGGGTTTGCTGGGTCTCATCCAGCACCACCAGCCACAGCGGCTTTGCAGCAGAGCCGTACTCTCCCCCACTGCACTGCAGGGCTTGCACCTGAACTGGGTGGGAAAGGGTTGCAGTAGGTGCCTGTTCTGGTGATAAAACTGTGCAAAACACAGTTGTGGCACTGCAGTTTCAACGATGTAGTAAATCTTAATGCAAGACCCTGGGGGGGTATTTTTATTTTAAAACCAAAGTAAAACTCGCTAGTGCTTGCACTCTTAACACCCACATACTCTAAAGCACCAAGTTGCATCTATGAAAGGTGCAACTATATATTATTATATATGTTATGTATATAATGTATTGTATATACTCTATATTATTCATTACGCTATGAAGTATTTCCCCAGGTGCTTTGCTTGGTGGCTGTGTGCTGGCTTTGGATGTGCCCTTACCCCTTAGGAGCTGACAGACAATGATGGTGATCTTTTGTCTGTCTGTCCCCGAGTGATCAGGATTTACTCTCTGTCCTTTGTTTCCTTGCCCATCTTCAGGCTCTTGCCTTGTTCTCTATCTTCCCACCATCATCTCTTAATGGCTTGAGTCTTTGTGTTATCTGGTGTAGGCTCTCCCTTTTCTCAGGCTGTCCTTTGTTTCCCCGAGCTGGGTGAGCTGGGTGTGCTGTGACGTGCTGGGCTGGATGACCTGCTCATCCATGTGCCATCAGCCCCTGCAGAGCTCAGAGGCCTCTGAGCCGGTGCCCCAGCAGCTCCCCTTCCTGCTCTGCACCTGCCAAGTGTTAACATCTCCTCTGCAATTCTCTACAAACCAGTTTTTACACACCACACCGCTGTGTTATGCCAGAGCCAGTGTGGCTGCTGCTACAGCACAAGCCTTTCTGCAATGGTCCGGCCACGTTCCTGTAGGATGCGGGGCCAGAGCAGCCCGTCTGCCCAGGCACCGCTTCCTTGGCAGTCACGGACACTGGCCAATTCTGCAGGAACGAGCACTATGACGGAGAAAATAGCTGTTCCCACCAGCTCTCCTTCTCACAGACTGTGGGGAGCTCTGTGTGCAGCCCGTCCTTATTCGCAGCATGGGGGGAGCTGCTTGACCCCACAAACCCTCCTACCCCACACCCCACAGCCCCTCCTGGCAGGGATGCCAGCTCCTGACACTGCGGGGAGATCCCCTGGCACAGAGGGTCCGGACTTGTCCGCCTTCCCCCTGACTTTCCTTTCCTAGTCAGAGACCGGCACAACCACTTCAGAGTTGCTCAGGCCTTTGTGCAAGACAGCTCTCCCCAAATTTTTCCTCTGCGTGACTCTGATCACGGCTTGCCACCCCGTGGGAGGCTGCCCCGGGCACAGGCCAGCTATTCAAAGGAGCGTGCAGCCTGGCTGGGCACCTGGCCACTGCCTTTCCTGTTTACCCCGCGGTGACGGCGCAGCTCTGTGTGCGTCTCCTGCTGTGCAGGAGCAGGTAGTTGGGTGTTTGTAGAGCGAGCATCTGCCAATGCCCAGCTCTGGAGCTGCTGGGATCTCACCCAGCAGGCAACGTGCTGAATAGCAATGCTGAGCGTAGGGCTGGAAATGAAGGGTTGTAAGGGTTGTAATGAAGGGTTTCCCGATCCCCAGAAACGCAGTGCTCGGCTCCTTTCTTTCCTGGTGTTACTGGTGTAAGCATCCCCTATGCCTTAGCTCCATCTCAGAGAGCAGCCTGCTTTGTTCAGAGGCACGTTCTGGCCACGGACAGCTGGATCCAGGCAAGGCCAAAGGGAGCATCACTTACACCTTCGGTCTTCGTGTTTTAAGTTGCCCCAGCTGAGGCTCCTCTTCAGAGCTTCGTCTCCAAATGTGCTGAGCGGGGCTGTGCTGCCTGCTTGTCCATCCTCTGCAGGAGCCCTCCTGGGATGGGGGCTCCAGGCTGGGGAAGCCCAGCTCCATCAGGCTGCTTCGAGGTTTTGAATTCTCCAGCTGGCTGGGTACTGCGAAGGTCTCTTGAGGGAGATGTATTGTGTCTTTTTTTAGGACCCATTAAGTGCCATAGCTGGAGAAGAGCTTCGATAACTGTGTCCATTCTGAAGAGCTTTTAAAAACCGCTGAGATTTTTCCCAAAGCCTTAGGATGAGAGTGGGCTGCTTTGTTGGTGGATGAATGTTCCTTGGTTATGTACCTGCCTCGGATGCTTCTCCACTGTGGAGAGAGTGGGCATGAAGATGGATTTTCTTCAGTACCTTTATTTTTTTCTATAATTGGCTCATCACACCTCTGTGGCTTGGGTAGGAACTTGAGCAGGAATCGTCAAAATATTGACCATGCAATGTTTTTAACTTGTCTGGAGAATCCATCTTCATGGGGCTGCACTTCTCTGTTTTCTTCCTGTTTACACCCTAAAAAACCCTCACAGGATCCATGTTTATGAATGGGCAGTGTAGGAGCCTTGTGTGGTTTCCCTCCTCCCACGAGCTGTCACACCATCTAGCGGCTGTGGATCTGGGGGATCCTCGTTAGCTGCAGGTCCCCACGAGGGAAGCTGGCCCCGTTTGCTGTAGTGGGAGGCCGAGTAGCTCCCCATTTCTGTGACAGCAGTCACACTTTATGGTGGTGATGTGTTCATAAATAGCTCATGAAGGCGGCTCCCAGAGTACACCACCAGCCCGGTTAGCTGTAGTACTCTCGTTACCCATTTTACCTTTCCCTCTAACAGCAAGCCCACACCACTACTAAGATGACTAGCAATATGCACTTTACCCTTGCCAGCCACAGACGTTTTAAACATTACTTTTCTACACTTCATTGGGCCAGGGAAGATAAGAGAATTTACTTCCACTTTTTCCCCACTTGTATTTTTTTCTGCACCACTTCTGGCTCTTAATCAACCAGAGAAGACTTATCTAAGTTTCTCACAGAATCAGGTCTCAGGTGGTACTTCTAAAAAACCCAGATCCTCTGAAAAGGTTGAAAAGGTGCTCCAGGGTAGAGGGGTTAGTGATGCTGACCCTACAGAACAGCAGCACAGGGCTGGAGGGGGAGGAGGTTAAAGACAGGTCCTCTAGAGCAGGTCCCTGCCTCAGAGAGGCCAGGAGGACGGAGGAGCTATTTGAACCACTTCCCCAAGTGTGAACCTGTGCTGGATTTGGAGTTAAGGGGATGGAGAGGTTCAGTTCCTGGCTTCCCCTCTGTTGCTCCTTTCAGTGTGGGATCTCTGACAAACTTCTCAGCATTTCTTAATTCTGTTCCGTAGGAGAGGGACAGAAGACAGCAGAGACCTTGGTGACACCATCACCTTTTCTTAGCACAGTGCTAACCTCGCATCAGCCAAGGGAAACCTCTGACTTCAGTCCAACGCCTACTGCCATTCCCGAGACAACCCTGGAGAAAAACTTGACTGCTGCAACAGTCAATGCCACTGGAGCCCACACTACAGAGATGGAGGATGCCTCCATCCTTACCACTCCCATGGTCGGCACCGAGGCAGAGAGACTGCAGGCTTCCACCACTGCCAACCCCGGGGACGTCACAGTTACGCAGCGTGAGCACCACAACATCAGCTTGTCAGTCAACAGCAGCACTGAAATCCCCTCCCCTACAGCAACTTCCAGTACTCTGGAAGAAAACCAGCCCAACCACGAAATCACAGAGCCTTTCACCACAACTGAAGAAATGGATGACGCCAGCAGCACATCCCCAACGCCTCCTGTGAACAGTGTGCCGGGTGAGGTTTTGCCTTTCCTGGCTGTGCAGAAAGTCCTGCCCCAAGGATACGCAACCTGGGAACTTCTGTGAGCTCTCATGGGAACTGGAGAGAGGGAGGAAGGGAAATGAGCTATTAAGCATGGCCAGTTCAGTGGGACTGACTTGCACAGGTGCTGTTAGTTCAGCATCCTCTTTGCAAACCCCATTAATTATGGTATGAATTGTGCTGTCTGTTTTCTGGTGAGGACATTGATTGTGTGCAGGGAAGTCCTTTGCGTATCTCATGTGAAACAGTGTGCTTCAGCAGTGCTCTCTAGCTGGGCTACTCCTGCACCAGGGCTGGGGGCTCAAGAGGAGCCTTCCCTGCTGCCTGCAGAACAGGGCAGCACACCCTCCCCTAACACAAAGTGTGGAGATGGGCAGGCACAAGCATCAGCCCATCCATCCCTGGGCAACCATGGGAACCCCTGCCCTACCTTCAGATCCCTCTGGGCAGCGTGGGGACTGGCTATAGGGTCTGCCAGTCTCGCCCACCTTGGGACCTGCCAGGCATTCACACACCCCTGATGCACGGCAGGTGTTGACTGACCATTGATTTGCATGGTGTTCATGCACAACCGCATCCTTCACCCTGGCTTGTGTCACGGGGTCCTGCTGCTCTCTGACGAACAGACACAGCCTCGGGGGATGCTGCTACCCAGTCCCTGGGCAGTCCCTTTTTGCTCCCCGTAAGGAGGGATCAGATGTCTCTTGCTCTGGGGCGATCCCCAGCTCTTTGCAGAGCTGTTTGTGGCTTCTCTGCTTGTCCTTTGTCCCCAGAGAACAGACCTCGTGGGCCCAGCTCAGGCTGGCTGACATTGCGAATTGGCGCACATGAAAACCAAGAGGACTTTTTAAGCACTGTGGCTTGCAGTG
>Ga0181612_143326_pt1 | contig 10881 bp, 10 predicted proteins | sample HoacroProtozoa21_FD_119630 | JGI IMG/M metagenome (GOLD analysis project Ga0181612, IMG submission 119630) | Hoatzin crop microbial communities from Cojedes, Venezuel. Combined Assembly of Gp0051906, Gp0051904, Gp0051908 | reverse complement strand
TAGCCCTCCACTGGACTCTCTCCAGTAGCTCCTCATCTTTCTTGAAGTGGGGAGCCCAGAACTGGACACAGTACTCCACATGGGACCTCACTAGGCCAGAGTAGCAGGGGGAGAAGAACCTCTCTTGACATGTTGGCCACACTCCTTTTAATGCATCCCAGGATCCCATCGGCCTTCCTGGCAGCCAGGGCACACTGCTGGCTCATGGTTAACCTGTCGTCCACTAGGACACCCAGGTCCCTCTCCACAGAGCTGCTCACCAGCAGGACCCGTAAGAGCTCTTTACACCACAAAAGGCTGATTCCTATTAACAAAATACGGTCGGGAAATGTCTGTGATAGCAAGATCTAGAACAAATAAGAGAATTCCTACTCCCAGAACACTGTCAAAGGCGTGTGAGAAGGAGCAGTTTCTGATTTCTGCTTTGCCCTCTTCTCTTGACTGAGCCCTCATACTAGACCATTGGAGAGGAGGAAAGAGCAACCGGTCCATAACCTGGTCTGCTGTTGCAGATCTCTGTTGGGTAGAGGACTGAAGGGAACTTTTTGACTGGGGCAGATATTTCTATAGTACATGCTTTCTGTGGGAGGGATTAGCTGCATTTCCCCCCACAGCTGAGTGACCAAGGGAGAAAGTTTAGATGATGGAGTCTGAGATGGAGACACTTCTCTCCAACTCTTGTGACAACTGGAAGAAAAGCTGCCTGTTGATTTTTGAATATTAATCCTATTGTACTCCCCACCCCTACAACTCGCTTTGAAATGCTGAGGTTTCCAAGTTAATGCCTCTCATTTCTGATCATTTCTCATTTTCGTGAAAGAACAGTGGCTATGTAGTCTTGATATTGAGCAGCAGCAGTAGAGAGGTTAATACCTGCATGATTATCTCTGTGGGTTATATTTTGAAAGACACTTCCCAGGAGACACCAAGAAAAGCCTCTTTCAAGGACGGTGGGAAGGCCGGAGTGGGAGGCACCTCGCACATTTAGCTGTATGAGTCCCACCGCAGCTTGAGCAGAGGGGTATCTGAAACACTGCATAAGCAATCCCACAAGGTACATTGCCTTATAGTGTGCATGCCAGAACAAAATGCTGCTTTGGATTCAAACCTTATTATGATGCCTGTATAATAGGAATGAAACACGTTGGGCAGTAAATGGAAATCAACGGTGGTCGCTTTCAATGTGTGAGTGTAAGAGGACAGGATTATAGTTGTACAATACCTTTAAATCTGAGTATTTTGAAAGGTTGCTGTAGCCAAACTTACTTGATTATACCCCATAAAAATCTCCATTTGGTTGGAAGCCGAGTGCACTAGTACAGATGGGCCAGACTCGTGCTTGTTCTCAAGGGCAGCTTCATACCTGTAGTCCCACACTTTGCTCCCCGCGGGCAGGGGGGCACAACTTGGGGTCCACCCAGGACCCCAGACGATGCAGCTGGGGCAGCTACAGCAGCCCACACTCATACTGGGATGACTGGGAGTTACTCTGAACAGTTTGAAAGCCTTGTGTGGCTTCCAGGCCACAATCTGGCTGCCTCTGGTGCTGGAGATCAAGATACATGGAATAAAATTAGGCTCCTGCTTCCCAGCATGAAAGCCTATGCCTGCCTCAGAGACTGAGGCTTAGTCCGTGCTGGTAGCTCTTTATAGCTGTGCAGGGCGCACTTTGCAGACCATTAATTATCTCTTTGCTTTCCTATCTGTAGTCAAGGAAGGTTTAATCAAACTCATAAATTTTGGTCTGGGCAGCCTAGCAGGTTAGGTGTTGGGATTAAACAGTGAGGATTTTTCTTTCTCGTGAGAAAAAATGGCTCTATTTTAAATTTCAAAGAAATCCGATGCTCATGCCCAGATTTTCTTCCTAAGCGGTATGTACTCTTATAAATCCCAAAGAACGTTCCCTTCCAGAAGTTTCTTCTCCATCTAGCAATCAGTGTATTGGTATGCAGCTCTTGGAAATGCCACTTCCCTTTCTGGAGCAGTGTCACAGACATAGTGATTATATTAAAAGGTTCTGAGTGATCCTAAGATACCTGAAGGTTGTGTGGTCTGAGGAAGAGTTTCCTCTGGTTTTACATAAGTCTTCATTTGTGCATATGGTACTTTGAACAAGCTTATTTTTTATATTTATATATTTTATAAGTTTTAGATATTTATATTATTTATCTGTATATTTAGATACCTAAGTCTATATGTATACACAGAACATAGATGGCATATTTACTATTCTAACCACTTTGAAACCCATGACAATGTTCCTGCTTCCTGGTTTGCCACTGCAGATGCTGCTTGCTCAGCGTTTTCACTGTTTATACAGCAGCTGCCTTGCTCAGACCTTTGGAGCAGGTGAAATGCTCCCTGAACAGGTCCTGAAGGGACTTCAGCCACCTCAGAAGTTACAGAGAATTTTTGCTCCTGTTCCATGGGACCTACTGAGGTGGCTGAACGACTCTCGCTCCCTGTCCCGATCAAAGTATCTAATTTTATGCTAAGGCTGCTTCAGTTTTTTGTGTATAGCGAATGCATTCCATCACCACGAGTGGGGAGTGAAGAGAAGATGCCCTTCTTGTACGTGGTGGTCTTGTCTTTTTGGGATCAGATGCCAGATAACAGTTTTGGGTCATCTCCTTGGGTCTCCTCAAGAAACAAAAGCCACTGTGCGGACACTTGTCCTTCCTGGGGTGAGGAGCACAGAACCAGCTCAGGCATTCAGCAGTTGGTTAGATTTCTTCTCAGATTTGAGTTTGAAGTGAAATACTTTTATGAACAGATATATGCTAAGGAAAGGGTCAGCATAGGAATGTATTTCTGGAGGAAAAGTGTTAATAAGCTCACCTGTGTAGTCTACATCTGCTGCCTAAAATGTTTGCCTCATCACCAGAAGCATCTTGTATTCCTTCACATCTTGCTTGCAATAAAGTACACTTCATAAAATGTTTATCTTGTTGCCTGGTAGAAGTGCAAAAGTATTTTCTGGGTGGTTGACTTATGTTTTCCAAATACCGATCCAGAACACCCCACCCTGGACAAACCTTTTACAGACGAATGCTTTTTCTCTTCCGATACGGAGAGCTGCTGACGTTAAACACGGCTAATACTCTGTGAAACGAATTTTCAGCAATGCTGGAGAGCAAGCCCCCCTGAAAGCCGGAAGGATTTGAATTCCTATATTATTTCCAGGTTTTTTATAATCCCATGGGATCTTAGTATGACGAAGAAAGGTGCAGCTGTTGAGAAGATGCCTGTTCTGTCTGAGTTTGTGACAGCAAGGGGAAATCTTCTCCCCATTAGGTGATACAGCTGGCTGCCTTGGAAAAAAAGCGTGTGGCCCGTTTGGGACTAAAATTCTTCATACAGAAACCCAATGACAGACAAAAGTGTTTCTCCATATTACAGCCAGAATAAGCTTTTAAAAATTGTTGCTGGAAACATACCTTAAGTCCACCAGACAGTGAAAGTTGGAACGTAACTTGTTTGCTTAACTCGGCGCTAGTACAATAAATGACTTGCATAAGGCAATTCGTTTACCATTGTTCAAAGAGCAAGGATTATACAAACGGCCTATTGTGTGTAGTGCTTTCTGGTGGTTTAACTTCCTTGGATCGAGAATGATTTAATGAAAGACCACAACTCAATTCCTGGTCAGAATTTTATGGGAAATTACAAGGCTGCATTGTCAAAGGTGCAGTTTGTTGCCTCCTTTCATTTCAGCTTCGTTAACCTTGGAAAATGAGGCCACAATATTATTCTTTTTTATTATTATTATTATTGTTTTATCCTTCCTCTTGGTCAGATTGGCAGGTTTGTGGTCAAAGCAAGATTTTCCTCCAGACCAGCCTGCAGGACCCAGTGGGAGATTTTTGCCTGCCTCTGTTGCACAGAGCCATTTATTGCAGTAAACTAGGATTTTTAATCTAACACCTGCGATCGTGGTGGGGAACACTGGCAATCCTTTTGGTCCCTCTTTCCCAAGGACTGTGCTACGTCATTGTCTTTGCAACTTTTGTGCCAGGAGCTGAAGATGTATGATACCATCAAAGCTGTGGAAAACAGGTGTAGCTTATCAGTCGCTACAGCAACCTATAAATTATTTCCCTTATTCCGTTTTCCTCCTCGCAGGTACCCTCTGAGACGAGGCAGCTCTTTCACATTTCTGACTCCGGGACCACAATGGGACTTCACCCTGGTGAGTAAAACAGCTGGTGGGTTCATATCGCAAAAGCATGCAAACAAAAGCAGGAATACAGAGGTGAAGGTCCCTCTGCCTGGAGGAGAAGGAAAATCGACGCATTCTTCTCTACCTGACTAGACACTTTCTGAGACTTCTGAGCTTCAGCTGGAGGGTGATTTTTGCTCACAGGGATTAAGAGAAAGCAGGATATCCTGGACACTGTATTCTCTTTATAAACTTGTTCTTTTCTGATGCGTTTCAGTCCTGCTAGCTAAGCTGGCAATGCAATAGGCAAGATGTAAAACATAGTGTAGAAATAAACCTTTGTTTTTTTCTTCTTAGATACAAAAACCTGTACTTTATTTGGTGTAGAGAACTACCTAGAGCAAGTGCATGGCCTTGTTGCCTTGCACTCTCTTCTCTCTGTCCAATAACGTGCATCCCTTACTATGGAAGTGGTTCATATCCAGCCTCTAGAGCTGGCAGAGAAAGATGGACTGCTCTGGAGAGTGGTTCAGAGGACCTGCACTGGGTTTCTGCTCTGAACTGCTGCTTCATGAAGTCTGTCCCTCCTCATGCACTGAGGACTGCGAGGCAATTAATCAGCTGAAGTGGGTGCATAGCACCTGGTATTGTGTATATAGGTCTTGTCCCATCTTAAAGCTCCCTTTCATGAGCTGCCTAAGCTGATTTGCCCCCCGCTACCCCTGGAAGCGGTGATCCCATGCTCAGCCAGCAAACTGGTCTGGCTGAAAAACTCGCCTTACCAAAAAGAAAACAAAGAGTTTTGGATGAGCTGAGCCAGCTGACTGCACAAGCTGTATGGATGCCTGTGTCGGCATGAGGAAGGGCGTGAGAACGTGTCTGGAGGTGGGGAAAAAGACAGGACTACCTTTTTACGAAGGAAATCCCATCTAAAATCAGCTGGAGCTTCTTGTGAAAGCACGCGTTTAGACAGGCGCTTTGCTGGCTGTGCCTTGAAGGGCAGCCATGTGCAATTTTGAGGCTGCACAACCACCAGCGTGGGAGTGGATTAAACAAAACCAAATTCTCTAGTAGATTTTTCTTTTGCCTGTTTTTACAAACTTTTCATCTGGTGATTACAGCTACATTAAACATATACATTTGAATATTACAAAGCTCTAGAAATTATATTCTTTCAAATTTGAAAATATTGTGCTCTAACATCACAAATTAAAAGCGTTTTGACTGAATTTCAAGTTATTCCTGTTCTTTGTATGTTTTTTAATCTGCTTTTATTTGGCTATACGCATATTCAGTTCAACTCTCAGTTACAGTTAGAGCATATTGTATGTCATGACACAGACTGCAAAAACCAAAGAAACTGTTTTTGAAGCACTTAATTGCTTATCTGCATGTCTCCATTATGTCCCTCATCAACCTGGTCCACCGCCACCTCTCCTTTCAAGCCCAGGTAGCTTCATTTCCAGCTGCAGATGGTGGGTAGCCCTGAACTCCAGCCATTTTCTGGACATCCAAGCTTTCCTGGGGCTAGCTAGAGGTTAGTCTTGGATTAATGCCCCTAACACTGGAAGAGAAGTAAATACAGGAAGGACAGAATAACGAAGGAGAGCGCATAGCTGTGCGGTTCAGTCGCCCAGCAGACATACCCTTACTGCGTGGCCGGGGACCAGGTCTCCTCTCAGAGGCTTTGCCAATGTAATTACACCGGCACACCTTGACCAGAGCGCTGGATTTTGACAGCAGCCTGTAGGCAAGCAAGAACTCTACTTTTCTTGGTCTCATGTCTCTCGTGTTGGAGTGTGTCACACAGGGTTTTTTTTTCCCCGTGAACACCAAGTACTTATGTGCCAGTCACAAACAGCATCTCTTCATGCCATAGTTTGTGCAGCTGTTTGGCCAAAAGTCTGTAAAATGTCCCTGGCTTGAGTCTGAGGGGAAGTGGGTAACTCAGCCAAGGGTCCTTTTCATGCCCAGAGAGGTGGGGTGGGTTTAAAAAGAAGGACTAGTGCTTGGTCTGCATAATTCTAAGAAAAGACTAGCGCAGCTTTGCTTAAAACATCTTCTGGATGGCTTCTGACTGGAAGCAAGGTTACTCACGGTCTGTTTTCCTTTCTTCCTTTTCATTAAGGGAGGATTCATTTATGAGAAACAGGCACTTGATCTTTGTTGACTTAACGGTCCTGATGCACATTCCTCACCTGAAGCCTTATTGGTGTTTTATGACTTCAGGTGGGCAATAAGCAGCAAAAAAAACAGACTGATCCCTAAAGAACAAAATACCCTGGTTTTAGGCAAAAGCCCTTCGTAGGAAAAAGGAAAACTAGATGACTGGAATTGTTTTCAAATTGAAAACCAGTACTTTCTTAAAAAGCGCTCCTGGAGCTTTAACCGGCGTCCTTGAAATGTAATTAACATTCATGCTCATGGTGTTATTTAGGTCTTGCTAAAATAAAGTCACAAAATATTTAGATTTCCCCTCCTGATTAGCGTTTTTTTATGCTTCTCCTTTACAATACCTCTTTGAGAGCCTAAACCAGCTCTCACGGTTTTTACAGTTTAATAACTTTCCTAGAAGTAACTTTTTCCACATGACTTGAGTTTCGTGAGAAGGTTAACGTATCAGATCTCTGATCGCGACCGTCTCAAATATGTGAGAAAACAGTACCGTAGCAATTGCTTTTTTATCATGTGGCTTTAAACGCCCAGATCTGAGCAGCCTGAAGAGGCCGTTCTCTTGGAATCTGTTTCGGTTCTGGCACCACGCAGGAATGATACAGCTGGCTCCGCAGTGAAACGTCTACGTTTTTGTATGAAACTATATTGGGCAAAGGAAATGGGGCCCAGCCAATGCAATACTTATTGCATAAGTCTAGCCAGTTTAAAAACAAAATTTTGGCCTTCCTTTCGTGTCTGGGCTTTGGTCTGGAGCTGTATGTTAAAGATGTTAATATACTTGACTACATAAGGAACGAATAATACTCAGACCAAAAAGGCGTGGTGTCTTTGTCTTTATTGCAGGGTTTCTTCTGTTAAATAGATGCTAATGTACTTGACTTACATATGGGAAAAATAATCTGCAGACCAAAAAGGTGTGGTTATAGCAGTCTTTTATTGCGGGGTTTGATAAATAACCAACGCTGAATATTTTGCTAAACCTAAAAAAACAAACGTCTGCATTTGCATGTGTTCTCAAGCCTGCCAAAGGTCTGTTCAAAAAGTATGGAGTGTGCTGGGACATTAATTCAGTGTCAATGCTATAAATATGGTAAGACATAATGTCTAATGTGAGAATTTTTTCCTCTCTAGTTAGCAAGTCTATCAGTGAACAGACTTACTCACATGAGTCAGTGAGTCAGTCAGTATCTTGTCTTTGCAAATACAGAAAAAAAACAGGAAAGCTGAAATCACTGGGGAACTTCGTACTTGAATCCGCTTCTGTAGCTAGTCTGAATAGCTGAGAAAAAAACCACAGTGCCAAAATCCAAGATATAAGAAACTAGTGAGTGCACTTCTGTAATGTCTCACCATTACGTGTGTGTATTTAATAGCTAAATGGCAGAGTCAGCATAGTGTGGACAGGCGAGAAGATGCATGGGAGCCTAAAAACACATCCCGTGAAAGGACTAGCAAACAAGAGAACAGGTTTCTGAGAACCCTCCGGGGAAGCTGGACATCCCCTCCGCAGCATCAGATTTTCAAAGAAACCGTGGAAACTAGGCTGGTCAGCATTTAAAAATAATTTGCATGAATACTTGTATTCAAACATTTTAAACGCACTTACAGTGATGACAAACCTCTATTAAAGCTGAAACTTTAAAGTTATTTGAATATATTATTGAATTCTAAGAAAACAGGGTTTATATATTTGCTGCTGACAGAAGGTCAAGCTGCTGGACTGGTAGAGCAGAAAACTGAAATTTGCTGACGTTCTGAGTGGACTCATGGTAGGGGTCACCTCTGCAGCTGCAGAGAGGGTGTTCTCCTCATTTCACCTAGTTCAATGTCTTGTCTGTTCAACTGATAAACAACATGTAGACTAATTTAAAAATACAGACTAGATTCTTTTCTTTTTCCTTTGTGCTTAGTGAAGTGGAAGAGGATTAACTTGTCTCATTCCGAAATGCTAAAGGACAAGGGTCAAACACAGGATGAAAATCAGCTACTTGCTTCGTGGGTGCCCAAACAATTTATGCTCGTGACCCATGGGTTTTTTTTTCCAGACCAGCTGATTTGCAGGGTGGCACAGTCTAACAGGATGAGTCCACAATTGGTTTTCCGTTCTCTGGGTGTCAAAAAAATAATGTAGAAGCCCAGATAGTACAGAAATAGTGGGAGGTATCAGGAAGCTCGGTGCAGATGCCTTTCATCATTGTTCCACTGGCTTGGCTTGTGCTCTTCTTCAGATAGGAAAATAACTGAGAGCTCCCTGGCCAAAAGCCTCATCTTTTTCCACAAAAACGCTGATTCTGTGAGCCTGTTGCATTCCTCGCAGGGATGCTGCAGCCACAGCTGTCTACTGGCCACGTCCGAAGTAATGAATTAAATAGGTGATGGAAACGCTCTCATGTACACACATATTCAGCTGTTTATAGAGAACTGCACTGAAACAAAGCCCTGATACACGGCAAGAATTCCCCAAATAAAATACATTTGGGTAGTAGAAGGTAGCTGAGGAGCAGAAACAACAAACCTAGCGCAAAGCTGCTTTATGCTGGCGCTGTACCCCGGGTGAAATCAGTGGATCCCCTCACTCACAGACCCCTGCCTAAGCCCAACCACGCTGGTGAGCAAACGTCACCAGAGTTAGGCATGGTATCTGCTGGTGTCCCTTAGAGACCTCAGATCCTAATGACCACCTAGCCCGACCTTCTTGGTACCTAAGTCTTCCAAAAAGCCCAACTTTATTGCTGGATTGCTGATCTCAGAAACCACAAAAAAGTGTTTCATTTAACTAAATGAATCTCAAATCATTTCACAGTGGTAACCGCTGCATTCTGTCCTGCTGCTGAGATTTCCCACCGAAGACTTTACTCACAACCTCAGTTACGGGAGTGCAGAGAAATCAGTTTATAGGCATAGAGTTTATAGGTATTGATCAGGTGACAAACCTCATGAACCAGCATCAACATGCTTCGCATTTGTTTTCAGCCTTTCCTTTTTTGAGTTGGGGTGTAAAGAAAGAAAATCATAAAGTCTGCTTTATGAAAAACAGAGCCTTCTTTCTAAACAGAAGTGGAGTGTACAGCTATAACTCCATTTCATTGTTTCATTTCTTACAGAAGAGGAAGCGCCGAGAGAAAGACGACGATGTAGTCAGTCTTTGCAGCCTTGACTTTAAGGTAATGAAAACAGGCTTCTCCGCAATATTGTGCAATCATCTACTTTGTCGACTACGGTGGCTTCTGCCGGGGAACGCCGTACTTTCTGTGTTTGCATTTCACCATCAACAGTTTAGAGACGTGTACAGCTGTGTTTGTTCTTGCGTACACCTCTGGGGTGGGCTGAATCCTGCTAGTGATATCCATCACGCTGTTGGTGATCTCCTGTTTTAATCATTTGAACCCCAAATCTGCCACAGTTTTAATGCTGCGTGAAATAAATGCGTGTAACCTGCATTTAGCAAGAACATAAGCATCTTCAAGTGCCAGGAAGCAAAACTGTGCAAAGCCCCTTCAGACGTTGCTTTTGTTTGACTTTAGTTAGTGCACGTCATTGTACTGCAAACAACCTGGACTGGCTGGGCTGTAAATTGCTCTTATAGCTATGGATTAAATTGACTTACAAAAACGAGTGTGGGGAGGCGCAGAGTTGCATCTTTTTCCACGGACTGTCCAAGCTTGGTTTTCTGAAAGAGAAACTACATCCCGCTGCCCATCTGCCCTGAAGATCTCACTGTCAGGGGCTTCCCTGAAGAGCAGGAGGAAGAGAAACAGGGTTCTTTCTAGGAAGGTAGCTATTGAGTTGAGAGTTAACAAAGTGGGTCTTACCGTTTATTAGACTGGGATTAAAAGTAATTTGTTAGTGAGGAATTTCCTGTTTGACCTAATGACCGGTGCATCCTCTGTTGTTGTCACTTGCTTTGCATTTGTGCATTATTTATTAGCCTCACTTAACCTGGCTACTGCTGGATGCCTTCCATGACCGATCGTTCTGTCCAGCAGGCTAACTCTGGGCTTTGACCTCTCTAGACTAGCTCTCCTGTTTCAGATAAGACCATCCCTGTAATTTCCCAGTAGGGGAGGGAAAAGAGTAAAAAAGATTATCTGCAGAGGGCTGTGACACAGCAGTGCTGATGCCTCTGAACTGACTGTGTTTCGGGCTTGTTTTGTTTCTGAGGTCTTTCTGGTTTTCTGATGCAGATGGGATTGTTATGGCTAGGAAATCTGCCCTCAGGGAAGAGGATTTTCTTTTTCTTTTTTTTTTCTTTTTAATTTGACTACCTTTTTATGTGTTGGACAAAATTGCATGGATTAGGGTTTCTCCCACAAAGCAATCACTTCAAGGTGAAACTAAAATATCAACAGTAATTTGTGTTAAGAGTTTTAACAGAAACCTTCCAAGGAAAAAGGGAAATCCCTAGGCTGATACAGTCAAAGTTCAGACTGCAGCTTTTCTTTAACCCGACTTCTTAACTTGTTCTTTTGAAAGGGTCAGGCTTTACTGGACATTTGAGAGTTTGAGGCACACCCACCAAACACACTCCAGTATTGTTAAAATACGTT
>Ga0181612_128506_pt1 | contig 10881 bp, 9 predicted proteins | sample HoacroProtozoa21_FD_119630 | JGI IMG/M metagenome (GOLD analysis project Ga0181612, IMG submission 119630) | Hoatzin crop microbial communities from Cojedes, Venezuel. Combined Assembly of Gp0051906, Gp0051904, Gp0051908 | reverse complement strand
TGGAAAATGCATCTTTGCCCCAGTGCCGTCAGGGTGACTTCACTGCAAGGCTGCAGCCCGCTTTTCATGAATCCCACAGCTCACCTGCAACCACGTTATCACTGGGTGCATTTGCCCTCCCACCCCATCAAGACCTGGTGATTTGCTTTGACATTTTAATGCCAAAAGCATCCCTGTAAGAGAATGGATGCTGTTTTGTGCCCTGACCCATTTGCTCTAACCGCAGCACATATTTAACTGGCTTGACCTGATCACAAGCCTACAGCACTCACCACATTTAAGAACTGTATCTTCTAATTGTTTTTGCTTTTGCACATTTCTAAAACCTTTTTTCCAAGCTTTTCTTGCCTGCAGCTTTGTGCAGCTCTACCTATGACCCAGCAGAGGCAACAACATCCATCCCATGCTGTGCACAGAACTGGGTGCTCATCACTCCTTGCAAAATTTTCCTTGGTTCTTCTGTGTCTTCTTCTACCGCATCTCACTGCTGTCTTTGCTTTCGTACTTCATAAGGTTAGAGAGTGGTTCTCCATGGTAGGTTTACAACAAGGTGGAAACAATGGCTTGTAAGTATTCTATTGTATTCGTACTTGAGGAAGAAGAGCTTCACTTTGAGGGTGACGGAGCACTGGAACAGGCTGCCCAGAGAGGTTGTGGATTCTCCTTCTCTGGAGACATTCAAGACCTGCCTGGACGCAGTCCTGTGCAGCCTGCTGTAGGTGACCCTGCTTCGGCAGGGAGGTTGGACTAGATGATCCACAGAGATCCCTTCCAACCCCTACCATTCTGTGATTCTGTGATCCCTCAGCCCTCAGAGACCGAGCCCCATGGCAGCCTCCCAGAGCCTGTGTGGCATCCTTCAGGGCATGGAGGGCTTGCTCAGCATGACCCAAGACTGGGGGCTGAATGTCTCTCTTGTGTTGTCATGAGGGGGACTGACTTTCTGCATATTGGACACTTTTTTGAAGCACTGAAATGGGGAGTCTGATGGGGTATTGCTTACTTGCCACTCTGTCCCTCGCATGACAGATAGTTTCTGAACCGATGGAGAGCTTTGATTAGTGCATGTTCTCCCCCAGTGCTGCCACACTTGTGTATCTTGGGGATCAAAAAGTGCCCTGAGCTTTCTTTAAGCTTCCTTTGTGGAGATTCTAAACTACTTGTAAGATGAAATACCTGAGGACCCAGAGGGATAAGTCTTGTGCAGTTGTGCTGCAGTCAATGGGATGTGTCCTTTTACACCATAGTATGTTTCCCAGTATGCTAAAGCTCATGACAAAAAAAAATTTGGAAAAGATGACAGTCCATGGAAAGATCCTTGTTCTTTTATCATGGGACCCTTTGTTCATCTCAGTCATGCCAAACGAGTGACTTGAGAAGCGAAGATTTGGTTACAGTCCTAAGAGCACTGGATCTGTAACAGCCAAACAGACCGTAGGAAAGTGTTAAACTAACCTTCTGCCATCCCATTATCAAAAAGAAAAGAATAAAAAAGGAGATAATCCTTGTTTAAATATCACAAGCAGCAGCTGAGTCAGTGGGAGCTTTAGACTGGAAATGTCAGGGAGGAATTTAGATTTTCAGAGCAGTTGCTGCTCTGCAATTATCATAAGGCACTTACAAGGACCCCTTGTCTCTCGCTGCCCTCAACCACGCATCTGCAGGGAGGAAGAGCAGAGACAAAACACATGGCCCTACCGGGGACAGATAAGGGAAACCAACGCCATCTCACTAAAGGCACAAGGCAAATCCCTCAGGCTACGGCCGAGCTCCTGTCGCTGTGCAGGTCAGACGTAGGCGGGGAGGAAGGGGATGGGGAGCTGGGGGAAGGCAAACCCACGGGAGGGGCAGGGAAGCAATACGAGAAAGAGATTGCTGGAGAAAACCATATACTGGCTCCCCCCAGAATGGCGTTTACTAGCTTCTAGCGATGTTTTGGGGGAAGGAATGAGAAGGGAGACAGGACGATGAAGATCTAGGGAGTTGTTAGCCTCTTCTTCTCTGTGGTGCTTTTCCTCCTGTACCAGCATGCCTAGTTGCCATCTAGCACGTCCCTGATGCAAATTAAATAAACAAAAGTACTATTAACTCTCTTGAGGCAGGCACTGCCTCCACCAACAGGGGAAGGATGAGTACTTGAAACACATAATTTCCACCACATTAAGTGATGCAGCGACAGGCATTTTCCCAGCTGGTACATGTGGGAAGGCTAAAGACTTCCTCTGCAGGGATGGTGTTTTCTTACCTATCTTTTCTCACTAAAGATGTGAGGTTTCCAAGACTGGTCTTGACCGGGTGCAGGGTGGAAGGACTTCAGCCATTCTGTGCTGGTGGGAGTTGGTAGGGATCTACCCTGCCTTCCTGGCTGGGGACAGTAGGTACCCCTGCTCTGGCTTTGTGCTTTGTGGTGGTGGGTCATCACAGCCATATCTCCTCCTGCACAGCATGTGGGCTGTGCCATTCCCATTAGTCTTACCCTGTCCTGTCTCTGTGTCTGATGGACACAATTTTCACATGAGGTACCTGTTCTGGTTAGGACTTTTCAAGCAAAGGGGAACATTTCTTTACCAATGCCCATCAGACTTGCTCAGCATCACTATTAAAAATGTATGTCCTACAGCTGACTTGAACTTTTCTTCTTTGCCTAACTTTCAGCTACTGACCTTTTTGTTCTCTTCTCCACTAGACTAAAGGATCTATATGTGTAGACGACAGTCCTGTCATTGGGAGGATAGGAAATGTGATCTCATAGACCTTGCTTTTCTGTTGCGTCATCCCAGTAGCTTAATGTCAGAATAACTGAAGTCAGGCATATTGTACCAGTATAGATCTCAGGCTCTTTTCTTTCTTTACTTTCCATGACTGTGGATCAATAAAACATTGTTGATACACCTTGAAGCTCCAGAAGAGAAGCACAGGGCTTTGATGACTCATCCTCTTAAGCCTGCTGGGTGGAATGAACCTTGCCATGGGTGATACATTTACATTCATCCTCTGAAAAGGAAAGGAAAATATTTTCTCATGCTCTTTCCCATGTATTTACTGCATGATTACCTGTTAGGAATAGCAAATGAGATTCTGAGCAGATGTGAATCAGTATGAAAGCACTGACTTCGCTGTGAAACACTGATGACAATTTCCAGTTGAGCACTGGTTGTTTCTCCATAACAGATCTCATCCATTCAATGGTGAATGCAAAATGCCTTTCTGTCTGTAAACAGAACAATGAATAAACGTTTGTATGAAGTCAATATGGTGACATTTTCATAGGTCTGAGACCCTTTGTGTGAGTCCTAATGCTAAAATCACATCAGACCTTTTGTTTGACAGGCGGATGGTTTTTATCTTCCAGTGCCTGAGGAGAGAGGGAACTGAGTGGGTAAGAAGTTGTCGACTTTCTGTTCACATGGAAGTAGTACTGAGCTGTATTTTGCTGGTCCACCTTGCTGACCTGGAGCTGCTGTGACAGAAGATGAGAAAGGGGTAAGAGGAGAGGGAAGGAGATGTATCCACATCAAAGAAATGACATGTTCATGAAAAAGGAGAGTGCTGGGCAAACACTGACAAAGCACTGTTGGAAAATCCTTGGCTTCTTCTAGCATCATTTCCTTCCACAGCCAGGGCAGTGAAGGGTGGGTGACTGGGAAACTGAGGGGAAAACAGCACTCAGGGGAATGGCCCAAGAGCAGATGTGGGGTCCAGACCCATCTGAGCTGCACAGTGCAGCCTTGCAGTGCAGGTCCTGACAGTCACAGGGGACTGGTGGCAATGGGTCAGAGTCCCTGCTGGTCGCATACCGTAAGCTTTGGCTGTGCTAAGACCACACCAACACACACTGAAGTGTTTCCAGTCCTTCTGAAAGGGTGACAGGAACTTGCTTTGGGTCCCTCACCATGGTTTGTCTTTCTCCAGTCTGGGGCCACCATGAGTTAGATAAATTATGTCTTAGTCCATGGTATGGGTGGATGAGCAAGAGGGTTAAACACATCAGGCCAGACACCATGGTCACTAGCAGTGAAGAGACTAAGCGTCCCAAAGCCCACATTCAAGAATGACCTGAAGCAAGAAGACTGGGACTTCACGAACTTGGCAATAAAACGGGGATACACCCTCAACTTTCTCTTTTCACCTAGAGAAAGAGTCGGAGGATCCACGTTACTGCAAACCTCTTTGTTCTGGGACTTCCAAGGGTCTGCAGAAAAAATAAGCAGGAGCATGAGTCCCTTTTCCACATGTATTCGGCAATGCAAAGGCTCGATGGGCAATCAGGCTACAGGCAAGAGGAGTGAAAGGAGACGAGAGCCAAAGATTTCAATCAATTTCTGCATATATTGCCCACTATTAACTGGTTCTTCACAGCTGAAGGATGCAACAGTTACAAGCCTGAAGGCAGAAGGCAGGAAACTAAGGCAGTGAGCTAAACGACTTGCCCATGGCCATGCGGTGAGCAGCCCAAAAGGCAGCCCTGTGTTTTCTGTGCTGGTTGTTGGCAATAGCATTAGCGCCGGACATTTGATTTTCCTTGTCATAATGTTTCTGATGTTTCCAGGCAGTTGTTTACCTGCACAACATTTTTTTTTTTTTTTTCCCAGAAAAGCAAATCCATTGTCAAACTCAATGTTCAAAAATTCTGTGCCAGATCTCTGTATGATAATTACTGTTTCTGGAGGGTTTTTCCACCTCTCTGGGAGCTCCTAGACTCCTCTTCAATCTTTCCTCCCTTCTCAAAAGGGATGCATTTTTTTTGTTGTGTTTTTAAAAGACGGATGACTCCAGGAACTGGGAGTAAAATATTGGGTATCACAGACAGAAATTAAAATCACAAGGACTGATACTCTAGCTTTCCAATGAAGATGACATTCCCTGATGACCTTGTTAAAGAAGTGGTCTACAAGTTGAAATACAGTTGGCCAGAGGTGTCAGCAGCTAATTTTACAGCCCCACAAGATGGCATGCTCCAAGAGATGGTGCATTTTATTCCACCACACGCTTCTGACTGTCTGCTTGCTGCCCACATTTCCAAAGAGAAAATTGCTCCTAAGTGCTTCCCCATTGATCCGAGACAAGATGGTTGCTTTGGATTCTGCAGCAATGAATGAATCATCAATACAATCTGTCTGAATTTTCACTTGCCTGTTCCAGGTTCATTTCCTGAAAGAGAGAGGGATCGCTGCTGCTTTTGCTTCCAAAAACTCGTGGCTAAATTCTCAGTTCCTGGGGAGGTGCTGAGTTTTTTCCTCTGTCCAAGCAGCCTTGCTTCCCTCTGAAAAACACTTTCCCCAAATCATTCACTGTTTGGCTGGAAATCAAGTTATTTTCCTCTGAAAAGTTGATTGCTGTAAAAATTTCCCAGAACTGCGTTTTCATTGTTGACTGAGAGGAGATTCAATCAATGGGTTTTGAGGCAAAATTTGAGCAGCAGGAGTACCAAATTTTTTATCTGAATGTGGAGATGAAAACAGAGATGTGAGACCAGCCAGCCCCATGATTCAAAACCGAGGGAATTTTTTGTGGGTAGTAGGAATATTCTCAGATTTAGCTAAAGACTAATCTGGCCTTCTGAAATGTGAGATCTCGGACACAGAGGCTTGCATTTAGCTGCTACTGGCCTTGATTCTTAAGTCATTGTTTTCCGTCTGTGGAGCAGATCTGCCCTGTGCACTACACCATGAAAATGTACTGGCACATACTGAGGGAAAAGGGCGCTGGAGGAGGTTGCACACCCATACTCCATCTTCTCTAGGAATGTGCGTCTTCTGCCATTTTTTTTTAATGTAGTTGGCTGTTTTGATTTTGCCTTGGGATTTACCCACTGGCTGGAAAGTAACCCCTGCACTGGGGCTCTTCTTGTCCCAGTGGTCACCTCTGCAGTGGGGGGAACGGAGGGCCAGGACCATCTGATCTGGCAGAGTTTTTCTCCCAGGGTGGCAGAAAACCTCTTGCTGCCCTGACTGAAGAGCTAGCCCAGCTCTGCTGCTTGCATCCCCCCTTACCCTGGGCTCATCAGTTGTGAGAGAGCGTGAGCATGAAAGTCAGTGTTTTCTATATAATAGGAGACTGCAAAGTTGAGAGAGATGAGGATTTTAATTATCTTTTTTTTTTAACTCCTGCCACTGCCCCAGTCCTAGGGAGGCTGCAATGACGTGGAGGCCTGAGGTGTCATTATGGGTTATTAAACTCTTCTGTGGCACTCAGGGATGTTGAATGGAGCTGCTTTGAAGGGAGAAGAGGAAAAAACATCTCTTGACGGAGTTGTCTAATCCCCTCTGCAATTGCTTCATGTGGCAGACTGTAATTATTCAGGCTGTGGAGGGGAAGAGGGAGAGAGAGGGAGGGTGTGGGCAAAAGAGCAACAAGGGGTCCTGGACAGAGTTGCCTTGGTTGTGATGGGAGATGGCAGCTTGCCCTCGCATCAGCATACACTGTCCCTATCTTCAGCCCTTGGTGGAGCACTCTTACAGTGCAAACCCTGTCCCTGCAGCTCCCTGGGCCACCAGAGAGACCCTCGCCCACACCAGGCTGGGCTATAAGTGTCTTTACCACTGATTCACCCTGGGACTTTTATCAAGACCACAGGCTGCTGCATGGGCATCTCTCTAACTCCCATGATGAAGAAAGGTAATTTGGCACATGGGGTCTTCCTCTTGGTCCCCATACCCGAGGTGCTCAGGAAAGGTGATTATTGCAAACAATGCTTGAGGATGCACAAAATGACCACATGGATCCAGCCAGCAGAGAGAATATCTTGCTTTTCTCTCTGCACTGCCAATCCTGCATCCAGTGGCAGGTGAAATGAACCTCCCAAGGACCAGCAGCACTCTGCACCTTAATGCCATTTCTGGATTTCTTTTCGTTCTGCTTTACCCTTGAGGGAGGCACAGTCAGAGCTTCTGAGTTTATGGACTTCTCTGTCTGGGGACTAGTGCAATGAAGCAGTGTCCAACAGTGTTTGCCGTTTCTGCTTTATGTCAGATTAATCCCTTAAAACACACAGCTGGATACACAAGACACCTGCACACATTCAAGGATGGTCTTGTGGTTGGAGTGTGAGAAACAAAGCAGTGTTGAAGACCCATCCATCTGTTGTATTTCCTTCATAAAGCTTCCTAAAGGCTCCTCTTCCTCATCAGCAAATCTGGTAGTTAGTCAAACATGACAAAAGCTGAGACCAGCCTGGCTTGGTTTAACCAACCAAGCTCACACTCCCCAGAAGTCATGTCTAATAGCAGCAGAACTTAAACACGGACCCAAACAGTTGGTTTATAGAGATGTAGACACACAAAGAGATGGAAATGTCCACGCTGTGGGTGGTCTCCAAGAAGGCGGGTCTTTGCCTGGGAAGGACACAGGTGGAAATTGTGTTAAGGAGCTTTGCACTGTACTGGCTGGGAAAAAGCAATGCCTGTCCTCTTGTAGCTATGCTGATAAAACTGCTCTGAAGGATGTCCACCCACTGCCCACCCTCCTGACCAAAAGGAGAACCTGCTGCCACATGGCTTCTCCCAGCTCACCTCCTCTGTCAGCTCCTCCAGGACAGGAGAACCAACCTCATTTTTCCACTCTTATCAGATGGAGGAAATATTGCCGTCACTCAGGGCAATCTGGAAGTATTGCCCTTGGTTGCATGGAAAGCAGGACTTCACTTTGGCTACATGGAGCCTCCATGCTGGAGAGCGTTTCCGCACAATGCAGGACTCTTATCACCAGACAGGGGTGGGGGGGAGGATGTGACAGATTAACAGGGCTTAAAGAAGAAAAGATTTGTACGCCTAATTTGTCATCCATATAAAGAAGAGGAATTAAAAATCAAGGAGTTTGGGATAACTAAGTAGAAGAACAGACAAGCTTTAAGTACTGGATTTCACAAGGAAAGAAATGATACATAATGAGACAAAATCAAAACAGAAACTCTGTTCAAAGAAATTCCATCTATTTGTACAGTAGTCTTGAAAACTTGTCTGATGTTTAAAGCCACTGTTTGTCAGAAGAGCCTTCTTATGTGATCTCTGAATATGTTGCAGCCTGCAGGAAGGCTGAGTGACTCGTTCTGTTCCCATATTTATTAAAGTACTTTTTACCAATTTTCTCAATTCTTTACATGAACTGACATTTTAAGGCTATCCTTTCAGCAAATTGATTACGAATTTGGATAACTGGAACTTGCTTTGATGGCTGATTTTAGGTATTATGGCAAATGCTATTCTAAAGAGACCTTTAAACTAAGTCAGTTACAAAAAGCAAAAGTTCTAGCCAAATAGTTTCTCTTTCTGATTTTAAGGTAAGAAAACAGTATGAAGGAAAAGATATTAAATTCATTTAATAATTTGAAATTTGTCTTTGTCCTAAAATTGAACTGAAAACCTCAACAAAAAATACTGAAATTCAATGTTCTACATGCTGTTTTAAAGGTAGTGCAATCCAGAAGAGTTTATCTGAATTAAAAGTTTCTTTGCAAAAATATTCCAGTGCAACTGGAATATTCTTGTAACTCTTCTCCTACCCAGGTCCCTTTTTGCTTCCCATATGAAATCCCAGTGAAGCTGGCCCAATCTTGTCATGGTCTTTTATTGACAACACTCATATTGTAATAGTGTATCACACTAGCAAAGTCTCTGAAACATTTTAATTAACTATTTCTTAGCCTGACTATGGCGTGCTGCCCTTAACACCTTTGCAGCTTCATCCTAGACTATCTGACACCACTGTTGCACAAAATGGCCTAGTGTGGCTGTAAAGCTGCATACAATAACTTCCTTAGCAGTGCAAATAGGCCATGACTGTAAGAGGCATCTCCTTTGCTTTCTGTATGTGTTCACTTTACTGGCGTTGATCGAGTTACAGACTCCCCAGGGAGGGCTCTTCATTGATGTATAACTTGAAATATACGTAAGTTTTATTTCTGTGTCCTCTTTTGGAGCTGGTTCTTCTTCCTGCCAGTCTTCATAGATCATCTTCAGATGACCAATATGGTCTTGGTTTGCATTTAACTCATGTATTTCCATATGAGATCTACTTTCTATGTACTAGGAAGCACTAATAGCAGAGTGGATTCAGTCTTCCTAAGGCAAGACCCTGGTGCAACCTAGGACAGACACGTGCTTGTTTGAAGTAGTTGTTTCTGACAGTCTACTGACTTACTGCTTGTCTTTAATCCCCCCTATGTCGGAAAAGGTACTGAAGATAAATTTAAAACCCCACAAAAATCTGAGAGTTTTTCCCCTTGATCTCTGGAGAGGACCAGATCTCCTGTGGAGTCAAAATCGGGATGAATTGCTGTGATTGATTGACTTCTGCAAGATTGTCTGGGGTGGGTATTTCTCTTCATACTCTCTGCCTGTGACTGGGGTAAGAGAGAAATGTTTCATCATGGGAATGAGCATCATACTGCTTGAAAGTCCTGTCTGTGAGATCCCTGAGAAAAATCTTTCTTCAAAAAAGTCAGGATGGAACGTGGAAACATGAGACAGCATGGGTGGCAGTCTGCATGAGATCCTAATCTTCTTAAGTTTCATGGAACGATTAACTTCAGCAGGAGCTGGGCTGTGTTTTAAATGAATGCTGTCCCCCAGTCATCCCCAAAATCCTTCATTCCCTTAGCCAGGAGGCAATCAACTCCTGAGCAGGTCAGCGAGCCTGGCTGTCGATGACAACCATCACTCCTTAGGTGACAGCAGTCTCTCAGTGCCAGTGTGAGGCAATGCCAAAAGATCTTCTGTTCTGTGCACCTGCTGGAAAAAATGGGCTCAAAAGGGCTGCGAAAAGGTGCAGCCTGCAACAAGCACAGCCGGGACGCCTGGCTAAGGTGTCAGTGTGGGAGTGCTGGTATCTCAGAGCGGTGTTCCCTGCACCACAGCTTGTCCAGCTACCATGGTCCACCTCAGCCAGTGGCACAAAGTAATCAACCATAGGAGTGTGCTAATTTGTATCCCCTGGTAAGGGGATCCCCAAGGCCAACTCAGCATCTGGGAGGTGACTTAACCTGCAATGCTGCTCCTTGCCCAGCTCCTGGGCAGTGGGGCTGACTCAGGACCTGACCCTCCCCGACCCCCCACCTCTGCACTACCCTCCATCAGTTTACTGGGCTTTTGTCTCATGTTTTGAGCATCCAGGGTTTAGCAGAGGGCAAATAGAAGGTTTGGGAGACTCAGACGGATTAGAGATGAAATTAAAGCAAAAGCAAGGCTGCTTTCGATCTGTGAGGTGGTATCACAAAGGAGGATACAGAGGCTGGGAAGAGAGGAGCCCTGATGGCTGCTTAACTCCTTTCTCTGGTTTCCACTGTACCAAACAGCAGGGTGTCCTCAGCACCCACAGTAAGAGAAGCTGCTCCACCTAACTTAAAATTAATTTTGGCTCACTACTGGACCAAATATTTCGCTACAGCCAGCTGCTTACTTCAGCTTCAACTTCTACCAATCTCTAGCCAGCTGGAGCTTCCCAAGCTGCCTTGGTGGGGCTGGCAGCACTGATCATGCTTGCCTTCTCCATGGTGTTTGCAGCAGATGGCAAACATCAAGAGCTTTGCAGCCTTGAGGAGGTCAATGGGTTGTTGATCCTCCAGGGATTTTGGCACTGCAAAAATCATCAGCTCACTGACAGGAACTTAGCTGTTCCGCCATGGGAAGGACGAGCCACCAGTGCTAACCAGGTGTCTTCAGCAGACGTCTTCAAAAACAACACTGCGTCAGCAAGCTTGTGGGTGAGCTTTCTGGAAGTCAGCTAGTGAAACATCACTGGTTTCCCCACCACAGGGATTTGTGCCAGCTGGTGGCCTGTTCCCAGCATGGCAGTGGCTCACATGAAGCAGGACTGTGCATTCCCACAGCGCTTGTTTGGGGTGGGAGAGCTGCTGCAAATCCCCCCAGGAGGAAAAGGCCATTT
>Ga0181612_107056_pt1 | contig 10881 bp, 7 predicted proteins | sample HoacroProtozoa21_FD_119630 | JGI IMG/M metagenome (GOLD analysis project Ga0181612, IMG submission 119630) | Hoatzin crop microbial communities from Cojedes, Venezuel. Combined Assembly of Gp0051906, Gp0051904, Gp0051908 | reverse complement strand
TCTCTTCCTTTTTTTTTTTCGTTTCCCTTTTCCCTTGTTTCATCCTTCTTAAAGTGATGGTGCGAGGGAAGCTAATGTATTTGAAACTACAGGAGCAGCTCAACCACTTCTTTAGCAAATATAAACAAACAGTGTTGCAATTTTATGTTGAACTGCATGACTGCAAATAGTGGTGTCCCTACTGCCTTTCTCTTGGCGCTGACTCTGAGCCTAAACTGTTTCGCGCTAGCTGTTGACTTGTGTGTCCTGAAAAGCAATAAAATACAGTAGACCCTGCTGTAGTGATGTAACTTATCACTTGCAGCTAAAAACTCCCTGGAAGGGCATTTATCTAAGGGGCTTGTATATATATATATATATATATTTTGAATGTCTGCTTCTAGATAACGTTGCTTTGCTCATTTTCAAAACTCTGCCTTGAATAAAGAGCTTCTTTGGAAGCTTTTTAAATGTGAGTTAGTACTTAATGTTGCCTTGGTAGCAGATATCCTTCAGGTTACAGTATTCATTGCGATGCATACAAACCACACATTGACTATGGCCCCACTTTATATTCTCACTAAATCAAGGTAAAGTTTTTTAAAGCCCAATTCATATTAAAAATTCTTCCTGCGGGTGCGAAGTGATTTTGACATAGGCACAGCTCACACTGGAACTCTCCAGACTTGTGGCTTGAGAGCAAAGAAGGGAAAAATACAGCTTGGGGTAGGGACAGGAGTTAGAAATAGTTTAGAGGACCCTTTGGTAATAGATGCTGGGCTTTAATTCATGTCAGAAGAGACCTAGCTATCACACACCACTTGTCACAGATTTATGGATCATCTGTTTTGTTAATGCTTATGGATCTCATGCTGAACATATCTTTTCTTGATTTTTTTTTTCCCAATCAAAGACTGTTGAAGTTATAAATGTTCCTGTGATATCTTTAGGTTTTCCTAAGAAGAAGGTGCATTGATTAGGGTACTCGTGAACTAATATATTTTACGTGTATATCTTAACAAGTTTCTGAAGTGCACTTCCATTTTATATATATGGAACAATCTGTGCTTTAAAATAACCAGCTGATGAGTTTGTCTGCTGAATACAACCACATAGAATGAGGCTGTTTGTTTGTCATCAGCATTACCTGAAATGCATGGAACAGTCACTTTAACATATTTACAACATTTTTTCTTGAATTCACTCACAAGTAAAGTTTTGTAGAGTTATACCTGTATGCCTGCAGATGTAGAAGATTTGGGCTTATATGTAAACAAAGGACAGCAAGTTTTTAATCATCGCATGTATGCTACAATGTGACAACCAGCTCTTCACTACTCCTTCCTGTTAAAATATTTTTTCCAGTCTGAAGTTACTATCTTAATGACAGTAAAGACTGCAAATGCGCATGGATCAGCAGCTGCCAGGCAGATGCGCGTCCTGTGCCACACATCTTGTCTCTGCCCTTCCTGAAACTGCCTCGGCGGGTTCAGGTGTGTTGCCTCCTGCACCCCGATCAAGCAGCAGCCTCTTGCCTGGGTCAGACAGTGGAGGGGATTTGTGTCTCTTGGAGAAAATAGTGAATTTCTGAGTGCTGTGATTAACTGTACTCTCTTTTGTAAATATGGCTTGCAAAATGAAGGATTTTCATTATTACTGTAAAATTCCATGTGTAATATCGTATTTCTGCATTCTTAGGCTGGACAAAGCCCTGAGGTGTCTGGAGCTGAAGGCTTGCCAAAAGCATCTCAATTACAAATTTGGTGTCTCAGTTTTGTCTGAGCCATTGAAGCGTCATCCATGGAAGGAAATGCCAGTAGATCGATTTTTATTTTAGGACACGTCTGAATTGTTTTAACTTAGCCACTGCTGGTAGAGAGATCTAAAATTCTTGATGTTTCATTCAGCTTTTGGATATGAACTTTGCCAAGGGTGGAGCAAGGCAGGAAACTTTGTGTCTCTTTGGTGATTAATTAGGCACCTTCCCATAAGGAACATCGCTTGTTCTGTAGCCTAGGGATATTTGCTACAAGATTGAGAGAGTTCCCTGTTGGAATGGCTGGGGAGGGAGATAAAACAAAGTGAAAAGCTGGCGCTTGGAAGAGCTTTCAGAAGGGTCATCACATTGGTTGGCTCAACAGTACCGCAGGTGGGCCTCCCTGTTGTTTCCCTAGGACTACGCACGACACACAAAGCAATGAGCATCTGAAAACAAGTGCATCCACAGAGAAGATAGATGTGAAGGGAGTATAGATGGTGCCCAAACCACAAAGTGTACCACTTGATCAGGCTCCAGACCTCAAACATCCCTAATTTAAGGGTTATCCAGATACAGGTTTTTAGGTTTGCTCATTATAGAAATTAGAGACTAACTACAGCATTCAGATCCTGGTTTGAATACTAGTAAAGACCACAGCATTCAGAGATATTTGGACCGAGGGTGTTTATTTTAATCCATTTTTAGAAAGGCATGATTATTGCTGGCATAACTTTTATTTTAAATGTTTTAATTACTTGAGAACAAACTGTTTTATACAATTCCCATAGCAGCTGAACTGCACTTTGGAAGCCAAATATTCTGGCAAGAGACAAGATTACTTTTTTTGTGAAAGCAGGAAAATGTATACGTACAGAACAGTTCATGAAATGCTAAAATCATGGTCTATTGTCCATTCTGTCAGTCACTAGGAATTCATGTAGAATTTCATTTGAAGATCTATATTTTAGGTACAAATTTGGAGGTTTTATTGTCACTTTAAAGTGCTTGCAGGTTATTTTACTGTAATTCCAAGACACATTATACCCAGCCAAGTTTAGTGTCATTTTACAGACATGAAAACATAGAAACTCTTTTCCCTAGTTCCTTATTATAGGACCGAGTCTGTTGTTTATTGATGGTGGTTTTCCTTTATTTTACTGAAAGTAGCAATGGAGATGAATGCATTGCATGAGCAATTTTTACAGTTTATGTTACTCCTTCAGTGTTTTTCTACTGTGAAGTTAGATAAAGAACTCTGTACCATATGATTTGAGTGAATTGATAGATGAGAAAAGAGAAAATAGCTGTAGCATCTAAGCTAATAATTCATAATTAATAGGCTTTTCATATTTCTGAGTCTGGCAATATTCTCGGGGCAGTTGAAAATTTTCATCCTCATTTTCTTTTTTCAAAATAATAGGATTTTTTTTTTATTTTATATTGAATTTGATTAGACCTTAAGAAAATTTCACACAGTTATGTTAAGATGAGCCTACAAATTTAATGGTGTCAGAATGACAAAGTGAATCAATTAAAATATGTGTAAGGATGAATGATATTTGGATTCCTTTTTATCTTCTGAATTTTTCATAATGTTATCTGTAAAGCTTGGAGCACAGCATTTTAATCATTTGTAGTAAATCAAGAAGCACAAGGAACATCACTTGCTCAGAGCACAGGTGGACTTTTCAACCAACAGCAAGAAAGTTTTCAATGCTAAATGATAGCATACTGTATGCAGAAATCAGTGACTGTAAAAACACTCAGTCCAATAATATTGTCAGAGATAGCCAACATTTCCAATATTTATCTGAAAAAATGAAAAAAGAATGAATGCTAAGGTGTGAATTTAAGGTGGGCTATTGCTTTCCTTTTCAAAGAGAAACATGAGGAAAAAGGAAACTGAAGAAATGTGGAAATTTATAAGTAACATAAGAAACAAAGACAGCAAACTTGTAAGTTTGTTACTCTTACAGTGAAAAACAGCACGCTTTTATGTCTGTTTCAGACTACCTGACAATCAAATTTTCAGGATTTTTCATGGAAATTTTCCAGCCTGGAACTACAGAGGGAGTACGTACATATAGAAAAGGATGGAAAAGGAGTGATAAACTCCCTAATAAATCTATCAGTAGGAAAGACCCTTGAAAATAACATGGTTCTTAGCTTTCTCCAACTACCGCGTCTCATCTGTTAACAGTATAAATAGCTGGGTTTAAAACTAGATTTTTCAACTGAAAATGTTAAATTTTCTGGCATAAGATGCCAGCTTTTGGCATTAGAATATAGGACCATTCCATTAGATTTATAGTCTTGGAGTCCATATTCCCTTGAAGATTAGACCTTCTTTAAGTTCCCCCTTTTTTTCCCTTTATTTCCTGCCTTTTGCTCACATCACACTAGAACTTTCATAAGCGCTCTTGGTTTTAGTGCTTTAATAAAAACAGCTTTGGTGGAGGTTTAAAGGCACTTCAGATTCTCTCAGAACCTTTTGGAAATTCACCCCTAAATCGGTAATTCAACCTTCCTTCCCCATCCCCTTGTCTCCCACCATACGTCTTCATTAAGGTGCATCTAAAAGAAGGTAGTCTGTAATTTAAACAATTGCATCAAGGGTTTGATTTTCTTTTTTCTCTCCTTCTTTTTTTTTTCCACCATTGTTATGACTAGACAGAGGATCATACTGAGTACATTAGCCAGGCAGTGACTCAGGACACCTACTGCTTGGAATGCCATTGCACTCTGAAAGGAAAGGGATAAAACCGTCTATCCTCCAGCCCTGAACCCCACTACATAGTAATATTTCTGCCACAAAAATACTTTGCTGTCAGCTCCAGCAAGGCAGCATTGGATAGCTGCGGTAGTTTGTTGTCAAAATGAAAAATGGTTCAGTGCAAAAGGTCTCATTGCTGGGATGCTAACAATCAAGGAACACTAAGTCAAGCATTTGACAAGGAACTTTGGTCTTGCTGTTAAATACCACTTAATATTGTCCTGCCCGATAATCCCTGCTGTTTAACAACTGTGCAATCATGGCTCAGTGATGGCATTATGCCTTTTCTGGAGGGAAAAACTAGGCCATATGTCATGCATTTGCCTGCAAAAGAAACTACATGTCTTTTAATATCCAAGGAAAATACAGATGTTTCAAAAAGACAGTTGCAAACACATTATAGACTTGATTTTTCTTTGGAGTTTGTGTCTGGAATAGGGAGGAGTGTTGCAGTCCCAGCTGAGGCTAGCTGTAGGTGAAAAGCAGAGTAGCTTCCAGTCCTATGCTGTTGGAAGCTTGTGCGTACTGCATGCACCTAGGAGCAAATAAATGCATCCCAGCCTTCATTGAACAAAGCAGAGCTGGAAAGCTGTGCTGTTGTCACCTGGGTCTCTACAGCCTCTACCTTAAAAAGGGCTCCCTCACAGTATGGGTTATTTTTTCCAGTTAAGATTTATTGCCTTCAGGCCATGACCTTTCATGTATCCATTCTTTAACTGGTTCTCCTCAGATAAACCTCTGAGCTCTTTCTGTCATTTTTGTCATTGCTTTTCAATGCCTGATCTCTCCAGTCATCCAGCCACGTAAGAGTCCTTTCTCTATTTTGATGTACCTTTTTGATGGTGGAGTTCTTTGTGCCAATAATACCCTTTGCTTTTGTGGTTTTAGTCGTGTTTAATTCTGAACATATAATTCTGTATTATGAACTGGGGAATGTATGATATGAAGAGATGCTTCACAAAGGTGATAGAAGGTGTTGCAGCAGAAGATGAATACACTAGTGGCCTGAAAGTCAGTAGGACATTTCTTCATTTTAGTTTGGCTACAAATCCAAGCTGGAGCCAGGAATAATGATATTCACACAGGAGGGGGGCTCGGGGGGAGGCTCAGGGGGAAAGGCGCAAACCATGGAAAAGTTAAATGGGCAAAACTAAGCAATGTTATCGGTCATTTATTTCCAACAGGTAATTGTGTAGGCTAAGAAACTGTTTAAACAATTTGCAGTAACAACATAGAAAGTAGTGATAATTATTTTCAGGGAGTGAATCACTAGAAGGGCAAGAGGCATAAGCAATTAAGGAAGAGTCTGAAGGCAGCCTTTGGGGAAAAGAGTAGAGACCTGAAACAACTCGGCCTCTCCTTAGTGATGCTTCTGGGACAGTTCCCTCCTGCTGAAGGGAGAGAACCAAAAGCTGAGCCTGGCAGTTTTTCTAATTGCTTGCTGTTTCCCCATCAATGTGCTGTCAGGGTAGGCCTACATTATGTAGCATTTTGTTTACATATAGACCCAAATGAACTAAATAACCGTGTAAAAAGGCAAAGAAATTCTGGAAGAGATGGCTGATGGCAAATATTTTTCTATGCTTGATGTGTCAGCAGGGTTCTGGCAGGTGCCCTTAGAAAAATACAGCACACATTTCTGTGCATTCAACACCCCCTTTGGGAGACACCGTTTCCTCAGACTGCCCTTTGGGTTATGTTCAACGCCTGAGGTGTTCAAAGGAAAATACAACAACTGTTTGATGGTACAGAAGGTACAAAGGTTTGTGTAGATGACATTTTGATCTGGGAAAACCAGTCAAGGAACTAGTCAGTGGTTCCTAGCAGCCTTGGAATAACCAGGAGTTAGGCTAAAAGCTAAACCAACAGTAGAAGTAAATTCTGTGAAATGGAAATAACATACCTGGGACAGAAGTGTGCATAGCAAGGGTAAGTGTAGATCACAACAAGCTTGACGCTTGTGTTGGCCCCAGTAGGTGAAGAAGAAGTTTTCTGAAGTGTAGAAATATCTGTGCCTTACCTGACTGTGTAGGAGTGGGAGACTTCTGCCTGACCCTCCAGCTCGGTGTGAAAACTGCCCACCATCCTGGGGCGAGAAGGAGTGCATAGGTATAGACTCTGGCTTGTTATCACCAGATCAATATTTCAGAGTGCTGCCAATTGATAAATATTTTAAAGAGACAGAGTGAAATTACACTTACATCACAGAATGTGCATTTTATATATGCAGTTCCTGCATTAGGAATTAGCAAATCCCTTGCCCAGATCAGCCGAGTATATATATCAATATTTGACTGCTGTGACCTGTTGTAGAAGATACTTGCTTTGAATCTGGGAACTGATACAGAGATGACAGGAGAGATTGTTCAGTTTTGTTTGTTTCTCAGCATTTATTTTGGTAAAGGCTTTATTGGGGGAGAAAAAAATTCAGAGCGCTCTTCAAATCTGTAAAGTCTCAGTCTAGAGAAGCAGCTATTTTAAAAATTACTGAAATACTGGGCAAGATTAAGGTCTCATATAGTCCCCTCTGGCTTTGTGAGGTCACTGCCATGTTTAAAAAAGAAATGGGAGACCTCTATCATCATCGTCATCATTATTATTAGTAGTAGTATTATTTGAAATTATTGCACCTCTAAAGGCACTACCTGTTGTCATGATTTCAGATACATGCCCTAAACCTATGTTAAAGAAAAGCACGTGAAAACTCCCTATAAATGGAAAACTAGGCTTTTTGGACCCAGTTCTGCCACAGTAAAACTCCATTTGTTCTTTTAATCTAAACTTTTACCAAAGCAGTCCTTGTGTCTGCAATAGATGAGAACAGGACTTACATATAAATAAAGCAAGTTAAAATAGATTTCTTTTTGGAATTTGTCATGCTAGAGTATTAGATATCTCAGTTCTGGGAACAAAGCAAGCAGTGAATCACTGATGATTTTGCCATAAAAATAAGTAAATCATTGAATGAATTTACAAGACTGAAGGAACTGACAAAACTTGTGGTTTCACTGTAATCTCTCTTGAAAATTGTTAGGTCTCTAGGTGCACGAGTATCGTATTTAGAGTGAAGAAAAGGCTAGTCTTTATCAAACAGCTATTCCTCTGCAATGTATACACAATTTTCTGTAGAGCAAGGGATTTTGTTTGTTTGTTTTTGTCTTTACAGTGATGCAGTTCAAATCCTTTGGCTCCACAGGAGCTCAGTTCTGTTTCAAGTATCCTTAACTTTATGAGAAAGGCACCGCTTTCCTTGTTCAATAGCCCCTGAGGGACAGCTTTAAATGGCCTTGTAAATTTATTACTGAAACTCTGCAAGGAAATGATAGTCTGCCAGACTGAACAAAAGAGCAGATATTGTGTCAGATATGTCATATCTTGTCAAATGGCAAGTACATGGCTACTGGGATTGTGTTTCTGTTTGCTGTGGATATAAGCTGGTCTCAATTCTTAGGAAGGATTACTCACCCTCTTTACATTCAAGAGATGAAATGGAAAAGAAAATTGTTTTGAGATTTCCAGTGCTAGAAGCTGGCTTTATGTGTTGGAAGCATCTAGGTCAAGTGACAAAAATGGAGGAATTGCCCCCAGGGTCTCACCTGAAAAAGGGTTGTGTCCAGTTTTGGCTTTTTGGCATGTGTGTAAGTGGGAAGAAGAGAATGAGAAAAGATGGAAACAGCGTTTCACTTGAAACTGGGGCTAGAGCTGGAAATACTCTGTATCAGCTGAATTTGGAACTGGGCAGTACTTCGTGCATGAGTAGAAGGGTTTTTCACACAGCCTGACTCTTCAGGTGAAACTCCTTCATGCCTGGGAACTGAGTGAGTGATGGGATGAGGTGTCACAGCTTTAGCCGCTACAAGTATTTCTGGTAAATCAGACAGGGCTGCCTGTCCTTTGCAGATCTGGATTCACCAGCTTTCCAATTACAGAGGAGCTGAAAGGCAGTAGTACAAGCAATACCAGTGGCATTTATAGTACTTTTTAGGTAGTAATTCCATAAATAGTCACTTTCAAAACACAGGGAAGAAAAAAAAGCTCCATAAACTGCAGAATTTAAGGCTGCAAAATTACCTGTGTGCCTACAGCTTACCTTGAAGCACTAATCGTTGAAGAGCCCTGCTTTTAGAAGTAAGTCTGTTATTAAAAAGGCACAATGATGTTCTAGGAATACATAACCATTAACATTTTTACCATTTCTTCTCTAGAATGGATGTTACATTAGCTGATCTAGATTTATTAATGGGGCATAGTTATAAGCCAGTTGAAATGTCTCACTCTGGATTAAAAAATGAAGTTTCCAGGATCACTCTGGACCTAAGCCAAAAGCTTTGCCTTTTGGGTTGTCGAGCCGAAGGCAGTTATGAGCTGGTCTGTTGTTTCCCTCTCGTTTATGTCATTAGCTGTGGTAACTGATGTTCCTTTAGGATGTCAGACCGGTGGCCAGCCAGGATGCAACAGAAATTTTTCCTCAATTCTCCTTCATCAGTCTCTAATCTTATATAGCTTGCACTTGAGGAATGCTTTGCAAAATTCTTGTGGTATAAGAATAAGACTAAAAAATAGTTAGTAAATCAGAGATCTGGGCTCCTGCACTTAATTCTTTTATCTCCAACTATTACATCTTCTAAATTTTCTACAAAGAAACAGAAACATACCTTATCATTTACTCCCTCGATAAAAAAAAACAAAAAAACACAAACTGATTTCTAGACCCTTGCGAATTCTTTTTCTTTGTCTGGGAAGTTCACTCTACTTCTTTACCATCTGGCCAAATGACTTAAGAAAAAACATTCAGCTCATTTTTAGTAGTCAGTTTTTCAACTGAAAGTAAAGTGATTGGATCTTTCTCAAAAATGATAGGAAAACCCAGACGTTAGCCGGAATCAAATTCATAGTAATGTGGTTGGAAGGGAATAACTTTGTCCCATCTTCTTTTCAAAGTTATGGCACTCTAATGGTTGCTCCAGATTCTATACCCTGAATATCTATTTTTGACCAGATATTCAGGACTACATATGGATGGAAACACAATGGCTTGGGCCCATTGCAGTTATGGCAGATTGTAAGCAGGTTGAGTCACCCAAATCACTCTGCACCTTGGGGTTTTCCTTTACTTCACCAACAAATATAAACCTTATTATCCCAAGCTGCTTCCTAAACTGGCTCCTTTCCAGGGTTTTTCCTTGCTAAAATATTTGGCTGACTGTGGAGACGTTCTCCATATTTTAACTTCCTGAATTGAAATTAATGGGACCCACCTGGTCTGGTTTGAAGATGAGTCAGCAGAAGAGTCCAGCATATTTAGAAAGAGTCCTTGAAAGTCATATATAATAGAGACTTAAACCCAATGAAGCCAGGAAGCCAGGATTTACATCACTGAGGCCTGAAATGGCATTTGCTGCAGTGCTGTGGTAGTAACTGCTTTTCAGTATTTTTTCCTGGCTTTTTATTAAAGTATTTGTCCAGAAATGTAATATTTCAAATATCAGTTGCATTTGTGGTTGCAACAATTTGAGTGAGCAGTTTTGTGTAATCTTTCATGCTTCACCTCCCAAGCAAAACTTACCTCTATGAGTAAAGACCCTGAGATCAAGGCATGTCTTTGCTGGTCATCTCACATGCTGGTCTGAGCTGCAATGGAAATACACGTTATAATTTCTTTCTGTTCTCATCAAATGAATCTTCATCAAATGAAATTGCTGCTGCTGGCAGCGGTTCTTCAAGATTAGTTTTAACACCTCTTTGTTGGATTTCAGAGCTTATTCTAGGCTGAGGAGAAGCCAAGCTAGTATTACCTAAACCTTGCAGATGCTTTTTTCTGCAGTCAGGGCATTCATCCCTCTCCATCTTTCTGTTCCACTGATAACAAGGTTATTCCCATGCAGAGCTGTAGGAAAGGCATGTAGCTGGAATTTTTTTTTGATTGATCGGATTGGCTTCGCATACAGAGGCAAATTTCTGATGGGGAGCCTGAAAATATTTCTGAGTGTAACTTAATTGTGTATGTGCACCAGAGTAGTCAAAGAGAATACAGGCAATGTCTTCTCAGAAATCTTCCCATGAATATCACAGTCATGTTTCAAGAGAAGGCATTTTAGCTAAAGAACTGACTGCAAACAGAGCTGAAAGAGGAAAGCAAGCTTGTTGGTCTTACAAAAACTCCTGCCTTGCAAAAGTGCCTCTGCTCCAACCTTCAGCAGAATTCAAAACTCTCAGCATCGCAGAGTCACTTTCCCAGGCAGAACACTCGAGCACACACTGAGGAACAGAAGAGGGAGAGACAGGGTCTGATAATTTACAATACTTGTAGCTTATTGTGCTTGTGCCTATTATGGAATAAATGCAAAACAAAAACAACTTGCATTTCTTA
>Ga0181612_167239_pt1 | contig 10882 bp, 5 predicted proteins | sample HoacroProtozoa21_FD_119630 | JGI IMG/M metagenome (GOLD analysis project Ga0181612, IMG submission 119630) | Hoatzin crop microbial communities from Cojedes, Venezuel. Combined Assembly of Gp0051906, Gp0051904, Gp0051908 | reverse complement strand
TGTCATTACATACAAACGACCACATCTGGACAACAAGAGATAAAAATATAAATTCTTTGTGACCAGAGCTGTGTGGTCACAAAAGAGATGCTCCTTTAATTTTCCATTGTATGACTGGTGTGATAATAATGAATGTTAATTTTAGACACAGGAAGCATTACGACGTGTGCTACTCTTGTGTTGTTGTTTTTTTTTTTTTTTTTTTTTTTTAAACAGATACTGATAACTTCTTTAGACTTTCCTATACACTTTTTCTCTAACTTCCTAAATGTCAAGCACCACAGCAGCATCATTCCTTACTACGACTGAAAAGCAATGCTTTTCAAAGACCCTTCCCTCAATATATTTGATACAGTCACAAGTAATCCTATAAATATTTTATATTACCTTTACCATCAATGCTTTAGCCCTTCTTTTACTTAAGCTTTCCATCTTAATTTTACCACTTTGGCACCTGAGGCAAAGATCTCCAAGTCCTAGTTCTGCTCGTGTCTGAGCTCCGAGCACTCAGAATTGCAGTACAGTTCTAGATGGTGTCCGGCAGCACGTCCAGAAAAAAATCTACAGCTTTTGCAGAGGGACTTTCCAACCCATTCCTAATTTCCTGAACTATTGTTATTGATTAATTCCTCCAGTGTAAAAGAGGCTGCTGCATATCACAGCTGCTAAACTTTATATGAGCCTTACCTACTTGCCTGTGAAGAGATGGAGATCTCAAAGATGGCACATTTTAGAAGGAACCTTCAATGCACCCTGATGTTATGGGAGATTTGTCCCTATTAAGAGTAGAGGGGTTTTTTTTTAAGACAACTTTCCTTGCTTTTCCAGCCTTTGGCACAGAAGCTGGATCAGAGACAGCAGTACTCACAAGGCTCTGAAGTCCAGAGAGCTGGCTTCTCTGAGAAGGAAGTCCTGAAACCTGCACTGTCTTTCTTCATCTGCATGCTCATCTAACGGCAGTGCAAATAGATCACAAGCTCAAGGTATAATTTTCATCCAGGCAATACAGGACACCAGATTTCAAAAAAATGATGGTTTAAGAAAAGCAGCTCTTGTTTCTTTTCCTGTGACACAGCCTAGTACAGGTTGAGCTTTAGCTTAGCATCTGGTTTCACAGTTGGCTTAAGCTGACACAAGGCAAGGCTCTTGCTGAAAGCAATGGTTCTGCCCTCCCATTTTCAGGTTCCTGTCCCCTCCCTGGTGTCAGCACCACTGATTGCATATCCCTGCAGCCTGGCAATCCAGTTGGAACCTAGCCCTGAATAAACAGGAGGAACCCAAATCTGGCCACAGGTTCCTTAGCCCTGGAGGAACTGCAGCTCTCCAAGATGCTGCGACACTGTCAAATCCCCAGTTGCCAAAGTCAGCATTGCCAAAACATATGAATGGAAAGTGAATCAGAGAATTCACATTGATTATAACATATCAAACAACTGCAATTACTAGAGTGAAAACAATTGTTCTTTAACTATGTCTTTGTGAATCAGACTGTAGGTGCAAGATGGTAGAAAGAAATTTCAGCTGTATCAGTCAAACAACGACAGCAATACGGCAGTCTTCGTGTGGTTTCTGATCATGTGAAAAACCCAAGTCATGATTTTTAACAAAGCTGTTTTAAGAAAACTATCCAACCTTTAGACTCGAAGCAAAGATACAAACCGATAGAGAATCCAAATCCTCATTAAATTACCGTCATGACAGTTATTTCTGGTTAGTATAATTGATCTCACTTCTTTCTGCATCTGTCTTGTTTCCATGTTTGACATACTCGTTCTGATAGGTCATCATACCCTCCTTTCTTTATATTTTATCTGTCTGCTCATTGGATTCCAAGGTAAAGGCATTCATTAATTTTGGGACCATATGCATACTATCGCTCATCCTAGCTCTGTCCTCAGCATGCTGCGGTTCCACTTCCTTTCTTTTTGTATCTGTGGTTATACAATGTTTTACTATTTGTTTTGATTTTCTTTGGAAGGTCTAATTCAGCACGAGTTTTCACAATTCTCACATTATTTCCGTAATTTTTGCCTCCCAGAAACACCTCTTTCTCGACCAATTTTTAAGGATGCTGCTAATTTCCTTTTGGATGCTGATACACAGCCAGTTACATTTGTAACCTTTTCCTTACACTTTCCCCCGCTTTGTTTGGGATGCAAAGACCTCACAGTTTTGGACTTTCGTTTTAAATAAATTCCCTGCTGCCTCTACACTCAGATCTCTGAGTCCTTCTGTCCAATTTACTTGCTACCTAATATTCTTAATTTTTTTGTTCACTACTTTGAAATTGAAAACTTTACTTGTTTAGCATAGTTTTTTGAATTTAAACATGTGTTCTCAATTCGTGGTCACTACAGCTGAAGTTGGTTTTGATGACGATGTCTTCTCTAGTATCATCAACACTTCTTACAATCCTAAAGTCTTAAATCAACATTTCTTTTTAGTGATCTAGTAAATATTCAGTGAAAAAGTCCAGCATTTGTATCCAATAAATAGATGTCACCCATAAAACCACATTTCTCCATTGTTATTTGTATCTACCACAACTCTACGCCTAAAATCTGTATCAGGCTACCAGCCACTCCCTTTGTATAACTCCTTTTATGGTCCTTACGTTATTTTGACTCAAAGTAATGCTATTTCATTCATGATATGATTTTTTTTTCCTCAGAATCTCCAGTATCATTAATATATGCCACCTGCACTTTCATTTCTAGCTTTCCTGAACACCATGCACCCACATTCCAGCTGCAAATATTATTCTATTGCCCATTATTTGCCATTATCCCTGTGACATCTGGTTTCATGTTTCATACCAGATGTGTAGAGCTACTTCCATTTTATTGTTCTTTTACAAACATCTCACTTTGCCTCCGCATTTCAACAAATTTTCTTGCTACAGTTACCGATTGCTCTCATTATTTATTGTCTATCTGACTACCAACCTGAATGTGTCTCAACTAATTTCCTCCTCCCTCTCCTCTGAGGGTTCTTTTCTATGCTAGCCCAAGCCTATCTTCCAGAACCACCTCATCTGATTTCTAAAATATGTTTCCTATAAGGTCAGACATGGTATATGGGACTGCTTACATTAACTCTGCAAAGTACGTCTTTGTGTTTGGCGGCAGTAACAACAGCAGCACTGATGCTGACGTCTGCTCCAACCTAAGCTTCACGGTTACTACCTGGATTGCAGTCTTTTCTGGTTGCTGCTGCTACTGCTGCCCTGCAGATCGATGGACAAGGGAGCACAAGAAATGCCAAGTGTCTGGATAAGGCCAGGAAAAGCAGCATCAGGGGAAAAAGAGGATAAGAAGCAGTTTCATTCAGCATCGAGGCATCACTTTGCCTCCTGCTGCTAGTAGCTTCAATGACCGCTGCTGAAGTAGCACCAAAAAAGTGTTTCTAAGCATACAGGAGTTGTTGAAAGGGTTGAGGACAGGAATGGAGCAGGTGTCAGGGGCTATGGATAAAACTTGGATATATTTAGTTCCATAACTGCAGCAGAAGGGGCCTGAGAGGTTTCATTTAATTTCCTTTTTCAGATCCGGGTCTGAAATTAGGTGTAGCTACTTGCAGCCTCTCAGTGCAGCAGCTCTGTTTGAATTGGCACTACAGTATATTCTGATGGGCTCTGAAGATAAACAACTCTCTAGATGCTTGAAGTAACTGGTATTCGACAGTAAGTAGGAACATCCTATCGTTGTCTTTTCTGTTTTTATCTCTCTATCCAGTTGCTGCTCTTCATGGGAATAACGAGAAGAAACTGGAGCTGCATGCTGTAAAAACATTTAGGAGACTGAGCAGGCACACTCTGCTCCAGAACGAGCACTGTTAAGCCTGATGTAAACCATGGAAACAGGCCTTTGACAATCTTTTATTCTCAGATCCCTGCTAAACAGAATGATCCATTCTGTTATACTAAGCTTTTTTTGATGTACAGATTTAAAGAGTTTTATTAAAAAAAAAAAAAGCTCAACAATCTCTAAGTAAGCTGTTATTGCCTATGTTTTGTAACGAGACACAAGGTATGTGAAGCTTAAGCAACATGTTGAAAACAAGAGAGCAAGTCATTCATATGTGAGCGAATTGGAAAAACTTCATTCTAGCACATTCCAGCTACAAACACCTTTTCAACTGAATTAAGTTTGAAGCTGTGTTTATCCCATAGTTTCAATGAAAATGCCATGAAAATTGCTGTACTGAGGAAACATTGTCACATGTAAATTTACAGATACAACTCTAGTATCTTAGAAAAAGTAAAAAAGTAAAATCCTCCAATTTCAAGGATGTGGAATAGAAGAAACAAACTTAAACCATCTTGTATCACACGAGAAAGACTCTCGCGTGAAAGCCTGTCTAGACTACAGATCAATGGAAGTTCCCACACCTTCTTGCAAGTAACCTTTTGCTTGTTTTGATATAGTTGCCCTTTAACCGATTGCGTCGTTGCCAAGAAGCACAACTTGGCATCTACTTAGGTGCTGAGACTTGTGGCAAGGTTCATTTCTTGAAACAAAATTTCTGGCTAAATTTCGAGACGTTTAAATTTGATCGACTCTATGGAAAAATTGTGCCTATTTTCCATGGCTGACTTCAGGATGAGCAGGTCAAAGCAGAAGTTTAAGCATGCTGCAAGGAAGAGGACTGGACTGCTTTACAGGTTACAGCTTCTTAATTCTAACAGTACCATTTACAAACTGTTAGAGAAAAAATGGGTCTTTTTGTCAGCTCTCTACGATGCATAAATTATTTCAAATTATTACATTAAACCAGACAAAGTCATGGCAGGAATATACAGTGGAGATTTACACTGATTTGTATGGAGATTCACAGGGCACAGGGGCAGAGAATAACTGTGAGGCTGGGTGAACGTCAGTGAATCGGACAATGTTTAATCCTGAAACTATCCTTAAAAAATAGGTAGGATTCTGCAGGAAGGATGTTTCATGCAGAATAAATCTTTTAAAAACTGAGATGGCAAGACCACCAACAAAGAAAAGTGTTAGATTTTCACTACTAACCACTGCTAACTGCAAAACACATAAAAAAATAGAGTCAATTGAGATAAAAACGCGGCTTAGCAGAGCTGAGAGGCAGATCTATTCTTTGTGCCTGTCGCTTGGGGTTTGACCAAGAGCACATCTTTTAACCACCCCTGTAAAGGCAAATACTACCATTTACTCAAGAGCACGTCTGGTGACATCTGTAAGACAATGATGTCCTGAGCTGAAAACACTCCGGTGTCTATTTATTTATTGTTAGGTTAAAGGAAAAAGGGGATTACTAAAACCTTGCACACTTCAAGCCGCCTTATTTTGGCGAGGAATACCATGATTGCACCGAGATTGTCACTTCTTCACGCAAGAGACTCGAGGAGCTACAAGGCCGCAAACCTGCGAAGGCAACACCTGAGAAACCCCGAGCAGACACACCGCGGAGAGCTCTTGGGCAAGACAAGTGAAACTGCCAGCTCAGAGCAAGCCTGCATTTACGGATTTATGGCAGCCTCCCAGCTACAGGCCCATCTGGGTGGGAGGGGGGGGCAGCCTGGGAAGACCACGCGCCGGTTGCATTTTTGCCATTCCTGCTGCGGTACGGCGTGAATAAATCACAGGGCTGAGGTCAGAACAGCCAGCCCATAAAGTGATTCATGGGCCCAGCAGCACATTCCCCCCGGGCTATGTACTTTATTACAGTAAACCTCAGAACAAGATACAATTTCCTGTCTCGAGGAGCAGCCTTTAAATCAGGACACCTGGACAGCCCTGCAACCACTGACAGCAACAACGGGGCTCCAGCCCACCACCGCCTCTCCTCCTGCCTCTCCTCGCCCGCCCAAGGCCTGCCGCGCTGAACGCTAAAGACCACCTTTAGACACCACCTCCTCCTGCAACCGATCACTGTGGTGACAAGACCGAGGAGTCAACGTATTGATATAATCCTACTCTTCAACCACAGCTCCCCACCCAAGAAATAAATATTCTCCATCTGGTGGTTTTTTCATTCCATTTTAAGCTTCCAGGTCTCTTCTGCACTGTAAAAATCTGACCCAACATGTTAAGGCAACAAAGGAACTGAAAGGTAACTCATTGGTTTCTCTATGAGCAAGCAGATCCTTCACCGAGAGGGGTTTTTTTTTGCAGGCTGAAGAACCTGTCGTGCAATTTCAATTGTAATATGGATGTTCTCACCATGATCAAGGACTCTGATCCGAGCTTTGGGTTTGGCACCTGGAGAGAAACTGAGGTGGTGATGGAGGTGACAGTACTGTTAGACTCCTGAAAACTCTCACTCCCAGCGAAGAGTAACGTTGCTGTAGCACCACAGGTTACACTTTCAGGAGAAATAACAGAAAAGTCATGAAACAAAGCAGTGGCTATTTTCTGCTCTAAATACTCTGGGGAGCCTTATCTCTAAACATTGCAGTCACATAGTCTTTCCAGGCTGGAGAGGAGCAACCTGCCATGACTGCCTTGTATTATAGGTGCCCCCCAGATAAAGGTGAGCCATGTGCTGACCATACTGCTGCTGTTCCCCTCAGAAGCAACAGGACACTCTTCAAATGGGGGCTTCCCATCTTTACACAAAGTGAGACAGAAGAAAAACTTGCTTTGCCTCCTTCAGATCCGTAATGGATCACTGAAATGAGAGTTTTACTCAGGTATAATTTTTCAGTACGCATCGTTCAACAACGAGGAGCACGAATAAGAAAGGGGAATGAAACTTTCCTTCGAGCATTTATTGGCAAAAGGCAAGACTTTCCCACGGCTTTGCTGACAGTAAGTCGTTCTGTACGATCACTCTGCAAATAGTGGAAGAGATCCTGATTTTTTTCACTCTTCAAAGTTCTTTCAAATCTTAAAACTCTAGACATGACAAGGTAAGATGCCCCTAGGAAGCTGCTTCATAGTACACATAGCTAGGAATAAGAAGCTTACATATACTGAGACACACCTGAAAGACTTTCAGAGGACAAGAGAAAGCGATAGAGGAGGGGAGGTTTTGGGGAAATTTGAGGGAGAATTCATCATACACTGAAAGTTAAGAATGCTATTGAACTGGGCAAAATAAAAAAATAAAATCTAGATATGGAAAGAGGAGAAGAGGAGGACTGACAAACCAGATGTAAGTAACGCTAAACCCATCAGATCTGTCCAAGAGTGAACCCTCCCTGAAGCTATTTGTTTCATGATTACTTTTCCTACAAGCGAAAACAGTTGTGTGGAAAACTACTTCTTCCATCTGCTTATTCTATTTTGTTTTATCCTACTTAAAGGCTCTCCTTCACTTCTGTGGATTGTTTCGGAACTCACAGCAGGCAGAACCAAGGCTTATTCATTGATTTCATCCAGTCTGATTCCTGCGCAGAACAAATACTTACATCGTATCCAGTTGCTCACAATGAAGCCAACAACTTGTTCTGGGAGGGGTAGGAAAAGGACATTCACTTGTGACTGAAAGCCATGAGAAACTGGCTGCTATCCTTTCGTGAGGTTGTCCCGGTAGTTAATAATTTTTGCTGTCAGAAAGTCATTTGTCTTTCTAATCCTAATTTTTCTGTCCTCAGTTTCTACACAAGTGTGTTTGTTTTGACTGTCTCTACTGGAATCAACCGCATTTTAATATCACTATTATTTCATTTTCTAGATATTAGAACTACATAGAGTATTGTGACAGCTGTATCGTAAAATCCTCATTCTATTTGCACTCATTAATCCTGCTTTTATGTAGCCAAAGTCCTTCTGCCACCAGTGCATGCTGTGTTTTTCCATAACATCACTACATCTTTTCCAAGTCATTCCTTTCAAAACAGTCTCCATATTGTTCTAATTTCTATGCCTAATGTTCAGATGCATTTTGCGTAAATGAGTTCACATTAAGCAGCAATTTAAGTTGCCCTGCATGTCTGTTCTCACCATTAGGTACCACTACGCCGTTTTCTTTATCACCTGCAGGATCCATTGACTGTCATTTGAGACTTGCTTCCAGCTCACTGATAAAATGATTATTAGCATCCAGCCTAGTACCAACATCTATGAAGCTCAAATATAAACATCACTGTTCAGTTTTAATTGTAATTGGTAAATGCTGACAGATAATGCTCTCTTCCAGCATGTTTTCTATACAGGGATAATACATAATGTTGGGAACCGGTCATTTACAGAAGTCTAATTACATTAGACTGCAAAAAGTTATTTCTATTAAGCAAGTTAATTTTTCTAGACAACCAAGGAATCATATCACATTTTTTTGACATTACACATCTTGCACACATCAAGTTGACTGGTATTAATTAAAAGCCTAGTCTTTAATTCTTTACATTATCAGAACCTTTTATCAGCTTACTCATTACTTTGCTCACGAACTGTAACAGTTAATCAATTCATAGAAAGTTGGTCATCCTGCCCGCTATTCTGCAACACTTCCAGAACTTTAGCATTTCCATAACTTCTACAATTTCACCAGAATTCCATTATTTATTAAACTTTCAAGGAGCCAAAATTCCCTTCAGCCAACTTCTCTTGGTATTCTTAGCAATCAGAAATCTTGGCATGCCACCCCAACACATGTATTAACATCTTCAGCAGTTTCTAACACTGAAAAGAAAGAGATATCGGATGCCACAGTGCCTTGCCAAGCAGAGAGGCAAACCCATTTCTGTTCAGCTCCTGTGTGATCCAAGTCAATAACAACGGATGTCACAAACCAGTCAAACAGTATTTTAGGCATACTGCAAATACCTCTAACGGCTTAATGAACGGAAGAGAAAAAAAAGGAATGGATCTTTCTTGACACTGTTCTTCCAGTAATTGTAATGACACTGGCTATTCTACTACCAACAGAAAATGGCAGATCTTTCTAATTGAACAAGCTTTTAATAGTTTGAATGCTGGCATTAAGACAAAACAGGGGTCATTTTGTCACCACAGCAAATGTGAACAGAGTTCTCTCCGAAACCAACGACAAAATTCCCATTGACTTCGTATGGTAAGAGCCGTGTTAAGGGACTGGATTCCCTCTGCCTTCTAAATGGCTTTAAAAATTCATTAAATATACCTGAAAAACTTTCAGCATTTCATCTATCTATTTAAAAATACACCTAAAATTATGTTTCATGAAAAAGACATTTTAAAGCTGCAATGTGAAATTTGCAGAGGTTGAGAAATGTAATTGTAACGCTATCTGCTTGTGGGGATGCTTTCTGCTGTTTTAGTCTTTTGTGGAATGAACATATACAGGTTTGACCAAAGAACCTATACCTCCTTTAAACACGAAACGCTTCTTTACCCACGACAGTAATATATTCAGGGACTATGGCAGGAGAGCACCTGAAGTTGCTTCGCAAAATCATCTTCAGATCAAACAGAAATTAGCACTGGCAGACCCGCAAGAATTTTCCAGCTAACCACTTGCTGCAAAGTGCTTACCTGTGACATACAGAATGGCTTCAAGGGTGGAGTGAAAAAGCAAGTTTTGATTTTCGGGTTTTATCTAGAATCTGTAATCCCCAACCCTACTTTCAAAAACTCTGACAGGTTATGTTTTATTATTAACATAATTGAAATGCACAACAAAGCAAAGAAGCAAAAGGAAATGGAAACTTTTTTTTTCCCCTCACACGTCTTGCTTATTTGCTTACTGGTGTGATAGGGACACAGGGCAGATACTGCTAACTAAGTAAAATAAATGGTAGAAATGAGAAGTCCTTCCCACTTGACGGCGGTACCCTACATAATCTTCTGTTCAAACGTAACAACCTCCCATCCGTGCCAGTCAAGACATCTGCTCGTGGTGTTTGGACCCGAGAGCTCATCCGTGCAACAGCAGCAAACACGCCAGATACGCCATGAAAAGCTCAGTAACACACCAAACCCTCTAGCTTTTCCAGGCGATTTTTTTAGGTTACAGCAAACACCAAGGGAACTGTTTTTCCCTCCCCTCCAGCTGACCACGTCCTGTGAGAGCGTTACCCGTGGCGTGGTGACCAACGTCTACCACCAGCCACAGCGAGGGGATTAACACCACCGGCTTTCATGTGGCTCGCGAGCCGTCGCCGCGCTCCTCGGAGAGATCCGTGCCTTTCCGTCCGGCTGCGAAGGGACCAGTGTGTTCAGGGATGTATGAAAGGCCCCTGCCCCGGCAAGGTGCTGGCGGAGGCCGGTGCGTGCTCACAGCAGAGGTCACTCTGAGGGGAGGAAAGCAATAACAACCTGACGGGAACAGACACCTTCTTCACAGAAAAGTCAGCCATTTACCTTTTTGGTCTTGTACACCTCACTGCAAAAGATTTTGAAGTAGTTCGTTTAAAAATAGAGCGGGGAGTCTGCTCTCGAAGCAGAAATAAAATACATACACTAAATATAACCTATTGCAGCCTATAGAAAATACTGCTGAGAGTAATGGCCCAAAAGACTCTCTAGGAAAAAGCATGTTTTAGAACAAGCAGGCTATCACACTGTAACAGCTCTACAACATTAAAGTTAATGGCAGTTATTCAATAACTAGTCAATGTTATTTTTTTTAAATTAGTATTTTACCATTTTTTGATTTGTTGAGTTAGCTACCTAACTGCAGATATTTTCTTTTTTCTCTAGCAGAGACTACTGAAAAGAGTGGAGGAATGCTACCTACGGGAGAATTGTTAGTTTCTACTAAACCCTTTCAGAGCAAGGAGTGATGCAGGCATAAACCAACGCAGTGGAAGAAAAAAAAGGTAGCTGAGAAGAGACCCCAGGTTCTCCAAAAACGACTCACATGGGCAGCAGAGGACTGCACGACCTCGGACACCGCATTGCTTCCTCTCAAAAAAACCCGCGATTTATGACCAACGAGCAGTTTAACCATGAGAAACAAGATCAGACGATTCGCCTCCCCAAAG
>Ga0181612_160746_pt1 | contig 10882 bp, 4 predicted proteins | sample HoacroProtozoa21_FD_119630 | JGI IMG/M metagenome (GOLD analysis project Ga0181612, IMG submission 119630) | Hoatzin crop microbial communities from Cojedes, Venezuel. Combined Assembly of Gp0051906, Gp0051904, Gp0051908 | reverse complement strand
CCAAGCACTTATCCAGCACATACTTTCTGAGCTTCCCTAGGAGGATGTTGTGGGAGACTGTGTCGAAAGCCTTGCTGAAGTCAAGGTAGACAACATCCACAGCTCTCCCCTCATCTACCCAGCCAGTCATGCCATGTAGTTCTGTAGCAAACCAGGTATGTTGGTACCTGTAGTTGATTACAATAGTAAACACTAAACTGGAGCTAAAGGGCTTTTTGCTTTAAAATCCAACTGTACCTTTATGTCTTTGATGCCAGTTTATGAACTGTTTCCTGACTGGTAAAATGGAAGTTGTCATTAGAAATCTGCACTGAGTAGACCCCACCCCTGTCTTGTGAGCTATCGCAACTGCTTGAAAAAGAACAGAGGTGTGCTATGATTTAAAATATAGTCTGTGATCATTTTGATTGGAATCATCAGTAACTACCTTTATTTTTTTCCCTAGAATGAGATTACTGTCACAAGCTAGCATGATAACATAAGCAAGCAGATTTTGTTTTGCAGTGCTGTGGTTATTGGGGTTTCCAAAATACAAATTTGTACTTCAAAATAGTCTTCCTTACTGTGGATCTGTGAAGCGTGCTTTTGCTTAGACATCTCTATATCCAAAAAAGTTCCTGAGCAAGTGAATAATGTCACTATAGTCAGCTAAAACATGCACTTTGTCCATTTTTATACCTTTCTCAAGTCACCAGGGTTATACAGGTTCTTAAAATTGAACTCATGCTTACACACCATGCTTGACTGAGACCATAGTAATCTCCCAGAATACTCCTGAGCTGTTGTTCTGATCACTTTACAAAAAGAGATGATAATTTGCCATGATGAAGTATTGCAATTTTTAAACAAAATGGGTAATTTTTATTTGTTATTATAAAGGTTATGCATCATGTCTACTTTCTTGTTATTAACATTAACATTTATTTTTCTTTTATTTTACATCTCTCTTGTCTACTTCATGCTTACAAATGTAAATCATTCCAAAAAAACCCACTGTAATTAAATTCCTTGGGCAGCAGAGGCATCAAAAGAATGAAGACATTTTGAGCTTACTGATGTTCTGTAGCGGATACTGTTTGTGTCCCAGAGGGAAATGTGCACAAAAGATGAAATAATTGGCAGTTGTCAGTTGTATATCTTCCTTCCAATGTCAAGGCCACCTGAGAAGCAGTGTTTGTTATTTGCTGTCTTCCTTGTGAGAGTTGACTGTATATATTACTGTGAACACAGTGACGGTGGGTCAGATGTCTCATCAAGCCAGAGCTCTATGCTCAGGTATAAGCAAAACATACAATAAAGACAAACTCTAATAAACTTAGATAGGTTTCTAATGGACTGACACAGATTTCCTATGTGTAAAATATTCACCAAGCAACTAAAATCTTCTCTCTCTCTTTTTTTTTTTTTTTTTTTCAGATCATGGAGAAATTTCTACCTCTCTTCAGTCTCCCAGGGAGACCACAAAGCCTGGAGAAAGTGAGGTAAGGTGTCCTTACAATGACTAATTTATAGGATTTTTTTTCATTATTGTGTGCAGGGATTAGTCACTCCCCTGTTACCATTCCTGATCTTTGAGTCTGATCCAATTTAGAATGAAGATGTTGAAATAATCTAGATGCATTTCACAGGCCTTCAGTTAGCGCTTAGATTCTTGCATGAGAGAACAAGAATGAAAAATAGGAGACTAGTACTTCACAAAATACTTGTGGGAGTTTTTTTTCTGTAAGGTGAGTATTAGGCCTGTAATCTGTTGCCAGTGGTAGATTATTATAAATGCAAATGCATTGCACAAGATATTTAACAAAGGAGAGAAAATAGTTTTTAATACAGTCTGTTTTCATTTAAATTTTTGTACCAAGAAATGGGGGGGGTTTTAACAGATGTATTATGTTTGTTTATATTCTCTCCCTCTCTCTCAAATGGAGCAAGCATATCTGTATTTTGTATTTATGATAGTGTACATACAGCACTAGGAAGAAAGATTAAAGCAATACTCATTCATGCGTACGTGTTCTTATTTTTGTTTTCAAAATTGGCCTTGATATTCTAAATAACCCTGTATTTTGATAAAATATCTTCAGTTTAATCGTAAAAACATAGAATGATTTTATTTGGAAGGCCCCTTTAGAGGTCATCTGATCTACCTCTGCTCTGCTGAAGTGGTGAAGACTTCAAGGAAATTGCTCAGGGTCTGTCCATTGGGAAGTTCCTCTTGCTCCTACAGCATTTCAGACATGATAGGGAACGGCCTCTCAATGCCACTGACCAGCTCCCTTGGCACTCTCAAGTCATATGGACTTCTGTGTGTCCATTTACTGAAGCAGTCTCTAGTTTAGCCTTCCTCTATTGAAATGCTTCAGTCTCCCAGACCCTGCCTCTGTATGAGCCAGCTCTCCCAGACCCCTTTGCACTTTAGGGCAGTCTACCATTTTGATCTGCTAAGCAGATTGCTGAACAAGCTGAAATCTGCTTTCCTGAAGTCTAGGGTTGTAATTCTGCTGTTTGGTTTGCTCACTTGTCTCAGGAACTTAAAAGTCCACCATGTGGTCTTTGCAGCCAAGGCTGTTATTGACCTCAACATCCTCAAACAGTTTGCCTTGCTTATGAGATAGCAGGTCCAATAGTGGGCCTCTCTTGGTTAACTTGCTGATCACCTGTGTCAAAAAATTCTCTTTAACTCTCTCCAGAAGTCTCCTGCATTTGTTGTGTCCTGCAATGTTGCCCTTCCAGCAAATGGTCAACCATTAATGTTCCCAATGAGAAGAGGGGCCTGTGATTCTAAGGCAGCCTCTAGTTCTTTGAGGGTTCATCTACTTTGTCGTCTTAATCAGGTGATCTGTACTAGACACCCACCACGGTGTCACCCATGATTGTCTGTTCTCTGGTCCTTACCCATAAGCTCTAAACTATCTTGTCACCAGTTCTGCAGCAAAGATGCATATGTCCAAGTTGCTCTTTGGGCCTTTTCCCTGCCTTCCCCTCCTGTCCTTCCACAACAGCCCATACTTCTCATAGCAGTCTGGTCGTGTGAGCCGTGCCAATGAGATCATGCCTGTGCAACTGCTTGTGGAGCGGTATGTCAGAGTTCATTTACCTGTCATTAGATATAACGCATCACTAAGCATCCTTAGTCAATGTTATTTAAAGCCTTTATCATTGATAGGTGTCAAATTTGTTGTAGGTAATCTTTAACCATCCTTATTTGCATTCTCCTGAAATAGCTCATTTGGTGATTAGCATTGTTTGACTAGACATCATCTTGAGATATTTTTGCTTTGAATCTTCCATGAGAAGATTTTGATCACTTTTGAACTTCAAAGTATATAAAGACAGATGGGCATGGGGGAACGGGAGAGGAAAAAAAGAGAAGTATGTTTTTCAAGTTATTTGTTAATGCTTGTGGTTTTGGATTCTCTTTTGACTTTCTGCACATTTCTTTTTGTTTTGTCACTTGGCTGTAAATAACATACTTTCATGGCCACTTAGAAAGGTAATATTCTCCTCACTTGCCTTGTACAATAGACTTATCATTGAGCAGAGCATTCCTGGCAGCCTATTGAAGAGCTTTAAATTGAAACATCCTTTTAGTGTAGAGTGGTAATCAAAATGCTTGTGTGTTATATGGGAAAAGAGAAGTAAGCATTTTTCAAGTTTATAGCACAGAGCTTTTCCCATTGTTGTAAGAGTTCCATCATTAAAGAAGCCACCTTAAATTGCCACATAGATCCCAAAGCAGTTCTAAAAAATGTTTGCTTTTGGAGAGCAGTCTTTGGATCAGTTGTAATTGTAATTGTATTCTGGTGTCATTAGTTCTTTGTGTGGCTTTGCTCTGTGTGTTCATCATCCAGAAAGTACATTCTATTTGAACCATTTACTCCCAAGTCCCAGAGTGAAATGTGTTATATGATTTTCCCTATCATCCCGAACAACTGTGCTTTGCTAGAAGTTCAGATTTTCTTCTCTATAAATATCCACTTTTAGTATGATTTTAAAAAACTGTAACACAGATGCTACATACGTTACAGTAACGTGCTGTATGTGCATTATGTAGCATGGTCTCAAACTATAAATTGTAGTAAGTGCTGCCTTTACAATACAGTGTTTTGCCATAGGACGAAACTGATGTTTATATTCTTTTGGAAGAGTTTTCAAGTATTTAGGAGGATATGAGCTAACGAAGGAAAACAACATGAAAATGAGACTTTTTCTTGCATTTATTTACCAGATGGTTGTACTAGCCATAGGTCTTGTATTTTGGGACTTTTTCAGTTGTTGGATTTACCAGATTGTCTGACTGGAAGTATTTCACATAAGTGGTTTAATTTTTTATGAGCTCATAATGAAATTTCATTTTCTCTTAAATTGCTCATCTAGTTCTAGATGAATGCAGATGGGTTGCCAAGCCTCCAGGGCTTCTTGGGGTCATGTATTTGGGATCATTTGCCATGTGCTTTCATAAGCCATGGCTTCTAGTCTAGATCTCTAGGCTGGCCAAGCTGCTTGGCATCTGCTCTCCAGATTTCCTGACTGTGGGAGATCCCTAATGAGCTGTGATAGAATTTGTGGCAGGTGCAGACTGAAATTAAGATCCATAGTCAGAATATAGATCTATTGTGCTAGTCAGAGGTGGAATAGCCATGGAACAGACAGATATTTTATCCACATCCATCTAGAGCTGCCAAAGCTGCTTGAATGTCCCCCCCTACTGTGACCACTGATCAGCTGAGCAAGTAGATTGGTACCTTGGAGTTTATATTTCATTCTAGAAATGCCATAGTTTGACAATAACTACTGACTTTCAAATTTTGCCTTATTGTCCTTATTTGGTCTTATTTTTCTTGAAAATAAAAATTTGCCGGAAGCTGAAATTTCATTTCCACACCTTCTATCAGCATGTATAGGTTCCAACAAAAATATACAAAATAAAAGTGAAATAAAATTATACATATCTTAAAAGTTAAGAAATACCAGGTTGTTGGCATTTAGCCTCTTCTTGCATGTACGTTATGATTATATGCTGTTCCCCAACAAGAATGTACTGACTATAAAACCTAAGCTTCCTTAATCAGCTCCTCATTGGTACTGCCCTCCTAAACGTCAGCTCTTTATTCTACATATATGTTAACTAATCCTGTTTTCTTCCTGACCATTAGCTTCCTTTTCCTTCAACAAGTCAGCTTTTTGGCACTTTCTCTGCAGTTTCAGGCTGCTCCTTTTCTTTCTTTCTTTTTCTTAGCTTGTGATTCAGTGGTGCTAGAATGCCAGCAAAGTGCAAGAAGACAAAAGATCTCTGCTCTTAATACAAATGGCTTACTGCATCATGTAGCAGCAATTAGCATTAAAACCCCTCTCCACCCTTCCTACCAAAGAACAGGACTTGCTTACTCAGTCTATGGTATTGGAACATGCGCTGTATATTTGCCAACTGAATTTGATACCCACTTTCCTACAGAGATACAATGCTTGTAAAGTTTAGTCAGCAAAATCCAACAGTTTGAGCTCTGAGAGGCTCCTGTTCAGTCACTGAGAACAGATTCTGTTGCTCGTTAATTTTTGAGTGCCTGCTTACCTGTGTGGGAAGTGTGGAAATGCTAGCAGGCTTCAAAACAAAAAAGTCTGGGAACTATTTTACATGTGCAAAATTCTACTCTCCCACTGCCAGTGTCAGAAATGGCTCAGCTGATCAGGGTGAAATTATCAAAAATGAGAAAGAAAAGCTCAACCAGAGAGAGATAGACAGACCCAGTGTAGGAAATGTCAACAAAATTGACTAAAGTTTGAGCCAGAAAAAGCAGGATGATGAAGAAAGAACAGTAATGCAGTGTTAGCATTCAGTGCTACCTGGAATTCTCTGAATATCAGCACCAAATAATCCTTGCTTTTATTTTGTATATTTAAGTAGTAGTGATAATAAAGCTTTCTGCTAGAAGTTCACATCCTTTAATTTGCTCCAGCTTTCAGAAACCAGCAACAGGACAAGTGAAGTGGAATTGCTCAACTCTTTTCCTTCATCATTAGCTGTTTTGTATTGCCAGGGTTCAGAGGAGGTTTAAGAGTTATATCATTTGAAAAGCAAATTATTTTATTGCTTGATTTAGTTATTTTGCTTTTATACTTTACCTTTCAGGAGGCAATTATGTCTACTGCATAATGTCATATTTTTAAGCCAGCATGTAAAGTAACTATAGTGATATGTAGATTCATTTTGGAATAGATCCAAATTTATTCATTTGTCAGATACGATTATAATGTATCTTAACAAGTTTAATAAAGTGTGCTGAAGTGGTGTCACTGTAGAAGTATTCCCAGAGATGTCTGCACTGATGTGAAACAGCTCCCTGACTATTCTGATTTGATCAGAGCTATGCAGCTAGCTTCACGTCAGGCTTTTCTAGGCTCGATCACTCAGTTTTCCATTAATTTTTCAAGCCTTTCTATAAAATCTGTTTTATTATTTATTTAGCTGTTTCTTTGCTACAAAGAAATCCAGTGGAAAATGAATTTCTTAGTTGCTTAACCATTTGGCTAGGTCAGGTTATTTACTATGTCTCATTGTCTTCTGTATAACTGAAGGCTGAAGTGCTGCTTTGTTTTATGTCTGTATGCCATATGCGAATCCATGCAGGTGAATCCATAGTTAACCCATGGATGAAACTGGGTCTGTGAATGACCAATATCTCCTTGATCATTCCTGTGGACAAGTCTGGGGTTGTCTACTCTTTTCTCAGAGTTGCCTGAAAAGTTGACAGGAAAACCCAACTAGCCGGAATTGTTCCTTAATAACTGCTGCTTGGAGTTCCGCATGTACAAGCGTGCATATGTTATTGGCTGTCAGGCTTTCAAATTAGCTCTCAATAAAAGGAAGATATGTTAGTTATTTCCTTTTATGACACAGAAGTGTTCATCAAAGTCAAGTTTCTACATCAGAAAGCATATTATATCGCAACACAGTACATTGCTTGGATCATTGAGAGAAACAAGCTTTGGCAGTTACTGGCCACCTCGTTGGGTGCAGAAAGTCCTCATGACAGTGATTGGCAGAGTTGAGCTCCACAGACCACAGAGTGGCAAAGTTTTCAGCCTTGCATATTGAACTTTACATCCAGATCTTACTTTCTTGCTCTCCCCATTCCCTTGCTATTCTTCCACTGATGTGAAAAGAGAGGAGAAGAGAGAGCCTAGAGTGGAAGAGACAATAAACCCCTTGGTTAGAGGAATATGTTGTAGACCTCCATTTATGCATGTGGGCCTAGGCTAGCTGGGCAGGTTCGAATACAAATGAGATGGCTCCAGAAGGCTTCATTATGTACAAGAAGTGCAAGACCACAGATAGCAAGAGAATACGAGTGTTGGCACACTGAGTTAGTAAAATTTTGACAGTGGCACCGTTTTAGTTCTCCTATTTCATGGCAAGTTCACCTTAGAAAGAAACAGTCTCTCCTGAACGCAGTGCCTGCAGAAATCTTTGATAATTGCAAGTGCAGTGAACTATTTCTTCTTCAACAAACTTCTCCTGACCTGAGGTCTATGTTTTCCTGTACATTTGTGTGGTGCAGTTGTGAATCACTATATTTCAGTTTCATGTAAATTCAATAGCGGGATTAAAACCTAACTCTCCAAAAGACAGTCTCTGTGTTATGGTATTATATTTTAATTATATCCCTCAATGCAAAAAATATCACAGACTTAACTTGTTTTCCTGTATTTGAACTCCTGTTACAAGTATGTATATGCTGCATCTTGAGTTGCACTCAAATGAGTTGCAGTGTTTCCAGTGTATTTCATATAGTGCTACAGATTTTAGTAAATTTATGTCATCGTGATGGTCGTTGAAGGAATTATAGTTTCAGATTTACTCATCTACTTGCAGTTAGAAACCACAGACTGTGGCAACCAGTGCCAGATGGGATATGTATTCATAAATCTTGTAACTCTGATGCTTTGTACTGTAGCATTTGAATATGTTAATCAAAAGAGAAAAATGATAAGGAGGATGTATAGATATTATCTGGAATACTTTTTATACACAGAGTGTAAAGTGGAGAAACTGATTTGAAAGAACTAGCAATATTGCAAGATAGGTTTTGAAATAATACAGTGATTTCATTGTGAAGAAGTAGTCTTTGAAATTCACCTATGTTTCCTTCTTTACTTAAATAAAGAACTAGTTAAAGGTTAGTGGGGAAAAGTTACAAGTTTATCCTGGGTTCAGCTGGGATAGAGTTAATTTTCACAAGAAGCTGGTTGGGCTGAGCCAGACAGCCAATCAAATGGGACATTCTATACCATGTGACATCATGCTCAGTGTTTAGGTGGGGAGCTGGCTGAAGGAAGGACTTTTGCTCCTCAGGAGCAAGCTGAGCATCAGGTGGTGAGAACACTGCATGTTGTATATGCTTTTTATCAGTATTATTGATCGCTTTTTTCTTCTCCCTTTGCCATTCTGTTAAACTGTTCTCTTCCCAGCCCACAAGTTTTTGCCTTTTTTCCTTCTGATTCCGCTTCCCATCCCACCAGGGAGGGGGAAGGAGTGATAGAGTAACTGTGTGGTTCTTTTGTTGCAAATTGAGGCAAAACCACAACAAAGTTAAAGATACACTCTTTTGTACCAGTCTAGCAATGGTTGGTCTTCAGTGTAAGCTACAGTAATGTGAGGGTTTAGAATTCCTACATGTAGTACATTAAGGTGTTAGTGCTTCTGTAAAGTGAAATGTATTTTTTCAACCATTTTTTTAAAAGTACTATTAAGTGCGCTTGTGGGGATACAGACACATGACTTCTGTGATCTGAGCTTGTAGAATGGGAGCTGGGTCTCATCCTCAGCTGTTGCAATGAAGCTCGTAAGGCTGCTATCCCATCAGTCATAGTACAAGCATGTTAATGTAGCCAGGTGAAACACTGGAAATAATTTCACTAGTTTTGGTATTTGTTTGTGTACAAGCAAATACTGTGGTATATCCTTTGCCCTGGTTCTGTGGTTGTGCGGGCTGAACCTTGGCTGACAGCCAAATGTCCACTGAGCTGCTTGCTTACTCACTCCTCCCCCCCCATAGAGCAGGGACAGAAAATAGAATGAGAAAGCTTTTGGGTTGAGATAAAGACAAGGAAATTCCTTACCAAATACTGTCACAGGCAAGAGAGACTCGACTTGTGGAAAAATAGTTTTTACTCCCAATTAAAATAGCTTCAGGTAGTAAGAAACAAAAAAACAAAAATGAAAACAACACGCTTTTTCCCCCTTTTTCCATGCTTAACCTCACTCTTTCCCTCCAGACTCCTTTCCCCTTCCCGAGTGGCTCTGGGGCTGGCAGCTGTGGCCAGCATACAGTGATTTCTCTCTGCTGCTCCCTCCCTTTCCCCTGCTCCCCAGGGTCTCTCCCGAGGGCTGCAGGGGAATCACTGCTCAGGTGTATGCAGCACCTCCTCACCTTCCTCCTTCTCTCACCCTGATGTTCACACTGCTGGTTTTCAGTATTCTTTTTCTCCTTCCTCTTTTGCCCTCTCTTAAACACGCTCTCCTGTGGGAGACCACCCACCAGCATCTCTGAAGGGCTCAGCTGAGCCCTGTGGCGTGGCCGCTGCGGAGCTAGCCAAGACTGGCTGTGCTGGGCTCAGGGCAGCCCCAGCCTCCCCTCACAGAGGCTGCCCTGCAGCTCCCCGCTACTAGCACCTCGCCAGGTAAATCTAGCACCGGAGTGGAAGGAAAGACAGCATAGATAGGAGTGATTAGGGGAGCAGACAAAAAAGGAAAAGGGGGGGTTGTGTAGTTTAAACGGATAGGCATGTTGGACGAGCCCTTAGTATGAGACTGGCTTGGGAACTTACCGATGGCATTGAGTTGACAAATTGTATGATAAAATGATCCCGTAAGAAAATACCAATGGTCCAAAGAGACTGCCTCAGGCAGCCTGGAGAAGGAGAAGGCTATAAAACAGAATTTACAGGAGAGGGTGAGATGTGAAAGAGGAAGTTATTTTGCCTTCCTGTATCTTATATTTCCACCATGTGCCCGATGCAAGCTCGTCTTCTGCTTACTCTGTACGGAGAGTTTTATGTGCAGTTAATTCCATGGACTAGCAGCTAGGATATTTTTGCAGTGTGCATGTATTTCCCAGAAGTGCTGGTATATGAAGATCTGGGAATAAGTCATTAAGATTTTGAGAGCCTTGTTCTTTCCTGCAAGGTGTTGTAAATAACTTACAATAATTTGGACTTAAGCAAAAAGGAATTAAGAAGTTGACTGCTGCTAATGAATACTAATGATTGCTGGAAACATGATCAATGTGAGGCACATATTATTAGTGAAGGTGCCCTTCTTAAACTCCATTAATCACCAAGATACCTAGGAAGCAACAAATCGTACCTTGTTATTTGGCAACAGCTAAAGGAAGAGCCAGTTTGTGATAAGTGTTAAATTCTGCGTTCCTGTCTCATGCTGATGCAAAGCAAGATTTCTGTAAGAGTTTGTGCTGGCGTAAGTAAAAGACATTTAGTGCCCTGTTGGCACTTCAGCATGTGAGTGTATCTGAATAAATGACTAATCCTGTTCAAGTTAACCAGGTGACATGTGAGTTTATAGTTAATTGTGTATTTAAATACAAGTCTGTAAGGGCTTCCATATGGGCAGGGCGAGGCCATGACCATGAGATTGTCAATGAGATTGTACTGTCTTCTGAAATCTCATATCATGCAAAGATACATCCTTTCGCTTTTCCCTAGTTAAACACAATTGCCACAACAAAAAAAGTCTCTGAAGTTAAATGCTTATTCAACATGTCTTCTAGTTTTAGCTGTTTTAATAACCACAGCGGTGTTGCTTGTTTTCATATGCCTATTTCACTGTCTTCGTATAACCTACATACCATTTTCTTGTAATAGCTGT
>Ga0181612_109869_pt1 | contig 10882 bp, 4 predicted proteins | sample HoacroProtozoa21_FD_119630 | JGI IMG/M metagenome (GOLD analysis project Ga0181612, IMG submission 119630) | Hoatzin crop microbial communities from Cojedes, Venezuel. Combined Assembly of Gp0051906, Gp0051904, Gp0051908 | reverse complement strand
TTACTAAAATTTGCTAAAGACTTTCTCAAATGTCTGAAGTGGTAGGTAGGAATTTTCTACTCTGGTAGCTGAACTAGATAAAAGCTGTTAGCCTAGATCCTGCGTCTTTGATCTTAGCTAAATCCAATTTTGCCTTTTACTTTCTAAACGCATACATAAAATGTGAGGAATGGGGAAATATGAGGGGAAGTATGTATTTTGTTTAAGGTATGACAGCAATTAAAAACCATTCTTTATGTTTTCAATTAATGAGGCTATAAGACTTTCCTGTGTATTCAATTTCTGTTCATTTGTCTTTGTCCTTCGCTACGTCTGAAGTTTCCACGTGGGATGTAAGCATAGATCCTTGAACAATTCTTGATTCTTCTTCCAAATCTCTCTTCTCTTGCCTTTATATTGGTGCTATATTGTATCTATCTCAATGCCCATTTCTTGGTTTCAGATCTTTAAGCACTGAGTAGGGATTATGTGGTTCTATTTCTGCAAAGACATCCTCTAAAATTCCCTTCTCTACCAAAATGAAAATGCAGAATATGTTGGGTGTGCTTGAAGGAAGGAAGGAAAAATAAAGTCAGCCATAGAGAGGGACTTTGGAGTTTCTGCCAAACCAGCAATTGTTCTTTGTTATGCTAGCCCATGCAAGCAGGTAGCACCATCTCACAACCTGAATGTGTCAAGATTTGCTTCAGCTGTTGCAGTTTATGTGGTATATGAAGCCACTGAAAGCTCAGCTTACCAAGTTACCCAGGAATGCCCTGCATGCAAGAGCAATTCCAGGGGTAACAGCAGCAACATACTGTGGCTGGTGTGACATCTGTCTGAAGGAGAACTGTTGCTTAACATGCAGGATCCTGCACGAGCTGCTTTACTATGGAGCTAAGGGACTCTTTTAAAAGTATGATGTGTTCTGACAGAAAATAAACTGGAAATTTGACATGAAATTTTTGCTCAGGATCAACTTGTCTTTAGCAGAGAAATTCAGCAAGGGTCCTGAGAAAAAGCAGAGATGGAGAACGTTAAGCAGGGAATGATGTCAACCATCCTTTCACATAAATTATGAGATTTATGTGGTCCTCTTGGCATATCATTAGGACAGTAAAGTGGTTCTGTGATTGATAAATGATAACAGAATATAAAAGCTACAAATACCACATCAAAATCTTATAACACATAAAGACACAGAATTCTCCAAATCTCCCCAAATTAGAAGATCAGGCAGGTTTTCCTTACTATAAAGACTTCATCTGTTCATGCAGTTTACGCACATTTTATTTAATGAATCTTCTGAGTTTGGGAAGTGAGATTCTCCTCACTTCTTCATTTGGAAGTGACTGTGTCCAGTTACTAGATGTAGTGAAAATTTCATTTGTTTGCCTGAATACCCTAAGTTTAAATAATTCATATTATTTCATCTATGTTTTCCTGAACTTCCTCCTAGACTTGCTACTTCTAGGAGTTGAGGTTTAAAAAGAAATTCAGGTCAGGATCTGCTGTATTTAATTGCTCTTTGATGGCCTCTGCTGTCCAGGTGTAGAAATAGGCGAATTAGAAACAATGTTAGTTAGTGAGCCAGCACAGGATTGTGTCGTATGTGTGCGTGTTGTTCATCCTCGTCTAATGCAGAGTAGAGGCAACCTTTAGTAAATCATCAGCAGTAATACCATAGTAAGGGAGGGAAAGTTATGTCTGAGTTATTTTCACCAACCTGCCTGGCTAGACTGGATCAGATCCAAATGTGGATGCAGGGCTTATGCAAAACCAAACCAACCTACTGGTATTCAAATTTTTAATTTTCCCTGTAAGCCAATTGCTGTCTCACTTTATACCAGCAATAGAAGTAGTTTCCATGAGCAATAGAAGCTGTGAAGAGGATTATAACCATTCTCAGGAGCATTAGCTGTTGCATAGTTTTTTATATGATGATATACTGATGCCGTTTCTTTGTATGTAAAATCCATGAGCAACGAGAAGTGCACTCGGGTTGAAGGACTACTTATACACTTAGCGTGGCCTCCTGGACTGAGATCCTTTCCTTTCTGGCTTGCTACTCATAGCATCTTATTTAATTTCATTCTAAGTATGTTGCTCCTGTCTCACCTTTACATGCTCTCCAAGCACTTTCCTTCAGTTTGGAAACCAAAGAGTGATTAGAACTCTGATAAAGTTTCCAACATCTAGACTTTAAGTGCCCTATAATGACTTAATCTGCTCTACCTCAGGGATGAGGGAAAAATAATATATTTCAGTTCTAGGTCTCTAAAACACACAGATAGAAAGTGTTTGCATTCACAAAGCCTTTAATATTAAGATGGGAGTGAAAACTTTTTTTGCAAATCTAGCGATTGCTTGTATCTTTTTAGCTCAGCTGAGGCTCTTAATGAATGGAACCATCAGACACTACAAAGATGTTTTCTGTTCACTGGAGTGCCCAACTGAAATTGTTTGTAGTCCAATTCCTTTGCTCGCAAGGGGAATATTGGTCTCTACAGTATAGTTTAAAAGAATATTTTACATTAAAATATCATCCTGTGCTTCCAAATTTTTTATTTACTTATTTATTTATTTTGTGACAGGAGGATCCTGAGTAACATTTGCTTTAAAAAATAGATTTCAGTTAACACTTAACTGTTAGTGTGTGTGGGAACTGAAATTAATTTAAAAAAAAAAAAAAAAAAGGAAAGATATGCAAAGAGCAAAACAAACCTTGTTATCAAGCACCCGCTGTACTTGATTGACTCTGCTGATTGACTTGGTTGTTAACATGTGCCCTCTGTTCCTGATTGAGTCTGTTCTTGCAGTCTTTGCTCACATTGATATTGTCATTTGTTCATCTAAGGAGCAGCAATGCAGTCAGGATTACTTGTGCGTTTGCTACTGGGAGAAGCATCTCATCTGAGGAAGGACTTACTTTTCAATCTTTCACTCACTGAGAACTGAATTTTCCAGTCTAATAATTTTGATCAGATTAGCAGTTTAGGTGTTCAGATCAATGGTTTAAAAGAAGTCCATTTTTCAGAAGGTGCTGAAAATGTGAACTCTTGAAATTGGGGATCTTTTCCAAGGGCACAAGTGGGTTGCCAAAATTATGGCAAGTGGAATTGCTGCTTACTTGTTTGTTGGTTTTTTAAAAAAAAAAAAAAACAAAAAAATTTTTTGGCCAGCAACCTCTGCCAGGTGCATAGAGGAACACAGGACAAAGTAATGTCCTAGTGAGGGGGCTGTGCTTTTTTGTTTCTATGTGTTTATGCAGCATAATCCTCTCAAATTGCAACAGATTACAAAAGCTGCTCGAAGTGCATTTAATTCTGTCACTGTTTTCCAACTCAGTGTCGTGTGCACTGGAGTGTTTAAGAAAGAGTCAAGTCATCTGCACAACTGTTAGTTTTATTTTGTTCTGAATAAGCTTCCTGGGTTTCTGATACCTTTTAAATATATTTACAAATATCTGTTAAATATCGTATGGACCTGCAAATTTTGAAAGAAAGGGATTTTGCGGGGTGTGGATATGACAAAGTCTGAGTCCTTTTTCACCCTCCAGTATATTAAGAAGTGTGAATTTTGCTAGCTCTTTTTAACCCTTACCTGCCCCCAGTCTGAAAGACACTGTTTCCACATTATGAATGATTTCTCCCCTGATTAGCCACATATATTTTCAGCTCATCCAAGTTTCTTTATGAGCTTAATAAATGCATTGTTCATTTCATATTCTCTGCAAAATGAACTAGCCATAAGGCCTGCAAGCTTGAATCCGTCAAAGGGAGCTTCTTTCATATTCCCAGTTAATTAAGAGATCTAGTAGACTTGACAAGTTTCACTCATTTGGCAGGAGAAGCTTTTATTTTGCATGAATTTGAAGTTGTTTCTTAAACATCTTCTCACTGTTCTGTGTCCTCAAGACATTTTTCCACACTCCTATTTCTTTGAAATCTTTCATTCAAACTGTCATTACTTGGCAGCCCTGGATCCTTTACTATGTCTGATCCACACGCATAAGTAACTGTGTCTCCGATGAGAAGGAAGCCTATTTTCACTTGCATTACGTAAAAAAACCCTAGGCTGATCATGTGAAGTTAAAATATATTTCTTTTGTGGAAGTTATCATATAATAATAAAACTGTTTAGCAGCAACAGAGACTTTTCAATTTAGCTACCTTGGTACAAATGAGCAGTAGTTTCATTGAAGCTAGTGTTATTTCTGATTTAACCCTGATGGAGCTCTATTATAATTCTGCGGCAGCACTGCCTTTTTGTCTGAACAGACCACAAATAATGTGCAACATAACAGTGAATCTAGTCCCATTTAAAATACATTTGGATAAATTCTTTGTTGTGCCAATGTGCTCTGCCTGTTGCTCTCTAGCATGTTGCTTTGGGAGGACATATCCTGATCCCTGTACAAAACATGCCAAAATTTGTACTGGTAAAGTATTTCTAGAACTGGACAAGAAACTGTTTTGCTAGCCTAGCTGCAATTATCTCTTTATTGAGCATACTGTGTCACTTATATGCTTCACACAATTTAAAGCTGTCCTTGTTTGGATTCCTCATAGACCTTCCACAAGGGTTTAGAAATAGCCATGAATATCCACTAATACTCACATCTTCATTGTTTCACTGGAGTGATGGAAACATCAAGTGTATTTGCACAATACACTTGCAGGGCTGTCTACAAACTGGATATTGTGAACAACTTTGCTCACTGATCTCACCACATTGCAAAAGATGTAAAGCCCTCAAGCCTGTGTCCTTCAAGAGAATCACTCTGAATGAAAGGCCAGTAAGAAAATAATGCTGATCCACCTCTTTTGCCTAAAGGTTGCTGTATTCAGTAATGCTGATCCATCTTGTTTGCTTAATGGTTGCTGTATTCTCAGTGAAAAATATCAAGTGGCTGTGGATAGTGCTGAACTTGGCTTAAATATATCTGTCCTACCCTGCATCTGTGTTCACTCTGGGTCAGTACTGCAATGCAGTCCTCATGTGGGGAGGCTGGAGCAGAAAGAACCTATGCACAGACATACATGCCACTTCTTAATATTCAGGGATATTTAAGACAACCAAGACTCTACAATAAGCTTGAAGAGACCTTTTTTCTTGATGGATTAATTTAGGTGAGATCAATCTTATGACCAGCACTTTGCCTGGGGACTATTTGATTTACCTTGTCTCTATGACAAAGCAATGGTTTTTCTTTGCACATTCCTGTGGCTCTGCAACATTCATTCCCCAAATATCCACATTCTGGAAATTATTAGCATGTTAGGAACATGACAGATTTGTCACTGAAGGAGATTATTTCTTACTTCAGAACATTCTTAAAAATTTAGGGTTTTTTTTCTTCTTTCTACCGTTTTATAAATTGACAGGTAATACTTTTGAGGGGGCTGTTTTGTACTCCTTTAATAACATTGTTCTGTTTTATTCACAACTGCTGAGGTATCTCTGTAGTCAGGTTAGCATTATGAACGGTAGCATAGTTCCAGAAATGTTTTGTTTGTTGACATTTTTGGAGAAATTTCCATTGGAAAGATAAGTTAAAACAGTATATGGCTTAGTTTATTCTGAATTACTGAAAGAGATGCTCAGAATAATGTTAATTTCTCTTGTTGTTACCTTCCCCGATGAGCTAATACAATCTAAATTTACATAATTAGTTCTCCACACTCGATACACACAACCATAATATGCAATTCTTCAATCTTCTTGCATCTGAGAAATAATGTGTATTTATGAATGTAGCACTTTCACATTCAACTCCTTCATAAAGTACTTCACAAAACACTAGTGATTTGCTTCATAAAGCATTTCTTCACAGTCCATGTGAAAGCAGTCTAGTTTTGTCTACATTATGAGCTGAGGGAGACCTTGAAAACAGTTTCATGATATTTCAAGGCCCGTCACATGTATACTTTCTGTACAGCTGTTCACCCACTGTCATATCTACTCAAAAAAGACAGTAATTTTTTTTGTTGTTTTTGAAAAATAAGGCCCGATTTGAAATAGGCAAATTAATATAGGAAAAAATAAAGTCATTTTCACTGAACTTTGTTTGAATTTTAAACTGTATTGAAATTTCTAAAAATTATTATTGCAATGGTACTCCTACAAATGTCTAAAAGTACAGCTTCAATCAATTTTAAATTACCATGCTAAACTACTAGGATGCTTTAAATGGCATGACCAGACTGAAAAGCTTAAGTAAGGTTAAAATACCCATATCTATCTGTGCATTTCCTTTTATGACTTACATAAACCATATACCTTGTGAAGCCTTATACTCTCTTAGAAAAATGTTTATCAAGTTTTGCCACTAGATCTTCTTTACTAAGAGATCTGAAACAACAAATACTCCTGAGAGGCATCAAGTCGGGTTTCATATAGTCTCTTATATCAAAAATAGAAGATAATTAAGAGCCTTCAGAATGGTATTTGGGGTAGTATTAAATGTGGATGGAGGTCATCACAGAGCACCCAAGTTACACATAAAGGTTAGCAAAAGTAGATATTTAACATGTCAGGTAATCTTTTAGTCTTTGTGACCTAAGAAACTCTTGAAGAGATGAAAAGGAAAGGTACATTTTACATCTACTTTGAATATAGTGTGGTGGGCAAGAGCAGAGAAAGGTCTGAACAGCCCTTAAGGTATTGACAATAATAGTCAGTCAATCTTGGGTATGGAAGTCTCTTATCACACACATCTCTCCAAGCATCCCATGCTTCAGGAGAAGTTATGTTTTTGCTTCACTGAGAGGAGGATTATCAGAATATTGTGCACTCTCCCTCTGTAAATTTTTTATAAAAGCAGTTTCAAAATTTGGAATGGAAATGAAAGGGAAGAAAATAAATTTGAGCAAAATACATGCACTAAACTTCTTCCACGTCTCAGACGGACCAGTATGACAGCAGATAACTTGCTAGCTGTACAGATTAAAAATGAAAAGTTCTTCAATGAGGCCAGGATCTGGTTTTATATTATATCAGTGAAAGTTTTCCCAGCACTTTGGATGTGAACAGGATTTGAGTCATTTCCTTGCTAAATGGCAATGATGAAAATTAAATGAATAGGTCTCATAATCTCCTATTTGCCAGTATCTGAATACATAATTTATTCAGATTCTGAATACACAATTGTAAGCTTGTGGAATATAGTAGGGTGTCTGATCTGCTAGTCTTAAATGACCTGAAGTCAAGGTGACTGGTGTCTTCTGAATCCTTAAGGTCAGACGTGCTCTACAGTTGTTACTGATCATATGTCTCTATTTGCAGTGCTGGACCAATTGTTTGTCATACGTGAATTCAGATACAAGCAAATGTGGGAGGATCAGAAACGACAATCTATGGCTAGCTTCAGGAAACACATTTTTCTTTTTATGTTCTAACATGAAAGTGTCTTCTTACACTTCAGCCAGTTATTGCTCAAGTTCTGACCTTTGTTGCATGGGTACAGCTCAGTCAAATTAGCTAAGACTACTGTCAGCTGTATGTTGTATGTTTTACTGTATCGTGACTTATCACACAGAGCCTTGCACCCTTCTGATTCTAGTGTGGCAGGAAAAGTTCCACACTTCAGCAATATGATTCAAGAACACAATGCTGTTAAGGATACCTTCTTCACAGAAACCAGTTAGTGATCTGTATTCATATTGCATTTTAGAAGGGGATTGTAGGTACTCAGCACTTTTTAACAAATGGGCTTCTTTTCAGGCACCTAAAAGTTAATATAAGAATGTAACTAGAGTTACTGTGTCTTGCAGCTTTGGGTCTTGGCGCACTGCTCTTATTGTAACAGACGGTGTCTCCCTGAAGACCTAAAATTCTGAGGTGCTGAGCAGCACTGACTGAACACTTTATAGACTTAAGGGTATAAAATAAAGCATACAAAAAAACCTGCCTATATATGGTACCACAACTTAGAAGAAATAAACTCAGCGAAACGGTATGAAACAACGGTAGATAAATTTTGTTTACCAAGAAACACAGCCACATGTGGAAAACCCAATAATAACGAATTCTGGTATGGTTTAGCCTCAAGGAAAAAATATTTTTTATAACTGTTATTACAATTCCATGTTCCCCAGCATGCACACAGAAACCTATATAGTATTTTCCTTCTGTCTGTTTTTATCACTTATACTTTCTGGTAAGCATTTTACCACTCTTGTGACTGAAGAGTTATGGTGCCACCACTCTGTAAATGTGAATGCTGAGTACTATGTGTATGAATTTAATCTAGCAACTTTTTGTCTGAGTAAAAATAGATTGTTTTCCTTTGTTTTTCCATCTCTTCACAAAAAAAAATATTGCCATGATTTTTTACTTAGTCAGCTTACGATTTCTCAGCCTAGACAGGTTGGTCAACTCCATTCTTCACATAAAATCCAAACAGAACACAACATAGTCGATGGTACAAATTTTAGATCAGTGTTGCTGGAGAGCTCAGGCTCTCATTTAAATAATTTTTTTAATATTGCTGTACATGGGATGAAAAGATTTTGATCTGACAGTATCAAAAAAGACTTAGATTCCAGCAGACCACAAAGCAATATTTTTCCCCAAATCTTCCTAGCTGGGGTGTCTGTTCACCTTCAAAGACTGTCTTTGAGATAAGAAACTAGGCATTTAAGACTGAAGTTAGGGGACTAGTATTTTTGTCCCTAGGAATCTTGGAAAAAGAGGAAACTGGCAATGGTTCTGAGGGTCTAGCTGCAGGACTTAATTGGTGAGAAAGAATAACAGACAATGCTTAAAACAAGGAAGGATCCTAGGATGGAAAAGAAAGTACCAAAATAATGGCACCCTACTGGGACCGAGATGAAGACAAAGAATACACAGGCCTAGAGTGGTCCAGGAGCTGTGTACTCTGTGTTCTGGCCCTGTCTGGTGACTGTGGACTGAGAAATGTCAAAGAAACAAATTCTATAGTATCTGTGTAGAGATTGTAACTGTTCATAATATTATGCGAGGAAAAAAAAATGCTTCTTTGGTGTATTGCTTCAGGAGGAAGAAAAGTCTCAGAATTCAATAGATTTGTTCCTGTATTTAAAAAAATGATGATAAAATTGTTGCTATCTGACCTGGTGAAAGTATCAGCCTCTTTAATATGTTTTTTGTTTGTTTGTTTTCTTCTCAAACATAAGCATAAATAGAAATGAAGGAGGTTTCATTTCATTAAAATTGAGCACTTCCCCTCCAGCTTTCAGACCTTCGGTCATGATACCAAAAATACCAGCAATGCATTCTTATTCTACCTGACAACAGCTGCTAACAAAAGCCCACATTCTATCTGGGAATTTCATGGTGTTTTTCAAACACTGCTAAGTTTAGTAGTGAATAACATACAGGCAGCTTCAGGTAGAAACGTAGTGAGGAAAAAAAAAGCCTTTTTCCATCCACATGACTTTCAAATATCTGTAAAGACTAGTTAGTTCAAACACTGGAATAGATAGCTGATACAGCTGTGTGCCTTCCGTTACTGTTTCTAATGATCAGGTAGCAGAGAGGACTATGTTCAGGACTCTAGAGCCTCCTACCACAAAGACACTAGACTGAGCTGAGACTAATGACTAGCAGCTGTTAGAACATGGTATTATGCTACATTAACAATGGTTTTTGAAAGGTGCAGGGAATCTTCACTCAATTACTGCATATTTATATGGCATCCCACTGTTTCAAAATCACCTAAGCAGCAAACCAAGCTTTGATTAAACCAGTTTATGTCTTTCTGAATTCTTATTGGAGGCTTCCTGAGAGGAGATGATTAGTTGGTATCTGCAAGTTCCAAACACTTGCTCTGTAGGAATTTCTTTTTATGTAACCTGATATACAGTCATAGTTGTGTTGATTTTGTGTTGGGTTTTTTTGCCTACTTTTATTTATTTTTAGTATAATATGACTTTCTTATGAAATTTATCTAAAAGTCATTTAAACTCTTACAACTTGTGGATATTGTGTATCGATATACAAACTTAAAAGTAAGTGCTTGGAGAACAAGGTTTAGAGTGTAAAATTAGTATTTTCACTAGGTATAATATTAATGCTCCAACTTTGACACTATTTGTTAACACAAAAAGCACTTTTTTCCTTCTGAAAGCCAGTGTACTTTTTCTAGATATGTCACTATATTCATTGACCATTCAAGCTATCATGCAAATGTAACCATTTGTTGGGTCCCTTTAACATGGGCACCTTTCACTATGTTCAGAGACTCTACAGTAGTACTATACACAGTTTGTAAAAATACAGCAATAATTCACTGGCTAAATACACAGAGCAGGTAGTGAGGATTAAGTGCACTAAGCATGAGTATGCTCAGCATCTCCACTACAGGCAACTGACGAGTTTCTGGTGCCCAAGCAATTATTCGTCTGGTGGGAAAGTGTCAGACCCACCTTGGTCCTTGGAATAGGTTGGCTCTTGATCTTTTCCAGTTCTCATTTTTTGATTTGTTGCTTTTTTTGGCATTTCACACCTTTTCATACTGGTATTTTTCTTTGAGTCCCTGAGTTACTACTAGCATTTCAATAATTTCACTTCTGTCTTCATTTTTATTTTTCTCAAGAAAAAAATCTTGGCTTTAGCCTATATCCTTTCTCACAGCTCAACAATTTTTCAGTAAATCTGAGCCAAGGCCACACAACTGTGCCATACATAACTGGGCCATGGGCTACAGATGGCTAAACCACTGTGCCACAGATCGCACAGAGTGCAAACACAGTTACGCTGGTAAAGTTATGATTTAAGACTGAGGAGACAGGTATTGCACTCACTTCTGAGATAACCTTAAAGTCAGTTATATCAAGGGTATACTCCAATCTTCAAAAAGGGCAAGAAGGAGGACCCAGGGAACTACAGGCCGGTCAGCCTCACCTCCATCCCGGGAAAG
>Ga0181612_104146_pt1 | contig 10882 bp, 5 predicted proteins | sample HoacroProtozoa21_FD_119630 | JGI IMG/M metagenome (GOLD analysis project Ga0181612, IMG submission 119630) | Hoatzin crop microbial communities from Cojedes, Venezuel. Combined Assembly of Gp0051906, Gp0051904, Gp0051908 | reverse complement strand
TTCTAACAATTCTTTATCATACGATTTGTTCTCATCTTCCATTTTGACTTCCTCCGGATTTCTTATAAATTTTATCCAATCGTCTAACTCTGTTTGCTTGGAATTGCTGTATTTTAAGACTTTTGGCAGCTCAATTATATAAATTTCCAATTTGTCTGTCAATACAATTTCATGGTACTTTTCTTCTCGTATATTCCATTTCGTAATGTATTTTTTAACATTTTTTAATTCGTTTAAGTCAAAGTCCACAATTAAAATTGATATTGCTTTTTTTAATTTTTCATATTCTTCACCGCTTTTAATTTCTGAGCTAAATATTTTACTCCAATAAAATAATAACCTATCTGGCAAATTACCTTGGTTCACAACTTGCATTTCTATATTACAAAAAATATTATTATCTATTAAAGCTCTCATATCAAGGACTCCCATTTTCCCATCAGGAAAATCTGGTTGCAAAAATGTGTCTTCTAATTTTAATGAATCAATTTTCTTGCCAATTATTAAAGAAACTAATCTTTTAGTGATGTCTTCATTTCTTTTATCTCCAAATATTTTCTTAAAAATATAATCATTTGTAACTTTTAAACTTTTTTCATTATTTCTAGCTTTATTAAAATTTTTATACATAAAACTGATTCTCCTTTCTGCCCCTATAAAAATTTATTTTATATTATCAGCTTCATATTCGAAATTTCAATACTTTTCGCAAACTATCGTACGACAAAAATTGACAATTTTCGACAATTTCAAAATTTCGTTTCATATAATTTAATATTATTCAGAAAACTCGCGCAAAAAAAATGACAAACGACTTCACTCGTTTGTCATTTTCACTTTTGCCTTTTCGTAAGCATTCTTTTAATTTTATATTCTAATTTTTTATGGCTCTATTACACTTTATAATCTAACTCTTCTTAAATAATTTTCTAAAGAAGTTTTTAATCTTTGGCCAAATACCTTTTTCTTGTGTAATTAGTTGATTGTTTTCAACTACTCCTACAGTAACATAGTTATTTCCCAAATTTGCTTCCGCCGCTTTGTTTGCTTCTGCAGCTTTGCTTGCTTCCGCAATTTTTCTTGCTTCTGCAGCTTTGCGTGCTTCCACAATTTTTCTTGCTTCTGCAGCTTTGTTTGCTTCCGCAATTTTTCTTGCTTCCTCAGCTTTGCGTGCTTCCATAATTTTTCTTGATTCCGCAGCTTGGCGTGCTTCTGCCACTTTTTCTTGCTCTTCTTTTGCTTTTTCCTGAGCTACTTGTGCTTGCTTCTTTTTTTCATTTTCGACAAAAGTTTGCCTTAATTCTTCTTTTTCTTCTGGTGATTCACACCAATAATTATAGAATAATAAAGCAATCATTGTTCGGGTTGTTTTTAACATGTCTTGCTCATCTAAAGGAATTGTATAATCAAGCATAACTTTATAGTCTGTATCCTTTTCCTTTTTTATTCTTTCCTTTACACTTTCCGGAACTTTCTCGCTCATGTCTTCTGGAATATATTTTAATATATAATCAATCTCTGCATAAGCTTTAGCTAAATCGCTCATCGTACAATCCTCCTATTTTGATATTTAAATTGTACTCTTGACTTCTTCTAATTACCATATTATTCCTTTTGCATTTTTGTTACTTTTTAGAAACATTTTACAAAATCATTTTGCTATCTATATTATCTTCGCTATTTACAATGTTACTTGGTCCCAGAAATCCGTCAGCTTCATTATTTATATCAGTTGTATCACCAATGCATTTTGATCGTTATAATGTAAATTTATTTTTGACAAAGCTGAAAAGTTATATCGCCAATACATTTTCATCTTTATAATGCTTTCTTTAATCTAGCAATTACTTCATCTTCGCCAAGTACTTGCATTATCTCATATAAATCAGGAGTGTTTCTTCTTCCAGTTAAAGTTACTCTTATAACTGTGCTTACATCTCCAACGTGACCTGGATATTGTTCAGGATTTTCTTTATATTGTTTTACTTCTCTTGCATAGCCGCATTTCTCTGCAACATCTTTCATTCTATCAAACCATTGTTGCTTGTCATCTTGATGATTATAATTTGCAATATATTCACTTATTACTTTCTTAGCATCATCGCCTGTAATCTTGTCATAATCGAATGTTGTCGGTTCTGCAAACATATATATAATATTGTCTTTCAAATCCGACCACTTTGCTAAATCCTTACGTGGCTTTTCATTTCCTCTTTCGATTCCGATAACTTTTAATGCATATTCTTTTTGATCAAGCAATGCTTTTAATTCTTCATCGTGGCGGCTAGCCCATTCATATCCATCATCATATACCTTTTGCGCATCGTAACGTGAAATTACTGATTTCGAAACATCTAAAAGTTTAACCATATCAAACAATGCACCACTAACGCTCATCTTATTTAATTCAAATTTGAAGTCCTCGATTGCTGCGGTTTTGTTTGCCCTTCTCCAATTTTCAAAAGTTGAGTTTGCGATGTTTAACAAATATTCTTTTACAGCGTCCGGTGGCACACCAATTTCTTCATAATACGAAACTGCTGCTTCCGGATCCTTACGCTTACTTAATTTTCTTTTATTTCCATTATCATTCTTTTGGATTGGCGCGATATGGCAGTACTTTGGTGGTTTAAAACCTGCAACCTGGAACAACTGCAAATGTAATGGTAATGATGACAACCATTCGTCACTTCTAATTACATGTGTTGTGCGCATTAGATGATCATCAACTAAATGTGCAAAATGGTAAGTAGGCAAACCATCTGACTTGATAATTGGAATATCAATATCATTTTCTGGAAATACTACTTTTCCTTTAATCACATCGTGGCATTCAATTTTTCTGTCTTCTCTTCCCGGTGATTTGAATCTTATTACATAAGGTTCTCCAGCTTGGATTTTTTCAGCCATTTCAGCCAATGATAGTTTTCTGCATTTTGCCCATACACCATGATATCCAGGACGCACTCCAGCAGCTTCTTGTTTTTTACGCATTTCATCTAAGTCGTCAGCCGTACAAAAACATGGATATGCAGCTTCTTTTTCAATCATATATTTTGCAAACGATTGATAAATTTCCTTTCTAAGGCTTTGTTTATATGGACCATATTCTCCCTTTTCTTCGATTTCACTTGTCATTCCCTCGTCTGGGGCCATATCAAAATCTTTCAATGAATTTACAATATCAGTAATTCCATTTTCAACTTCTCTCTTCTGATCAGTATCCTCGATTCTTAAAAAGAATACTCCTCCAGTTTGATGGCATACCATTCTTGCACATAATGATTGGTACAATCCACCAATATGCACGAAACCTGTTGGGCTCGGTGCAAAACGCGAAACAACTGCACCTTCTGGCAAATCTCTTTTAGGATATTTTTCTTCATAATATTCTATTGGTTTAGCATCTGGAAAAATTAAATTCGCTAATTCCTTATAATCCATTTTCTCTCCTCCTAAAAACGCAATTTTGGACCAACATAATTTTAGACTTCCATCAATATTGGCAATATCATCGGATTTCTTTTGGTTCTGCTAAATATAAAATCTCTAACGTCATCTTTAAGTGTAGACTTAATCGACGACCAATCCGTCACGTGACGCTCTTCCATAACATACATTTCTTCACGAATAAACGACTTCACGTCTTCCATTAGGTTCTCTGACTCTTTCACATATACAAAACCGCGTGATATAACGTCCGGCCCTGACACAACTGTGCCTCCCTGATCAATTGACATTACTATAACAATCAATCCATCTGATGACAAGTGTTGTCTATCGCGCAATACAACGTTTCCAACATCTCCTACGCCAAGCCCATCGACCATAACTCTTCCGGCTTGTACAGCTCCTGCGAACTCACATTTATCTTCGTCCATTTCAATAACTTTCCCGTTATTAGTTAGGAAAATATTTTCCTTTGGAATTCCAAGTTCAATTGCAGTATCTCTTTGAGCCATCAACTGACGATATTCACCGTGAACCGGCAAGAAATATTTAGGTTTTACTAAAGACATTATCAACTTTTGCTCTTCTTGGCATGCGTGTCCACTTACGTGAACATTTGCTAATGCTGAATATACAACTTCTGCGCCAATTTTCATCAATTGATCGATTACTTTAGAAACTGATTTCTCGTTGCCTGGTATTGGCGTTGCCGAAATAATAACCAAGTCATTCGAATTGATTGTTACTTTTCGATGCTCTCCATTAGCCATTCTTGTTAATGCCGACATTGTCTCGCCTTGTGATCCTGTTGTGATAATAACTAATTGATCGTCTGTGTAATTTTTAATCAAGTCAATATCTATAAATATATCATCAGGACATTTTATATAGTTTAATTCTCTTGCTGCTTCAATCATGTTAATCATTGAACGTCCAGAGATAGCTATTTTTCTGCCATACTTCACTGCAGAGTTAACAATTTGCTGAACTCTATGAACATTTGATGCAAATGTTGCTACCACTATTCTTTTTTTGCATCCTTCGAAAAGCCTATCAAATAACGGTCCTATTGATTTTTCCGACATTGTAAAACCTTTTCTCTCTGAGTTTGTTGAATCAGCAAGTAATGCTAAAACTCCTTGATTGCCTAATTCAGCTAATCTTCCTAAATCCATCATTTGTCCATCTATTGGAGTGTAATCAACTTTATAATCTCCGGTGTGAATTACAACACCTGCTGGTGTATGGATTGCAAGCATGCATGAATCCGGAATAGAGTGTGAACTTCTTATAAATTCAACTTGCATTTTTCCTGCATCAATGACATTGCCTTGCTCAACAACATGTAAATCAGCTTTGTTTAACAATTTATGCTCTTCCAATTTGTGTTCGATTAATTTCATTGTTAATTTTGTTCCGTAAATTGGAATGTTAACTTGCTTTAACAAATAAGGTATTGAGCCTATATGGTCTTCGTGTCCGTGTGTTATAAACAAGCCTTTTACCTTATCAATGTTTTTTACAACATATGTGAAATCCGGAATAACTAAGTCAACGCCCAACATGTCATCGTCAGGAAATTCGATTCCGCAATCCACTAATATCATTTCATTTTCATATTCAAAAACCGTAATGTTCTTTCCGATTTCGTCTAATCCACCTAAAGCAATAATTTTTAATTTACTTGGTTTAAAATGAAAATCGATTATACTTTTATTTTTTGTAATTGGTTTCTTAGTTTGTTTTTGTGCTGACTTTTTGCTCTTTAATTTATTTTGAGTTTTTTGATCATTTTGAACATTTATGTTTTCTCGACTATTTTGATTTTTATTTTGTATTTTGCTTTTCTTATTATCTTGCTTTTGAACTCTTTTCTGAGCTTGATTCTGCTCTTGTCTTTTGTTTTTGTTTTGCTTTTTATTTTTGTAATTATAAACACGCCTTTTCTTTCGTCCGTCGCTATTTTTAGCAATATTATTTTGATTCATATCATTTTGAACATTTCCTTGCATGTCCACATTTGTTACTTTATTATTTTCTTCCATTATATCTCCTATCTAGTTTTATTCTTATGTTTTTATAAATTTTGAATTAATTTTTCTTTTTCAATTTTGTTTTTATTTTGGCTTTTGATTTTTCTTTACCTTAACCATGCTTTGCCTTGCTTCTTCTTGTTCTTACTTTTGTTTTTTGTTTTTTATTTTTTGTTTTACTATCACTAAATTTAGCATTATCGCTATTTTGCCATTTTTTAGCTCCTCCTATTAAACTTTAAAAACGCATTTTTTGAAATATCTTTTGCACGCAAAAACCCGCTTTGTAAAACAAAGCTTTTCCATTAATAAAAACTATGGTTTTGACTTATCTCATTAAATAAACATAATAACTTTAATGTATCTGTCAAAACATTGAAAAAGGTTTTATTATCTCAAAACCCTTTTCTTAATATGTTCTCTGCATATAAACATATTATTTTAATTCATCTCATTAATAAAAACTATAAATAAAATCTCTTCTTTACCTTTTGGTAACAACTGTTGCTATTATACTATATTTTTCCATCTACGTCAAATTGTGCCTTTTTCTATAAAAGGACGCGCTCATACTCCATATATAAAGGTATATAATGTATTTTTAAATATATACTCATTTTTATCTGATTAACAAAATATTATGGCGCGACGTCCGCGCAGCGTTCAAGCGAAGCGCGACTTCCTTCAATCTAGCGACAGAATCTTTTATTGTTTCGTATATCTATAAGTCGTAAATTGGAGGAGAGCAAGGACGCGCAAAATAATATTTTGTTAATCTCAAACTTTTAATCAGTCTATCTGATACTGTATATGACACTATAGCTGTATCGCATTAATCCTTATAACACTGTGTATATGGCAATTAAAATTCGTTATTTTTTTATTTTATCCAACACTTCTTCTTTCTTAAGATTCTCAATCACTCTATAATTATTATTCTTAAATTTCGAATCAAAATGGCATATCGACATGTATGGGCAATACTGACACGGCGTTGATTTCTTGCTTACTTTATAATATGGATTCAACGCAATGCTTCCACTTAAAATTTCTTCAGAAATTTCTCTAATTAAAGTTATTGCATATTTCTGCAAATCCTCAAATTGCTTTCTGGTAACGGTTTTGGACTTTTTACTAATTTCTCCATCTTTAGTAATCTCAGCTGGAATTTTTAAAGATGCTCCTTTTAAATTATTATCCATCGCATTTATTATATCGATATCGCCTAATATTAAGCCTTGCATTTTATATTGTCGTGCAAGCTCAATTTCAAGTTGCTCTTTATCTACCAATCTATTTTGAATATTTATTTCTGGCTCAATTAAATTAAAGTATAACGCTCCTGCAGGCTGTGCATTCTCATTCTTGCTAGCTGCATCAACATATGTTAAAAGTTGCAATTGTAATCCTGCAAAAACCTCATCAAACATAATATTCTTTTTAGACGACTTGTAATCAATAATTCTTAGATATTTTCCATCTGGCATTTTTGCAATATCAATCCTGTCAATTTTTCCTACTAACTCAACTTTTTTTCCATCTTTTGTTGTCACTGTGATTGGAGGATATCTCGATTCACTATTTCTATCAAAAGTAGCCTCTGTGTCCAAAACCTCAAAATCAGTGTTGTTTAGTGAATTCACAATATACTTCAATGATATTTTTACCACTCTTTTCAAACGTTGTACTAAAATTTTATAGTGATTTGAAAGCATAAACTTTCCACCGTTTTGTAGCTTTTCGTCTATTATTTTGTCTACGATAGTTGCAATCATTTCTTCTGTTATATTTCGCACAGTTAATACGGCAGGATATTCTTCATCTCCTTTTGATATTTCTTCCAGCGAAATTTTTCCTTCTGCAAGTTGTCCTTCAGCATTAATATGATATGCATCAATGGTTTTGAAAAATTTATCAATCACATCATGCATAAAAGTGCCGGTATCAATTGGTTTAATTTCAAATTTATCCTTTTCCGATAATTTTAACGCATACTTTAAGAAAAACGAATATTGACACTGCATATAGCTCTCTAACTTTGAGACAGAAGTCTGCATAACATTGCCATACAATTTGTTTATTTTTTCTTCAGAAATTCTTTGTGGCACGTTTGTATATCTCAATCCTTCAATGGCATTCTGCAATTTTTCTGGTTCATTATTTTTATACCATTTATAAACTTCTTTCCATTCTTCATTTTCAATATTATTTAATAATTTAGTAAATGTAATTTTGGGCGTCAAAACGCTGTCCTTTTCTTGCGTTTCTTCTTTTAAGTTTGGAAAAATTTTCTTTAACTTAGAAATCATTAAAGATTTTCTTAAAGCTTTTCCATCACCATCAGTTGATGAGTATGACAAGAAAACCTTTTCTTCCGCCGTAGAAAAAGCCTTATAAATATTGAAATTTTCTTCATACATTTTTTCCATGGTACCTTTAGCTAATTCAAAATTGTTTTGTTTTAATTCATCTCTATCTTTATCGCTAAAGAAACCTTCAGTTGTATTTATTTTTGGGAATAATCCATCATTAAGTCCAACTATGAACATAGCTTTTACTTTATGTGTTTTGCTTCTATTAACATCTCCAAAAGTAACCACGTCTTGCGTTGGAGGTATTTGTCCCAGCTTCTTTTGTGATAATCCTACCTTTATTATTTTTAAATATTCATCAAGAGTTAATTTTTCATCGCTAAAAAGTGTTGCTATTTCAACTAATATTTCAAAAATCAAATTTGCAGCATCTATATTTTCTTGGTCATCGAGCCAATTTGCTACTCTGGCACTTGCCTTTTCTGTATACAAGTTATTTACCTCTAAATTTTCTAGCTCCGCCACTGTGTTCTCATTGTTTTGATTTTCTATCTCATCTGTTAAATTAATTTGCCCTGCAATTGCGTGCTTCCCAGCCAAGCTCGAATCTTCTTGTGTCAATGCCTGCACAATATACTCATATAAATATTTGCTCATTTCTTTTGTGCTAGCCGCACTTTTTAAATTTGCTTTCAATTCTAATAAAGGTTCTATTATTAATTTTTGCTGTTTACGATAATTTATTAAATCAAATTCATTAATATTTTCGTCAAGCACTTCTTTGCTGATTTCTTCGTTGCACTCATTGCATTTGCAATCCTCATTATTTTCGTTGCCAACATTGCCATTATTAAATTCATTATTGTCTTTTGTCTTTATTTCATAATTCCATTCCTGGTTATAAAATTTCTTTCCAGTAATTCCCCATTTAATACAATAATTTTCTAATCCGTATATGTCTTCTACTGGAATGATTCCGGTTTTCAAATAATTAAATACAGCTTCATACGAAAAATCTTTTGCCAAAACCTCAATAATACTTAATGCAAATTTTATTATTAGGTTTTGATTGATATCCTTATCCTCATCAATAAAAACTGGAATTTCATATTCATTAAAAATAGCTTTGCATATTCCCGAATACGCTTCGACATCATTACAAATAACGGCTACATCTTTAAAATTGTACCCTTCATCTCTTACTAATTTTATTATTTGTCCTGCCACATGTTCTATTTCTTCATATTGATTTTCCGCTAAATATAACTTAATGTTTTCATTTTCGTTTGTGTATGTTTTTGCTGGAAAATTAAAAATATTTTTTTCTAAATGTGCTAGTTCTTTATTTTTAAATCTATGCATTTCTGTAAGATTGATTTGCTTCTCTTTATCTATATCCTCAATCTCACACAGCGTTTGTATTGCTTGCTTGTTATCATAAAAAATATCACTTTCAGGGCGGTTCTTTATATACAATGAGTCTGTGCAAATTGTTATATATAATTCCTTAGCAATTTTATTCAAAACCCTAATCACTTCATACTCTTGCTTTGTAAAACCTGCAAATTCATCGATATAAAAAATGCTATCATCGAATAAATGTGTTCTTTCAAGATTATTTGCCAAAATTGTAAGCGAATCACTTTCATCAATAAATTTATTCTCTATTTTATCTTCAAGCTCTTGATACATTAAATACATGTCATTCAATTTTGCTTTTAAGTACGGATCTTGGGTTTTGTCAACTTGTTCCTTGACCTGCTCAACTGAAATATTGTGCTTTTTAAATTCGGTAATCTGAGTTATTATCATATCCACATTTTCAAGCGAATTTCCTAAAAATTTCAATTCGGATTTTTTCTTACTTATAGCACGGTATACTATCATCGCTTTCCCAGATTTAGTAATTTTATCTTCGTCAGGTTTTACTACTTCTTGTTCAACACGATGTGCCATTCTTGCAAATGACAAAACCTCAACACTCAACGTTGCCTCTTCATCTAGTATTGATAAAAGATTTTTTTCCGCAGTAAAAGAAAATTGTTCAGGTGTGATTATATAAATTTTTGAACAATCCTCTTTTAATTTTTTCTTAATATCTTTAAGAACATATTCACTTTTCCCGCTTCCGCTTCTACCATAAATTATATTCAATGATATTCTCCTAAAGTGTTATTTGACAATATTGGTCCGAATTATTATCAAATAGCATTCAGTAATATTTTGGCCAATCCTTATTAATAAAACTTTCTCACGTCCTCTTTATTATCATACTTAAGTATCACATTCATAGAAATATAATACGTTATTTTCATAATTATATATTGCAATAATATAATTTCTAGGAATATCTTCGAGACTAAATTTATTGTTTGTTTGTTGATTTTTATCTATAAAAATATATTTTCCTGTTTTTATTTCTGGTAAAGGATAATAATCCATTATATTACTAATTTTATAATTTATATCATTTTTTTTACCACCATATACCAAGATATTTAAATCCTCACTCAATGGTGTTTCATCCCAGCTCTCTGTTAATTTTTTTATTTCGTCTTTTTGCATTTCACAGTTAACAACAACCATAAAGTCTCCATCATTTCCCATTCCTCCATGAGTTTCTTTTGTATATAATATTTTACAACTTCCAGGATTCAAATTTATGCCCAAATTTTTATTTAGATATTGAATATCAATTATGTTCTCGATATTATTTTCATTACATTTTATAATAATAACAATTGTCAAGATTATTACAATAATACTAAAAAAAATTACAAGCAAGTTTCTTTTCAACTTCAGATTATTCCTCCTGTTTTTTATATTTTCTCAATTTCAAATTCAATCACTATTTTATATTCTTTTATTACATTAAAATATTGTTGCGATAGGTATGCAAAATTATAGATTGTACTTATATTTTCATTTAATTAAATATGCTGCATATAATGGTACTGACTTTATCCCATTTTCTAGTCCAAAGTTTTTGCCCGAAACTCGAATTGCATACTCAGGTTTATACTTTTGCTTATATGCGTTTAAACTTTTAGATTGGACATTTTCACTAGCTTTTACTTCTATTGGTAT
>Ga0181612_148059_pt1 | contig 10883 bp, 5 predicted proteins | sample HoacroProtozoa21_FD_119630 | JGI IMG/M metagenome (GOLD analysis project Ga0181612, IMG submission 119630) | Hoatzin crop microbial communities from Cojedes, Venezuel. Combined Assembly of Gp0051906, Gp0051904, Gp0051908 | reverse complement strand
TCAGCACTATCAGTTCTCTGCACAGTAACTATCAGGCAGTGCTGCTTTTACCAAATTCCTTAACTATTAGGCAAGGCTGCTTCTACTAAAATCCCTTTAACCCCTTCCTTCACTGTAAGGAAATATTTATTGCGGTGATCACAGGCTTCACCAAGACCTTCTCTGACATCATCTCAAGATTAATAGAATTAGATCCAGTATTTTACAGAGGTATGAAATTTCTGCTAGGACAGAAAATAGCTGGTGATACAGACAGGTCTCCCCTGGCTTTACAAATGGCTAGAAGCAATGTAAGACAAGTTACAACACATTACAGTAAAGTACTATGCATTGCTTCATTTTCCTTCCTGCTGCAGCAGGAATGCAAAACCTTCTAATTCTGTTTCACATAAAGGATTAGAGACCACTCTGGGGAACTGCTCCAAACAGTCTCTGCTCAACTTCTCTGAACGCAAAGCTCCGGCTGACCTACAAATCCACATGGATATTGCATATCTCACGCTGATCACAACTTCAGAAATCAGAGCTGCTAATAGGACTGTTGACAGAACATCAGCTACTGGAATTTTGTCAGTGCTCTGAGTACCTTTAAGGATTCCCTGTCCTGGAAGGTGAACTGAATGAAGTAATTGAAAATCCCAATTATTTAGAAGTGTCCTAACTGGTCCCTATAGCCCTTTAACAATTCTTACCCACGAAACGGAAACAATGCCACGCCCCCCACTCCCCAGTTAAAGCTACAAGTTACAGTTAATTGCTCACGTGTGCGGGGACACACACACACACACACACACACACACAACACCCATCTACAGCTATGTTTAAGTTTTTCTGTGGAAAAATACCACCTCAAAAAGCATCCCCTACAACAGGGCCAAAGAAAAGCTCTGAACTCCGAACACAATACGCACAAAGGCTCCTGGATTGTCAGCATGGAGCTTGTTCTGCTTACCACATGAAAGCAGAACAGTAAAGCCTGTTGTGCTCCTTGTGTTTTTTTACAGCACAAACCAGAATCCTGCTGACCATTCCTCATCAGAAGGCCTGTGACACCTCCAGAACTCCTCCAAAAGGAATCCACATTGCGAGGACAGGTTCAAGGGCAGCTTTTTTTGAAACCTCATTTTATGTGGTACAAAGAAAAGCTTTGGAGTAGGCAAGAAGTGAGAAATTTAGGTCACATCTTGCAATGAAAAGCTTAGACATTTAAGTGATAGAACGACTTTGATGTGTTCCATACTATTTTAAACCATGCCATTTATATGGAATCCTGTGAAAAAGATCTTCAGCCTGCTCACAAGCAAGACGGAAAGAAGAACTTTGCACTGATCTTGTGCTATTCTCTCAAAACTGCTCAGACCTTTGTTTGACATTTGGGTTGTGGTTTTTTTAAATGCTGGTTTTGTGGGTTTGAGGGTTTTTTTCAGCTCAGCATTGTCCTCTGGTAAGCACAGAAGATAAAAATTTTGAGACCAAGAAAGGTCAAGACAATTGACACCATCCACAGAGGTAGGAATGGAGGATGCCTCTCCTTGGTCTAAAGCAGTATTTAAATAAACCTAGACTTGCCATGGCATTAAAATAAATACACAACTATATAGTATTATTGAACTGGAATGGAGAATATTTGTTGTGGTCAAGAGAGCTTCAAAAAGTATATAGATGGATCTGGTCAGTTAACTACAGCCCTTCTGCATTATTTCAAAGACACTTGCATCATCCTTGGTTTTGGACTGTATTCCTCATCAACAAAACTCTTTTGCCAGGGACATGATCCACTACTAGTGGGTATAGTACTAAAGACTGATTTCGTAGCAGAAGAGTTTAATTTTCCTTGTATGCCCAATAACATCTACATGCTGTCTGGAAAGCTTAAGGTTTTGGAATACTTAGAAAGTCAGACTTAAAGGGGTGAGAAAATATATTTTCTAGGCAACAGGAGACTATGAACCACTGCTTACAAGCAACAGATACTTATGTTTTTCTCTCTATTTGTTATGTCGAGCACTGAAGCATCTAGCATCTAAACCATCAGACGCCACAATTTCATCTTGCCCACCAAAATGGGACTTCAAGAGACAGCTTGAAGGCTGCAGACACTACTTGCAAGTGTGTTCAACATAACAGTACCTTTTTAAATATTCACTAATATTTAAATTTAATATACTGCCTTTGCAGTGCTCTACTATTTACTACAAGGTCTTCTTAATGCAGGCACACATCTGAATAGTTTAATATCAGCATTATAAAAAATACTAACATTTAAAAATAAACAACAAAAAATTACCAATAGCAAAATTACTTAAGGAATACTCTTAGGTGTTTACAAAATGCTGCCTGGTTGATTCTCATGGTAAAAGAGAACATTATTCTTTAAACGGCATTTTAATTTTTGAAAAAGCAAGAAAAGTGAATACAAACACAACCTGAATAAGGATTAAAATGCAGGAATTCCCCATCTCCCAGCCTAATGCTCAGGTAATCAGAATACAGTAGCAACAAATAAACTTCACGTCTCTAACAACCACATTTGTGGCTTTGAAGAGCAACAATCTCTTTAAACACAACATCTCTAGATATTATGCAGATCTGTTATCCAGGCTAGTTCCATATTTAATCATGCGGAACTCTACAGTGCTGTTTTTCACTCTCAAAGTTTCCAAACTACTAGGTCTCTTATTGAAAGAGTGTAACTTCATGTAATGGTAGGCTTCCCTAGACTGCACTGAGAGACTATGCTGAGTATCCTCCTTCCCCAAGCAGCCAGGGATGCGGTATTTGGAGTGGTTTGGAGAGGCTAAGGAGGGATAATTTTTCATTGTCCCATTCAAGAAAAGGAAGATGGGGCATCAAGTGAACTGATCATGTGGCTTATTTAAGCCGTGGCACTGCTTGCCATAGTACATGATAAAACTATGTGGGTTCATGAGAAGACTGCACGAGTTCATGAAAGAACTTTGTTAAGGGATATGGAATAAACAGAAACCACTGCTGGCTCAGGAGATCTCTTCTCCCAAATTGCTGGGAGCTGGGAGAGAGCAGGGGAAGCATCGTCTGATGCTTGCTTTGGTCTTTTACGTCTGCCAAGTAGGCATTTGGTCTCACCTTTCACAGCCAGTCTTCTATGTGTATTAGTATAATTTACATCCTTATTATTACAAGGATATTCAAAAGTCTTCAAGGGGATTGGACCATCATGCTTGATGAGCATAGGACTAGAATTGCTTACGACATGAAAGGGATCTATACCTTGCTGGCAGCCCTAAAGCACCTGCATAGAAATTGGAATAGCAGGGCTCAGATCTCCACATGTCACTGCTCAGAGCACCACACACGGCAGCTGTAAAATGCTTCATCGTATCTACAAGTACCTGTTTAAACCATCTCCTTCAAAATAAACACCACTTCAGCTAAGATACATGAAAAGCAACTCAAAGGTCTTGGGACCCTTATAAAATAACAGACTCCTATGACCTAAATTCTCACTGATATCAAAGAAACAGAAATCAGGCACAAAGTATACTTCTTCTTGTGTGCCCAAATGCTTAAACTGCTTTTCAAAAATGAGACTGAGTCCTAGCAATCCTCCAAAATTTTTTAAATCCTAAGCATGACAAGCTTTTGAAATGTTACCCTTTGGGCCAACATGATGCCATCTCCAATATTTTACGCCTAGCCTTATCAGTCCTGGCAGGGACCCGGCTTCACAGCTTGAAAATCTGCGCAGAGACAAACATCTGGCAGCAATCTGGATGTGGCTCTTCTTCAGCTGCCTGATTAACAGCGCACGCTGGTTTGGACAGCCACTATCTCAGACACCTCCTTATGCCTCTAACCAGACTCCCTGGGGGAGGACAGTAGCAAACCACAAAAAGCATATCCATAGAGCAGTCTCTGGAACCGATTAGTCTTTTTGGTCAATATTCTTCATTTGTAAGATTCAGGGCCTGGATTCCAGTTTTTCTGACAGCAATAGATGCATGACTGGCAGAAGCAGGTTCACAAAGAGGGAAAAAGCCTAACCTGTTCCCCCTGGTCTCGCCACAAGTCCTTCCATCCATTATCTGGTATCAAGACTCTCTGGCAAAAATGGCTCACACATTACTGGGGAAAAAAACCCAAAACACAACAGAACAACAACAACAAAAAAAAAACCACCAATAAAACCCAAGGATTACAGTTGCTATGTGTCCTGCATAACCCAAAAAGAGCACCACTGCCAGTCTTTTATGGGCCATTCCATAGCAGAAAGGAAGCTGTTGTGACACAGATACACATCTGCTAGAAACTGGAGCAATGCAGATTTTACCATTATACTGTATGGAATGGGACCCAAGAACTTTCACACGATGGATGTCACCGTGCTCCTGTGTGGTCTCTGTCATCAGGAATCAGAGTGCCTTTTCTTCAAGTCATTACCAACCTGGCTAATTCCTACATTAAAGGAATTTAAAAAGCAGGATTCACCAGGGGATGAGGGGAGTGTTGAAGTGTGGTTTTTTTGTTTGTCTGGTTTTGATAGAAACATGGCACGTAATAGATGAACCAGATCCAGTGAAAAGAGCAGGGCAGGCTGAAAAATCAGCTTGAAAGTGAGAACAGCTGCAAGAGAGATAGGTCTGTAGCAAATAGGAATCTTATTGTAACATCTATCAATATCACATAGTCTTAAAAAAGGGAGAAAGCAAGGCAGGAGTATAAAACAAGGATGAGAGGCTTCTGAGAATAATGCAAAGAAATGAATATAAGGCACAAAGCTAAATCTAAGCTAAATAATGTCAACACATTGAGAAGAATGGCGCACATGCAGTAGTGTTGACGCTGCTGATAACACAATCTGACAAAACTCCTAATATGTTAGGCACAAATATTTTTTCATGCAATATCAGACATGCATGACTTCTTATCCCATTGATTTCATTCCCTTTTCTGCTAGCAAGAGGATTCAGTTAAGATCCGGTCCAGTCAATGAGCTTCTTTCCATTGACTTTTGTGGGCTCTGGCTCAAGCCCATACTTGTCAGGGCCAACGCACAGTTTACAGTATGTGTCTTGTCACTGTCCAAATAGAAAATTATTTCAGTATTTTGCATATCCATTTGCTGAATCAGAGAGAAAGCAGATTTTGCTAACAGCAGTAGAAAATAGCTGGGAGGAGAAGAGACAGAATTAATTTTGGACCTTAACAAGCCAAATTACTGTGCTGTTCAGTCGGTAATTGACATGTTGGAATACAATAAGGGGTCCTAAAGACTCTGAATGCACCCAAGTCACCTGCACAGCCTTTGTGTTACAGCGGGAGGGGCAGGGGGGACGAAGTCAGGACAGGACAAGGCAGCCTTGCACACGCATAACCAAACTGTTAAGGCTGGGCATTTAGCGTACCTGCAGTGGAACAAGATGTCATGGATTAATTAAAATTATGACTAACACAACAACAACAACAGGTCTAGTAATTTCCTGTGTGCTTACAGGGCCTCAAAGAGAGCGGGCATCATAGTGCAGCTAACCTAGATTTCAGAGGTCTGTGTAAGAGAGTGTTTCTGCTCCATGCTTGAGCTAACTCATTAACTTAGAAGAAGAATCCAGTCTTTACAATGTTAGTATACATAAAGCACTTTTCTGTACATAAATTTCAGGACATCCCAGTCTAAAGTCATTAGTTTAACAAAGGGTGGAGAAAATTTGTACTAGCAACACTGTAGAGCAACTGCTTACCTGTGGGAAATGCAAAAAAGAAGGAAAATAAAAAGGAGAACAAAAGCTACTGAGGAAGCTCCTACGAACACACAGTGATTAGTTGATGCAGTTATGAGGAGAGTTTGTTAATTTCTTTGGTTTTGGAGCTTTTTAAGAAACCACAGGATGGAGGCAAAAATCTTTAATACCTCATTATTCAGCTTAAATTTAGGGATTGTAAACCACTTTTTGAGCATCGAATAGTGTTCAGAACTGGATTCATCTTGCCCACCTGTGCTTTGTATTCTATCATAACCTGCCAATACAAGCATCTTCACTTTCATCTGAAGGAGTGAGCAACCTCCTGCTCCTCCACACTCTTTCTCAGTAATGATAACAGTGCAACACATGATGCTTCCAACACTGTCTGCTGCCTCCCTCTCCTTCCAAGGCACAGTTAAAATGTTTTTCATGTTTACTCTTACTTCTTCTGTCACGCACACAGTACAGCATCTTACACTTCCAATTTTGTATGCTCTCTGCAAATATAGTCCTTGAGAAAATATTTTGACATTTGTTTATGTTTCCATACTACAACTCTGAATGAATTTTCATCATATTTGGGGTTTTTTTTTAAAAAAACAAGACAATACAACCAGGGGGACAATTCACATGGAGCTGCACATTCTGAAGGTACTTTCAGCTACGTTTTCCAATTATATTAATTATTAACGCGTGATATACCACCATGTTGCAGAGCAATAATCAAAATAGTGTGATTTTTTTTTTCTATTTTATAGGCTGCTTAAAAATACTCATACTTGGCTCTGTAGTCCCTTATCCTTGCCTCAGTCAAAGCCTTTCAGTGGGTTTTATATTGTCCACAAAAATGCTTTTTGCATCCACAGTATGCTTAAAAGCTCTATTTCAGATGCCAGTCCCACATACAAAATCCCATTCATGGAGCTTTAATCAGACTCAGTTACGCTCCACAGTGAGATAACAACACAGTGTCACGGTGATGAGACCAGCCGGCTGAGAACCAAAATAGTTTGAGGGTCAGCCAAGCAAAGCAAAAATTGAACATGTTAATTCATGACACTGCTGGAAAAGGAAACAAAAAGCCATGAGTGCTAGAAAGGGATAAGGACCTTGGCCCAAAGCAGTCACCAGGCAGCTCTCAGTCCCATTTTCTGCTTGTGCTTCTATCTATCTGTAGGTGGCTTCTCTGCTCCAGGTTCTTGTTTCATTCACCAGTGAATTCTGCCAAACAAACTGGCTCTTTCAGATATTCACAGCCTAGCTACCAATAGTATTAGCAACCACCATGAAGATCAGCTTTAATGTAGGGACATGCCCTATTTATTCTTTCTCCAAGAATGGAGAATGATTTCTTTGCAAACAAAGAAAAGCAAACAATCCTCAGAGAAAGGTAACAATCCACCTCCAAATCAGAGTCTTAAAAAATATCAAGCACCCATCTTAGGCTGGAATATAAGACAGGATAACTTTCAAAATGGCATAGTGCCACATGCATTGTTTTCCTAGATGGATGATTCCTATGAAGTTGGTGTTACAGTCATCTTTTCCACACACAATGTTGAATTCATTGTTGCTGCCTAAGACAACACTATCGTATATGGGACAAACCCCCACAAACCGCTTTTACCAGTGAACCAGCACCATACTCTACAGACTAATGTAATGTTTTAAAAGTCATCTGTGATGACTTCTACAGAGCTGAGCATAAATAACTGTTTTCTAATGATGTTTCAGTAATTTATAAACACTGCTCAAACAACTTACAAAGTGTTAGCAATACCCAGCCCTACTAGCAATGCATTTATTTTAAGAGACAGAACATAGCTTACTAACTGGTTTACATATGTTCAATAAATCATTTATAATGAACTGTGAAACCCCTAGAAAAAAATACAATAAATTAAGTTCATTTGGTAAATGCAGCTATTGACTAGCTATTTAATAGAGCACTCATAAGAGACTACATGAAGCATCTGTCTATAGCACCTCATGCTTACTAAACTATTCACCACTGAAATCGGCAACCTTAAAAAAACCACTAAATTTAATTCTAAAGATTACTGACCTGTTCTAGTTGTTAAATACATCATTCATAACACATTTAATGAAACATTTATTCTGAGTTACGCAGCCCTCAAAACCAACACATTTTCACAGCTGTTGAAATAGCATCAGTCTTCTGTGCAGTAACTACATCATAGCTTATGATTAATGTATTATCAATTTATAGGCTACCCTGAATTAAGGCAGAAAACATTAGAAAGGACATGCATTTGGATTTCTAGCAGAACTGAACAGCAGGGGCAGAGAAACACCATGTGAGCACCATGCCCCTGGGGACTTCCAGAGTGAAATGTCCACTTTCTTTGGTCCTGAAAGGATCCTCCAAAACACAGGACTGGTTCTTACATGTCTTTGAATTTTTGCAACTGCCGTAAGACCTGCTAGTTTCACTTGAAGATTTTCAAAGCTTACCTTCTGTTTCTACAATGTATTTATGCCTTAGCAGTGAGCCATGTTTTCGACTCTGTGTGAGAAAGGGAGTTGGAGAAGTACTTTTAAATAAGACACCTTGCAGTTAAAAGGTCAAGATCCCAGCACTTTTGAGCAGCTTAAAAAGGTAGCCAGGAAAACCATTTTTGGCCATCAGGTAAGGCAGAATTAAACATCATCTTTCTGTTTTGCAAAATTATGATTTGTATGTAATAATTTGATTCTTCTTTATTCAAATGTCATTTATATCCCCAAATAAAAGACGCAGGTGCAACCACTGCTACATTTCCTGACTACTGACCACCACCCACCTTAGCCTTGGGACATAGCTTTGTTACTACATCCAATTTAAATTAAGCTATGCTTTTTTCTTGGAAATGCTATGCAGAGCATTAGCTTGTTACTTTGCAGCTTCAAAAACAGCAGCAGCTCTGCAAGATTCAATTCAGTTCTTTCTTACTCCATACTGATGTTAATGAAGTGCCACTTTACCCAGAAATCTGGTTATCGGTAGCAGATGAAATACACAAAGCAACGAAGTTTATGTTCTACATTTTTAAGGAGCTCTGTGCTGCATCATTTATATGATGGAAATGTGTTATGGCTTATAGTAGCACCCAAGCCTGTTTGCAATACCTCTGCAGGGTGACTCAGTACTGCTTAAAATACCTGCCGTATATATTTCTCTGTCCCAGCACCATTCTCTTCCTATTCTTTTCCTAATTAAAAAAATATTTTCACTCTGTGTTCTGGAGAACACAGTTTACTTCAAAAGCAACACAACAACATAAAATGGCTTCAAACTCCTGTATGGCTAAGTAAAATGCTTAAGGCAAATCAAATTCCCTACACCAGGACCACCAGTAGTCTTGTTGCTGAAACTAAAGAATCCTTCATATGTCTGCCCTGGAAAGTCATTGCTACAGTAAGAAAATGCTGACAACTCAACAATTTTGAATGAGAGTCATCAGAGCAGCAATTTTTTAAACTTCTTTTTTAACTTATAACACTGCTTTCTTATGATATTCCTGTACAAAGCAGTGCTTAAGAAAGAAGATTCTTTCTTCTAGGCAGTATAGGTCAAGCCTCACAGAAAGCAGACTAATTAATCCATTTGAGCGCAGTCTGAGCTGACCTTGCACAAGTTTCACAGAAATTTCCAAAAGCCTAAACAAGAAAAATTCAAATCAATAGAAGAGACTAAGACTTCAAATTCTTATGGCTGATCAGAAGTTTCTGTTGTTGTTTTATCATGTGCAGCAAAAAAAAAAAACCTTGCTCCATTAGAAAAAAATGTAAATAAAATATCTACAGTCTGCTATTTTCTAGATTCTAAATTTAACTAGGTGGCTCAGAAAGCAGCAGATTATTCAAAAAGACCCTTCTGAGATACTGTGCTTGACAGCCAAGTTAGACTTGCACTTAATATAACCACTTGGCAAATTACACCCAACTGTTGTTTTCCTTAGATAAAAACCAAACAAGAGACAATGAACTAGATTTAAGACAAGACGTTACTCTGACTTATGTCCAGTCTCTGCTTATTATTTTGTGAGGTTTGTTTTAGTAATTATTCCTTCAAATACCAGAGGGTGCCAAAAGAGAAAATAGTATTGTTCAATCCATGCGTAAGTTAATAAAGGCAACAGAGCTGTTTCAGTTGTCCTTTAGTCTATATCCTTCACTAAAAGGAGGTATTAAAAGATTCCAGAGAGAGCAAAAACAATATCAAAGTCTCTGGCTAGAGTCCCAGAGGAGAGAACCCAACAGGGAGTTTTGCCTCAAGCCAGAGGGGAAAGAGTTCTGATCTGCTAAGCAGAGTAACAGCAACTAAACCAACACACTGACAGAAAGGATTGTTTGTTTACAGCTTCTATAAGCTGGAACACAGACCTTTCAGTTGAAAAAGCTGGAATATTTTGTTGCTTTTGAATACGGAGGTCTGAACTGTGGAAAATGAAGCTTTATTCTAGTCATGCATAGTAACCCACTTACAGCCTCCAGTCTATCAAACTCAGAAAATATTAAAAATATTGTGCCCATATCGGACAATGTCTAAGAAAGAAAACCGAGGAACCAGGAAAAGTATTGAGAAGTCAGAAACTACATCTAGAAAGACAGAGGATACGAGATACCAAGTCAGTAGTTCCATTTGCCCTTACCTGCTGTCCACCAGAACGTGGACAGGCATGCAAACACACACATTGTAGGCCAGTCTCGCAAACAGAAATCTATTTTAAATTGTGCATATTTGCCATTGATAGTGAGCCTGCAGTAATACTGCCTGTAATAAAACTGATTCTGGGGCTGTGGGATGCTTACAATAAACTCTAGAACTTGTGTGTTTGTTTTCCACCTTTGTACCAAAGCAAAAATATATAATTTACTTCAGGAGTCAGAGGATCCAAAGCATACGACATCCACCATTCACACAGGTTGGCTGCACACCTGGACTAAGTTTAGCCTTGAATCCAAAATAATGAGATATGGCAACATATTAGACATAGGATGGTCATTTGAACCTTTCCAGATGGCAAGTAAGTACCGCTAACAGGAGGGCCAAAACCACATTTCAGTAAAGAATTGTAACAATAATGTTAGAATTAATTCCTTTTACAGGCACCAGCAGATTGACCTTTGTTTCCTACAAATATTCTAGAATAACCTTAC
>Ga0181612_127744_pt1 | contig 10883 bp, 4 predicted proteins | sample HoacroProtozoa21_FD_119630 | JGI IMG/M metagenome (GOLD analysis project Ga0181612, IMG submission 119630) | Hoatzin crop microbial communities from Cojedes, Venezuel. Combined Assembly of Gp0051906, Gp0051904, Gp0051908 | reverse complement strand
TTGGCTTTCTGGGCTGCGAGCACACATTGCTGGCTTATGTCCAGCTTTTCATCCACCAGTACCCTCAAGTGCTTCTCTGCAGAGCTGCTCTCAATCCCTTCATCCCCCAGCTTGTATTGATGCTGGGGGTTGCCCCGACCCATGTGCAGGACCCTGCACTTGGCCTTGTTGAACCTCTTGAGGTTCACAGAGACCCACTTCTTGAGTTTGTCCAGGTCGCTCTGGCATCCTGTCCCTCAGCTGTGTTGGTTGCACCACTCAGCTTGTTGTCATCTGCAGACTTGGTGAGGGTGCACTTGATGCTGCTGTCTGTGTCATTGACAAAGATATGAAATGGTGGTGTTAAAGTGGTGTCCTGACAGGCCCCCTGCAGGATACCACTTGAAGCATGAATGTAGGCCAGTATGTGCTGCAAACACAAATGTTGCCTCAGCTATGCGTGAGCATATGCAGTTGGACTTAGGAGGCTTCTAAAAAGTCTTGGTGATTTGTAGTACTGATTTGGATGACAAACTAGCTGTTCAAGCCTATCAGTGTGGGTGAACTCTTGATTTTGTCTCAGCTGTACTTTTGGCATTGCTGCTACTGTAGAATGTGTCTGTGCTATTACCAGCTGATTTGTTCCCCTCCAGAATGCTTTTTTTTTTTCCTTGTTTCCCTGAAATGTACATAAGAAAAAAGGCAGAAATGTGATCTCAAGAGTCAAGATATAGACTCCAATGTTTGTTTACTGTCTCTATCTTTTTATTAGATTTTTTTAAGGCTGTTTTTTTTTCCCCAATTTGCTGGACAAAATCCATACAAATGAAATGCAAGCACAGTCAATAAATAATAATGAAAAAGTATATTAATTTTACAAAGAAGCCAGTGCATGTAAAACATCATCTGAAGTGATCATGACTATTTTTTTTTTACAGATTGCAAAGCTGTTACAGTCTTTCAAAATTAATATTTGGCTTTTAGGCTCTTTAAAAGTTTGTGTGACCTCTTATTACCCTTTGGCTAATAAGAAAAATGATACAGTTTTTAAATACAAGTCAGACACAAGATACGATAGTTCCATGGTGAGACTGATAATTCTGTTAAATTAGCATGGGATGGGCAAGTGCTAGGGTCATTTTTCCAAATTGGTGATGGGACCACCTTTGGGGCAGGAAGCATATGGAACTGTCCTTATCCAAGCTTCAGCGGAGCTGCCCCGCAGCATGGTGAGGTGGCAGAAGGATTTCTCTGTGCCTACTTCCTCTCCTCTGTAGGCCAGGTATGGCACTGGGGTGAAAACTCTGCTAGAGATAGCCAGGTTTCTGCATCTCTGTGGTGAGAAGGGCCACCTGGCTTGGACCTGACCCTACCAAATTCCAGGAGATTTCCAGCACTCCCGTCAGAGGCAGTGACTCTGCTGTGTCCTTACAGTAGTGTATGGTAGTGTACAACTCACAGGCTGGACTGTATCAAATTTTTTCCTCGCACACCGGATGATGTTCTGTGTGCACAGCATGTCTTGGAGACCTAACTTTGTAGGGATTTTAATTTTAGAGCATGAGAGGTTAAAAACCCCTAACTTCTGTGAATTGCTGTGTCATATGATGTCTTGACACTATTCCATCAGAGTAACTTGGTTCATTTTACTGGAGTCATGTCAGTTTAAAACAAGAAAGGATCTCAGGAGTGAGGTTTTTAGCTATACCTTGAATACATGTCCTGTCTTAATACTTAAGCTTTTAAGTCCTGATAATCCCATAGTTGTCTCATGTAAAAACAAATTGTACAGAAATCTAAAGGAAATTTGCTTTGGAACTATGAGGCTATCACCTTAATCCAGCCACATACAGAATATGTTGCAGGAAAGAGACTTCCTTGCCACGCAGTCCTGTCTTTCAGCTGACGACTGCATGAAGGTTTATTAGGTTTTGTCGTCTGTTTTTTTTTCCTTGAATTAAATCCTTGTGCAGTGAATTGTCTGGGAGATAACTAATAACCTTATCTTTCTACAAAACAGCAGAAAAGTTCTTGCTTTGTGTAGTAAAGAGTGCTTTTGGGATGAGCTTGTGCTGAGCTAGGATGGAAATGGGGGACTCATGTCTTTTACAAGTTGTCTTACTTGATGCTCTTGGAGTTTTCAAATAAGAGATTCTTACTGAAGCACTACCACCTACAGTTTTGGGCCCTGTGTTGGTGTCAAGCAAGACATGCCAAGACTTTCTGCCTCTGAAGTGACTTGTTGACAGGAGTCAGAGCTTTACTGAACAGCAGTGGGTTTTTTATGCATGCTTTGATCATCAGAACTTCTTACCTTTCCATATTTTTTGTCATGTGTTTGTTGTAACCTAGTTTTAATTTTTTTAAATGTCCTCTGGTTGTGCAGTTTCATGCCTGATGGTTTTTTTTCCAAAAAGAAGGCACAAATTTTGTCACTGAAGAATGATGTCTGCGTGTACTTTCAGTTTTCCTTTTCTCATATTGCTTTCCTGTGGGCTCTGTCTCTCTACCTCCATTCCCATACTCACTGTCTCCTGCAATTAGTTACATAGAAGAACGATGAGATTGGCCCTGTGTTCTCCTCCTTTCATCCTAGGATAATGGATTAGTCCAGATGCTTGACAGCATTGGATAGAGTGAGCGTGATGGAGTGTAAACCCAAGTGGGGACAGCTCTAGCACAAAACAACCCTTGCACGGCATACTCTTATTTTCTTCCTCGTGCTTCACCTTGTGCAACGGTTCCACTCAGTTATTGCGTTGTGGAAGTCGGCTGCCTGGGCAGAGATTAATCCTTTCCAACAATTGCAATCAAACTTCCACTCGTGCACTCAACTCCTAATGCTGCGTTCATGCTTAGGGGAAGGGGTGGGAATTTAGAAGCATGGCCTCCTGTCAGCAGCAGAAATTTATTTCTTTGCTTGCTCAACAATAATAGTGACAATACCTGTTGGAGAGGGAGAGGAAGAATTTTGTTTAGGAAGTAGTCAGTCCGCAAGTTAGCCATACGAAGAAGTCAGTGATCAACTGAAGTCCCAAACCCTCCTGTTTGTTTAGCTGGGCTGGTTTAGGGTAAAAGCAAAACATTTTGTCTGGGGTTTTGAGGAGGGGTTGGGGAGTGAGGGAGGGTACTTAGGCTTCTAGGGTTGTTCAGTGCCTGGTGGGTATTAGATGCTGTCTTGGGATGCCTAAAAAACTTGTATCTTAATCTTCAGGTGCTAAAAGATCTTTGGAAATTGTCACTGATACCTTGAGAAAGGTAGTGCCCAAATGTAAGTCTTGTATCTTAATAAGTTCAAAGGTAGCACAGGCTTGGACTAGTTCTCTGAAACTATGGAAAACACATGAATTAAGAAATATATCTGGGGAGGGATTGCAGTTACGGCTTTTGAAATAACTTGCTGCTCAGAAAATGTAGTGCTAGAGCTACGCTGCATCCTTAGTTTTTATACTTGGTGTCTTTCGGAGCTGTGCTTGGCAGTCTGACAACCACCTCTTCATGCAATAAAGGGGCAAAACCTCTGTTTGTGTTTGAGCTTGAGATGATGTCCTTGCAGTTTTGAGTGTGTTTTGGTGAGGATGCACCTGTGCTCCCACTTCAGTCAGTACAGGATTTACTGTGTTTCAAAGGAGCTCAAAATAAACATTAAGGATGGCAGCAGTGTTTGTTGTGCATCCTGCTCCTCCCTTGAAATCACATGCACTCATTTATGTCTTTAAGAAGACTCATGGGGAGTTGATAATCAGTGCTATCTTAGGGCTAGGATTTCCAGTTTCCGTAGACATGTTGATCTCTGGTCCTTAAGTTACTTGAACAGGGTGTTTACTGCTGTAGTTGCAGAAGTTTTCAAAGCACACTGGGAGGGCTGGAGTGGTTTGGCAAAAGGGCTAAGATTTGTACTAGGGGCTAAGACTGAGAGTTAACTTCCACTCATAGTGGCATCACTGTTATGTTACGAAGTAGTGTAGAGAAAAGATTAAAGTGAGATGCATGTGTGCACTCACTAGCAAGTACTAACCAGTCTGTCTTACTTAATCACCACTATAGGTGCCTTCTCCAGTTGCCAAAATTAAGGCGTGCTGTTACTTTCTTTAAATTACTGTCACCATTTTTATACAGTAATCAGGCTCTGACATAACTACATCTGTCAAATGAATTTCACATCCTTTTAAACTGCATATGCAGTTTAGGTTCTTTTCAGATACTGCATCTTCCAGCAGGACATTGGTAGTGAGTGCCTGGCATTTTTTAAATATATATTTCTAGATATATGTATGTTTTAAGTTCCACTTACTGATCTCTATCTATTTCACACAGCCTAGAGTGCTTATGAACCCAAAATACTGCCAGAATCCATTGGCAAAATCTAAGGCTTAAGTTTTACTGCTTTAAATCCTCCGTGTTTCATGAAAAATGAATATGCCTTTGACATAAATACCATCATGTGCATGGTGTAAAATGGCCAGGCTCCATTTTCACATCTTGCCTGACTGTTTGGGAAAAAACTCCTGGAAATCTGCATTGCTTTGTGTTCTGATAGCACTCTTGGATAAAGAAAATTCCCAAATCATTGAGACCACTGAAGTTCATTAGCAACTCTTCCAGCTCTTTAGATAGACAGGTTTTGGGGACATGATTAATTGTAAATTTTCTTGAAAAAGAATAAAACAATTGCATGTACTTTGGTAAAAACAGATCCACATGCTTCCTGTGTGGCCTCAAGGTTTATGCCAATGACATTCAGATTCCTAATTTGCACTAGAATCTCTTGAGGCTTTAGAGTAACGAAGTAAAAATCAAAACAAAACCAGCAACAGAAAAAAAGCCCCAAACCCCAACCCCACCATTATGTGCACTAATAACTTCAAGATGACAAAGATGCAAGTAGTGTTGTAGAGGATCAGATGCGTAGGAAAATGGGGATTTTCATACTCTGAGGTTATTTGAATCTGTATGTGGCAAATTAGACCTTGCTTCTCTGGTGGGCTCTGGATGGGGTGTAGGAGTTTTCCAGTCATTGCTGATGGCAGCACCAGGAATTGGTAACTGGTGCTTTGGGGATACTGCTACTCTCACTTTCGGCTTTACTTTGTAGGAGCGAATAAGACTGTTTAGCTCTTCCTGGCAGAAATAACACACCAGCTTCTCGCATAGAGTTTGAGTTTGATCCGGCTAAATAATAGTAAACTCGTATTACAGAAATCCAGTTTAGGAAGCCAGCCAAGTACAGGCTTATTGTCAAAAAGATAAAATTATTTATGTAAACCTGTAATGTCTAGCTTTGCAGAAATGAAGTGGCTTAACGATTTGGAACCTGAAACTGTATTAATCTTTGCTTGAGATAGCTTTATTTGCCTTGCTACATCACCAGCTGAAATTGGGCCAAGATGAAACATGTATGGTGTGCGTTTTAGCCCCCTCTACACAGGGCTGCCTTCCTCAGAGCAAGTTATATTACTCCTGCCAGTTCTCTGGTTTTGTTGCAGGCTTGTTGCTGTCCTTGGGATTTTCCACCAGTGAGGCAGCCTTCCTCATCTTGTCTGCTGTTATGTTCTGGCTGTTTGTAGAGCATCTTTTCCTGTAGGCTTAAAAAAAAGAGAGATAGATAGATCAGTAAATAAAGAATATGGTTGGTTGTATATGTCACTGTGGTTCTTTAAGAGGATGGACTCTGCAGGGGGTAAAACTCTCAACCATGAAGAAAATTGCTGTTTGGATTGGTTGTGATTCAGAGACAAAGCAGAAGAGATGCATACCAGGATGTGACAGGAAAAGTACTGTCTCAAGAATGCCCTTGATAGCCCTGAACTTGTGATGGCAATTGCAGCAGACCTCATTACAGCTTACAGAATTCCATTACTGCAGCATCTCAAGACAGCCTTTAATTGTGTGCATTTGTGTATATGTCCTGAAATTGGAGTGGTGGTTTTGCACTATTCTCTTAGCAGAAAGGTAAAATAAACTCTTAAGGATACTGTCTCAAGGAGGCTATTATACCATTGAGCATCATGTTACTTTGCGCAGGGGTTTGCTCGTTGTTTTCAAAACTGTCAGAATAGGATGCTTTTTATTGCATATAACTGTTTATAAAGTAATGAACATCTTTTCCTCTACTTTTTTGCTTTAAAGGTTTCAGTTCTAACGCTTTCAGTTCTTGAAGTTAGAGATGTACTGTATTTAAATAGGAAGAATTTTTTTAATGGCAAAAATGCTCATGTCCAGATTTGGCTTAGAAATCAGAGTTACCTGCAAATATGCAAAGGGAGTGAGGGTCAGTTGTGTTTGGAGCAGTTGAATCCCCAGCTTCGGCTTCTCACATCTCTTAGGTGTATGTGTTAAAAGCAGTAATGGTTTGTCTTCCATACTTCAAATACAGAATGATTATGTTCCTTTCAAGGTGCTCAAAAAAACCACCTAGCTATAATATGAATAACATAAAAATAACATAATAATAAGAAAAAAAACCCAAACCCTAACACAAACCCAAAGCCCTCAAACACACACAACTCAAAAGCCTGGGCTATGCTGTGACATCAGAGTTTCAACACCACAACCAAAACTGGAGGCAGTCTGATCTTGCAAAAGTCAAGTACTTCATTTTAAGTCCTTCTGTAGCTGCTGTTATGTAGTTTACTGCAAGTCCTGGCAACATTGACAATCATTGGCAGTAAAGTAAGCATTACATAATAATTTTTAGGTAACCAATGGAAAGATGAAGCCATCAAAGTTGTCTATGAAGCCAAGGGTAGAGTCCCACTACACAGGCAGAAAGCCACTGTACAGGAGGCTTTTGGCCAAAAATGCACTTGGCTGTAGCCTGGGAACTGGGAAACTCAGTCCCTGTGGGTGACTCCTTGAAAGGAATAATCCTGTCTGTTGTGAGCAAACTATGGGAAAGTCATTCAGGATGAATAGGAAGGTCAGATTTTTGCAGGTTTTTGAAATTGGTTCTCATGGTCTGGTGCACAAGTGCACTGCATGCATGCTGCAAGGATGTGTGTTCAATCACCATCCACGGTGTCAATACTCCTGTGTGGCTGGGTTATGCAGAGCTGTAGAGCATTGGCAGGGAGAAAAGTTCTACTCAAAACAGTTCATTGTGCAGTAGCCTTGTGTCTCCAGACAGCTCTGGAGCATACATTGCATGCACGGAAATTTTTGCAGACTTTTCTTTCACATTTTGAATTTTCACAGGAAAGAGGACAAACCTTCCTGAAATGCTACATTTTTTTTGGTTTGGTGATGGGAAAAGCAGGCTCGGATTAGACTGGTGGCAGGGTGGATGTATACTGCTGTCTGTGTTGGTAGCCAGAAATCTGTTCTAGAGTCTCAGAGCTCTCAGTTGTTATTTGAGAGGGCAAGATGTTTAGTTGATGTAGATGGCAGTTGCATGAAATCCTTTCCTTGCAATATAATTATGTGTTGCTTAAAGTGCATATTTTTCTTCATGTAAGATGATAAAATGAGGGTAGGCTTGCTCAGTTTTCTGTAGCTTTACAAGCACCATTTTTTGTAACTAACCTTGAATCTGCTTTCTGAGACACACTGGTGGGCTTTCTGGACCTGAAATTACTGATTAGGAAGCTGATGAAGAGCTGCTGTTGGGCATATTTAGTCTCTGTTACTTTTGCATACTCTTCAAATAAATTGGAAAGGAGATGGTGTTTTACAGCACACACAGCTAGGGGCCAGCACCAGCTCACGTTTACGTTTGTCTGACAAGTGTCCTAAGCAATAGCAGCTCGCCTATATGGCACACTATTTGCATACTCTAACGAAATGGGCTATAATTGGCTTTCATTGATTTTTTTTTTTTTTTTTTCTTCATTGAGCTAAAATAGAGTCAGTTTCTTAGGCAAGAAGAGCTGATTGATTTGTGGTAGGATTCAGGACTATTCAGTTGAAGAAATAATTAATTATGTTCTTATTTAGCAATTGTCAGGGTCTAAGTTTACTCTTACCTTTCAAGTAGACAGTGCTGAATTTTTTTCTCTAGGCTGTGTCTCTCATTTTAAGAGCTGAGATAAGGTGCCAGCATACACAAGACAGTTCACAGGAAACATTGAACTCGTTTCCTTCTCTGTCCATTACCACTGATTTTTCTTCCTGCACTTCCTCCCTGCTTACCCATATGAATGCCATTCTTCTTTCCTGGTGTTAATTGATCAGCTCCATTCCCTGGCAATTTTATTTTAAACAATTCCAAGAAAACACCTTATTAACCAAAAGTTGGAAAACAAAAGGAAAATAATGGCTTGCTTAAGAAAATTTGAATGGTAACATGCTGTTAATAATGTTATGATACCTTTTTTTTTAAGTCTGTCTCTTACCCAAATGAAATGCTTTTTTGTGTTGACTGTGGGGATGGAGCAAATACACCTGTGTAGCTCAGGAGCTGGGTTGATTGTGTGCTGTTACACACTCATAAACTGGAGACAGTGGATGTGTTTGTGTGCGAGTGAGTTATGGTCTTCATGAAACTGGAATGGTACTTCTTCCTTGTGCTTTTCTTATGAAGTATCCATTTAATTAAACATTATCTCGGTGTGAGCAGATAGTGCTGTACAGCAGAGGCAGACTTTATGAGCTGTTTCAGTAGAGTTGAAGGCAAGGTTAAAATGGCCACATACAGCAAAGTTAGCATTGGCAAATACGTAACAAAGATGATGTTTAGTACCTTTTCTCCTTGTATATCTTGTGCTTGCAGCATAATAAGGTGGCAACATTTGCTAGTGCTTCTTAAGTGGTGGATCTTACTATGAATATAACGTTAAACACTAATGAACAGAGTCCAGGCAGTTGCTGTGCTGCTACTGGGAATGTGGTGCTCAGTAAATACCTTAGACCAAGTAAGTAAATAACAAAGGAACTCCCTGGACAAACAACAACAAAATGCTAGAGATTGCTCTTCGTAACAAATTAGTTCTTAAGTAGAAGGGCCTTCCACCATCTTCACTGAATGAAACATCCTGACTCATTGAGTGCACTGAAGTGGACACAATTGCCAATAGTAAGTAGGACACAACGGTGAGTGGCCTCATGTCCTTTGTGGTATGTGAGTTGTAGGGGTGGGAAAAACAGAAGAGAAAATTATTGAAAAAATAATAGGGCATGAGGTTGTCTTGGCCACTGGCTTCAAGTTTAGCCCTGAGGGGAGCCGTCCAGCAGTTCTAGTCTCTGCTGGGCAGGCAAAGTCAAAGTGTGTAGGCTAACTCCTGCCCACTCACTGCCTGGTGTACTGGAAGAGAGGCAGCACTGCTGCAGCAATTGTCTTGAGCACACATGGGCAGCATTGTTGTTCAGATGGAGAAGGTGCCTCTAGACCTTTAGCTTGGATGTGTTCAGAGGGATGCCATTTGCTTTGGGAAGGCTACCTTGTTGCTGGTGGAAATCTCACGGAAACTGCCATGGAAAAACTGCAAAGTTCCTTTTCCTACGTGCTTCGCAGGAAGCAAAGATTTGAATTCAAAGGATCTTAGCAAAAATACTGTGTTAGAACTTAACTGTGTTAAGGCTTCTCCTTTCTTCCCATTGCATTTCCAAGGAAAAGCAGGAGGAGAAACACTTCAATACACAGAAGAATGTTCTTCGTGCTCCTCGGTGTCCTTCAAAAAAAAAAAATATGAAAACATGGAAAGAAAGTAGATTCTGAGGTTTTGAAGTATCTTTTCATTTTGAAGGAAGAAAGGTGAATTTTTGCATGGGAGATCTCTTATTTAGAAAGTTGGACCAGATTTCTTTAACAGTTTGGGGAATATAATTCCTACTCATTTACATGTCCCAGATATGAGCAAACTTCTTTAGTTCTACTGTATGGAAGGAGCTCCCAAAGAAAGAGGAAAAGGGCTGGAGGCAAGGTTCTTTAAACTGATGTCGGAGTGCACTTTGAGTGCCATCCTACATCTGAAAAGTTTCCAAAACTGTGGCAAAGTTACAGCTAAGTTAATGTCTGCATAGGACCCAGGGTACTTAGTTGGCTGTGTAAGCTCTCCTGTATACTGCTGGGGTGAGTAGCCATATCTGGACAGTCTGTACAACACCTTCTCCAAGCCCTGCTGCCCCTACAAATCTGTGAGCTGTCTGTGCTCCCCAGCACTGAAGATGCTCTTGTTTCCTTGCTTGCCGCCTCGTCTTTTGGTTAAATCATCTTTTACCACAGGTGGTGCTTATGGACTACACACACCCCACCAGCCTGCCCCAATGCTTGCCTTGCCCTGGCATGAAGAGTCCCAGGCCCTCTGGCTGTTTGGTGGTCTGTGCAGTAACATCCATATTAGAAACTGCGCTTTGGCTGGGATACAAGGTTATGTGGGAGGCCTTGGAGGTTGGAGTCTGAAAGGGGGTTTTGGGGGCAAAAAGAAGTGTGAAGAGACAGCTGTATGATCTTATGGTAGTAAATCAAAGTCTATGCTGACCAGCGTGTTCCTTTGAATTGGGCACTGTTACTCTCTTTTTGGTAGTGACTTTTCTCTAAATAATGCTCTATACTGCTGTGCATGGTCCTGTTTTGAGAGCTTAAGATCACAGGCTTTGCCATTTTCATAGTGTTGTTTTTTCTCTTCTCTTTTAAGAAGCAGAGATGCACAAGTTTACCTTATGGAGCAGTTTACCTTTTTTGTGGAGCATAAGTTTACCTTTTTTCCTGCAGAATCTTCCTCTGTAAAGTTGAAATGGTTCATCGTAAAGTACCTTTTTGTTAAAAAACTGAGTGGGTACACCATACCACAAGACAACTAGCATCACTTTGTGTCTGAATGTTTTCTAGTAGGGAATTGTACCAACCTCTATCTAGAAAGAGGCTGACCCAGGTGTCTCTCCTGGGTATCTGCTCCTTTATAAATGAATTTATTGCAGCGAGCTCCAGGTACAAGGGCTTGTTACCGCTGTTGTGTCATTTCCTCTTC
>Ga0181612_116792_pt1 | contig 10883 bp, 7 predicted proteins | sample HoacroProtozoa21_FD_119630 | JGI IMG/M metagenome (GOLD analysis project Ga0181612, IMG submission 119630) | Hoatzin crop microbial communities from Cojedes, Venezuel. Combined Assembly of Gp0051906, Gp0051904, Gp0051908 | reverse complement strand
CCTCCCCAGGTGCAGCACCCTGCACTTGCCCTTGTTGGACTTCATCAGGTTCCTCTCTGCCCAGCTCTTCAGCCTGTCCAGGTCTCGCTGAATGGCATCACAGCCTTCCAGTGTATCCACCGCTCCTCCCAGTTTTGTGTCACCAGCAAACTTGCTGAGGGTACACTCTAACTCTTCATCCAGGTCATTGGTGAAGAATAAGACCGGGCCAAGTACTGGCCCATGGGGAACACCACTAGTTACATGCATTTTGTTTATAGTATTTAATTCCTACTAAGACTCCAGATTCCACTGCCGTGTAAGTGACATACAATGTTAGATACCTTTGCATGGAATATGATTTTCTTTGTGTTCATCAGAAAACAGTTAAGGAAGAAAAGATCTCCTTTTGGAGTCAGAATTTCTAATCATAATTGGTTCAAGATACACTGTGGTATCCAGAGGGAGAAGGGTTTTGGAGGCATTTTCATTATGAAAGGGATACCTTATTAGTCCTGTGAAAATCTTCAAAGATGACAACCCTCATTAATGTGAAAATTCAGCAACTGAAATTCTCTTACTGATTCCAAAATACTTCACAAGAGAGAAATTAGATGGGAAAAAAAGTTTTTATGCTAATTTTCTTCAGGACAGAATTCTTCACAGGTATAATCACCTAAATGAATAACTGTGCCCTTCATCCTGGCAGAGGCAGTGTGATAGTGTGCATTTAAAGGGATGTGTTTCAATACTAAGAAAAGAGTAGCATGTGCAGCTGATGCGTCTAAATCGTGAGCAATATTGCAGACTCTAGCTGAGAAATGAGCCTTAGTTTTCCCTGGAGTTGTGCTTCTCTTATAGTCCCAGTGTCCTGGAAGTCTTTTCCTTGTGGAAAACATAGAAGCAGCTGCAGATAAAAGTATTAAGCATTATTTCTCTAAAAGCAGATGAGCTGGAGTGGTATAAAGATGGGCAAAACCAGAGGGGAGTAAGAGATTAGAAAGAAGGGGAAAAAGAAAAATACAAAATCAGACATAAAAAGGTTTTCCAAATCAGAAGGAGAAGGCAACCCTGTTAGTCAGAGGAGATCAGGTCTCATGAAATATTGAAGACAGAAGTCAAAAAATTAGGCCTGCCGTTTTCCCCTGGAGTGGTGGAAGCCCCTACTTTGCACTTGCTGCACGCTGCTTCGAATTCCTGGTGGTAATACAGGGGTGTTCCCTAGCTAGATAGATGTGCAAGAGTATCACTGGGGAGACACAGTTACGGTCTCTGAAATTTTACACCTGAGGCCAATTTTAAGTGCTTAGCTAAATATACAGTTTGCATATTCAGTGAATGAATTAAAATGTATGGATTGGGTAGAAACGATGGCCCTTAGATCTGTTTTTTAGTTGGAGTTTATAGGTACATGTGAATCTCATGTAGTTTGTTAGTTGCTGAATGAATAGGTGCCATTTCACACATCGTGGAAGTCTGTTGTCATTTTAAGTGCAGAAATGCTTACCTGGCAACATTAATACATTAGTACCCAAGGTTACTGGCTTTTTTAGAAAGGCTTAAGCAAGGCTCTGCAGTCCTGTGACACTTCTAAGTTCGGTCCTCCTCCTCCAGGTGCACATAGTAGATTCAGTATCAGCTTGCGTAATATTTCAAATATAATTTAAATGAATGCATTCTATATGCTGATTTTCTGTAGGTTCATGGTGGATATGAAAACATTTACCATCCTCATAAGTTTTTGGCTTCAGCACAATGAATATACAGGATTGTTGCTTAAGTTAATGTGGTCCCATAAATACATTTTAAACATTAGGATTTTGGTTAATGGCGTGTTGGAAGACATTAACATTTTTCCTGCAGCCCCAAAAGGTCTTTATTAAAAAAAAAGCACCTAATCTCTTACTACTGTTAGAGATCATAAAAATCACTCAGCTGCCTGCTTTCTTCATCAAGTCTTTGCACAAAAGTATGTTGAGAGCATCTTACAGAGGGGTCCACAGCTGATGGCAAACATCAACTCTAACAAGAAAAGTTAATTTGGAAGCAAAACAATGCACAAATATATTGATGGATCTTTTCAGATCTTTCCACAATTAATAATTCAGCGGAGGATGATTTGAGCCTCTTACAAATTTAGAAAGCTATGATGATAAAGGTACCGTATTAAGAAACCTGAAAATCAAAATCCTATATTTGTACATGAGTTAGAAACAGCTTTAAGGAATATATTGCACTGCCAGCATATTTCTTCTCTAAGCTAAGAATCCTCTTCAGAGGAAAAGACAGTTCAAGATCCGTGTCTAATTAGTCTATGGCCTTTCTGTCTAAACTACTAACATAACATTCAACTTTGTAGAATAAAGAGCACGTGGTCAGGAGACAGAAATATTGATAACCACTGGGAATACCAGTTTTCACTGGGAGTTTGATCACTGAGGACTAGACTAGGACTATCAAGCGTACTCTGTTGCTCTTTTAATAGCCACCAGACCATATAGTCTGTCAGAAATAATACATCTTCTTCACTGAGATGTGACCCAGTTGGTGACTGTCAATTGAATCTCACTATGTTCCCTTTACTACTCCTTTGAGATAAAGATCCTATTATCCATTACCTCTGTCTTTGTAGAGCATGTAATTTCTTATGACATTTACTCATTCGAAAGCTAGTAACATGCTTAAAGCTCTATATTAGACTGTCTTCAGTCACTGCTAGGAGGGAACACTATAAGTCATCAACATGTACAGTAAACAGAATGAATAAAAACAGATTAATGAATGTGGTTTTTACATTTGTTCTACAACACTGAGTTCTGCAAAAAAATATATACAAGTCAGAAAAAATTTATCAAAATGCAGTCTACAGCAGAAGACTATATTTTGGTTGGCATGGTAAATTCTGTGCTGGTCAGCTTACAAATAAACTGGTGGGAAGAATGAGAAGGAAGGAATATACTGGAGATCTGTCTACAAAGATGTTTCTGTTCTTACTGGAGGGAAAAAATTATTATCACAGGTCTGGTACATTCTTGTTTGCATTTAAATTTAAGAATATAAACTGAATCCATATTTTGATTTTATGTTATTTTTATCATTGATTCTCCTGCCTTGATTTTTCCATCTCTTTATAGATATAAAAATATATATCATATATATTTACATATATACCTTGCCAGCTTGTTCTTATAGGAATCAATTCAAGCACTCAGTCCTATTGGCTACTCGGAGACTTGGCAAATATAGACCGTCGCTGAGCCATTTCAGTCATTGCTTTTAACTGCTTTACAGGCCATCAGCTTATGGAAATACTGAGACAGAGTAAGGCATGTCTTGCTAATGCTGATTTTTTTAAAGTAAAAGATGGGAGGAGAAAAATAAGGCAGAGAAGAAAAAAGAGGTCTTCCCAGGTTTTGATTGCTGGTGGAGATGAGACAGCAATCTGAATATTCTTTATCTCTGGCTTAACTAATCTATGCATATCTCTGGATCGGGCCCAGCAACGATGCAGTTTTGAGGAGGGTGTGGGGGGAAGCAGGTGGACTTCTCCAAATCCCAAGGATACAAAAGATGGCAAAGATGACAGTAAAATTCTTTCCATCCTCCCAGGCTTTCTCCACAGCCACTTCCCACACTTTTTAATGACTTCGAAAAACAGAGAGAGCAGAGTCACTTCCCCATTACCCTGCCTGCTAGTTGTCTCTAATTGCCAGCACATCAATTATGATCCATTAATTTCTGGTTCCATTCCTCCCTTGTTTACCAGACATTATGTCAACCCAGTCCTCGGGTTGTATCAGTAGATGTTTTTGTTTTCATTAGTTCAAGCCACCCTCTCCACCATCTCTCCCGACAACCGTTGTTGCAGGCAAATAGGACATTTTATGAAATGTCTCTCACTTAAAAATCCAGCTTACAGTTTGGTTCAGCCACAGAAGACTTCGGCAATTACAAGAGAAAATCTAGTATGCGAGTGTCTCCTAAGAATTGATCATCTTCTCTCTATTTAAATGTTAACGCTAATAGCATTACAAATTCAAATTATCCTGCCCCCTAGACCTGTAATAACATTTAAGTAGGAAAAGTATTATGCTCTGCGTTCACTTTGACAACTGTCTCACTCCTGGGTGCTCCTGGTACCGAGAGTGTTTCCACAAGGGCAGTACTGGTTTTATTCACCCACTGTGTGCAGCACGTCAAGTCATTCTTTTCACATGATGTGCTAATTAAAATATAAACATGTAGTATGACAAGTTAGGTTCAAAAATCTCTGAAGGCCAGACATGCATACAGCAAATCAGCTGATAGTTTGTGCCCTCAACTATGACTTATTCCTATTCTCTTAAATTACATTCTGCCAGCTGATCAGTACATAAAGTAAATGGACAGCTGCAGCAGGGAGCAGACATTTTAATAGTAGAGTGCTGTCGACATGGCTGGCTGCCAAAGAACACATTGTTAAAGCAAGCAGCATGAAATGAAAAATTAAGATATTGGCACCAAGACCTACTGGTAAGAGCTGAGAGTCAGTAAAGGACATGGCAATAATCTAAACAGTTTTTTCCACTAGATTAAATTTAGGACAGGCAAAGCATCCTTGCTTTGGAGAAGTGTTCTGCAGTGCTGGGAACTGAGGCGAGTCTCAAACCAAACATAAAAGGCCCTGATGGCTGTCCTGGCCACCGCATCTTCTCTTCTTGGCCAATTGGCGCTTTGGTACAATCCTTCTTTAGTGCACCACTGTCGCAGCTGGACATGACACCACTCAGCTCAGTTCTGAGATCTACTTTGTCAGTAGGCAATACATATTTAATGTACATGCTTCATTTGATACTCCATTTTGTTTTGTTTATTTGGAAATCATCAACAATTTCTCGACATTGCCTTTTGCCTGAAACAGATGCAGAATAATAGCAACAAGGCAAAAAAATGTATTCAGATGCTCCTTCCTCAGTAGCTGCCACCATTATCACCAGTTAACATACATTGCATATGAAAATGATTTTGAGAAATTCTGTAGTTAAATGGCTGAGCATTCATTATTCAGGAAACTCCAAGCATATGATTGCACATCTCTTCCCCTGGGTACATACATTGTGCTCCAATCTTTACTTACTTATCATTAACTGAGAAGTCTTTTCTAACCTTAATGATTCTGTGATTGCGTACTGTTATTCAAATAGTATAATGATTTTTTTTATTGCTGTCCTGTACAATGACTACAGTATAGCCTGTGATGTGTCTTTATTCCCCTGAGTAAGTCTATTGTCACTATGACCTGCTGCCTGTTTATTGACTCTTGACTTCTTTGCTTAAGTTGTGTTTTACTCCATAGATGCATTTAAATAGTTTGTCAGCATCTGTATACCATCCCTTCTTCTTTCCTCTCCAAGAAAGGAGAGTACTCCTTCCTTTGGAGCAACTTAGAGCTGAAGCAATTAAGCAAACAGCTACAAACTGAGATTACAAGACTCTTCAACAATGTCATATAGGACCTATGACTTAATATTACAGTATAATCCTAAACATTTTTTCGCTTGTTTGTTTACATGGAGTCTGCCTAGGAGTATTCCCAGAAGTCCCTGGAGACCACAGCTAAGAATTAAGAGGTGTCTTCTTGACCTGTGACTGTGGACAAGCAACAGGCAATCAGAGCTACAGATTTTATTATTTAGAATCATTTAGCCAAAACAAAAGGTATGAAATAAAGCCTGTATGTGTGCCAGGAAATCTTGTCAGCTCAACGCAGTGAGATTTTCTCTCTCAGAGCAGAGCCACTCTGAAATTTCTAAGGTGAATCATGAAGAGTGTCCTGTGAATTTTTATTATAAAGCAGGAGCATTACTCTTTCAATGATTTACAAAGTGAATCGGGACTGAGCCTGAACATGTTCAGCACAGTATTCATTATTCATCCGTGTTAGTCGAGCACAGCTCAGCCTGCCCTGTGTTGCATTGGGCAACAAAGCAATGCGTCTGCGATTATCAGCAAAGGCAGAGCCAACCCCGCCGCGCGAGGTGATGAGCAGAGGGAGAGGGAAGGGGAGGTCTGCTGAACCACGTGATGGCAAACACGTCGCTGGACGTGGGAGTTTTTGTGCCACATCCAACCGTGCTCACGTGGGAGAAGGAGAGGTGGATGCCTCCCTCGGGTTTTATTCTTTCCTCTTCACCCCACCTAAATCCAGCATATTTACCTCTGGGTGCAGACTGTAATTGCTGCCTCATTGGACAGATTGCAATTCTTACACTTTAAGGTTAAGACTTTAATGTAAGGTGTTTGTCTGATCTTGCTTCAGATTGTTTTTAGACATCAGGAGTGAATTACTGTTATGAATAATGGTGCTTTCAGACATTTTGTATTAGGAAACTATGCAGAAGAGCTTGGGAAATATTACTGATTTCTATTCAGCAGCTTAATACAAGCAGATGAAACCAATGGAAAAAAATTAGCCTTTTTCACGTTACACATTTTAACAGGAAAGCATGTGGCGTTTGTATCATCATCTAATTTCTCTTATGCAAGTCATCTCAACAGGGTATGAAATGAAAAGTCATAGATTCATTCTCCTAAACTTCGTCCATTAAAGTTTCAGCTTGGATAGCCCTGTGTCTGACACCCTAATCACAAGGTGTATAAAAATGCAACCTCTGAGATACATAACCAGATATAGATGTTTTGTAACTGCATCCATATGGATTTTTGGGGCTTCTCCTTACTGGCCCTAATTGATTGTGACTGTCCACTCACTTTATTTGAGAGCAGTCAGAGAGCGTGGGTCAATTTCTCGTTGGAAGATTGAATTACATTTGCATTATGTTAATACAGGATGAAGAAACAGGCGGAATATAAGGAAAGGTTAAAATCCGGCACAGAAAAAATCAATCTGACTCAGCTTATGCAGGGCTTCTGTGTCTCAGGCTGTACCAATCAGGGCTGATACAAATACAGATATTAACCTTCCTTCCATTTTAAGCAGCATTATTAAAATGAACTGAAAAGTGGGACAACTTAGCAGCTTAATATCACTCCAACACAACGTGGAGACTAATCTCTAGTATCTTTATTTGGGACGCTCTTTCTCTCGGTTCTCTGCCAAAGCACTTTGCCTCAGCCCCATCTCAGCAAGGGAAGATCTAGGTCCTGGAGTGATTGAGGTCACTGGGGCAGCCAGCCCCAGCGAGGTAATCACAGGACTGCAAACCACAGGCATTTGAGCCTGCCATAGCTGACAAACTCACAGCCGCTGCCTGACCCACACTGGGGCAGGGAGGAGACCCAGATAGACTCACAGCTGAGCCACCCATCGACACCGACAGCCCGGAGCCCCAAACAAACAGAATTTCTCAGCCATCCTCAGTCTCTTTGAGAGCAGGAGGCATTTTAAGCATTGTTTGTCACTAGGATCTCTGAACAGAAAAACACTGGTCATTAAGTGAATATATTATAAAGGCTAAAACAACAGATTCTTTTCTGAAGGTTGTACAGAGTAGGCTAAGTCTAATCGGGGGCTGAAGATTGAAGGCTAATATGAATAATCTTTATCCTAATACCTTCTACACATATTATTGTTGATAAAGTTGAGCTATCAATAAGAAAGGCAATTTTAAGGAAAGAAATTGAAACACAGGCATCAATCAGTGAAGCTGGAGTCAAATATAACAGTTACAACAATAATGAGTGCAATAAAAAACATCAATTTGCTGCATTTTGTAGAGATGAGACTCTCAGAGTAGTAAAAGTAATGTACATACTAAGTATGTTCAAGGTTAAAGTAACACCAAGGCTCACTTACTCCAGTTCCTCTGCCTTCTGAAATCCTTTCTTAAATGTTAAGGCTTCAGTGACATCTGCTGTTGAAGACCTAGTTAATTAATTAGTTGTAATTTAGCAGATATTCCCCTCTATGTGAACACATCTTCCACCGAATTTCTGATATTTTATTCTATTTGTAAAGTTCCCTGCCACCAGGGAACCCTTTAATCTGACTAGAAAACCTCTTAGACTGAGCTCTGCTGTTGTTCTATTCATCCAACAAGCAGTTAAATCACTCTTGTTTTCTTCAAGCAACAGAAATTTACTTTCTGTCTTGCTCCTGCTCTCCCTTCCAATTTTAATGTGTGGAAATTGCATGAGCACGTGTTTAACTGCCAGTAAAGCTATTCCCTATGCATTCAAATCCGTCAGTAGAATGCCAAGATGAAGTTTATGATCAAAAAGCCACCACGACAAAAGGCTCTGGGTAAAACGATCCCAAAACTTAGTAAATTAGTGCTTCTGTGGTCTCACAATAGCTTTCAAGGAGGACTAGCAGAAAAGAGTACATTAAAGATGACCCTCATTAATTAATCTGTGGTTCCCTTTCGTGTGCGAGCTTAACGCTCCCGAGAACAGAACATAAAGGCCAACCGGCTCCTGTCAAGCCCCTAATCGAGACAGTTCGAGAAAGGCTCAAAGTAAGGCTAAGAGTCTGATTCTTCAGCTCAGAGCCAAGACAGAAGAATTCAGAATTAAACGCACTGCATTGCTCAGTTGACACCACCAGTTATGTGCTATGGTGATTACTATCCTGGATAGAAGGTGTTGTGTCAACATAATACTCCATTAACAAGATACAGTCGAGCAGGAAGCAGAATACTGCTTTTCAGTTGCATTTCTTTCTTCTCACTCTGGAAAAAAAATTATTTTCACATGAAAATTAATGGCCCACACTTCTGTGGTGCATTGCAGTTCAGGCTGCAGAGTTGGGGTCCAGAATTTTGCATCCTGGTTCTGCTGGAAAATTGCTGTATGAACTTGAGTAAGCTACAAAATCAAATCTTCAAAAGCATTCTACATTTCTGGGTGACCCACTTTAGTCACTGGAATTTTCTTGCAGAAGCGCCCGGCCCACCCAGAACAGTGCTGGAGGTGACTGGAACCTGAAAGTGTTTTCCACCCAAGAAGCCCTCTACCAAGCTCTGCCAAGCTGCTTGCCCAGACATGGAAGCATCGAGCATTACAGAGTCTCTTGGAAATACAGATCTTCTGTCCCATCTCGCCAAGGTTTCATGGTTGATATATTAATTCCCCAGTGTTTGGGCCCTATTTATTAGTATTACTAAAGTGTCAATGAATAAAAAACTAAAATATGATATAAAACCTAAACTACCAAAATCCAGACTCCTATCTTCTGTTGTTACTGAATATTAAACACGTGTCAACAGCACATTGTCCGAGTTTCTTGCAGTCAAGGCAAAAAGATACAGAACTGGGACATTTTTTATTTTAACACTTGAAACCCGTAGCAGGCAGTGACTTTTTAATTTTGTTTTGTTGAAATACTCAACATGTTCGAAGTCAGAGGTGAAGGAGGGCGGTAAAGAAGCCAAGGGGAAACCTGATATTGCCCCATCAAACTTTCAGTCCTCCACATCATTGTAAGCCAACGGAATTTAAACAGTTACCAAACATAAGACTGCATTATTTATTTCTAATCTTTTTTAAACTGTGGCTGTGACAGAAACATCCCTTCTCTTGAGCGTTTTGACCTTGGGTTACCTGTAGTAAACAGAACCAGTACAATTTAATGTTTTTTCTTCACTGGAAGGGATCCAGATCCAACTTTAGCAACTGTTTGTAGATTCTTAAGAGTTTCTGTACAGCTCCCTAGGCAGGGCAGGGTCCAAGGCTGTGAAAAATACTTGGCTGAGGAAGAGGGACCTCTCTACCAAAAAGAGGTAAGCATCAGCAATCCAGAAATTTAAAGAACTAAACTAAGTCATACAGAATCTATACTCCATTTTAGCCAATATTTTTAGGAGTAAATTGTTGTGCAATGTAGAATTAAATAAGAAAAAAAAAGAATTCTCTGTCTTTCCAAAATGTGTTTACAATGTACTTTGAAGTTGGATACATTATACATTGTTATTAAATTTTAAAACTGTGGTTGTCATAAGACTTTTTTTATCAACTAAAGAAAGCTGCTTTAATATGGAAAGCTTATTCCAATTATTTTTGGAATCAAAGCTGCACAAGTGTTGTACCAGTGAGAGGTTTCTCTTGCACAGAATAAGCAAATATTGTTCAGTTTGCATTTTGGACCTTTGCACTTCTTTAATGGAGTATTGGTCATATTTTTACTTATTTGTATTTCTGTTAGGTTTCTTGAATTATAAAAAAGCAAAAATTACAAAGTTGCCATATTTAAAAAAATTTAATACTACATTCTTTCACTAACATATAAAGTCTAATTAATAATACACTATTAGTAAATCTATTAGTAGTATTTAATACTGTGGTAAGTCCTATGATACATAACCTAAGAAATTCTCATCCACATTTAGACTTTATGACAGTCTTCCTTATCTGATTTATTTTTTCCATTCCAACACAAGTGGTATATGGATAATAATATATACCTCTTCTGAAATTAGTTTCCAGGAGAGAGATAACTAGAAATTTTAATTTTATTTGGAATACAGTGCTTCTATTTTGCATAAGCCCTCACTGCGCAATTGCGGTGCAAACACGATACCCAGAAATCCAAAGCTATGCTGAAAGCAAGAAGATCTGAATTTATTAATTAGAAGTTACAGAGTTCAGCCACTGTCAGAAGCTGGGAACAGCACGCTGCTAGAACTCGCTTTTCTCAGGGGTGCCTGGCTTCCTCTGCGGGACACGTTGCGTGGGGAAGGACGGGTTTGTGCTGAAGGCTTGCTGCTGCGAATAAAGTTCCTGCTGTCTGTTGCAGGGGATTGGTCTCCTGCTACTTGGAGTGCCAAGACTCTGAAAGAATGCCAAGAACTAAAATAACTGGGGGCAGGGGGTGCTTCAGGGTAGGTAGTAATTAGGCTGCTATATTTACTCAGGTAAAATTATGTTTTTACTAATTGAATTAACATCATTTTTTGAGCTAAGCAGCT
>Ga0181612_168128_pt1 | contig 10884 bp, 8 predicted proteins | sample HoacroProtozoa21_FD_119630 | JGI IMG/M metagenome (GOLD analysis project Ga0181612, IMG submission 119630) | Hoatzin crop microbial communities from Cojedes, Venezuel. Combined Assembly of Gp0051906, Gp0051904, Gp0051908 | reverse complement strand
TTCACTTGCAAGTGACTGAGGCACGTGAGTCGGGATGGACACCAAAGCCACACTGAATGGAGCAATGCCATGGGGCTCCTCCAGTGCCTCCCCGGTTCCTCGCCTCCCTGGTCCCTCACCTCCCCAGTTACGCCATGCTGCTGCTCTCAGGTTTGTCAGCTCCTGGAGCGGTAGCCCAAACGCTGGGCAACTGCTGTCGGTGCAGGCATTTGCTAGGGGTAGTAAGGCCTGGGGTGCCCAGCAGGGATACACGTGTCTTACTATCCCTTAAAACGTGCCAGTTTGCACTTTTCGGTGCTGAGCAATGGAAGGAAGTAGGCGAAACTATCTCTTCAGGCTTTCATTCTCGGCAGGAGCAAGACAGTTAAACCCTGCAGTTGTTTCTCCTCTTTAATTTGTGTGACAGCTGATGCCTTTTCCCTTTCTCCCTTTTTTTTTTCCTGTGCCCTTCCATCTTCTGGTGGATTTGCTCATTTTAAATTGCTGCTGTACCTCCAGTCACACAGTGGAAAGGTGGCATTAGGGTTCCACGTGCAAAGACTTTCACCCCTTCTTTGTGCCAGCGGGGCAACGCTTGCTTCCAAGGGCCTGGACTGTGTTTGGTGTGCCTTCTTCCCTGAAGTCCTCCTGAGTGTTCAGCAGGCTGCTGAGCTGACAGCAAGAGAGCACAGTCTCCTGCTTATGCTCCATTTTCAGGGAGAAATACTTCTCGCTGCAGGCTTCTTTGCATCACCCCACACGTATACCTCCGTACTGGTGGTCAGAAATTCAGAAGGACCTGGTGAGACAATCAAAACCCTTAGATTGAATGCCCTGTGCCCTTTTCTACCCAGAGGGAATGGGGAAGGCTTTAGGAACTGGCTATGTCCCTAGGATTAATAACTGGAAAATCAATTTGTCATTTCCCTGTCATAAATTAAAAGCTTATAGCCCTTATAACATGAGTATAATAGAGGTTAGTGGGTATTGATGGAGGTCTCAAAGCTCACTCAGCAGAGCACATCTCTACTATACAATTTAAATTATGTCTCCTCCACAAGGAATATCTGTCAATATTTCTATAAAAAAAGACATCCTGTGCAAGAATATTTTATCCGTTTCTGCGCTGCTGCTGCTGCTGTTGTTGTTGCCGCTGGAGGAGGTGTGTTCTTGGGGGAGGTTGTGGTCCCATTTTTACCGGTGTGACCTCTACATTGTGCGTTTGTGTCTGCAGATGCAGTACAAATTAGTTATGTTTAAGCTGATGAGATGCCAGTTAGGATGTACATCTCTAAGCTGGTCCTTCTGAGAACAGAGAACCCCTACCTGCTGCCTTGTCTACTGTAGTGAGGTGAGAAAGCAACCACACCTTTTCAAAGGGGTGACCAGGTGAGAGGAATGGAGGAGGAGTGGTTTGTAAGAGTCAGCAGACCAGGAGTGAAAAGGACCCTTTTAAGTGAGACGCATGTAGAACTAGAAAGGAGTAGTCTAAGAGGAAATTACCTGCTGGTAAGATTTTTGTGGTTTGAAGGAGATGTGGTTTCAAACAAATAAATCTAGCCTCCTGTTGGGCAGCTGAAGAAAGGATAATCAAATTAGTTTCTTAAAAAGAATAAGATTTTTGTATCTGTCTTTAAATTAGATTATTTTTCTTCTAAATAAGATGTGTTTCTGTGATGTGGATCCAAAGAGCAAATGACCCATAATCTGACCTGCAACAGTGTAACAGGGTATTTCTTGCAGATTACTGTATTTTGGCGTATTGTTTATAGTACTATTTCAAGTTGTTTGTTTAGAAAACTCTAATCAGTTTAATTGAAACAGATGTAATTGCCAGATATTTTAGTTGTTTGTGCACAAATTATTGTTGTTAGGTATGTTGATTAAAAATAAATAAATCGAAGCACTTGCAAGACTAACATCATCAGATGTACACAAGTTCCACTGTCTTTTCAGTCAGACAGTAGCTTAATTTACTTTTCAGCCTATGATTGGTATCCTGTAGCTTCTTATGTAGCAGAAATTGAAGTGATTAATGTCTACAGCCTTTCTTAAACAGGTGTTTACCTTGATTTGATTATAAGCATCACTTGTTTCCTCTTTTAAAGTGTAATGATGATGAAATAGACTTCTAATAAATTAGCTGTTCTGTCTCTAGCGTCCAGTGGTTGCAGATGCAAAAGATTGTTGGACAAGGGGGTGGGTTTGTTTTCAGTATATTTAAAAAGAGACTGTAATTTGCCAGAACTTAAATTCCTATAGAGCCTTTAGGATCTATAATGTCAATGTAGCTGTGGCATAAAAGCATATAGTAGATATAAATCTTTGTGACATTTCTTAAAAAAAAAACCCAAACATCACAAACAAAACATTTTATTGACTAGGTACTCTATTCAAGTCCGAAAGCTCTGTATCTAGTTAATTTATAATGGTAGTAGGTTTAAAAAATAATCACTAAAAGTTGTGTCAAGTTTAATTACGTTTTCTGCAGTGTTTGCTGTTCTTCAGAAAAGGGCAGAATGGCTTTTATTCGGCTTCCAAAGGCACATGGCTTCTTCTTTATGTGATTAGCTTTATCAAGAAAAAACCAACTTGGTGTTGCGATTAATAATGTTAAGACAAAAGTGAAAAAGGAACGTGAAAGACCTTTCCTTATGCAGAGGCATAAAAAATGCAGAGGCATAAAAAATAGTGGGTGATTTGTGGCAGCAATTCAAATATTGTGAAGGTTCTGTATTGGCAAATGTGGTTTATATGGTCTTGTAGCAGCTACCACACCAAGAGTTAGCTTATCAGTGAAAAAAAGTGTATGTATTGTGTATAATGCTTTTTTTATAAAGCATATTACGTTGTCAATAGTTGAAAGACATTGCGAAAGAAGGAAAGCCTGAGGGTAGGAAATGAAGCATAGGCTTGGAAGAGTGGATGCTGTTTGCATCGACTTGACTGTGTTGCATTAGACAGCATTTCTTTGTCATAATTTCTTTGTACTGAATAGGATAATAGCACTGAAATTTGTGTCTGATGCAAGATTAATTTAAATAAGAGCCTATGAAGAGTGCAGATATTCTGGTGATGTGGGGGCACTGTGAAGTTCTGTAAAAGATGCAAGTACGTTTTCATTGAATTTCAGATACTCTCAGGTACAGGAGCCAAGGAGTCGCCTCCTTTTGCAAGGAATAACCTGTTGTAAAGGCCATTCAGCCTGACCACAACAGGTGTGTTAGATCGTGTCCACTTCTCTGTAGGCTATTCTTTGCAAGGGAAGGAAATGGTATTGCTACTTGCCTTTTTACCTTTACTTTCTCCCCTTCAGGCAGAGACTTTATTTTTTTAGTTTTCTGCAGTGGTCATAATACTAAATGTGATGACTGTTATTTAATCACATACCTCAATTAAGTTGTCCCAGTTATAGGTCAGAGGCCTTCTGTGTTAAGGGCTCTACAACCCATTGATAGCTCTCTTGAGGAGGAGGTTCTGGAAAGTGAGACTGAAGGGGGGAGCTGAGCTGGCTATCGAGTGCTTGTAGACACTGTAACCAGTGTCAAGGAGTGAGGACTGGAGGGGGCAAATCAAGAGCACCTTGATCTATGAAGGGTTTCTCTATGTGGGGGCAAGAGAGCACAAAGGTTTCTGTTCCCAGCAGCTGGTTGGGGAGGAGCGGAAGCAAGCAGTGGCTGTTGGAAAGTTCATGACAATGTGAAAGACTGGGGAGTGAAGCCCACAAAGAATGAAGTAGTTGATTTGAAATCATTGCTCTTGCCACATGTTGTCCTTGGCCTGGGCTTTCTCTTCCATTGTCCTGTGGGTTCTGTCAAAAAAGTGCTTGCATGAGCAGTATTTCTTCCTCCCTCCTTTTGACAGTGCCTTAAAGCACGTACTACGCAAGGTGTTCCCCGTAACTAAACTATACAGTAATGATGATATATCTTCTGTAATACATAGTTGAGTGTTTAGTTGCTCTTTTGTCCATTTGGGCTTTGATACAAAGTTTAATACACTCTTAACACTTTACAGGCTTAAAAAATTTTGGGTTTGTTTTTCTTTTTTCAAAGAACATCTAAGGGACTAGAGATAAGTGGTCTGAGGTTTGGGTATGATATTGCAGTAGTAAACTGTATAGTATGAATATATCCACTGTTCCCTGCTGCCTAAATTGAAGCGTGCTTCATGTATCATGAAATTTATATTGATAACATAGAGGCCTGAAGAGGGTAGCGACTTGTGCATTCAAATTTAAGGAAATATGTACAGTCCTTGTTACTGCTGCTTGTGGTGTATATGGGTTCCTTACATTATGTGGTTTCCATGGTGTTGTGAAGCATTCAGAATGCTGAGTGAATGATAAAACATCCGATTAAGAAAATCAAATATGAACTGGAAAAATAGACTCTGCTCCTTCTAGCTTGCTGGTAAAAAGGCAAATTAGCTGGGAAAAGTACTGTGAGAGGGCAACAGTATTAACCTTCAGATTTGAAAATGTTATATCACCAGGAGAATAGGCTGAACTACATAAATCTGTGCACACTAAGAAGAAATTAGATGTTTAATAGAGAATGTAATTGAAGTTTTAAAAAAAAATTAGTTAACCTGACTAGTGTCAATTCAGAATATTTGTTCCACTTGCATAGCTATTGCAGGACAGTAGACAGTGTAGAAAATTCCAAAGAACAGCTGGAATTTTATTAGGCTTTTTCAAATGGATCTAGCCTTTTCAGAAACATTGAGTTAGTTCAGAAATAGTTTTTTTTTCTGTTACTGAATACTGTGGTGACAATAGCAAATGTATACAGGGCATTCCAGAAAATTTAGCAATCTTGATGATTAAAAATAGATCTGTGCAGGTTATCACTGCATGTTGTGTTAAGCGACTTGAATTATGGTGTGATAGTAAATTGGACACTGGGAAGTGAATCATAGTTGTACCAGCAGTGTAACTGGTTTCTGAAAGAGAAACATCTCAAAAGAGAAACGCCTGTGTTGGAGGCAGATGCTGGCTGTACTGCCTGGAGGCTGAAGTTTTGCGTCAGCAGATCAAGCTTCTGCTGCCTCAGTAAAGCGTTTCAAACCCAGGGGGTCAGAAGGTGGCTTCGCAGGGTACAGTCCCTATGGCTACCAGCATGTCCCATATGCCCAGGATATATGAGTCACTTTGCAGAGTCCTGTGCTCGCTGAGATGGAACGTGACTATGAAACATGTTAGTAGTCTTTGCACTATAATGGTCCTGGTCGAATTTGAACCAGCATCCCAGAAGAGATTAGCTTTCTGTCCCATGCTATCAATTGACTAAGCTATTTGCCTTTCAGTCTGGATGATGCCTTTCCCTGCTTTAGCCAGTGCTGCCCTTTATCTGTGCTGAAGGGGAATTACTGGATCTTGGGCCTTCCTCTTGATTTGCAGTTACCTCTGTGCAGTCCATTTTGCACACGTTTTTGCCTGTTTGTGGACTTCCTTCATTTCTTTCTACCTCATTATGGAAAAAAAAGCAAGCCCTAACTTACTAAAGTGTAAAATGAGTGTGTATGGACATGTATACATACCTTCCAGAAAGAGGATGATGGATTTAATTAACCTGGTATGTTCTACATCTGTTTTCTTTTTCCAGTATTTGACTGCAATTTTGAATCTCCTTGTGAGCTGGAATATTCGCTTGCCTCAAAAGATCAGAAAACCCCCAACAATGCCTGGTTCAGACTGAGTGCAGAGGAGATCTCACAACTAAACATCCCTGATAGGCCAGAGAGAGATCACTCTGAGAATACACCTAAAGGTAAGATGAATACAACTATGTAATGTCTTTAGTGTAGTGGTTAGTTTTAAAAGCAAAACACCCTCTCTCACATCCCCAAAAAAATCCCTAACAAGAAAACCCAAAACCCCACCCAAACAAGCATGTCCTCCTAAAATACTTAAGACAGCTATAATCGTTTTACTGCAGCAGGCAATGAATGCAAACGGCATGACAAACAAAGGGGGTCCTTCTGCACATGAAAGATTCCTTTTTGTCTAAAGGCAATCTGCTTCATGTATATGGGAAGCAAAATATCAAATATAGTATTGTGTAAAATCTGAATTGGGCTGACATGTGCCATGGACAGTATTTGGATGAGAACAGTCCTATGATGCCTATGTTTAAGGTCATTCAGTGTTTGGAAGAGATGAATAAAATAAAGTGTGGTTTTACCTTTGCTCTAGGTCCTGTTTACTGCCTGCTTTTTTGCAGATCATTCTAGGCAATATCCTTGACTCTGGGTCTTAGGTTTTCTGTTTGGTAAGGAAACAAAAGAAGGGTTTTGCCCTTAATATGAGAAGAAAGCTCCTGTCTCTAAGAGAGCTAGAAAGCATGAAAGGGGGAAGGGGGTGGGATGCAACAGACCTTTCTTTTTCCTTGGAAGAAAATTTGATTTTTTAGAATTATTTTTCCTGCTCATAATCATATCTGTGAACAGCAGTGTATTTTATTAAGATTATAAGTTCTAAACAGATTTTTTTAGATGTATTTGTGCTCTTCTAATCTTGGGAAAGCAGAAAAATTCTTAACATCCTTCCTGCTGTTAGTGGCACCTGCTTGAAACCTCTCCCCATAAGGGTCGGGTGGTGTTGATGAGAATGGAGCTACAAAATAGAAATGGGGTATTTTGGGCTACGAGATTTATCCAGGCAAACAAAGAGGTATAGGGAAGGACAACAAAGATTATCGGGGATATGGAATAATTTCTGTACTAGGAAAAACTAAACAGACAAAGATTCTTTATTCTGTCTGCGATGCAGGACTACAGGTGTCTATGAAAATGCACGCTGAAGAGCGGTGGGAAGCAGCGGTGAAGTTAGTGGGTGCCAGGTATAGAACAAGCAAGAGGAGATATTTTTCGTGTAGTACCTGAATAAACTGTGGTAATAAGACACATGAATTAATGTTATGGAGGCCAGAAGTATGCATAAGTTTCAAGAAAGATCAGGTGATTTCTTGCAGAATACATTCATCACTGGTTATCTCATTCAACTGTCTGTTTACAGTCCCTGACTCAAGAAGCCTCTTATACAGAAAGTAGCAAGTGAAAGGATCCTTTTCTTAGTAGCCAGCGTCAGAGATGGCATTTGACTTCACAGACCTGCAATCTGACCAGTTGTACTGGTTCTTATGTTTGGGCAAATAGTGAGGAAAAGTTTCAGTGCTGCTTTCGTTCGTATTCTTTAATTCTGTTTTCTCATCCATATCAATAGTATATGTTTATATAGTATATATACATTTTCCCCAGATAGCCATTATAAATTAACTTTTAAGGCCCATTGCTTGAGCACTGATTCATTAGCAAACTGAGTAATTTTGGTGGGATCTGTGTCATGTGCAAAGCAGGTGGACCACATTTGTGATGCATGCAAATATCTAATTTTCACATCAAAGAACATACATGCACGTACTAAATTTCTTGCTACTAAGATACAATTAAGTGAAAGTTTGAGGTGAATCAGAATGTCTGCTGTTCTCATTTTTCTTAAATTCAAGTGCAAGCTGGCTACTGATGAAAGTTAGGAATTAAAACCTGCTCGCTTTGAATTGTGAAGAATATCTGTCAGTTTCCTGGAGTGGGGAAAAAAATGGGGAAAAACGTATGAGGAGATAAATACTTTATTCCAGGTGAAGGGGCTGGCCAGGTTGCTGTGGTGCTGTGTATTGTTGATGTGTATTTCTTCTGGATTGTTTCTGGTAACATTATACTTTTGTCTGTGTTCAGTTTTATGTCTGTCAAAGCGGAAGGGGAGACTGTTGGCTGGGCCTGTAGCCCAAAACTAAAGGCAGTATTGGTTGATGATTTCCAGTTGCCTATTAGGATAAAATTCCACTTCTAAGCCCAAAGTTTTGGGATTTTTTTTCTTCATCTGGAAGATAGGCAATTTAGGCTGAAGCTTCTGTTCTGCTGTTTTCCCCTATTTTGAGGGGCGAGTGCCCAGTGTCACAGCAATTGGGTGGATCTCGATTTGTGGGGTGCCAGGATGGGTTGTTTGGGGTGTTTTATTTGCTTGCTTGTTTTCTGTTGGTTTTTTGGGTGTTTTTGCAAATTATCAGGCATGTTGGACATAGTGGTAATTTTCTTTTAAGCCCCTCAGTAGAGCTGTAGTGCTGCAATTCATAGATGACTGTAACTCTTGTGCGTATAAAGACTCATTTGAAAATCAACACTTGGAGCTAGCATCTCTCTATTTTAAATCACTTTAATTACAGCTGCTTGGCATAGATAGTTGTGTGGTCTGTTTCAATCTGAAATAATTAAGCACAGTAATTCCAACCCCCACTGTTCGCTGCAAATTGTACTTCCAATTATCTCAATCTCATTTCGTCTCCTTTGCAGACAGTAATGCACACAGATAAACAGATAGCATAACTAGATTTTGGGATGGTTTAGCTCATCCTTGTCACTTGGCTATCAAGTCACATCAAGACATTGATAGAGATAAATGCCTTGGGTATGATTCATTGTGCTTCATCTAAGTTTCTGTAAAAGATTCAGAGGGAAATCAGTAGTAGATATCCCAAAGAGAGACATTGGAAGAACTTCTGTATTTTTGCCCCATATTGCAGCATGATGCAGGTCAGACTCAAGGAATCAGAACAAATCAGCATGGATCAAGCTACCTAGAGGAAGAACTGGTCACAGGTGTCTCAGCAATTGGTTGCAGTCACATCTGAGTGCTCCACTCACTTGGCATGTTCAGCATGTGGTGTCACACAAATCATCGATCTTCTGAATAGGGAGAGATGGTGAGGTGGAAAAGTTTGATATTAAATTATTGAGGATAAAGATTGGAGGTCTGGTTTGCAGGGAATTGAAAAAGGATGCTTAACTGGATAATAGTGGCAGGTGAAATTTAGTGTGGATTGTTTGAATTGAGGTGGTGGGAGAAATGATCAGATTTTGGCATATATAAGGACAGATTCTGAGCTGGTTGTAATCACTTAAGCTGATTTTGGGGTAAGAATAGAGCTGTGAAAACATCAGCTCAGTAGCAGTCACAAAGTAAGTGTGATGTTGGGATTTACTGGGAAGGGAGAAGAAGATAGGAACAATATGCTGTAGTATAAATGTGTGGGGTAGCTGTATCTAGAATACAGCATCCTGTTCTGGTTCTCATGCATCAAAAGTCATTTAGCACAGCTGGGAAAGTTGTTAAAAGAATGTAAACAAGGATGATCTGAATTATGTAATGCCTGTCTTTTAGGAAACAAGGGTGATCCAAAGTATGTAATGGCTATCTTTTAGGAACACTTCAATTAACTAGGACTACCCTGCCTGCAAAAGACATCTAAAGGAATACATGGCAGAGTTTTAGAAAATTCACAGAATTTTATAAAATCTTTATAAAAGATGTGTAAAGGTTTATAAACAACCAAGACTTAGTAAAGAACCAAAAGGATGAGTACAGAAGGAATATTTGTTATTTCTTCTAGTACAGAATTGGGCAGCATCAGATGAAATTAGTAGATGTCAAGTTCAGAACAAAAGGAGATCCTTCAGTATGCTACAAATAGTAAAACTGTGGAACTTTTTTCCACAGGGTTTTGTTGACGCTATAACCTTCTATAGGTGCACAAATTGACAGGATATGGGCAGGGAACAAAAGTAGTTACAGCTACTAAGTTCTCAAGATGACCTTTTCTGGCATGGAAAGTCCTTGCATGATAGATCCCTGAGGGCCAGGGATGGGGAAGTACAACTGTTTGCTCCCCCTGTTCATATATTCCTTTCTATGTATCTACACCCATCTGTTTTCAGAGCCAGATGTCTGAAATTAATAGATCTTTGGTCTGTGCTGGTAGGGTTGATGTGGTGGCGTGTCCCTCCCTCACCTCCCAGCCCAGATTTTTCTTCCTTTTGAAAAAGAATAAAAATGCACTAAGGGTTTCAGACTAATTTAGAGAGTAAGAGAAAAGGTGCTATTTGAACACCTAATGTTATTTGCTGTTCTGTTAAAGCCTTATAAATTATAGTGAACCATGCAAAAATGTTAGGTATTTGGTAGGAAGAACTGCAGGACTGTCTGTCTGTAGAAATCTATAGAAGGGAGGCTATCAAAGTAATTTGTGGTTTGTTGTTTTTTTTTTAATTTTGTGCTAAAATGCTTCACTCTCATCCATTTTCCTCCATCTTGTATGTGGACCAGTAGGTGACAGAATCACTAGTGTATCTGCCAGCTAGGCCCTGCATGGTATGTGAAGATCTGCTGGAGCTGGTAATATTTCCAAGTTAAATTTATGTAACTTTCTGCAGGATCAGAGAATTAAGGTTAAAATTTCACTGATGTGCTGAAGATTGACAGGAAAACCTCCACTGTTGGGATCTAAATCAGGCCTGTATGGGCTGTAATGAGTAGACAATCCATTGTGGATTACTGGACTTCTTTTAATTCATGAATAAACAAAAAGACGCTATAAAAAATTCAAGCATTCTGCATCACTGACTGCATTTATTTATTTTGACAAGTGTGATTAATTCTTAATTATTTATGATCCTTCATAATATATTGTACTAGCAAATGTACTGCACTCTATCATAATGAAATATGAGGAATTGGAGATCTTGCAGCTGTGGCAGTATTTCCTAAGGAGGCAGGTTAGACAACCCAGTTTGTGGTTAGAATGACAGAGATTGTAGACCAAGGAGGTTGCACTTTGCAGCTGTGTGGACGTATGTCTGTATTATGCGCAAGTGAAAGAGTCATTTGCCTCTGATAAACTTGAGAATGGGTCAAACCAACCACAAATTCTGTGCCTCTCGACTCTTGATTCAAACCCAGGGTTTTCTAGGCCTCTAGGATACAGCTCCGAGTAGCAGGTGGTTTAATATAGAATCACAGAATGCTTTGAGTTGGAAGGGGCCTTTAGAGGTCATCTAGCCCACCCCCCC